>Ga0335073_10016685_pt1 | contig 10263 bp, 12 predicted proteins | sample Lox_Sample_22_FD_207093 | JGI IMG/M metagenome (GOLD analysis project Ga0335073, IMG submission 207093) | Soil microbial communities from Loxahatchee National Wildlife Refuge, Florida, United States - Lox_Sample_2.2 | ecosystem: Environmental > Terrestrial > Soil > Wetlands | place: USA... | reverse complement strand
CGAGTACAATTTATCATCATGCTTCGATGAGCTTGCTGCAAGAAAGAAGTCCTCATCCACTGTCAGCCCAAGAGTATGAAGGTCCAATTATTTTTGCATTGCTGTAAACTAACACGTCTCTTGAAGAAAGCTCCGCGCCTCGAAAAACTCCCCGACGTTCAGCTACACGCTGCCGTTACTTCCATTTCTCCTGTCAGGAACGGAACGATACTTGCTTTCCGTTTGAGCGATGGTACCATCCAATACCGTCATTTCGATTCATTCAACATAGTTTCTGTTGATGGAAGTCAGCAGGAAGTGCAGAGCATGCCACAAGCTGGCTTTTCTTTCCCGATTAATGAAAAGGGTGCGTAGACTAATTCTTTTGTGGTGCGAGCCAAGTGCCTTGACATCTGTATAGATCTACATGTAACCTTTTCACCAAGTCACACCGTAATGGGAATAAGGAAAGAAGACGGGGTGGTCGAGTTGAAACCAATAGAATATAGTCATGGACCATGGCCTACAGCTCCTGACAACAGTAAGTTATCGATAACATCCTCCCTGAAATAAGAAACTGATCGTAACCAGTGAATTTCGGCCCTATGACTGCTCTTCTTGCGATGCAGCTCAGTAACTCTATCTTGCAGTACAGATGTTCGGATGATTTGATTGCGTTTCTGCCAAAGAAACTCAACTACGGTAGGTCGAAATCTCTCTTGATATCGAGTTTGTAAATTTGCTCACGCATGTTAACTCAGATTTCTATTCCAACGTTATCTACCAGACTGTCAAAGCTCTGCAGGTAGAGGTCGATTTTGTCATGGAAAAAGCCCAACAGGGATTGGGAACTTACTTCCGCAATCCATCTCTGTCCAAGATTCTCAGCGTCCAGAATATTCTAGGAACAAACGAAAACGGAACTCGGAACCTGCAAGCCAAGTACGCTTGGATGACATTAAATCTCCGTCTAAACTGGTTCAATTTGGCAAACTTATTGCGACATAACGAGGCATTACGACCAGGTTGGTAAAGATTCTATGATTTGTTCCTTATTAACGTAATATCAGAGGCCGCGTCTGCTCTTACTGGACTTGTTAAGTATTCAATGGACTTCCTGGTGTATATCTTACAAGAGCTTTTCGACATGTTCTACAGGATTCGGGGTAAAGAGGGAGATCGAGATTTCCTTCAGAAGCTTCGTACGTCTTCAATGTTAGCCTTGATTCGGCAGACTAACTGAATTGAATGTAGTTCATAAGGAGAATAGCCCGGCTCTTATCCTCCTTCTCGCAAGCTTTACCCGAGTTCTGCTCCGCATGATATGTCCACCGCTTCGTCATGGTTTGCAGCACGCGGTGAATGGAGCAAAAACAGCAACATCACCAGAGCACAAAGCTTGCTACGCCAAATTCGCTCAAGTATTCCAAACTTCTCCTCTCACTAACATCCGGGCCTTTGAGCAGTTTCTCGGCGAAGTGGATACTCTGATTCGGAAGGATTATGCACAAGCAAAAGTCGACGAGCAACAGCGCAAATCCATAGAGAGAGACTTGTTCTGGAAATGCACAATTCCCGACGTACTGATGCCTGCTGTAAAAGAGATGCTTACGAGCAAACTCCGAGCACTTATTGAGGCATCTGACCCAGGCAAAATTCACGTCCACGACATCAGCTGGTTGAACTTTACAGATGACAAGCGTACAAAGGCATGGAACGATAGGATTATCGTTGATGCGGTCAGGAAAATTCCTTTGAGTCCATCAGTCAAGCTACGACGCTGTCCTCGATGCGCATCTGTCATGGAAGACCTTTCGCAGCAGCAACTCCAGTCACAGCCACCGTGGATAATCCAGAATCAAAAGAACTGCGTCTGCGGGAGCAACTGGGTGGTTGCAGAGCAACCACCGCCGCTCCATCAATCTGGCACAGGAACAGTGGTTAGATTTTGAATTCATAACATTATTCATGACGTAACAAAATTTCAGTAGATGTTCCGATGGCAATGAACCTCTACATCGCGTGCTAGCCGCCTTGCATGAGCATGGAACTTCGAGTTGTTGCTTAACTTCGAAATAGAGTTATCGTTCATTGCTAGAAAGCCCATAATCGCAGACTTTGCGATGAAAAATTATTGAGAATTTGCTTTTCGTATACCTTTGCGCCAATACAGAGTAGAAACGGACCGTGGAGCTGACTGTGGTAGGAGCAAAACGTATTGTATCTGCCAATTTCGGCAAGGTAGGTGTTGGGGAACAAGTTGCGCATGCCAACAGTTACTTTAATGTTTATACGGAGAATTGGAACTAGGTAGAGTCTATTTAAATCCCAGCCGAACCGTGTTTCACCCGACACCATGGCTGTTACGTTGCACTTTGATATTTCTGTAGTGGACGAAGGAGTCCGGATTTGATTCCTTCTTTAATCTGACCATACGCTCTTCGATAGCCGACCTCACCTTGTAAACTTTTAAAGATTTTTGAAATTCCAACAAACCTCCCACGTTTAAAGTATTCATTCATTCTGAAATTTCCCTGATTTAGGAAAATATATCGTTCTGAACTTGATTCGTGTCACTCTGATTCCAACTAAAATCGAAAAGTTCGTCAAAACGCTGTTGATGTTCGTCAAACTTGAGTTGATTTGGTATCGTACTCTGAGAGCCATATCCAGAGTCTGAGTAATGTAGAGGCTCAATCCTACGCATCCTAGAGAGACTTGTTTCGACCTCTTGCATCGTAGGTTGAACAATTTCGTTGGGTATTGGAGGGGGAGGTGCAAATATTGGCTCGAGGACGCCTAGGACGCTTTCATCTTGCGGATTTGTGGTCGACGCCGGTTCATGCTGACTATCTGAAGCTCCAAGCTGAGATATCCGGAAAGATAAGAAAACTTCCTCCTGGCAATTTCGGGTGATTTCTGCCAGCTGGGCCTTTACAGAATCTTCTATCGGGCCGTAATGACTTTGTATTAAGTCTTCTACCATTTGCCGAACACGCCGTGGCAGTTCACTGCGAGCATAGTTTTCATAGCGTAAGAAATCTTCAGAATCAGCCGATTTGTGAGCAATGCACTCATTATCTAGCAAAAGTCAACTTTGCGTACCCCGACTGAGCCTTATGGAACGCACATGGACTCGGTATTGTTGCGTCATCATCAAAAGGAAAGAGAATTTTATACATCTCTCTCCATCGATCCTCTTCCGTTTGTCCCAGTGGTCTTTTTCTGCTTTTCAACTTCTTCTCTTGCTCTTTATCACACCCTTCCAGCGGGTCAGCATCGAAAAGTTCGCAAACGACTTGTGATCTCGAGTGAGATACAAGTTCAGCGTCTGTATCAAACGTGACACAACATCGAGGGCATGAGATTGGCTTAGAATGGCGACGGTAAACATGCGCTCTGGATCGTGTCAACAACGTCACTCACATCTGAGTTGCTGCTCAAACTTACTTTACTCGGTGAACAGAATTCCATCCTGGTCCTGCACAAGATCGCCACCTTTGATGTTTCTCTGCGTTTCTCTTGAAATACGGACATGCGAATCTTAGCCTAGTCTCAAAGGACCTAGCTGGTGGGGTCTCAACTGTCGGACGCTTTGGTTGGTCATCATCACCACTATTTGAAGCGTCGGATCCCCGCCGATGTGGGAGTCTCCCTGCATTCTTAGGGTTCGACGATCCAGATCCGTTCCAGTCTACCAGAAAAGTACTAGACGTGGAAGTTATCGGGCATTCCGTCGGATTGCACGGTGTGGTTCTGCTTTTACCGTCGCCAAACATAGCTAAGAATTCGGCCATGATGCTGTTAACCATCTTTTGCTTCATACTATCCAACATCCTGTCAAAATCAACTTGCCCGTCACGGTCACCATCTTCTGAATCCGACATAGTATCGTCTCCATTCGAGTAGTAGTCAGATGAATTTCCACCTTGAGAGGATTCATTTGAATCTGGCGAAGCGGTAGCTGTGTCAGCGCTGGTAGGTTTACAGACTTGAGTCGGCTCAGATGTTAAATGTTGGCCCTCCGTAGTGACGCAGGCTTCTTCCCTCGAGCTCGATTTTCGATTCACTGACAGATCGGCTTTTGCTGCAAGGTCACGAAAGTTCACACCAGCTAGATTGGATTGGTCGATAAGGAGACGTATTAGGAGATTGTCAGCCGTCTCCACCACGTTTTTATTCTCGCAATTGTGGAGCCAAATATGTTCAATAATTTCGAACCACCCACCTCCTAAATGGCTAAATTCCATTCCACACGCTTTGCGAGGACAGCTAAGGCCGTTTGGTGCAAGCAAGCGGTTGCAATGTTCGAGGACATGTGTCTTCCATTCAGTATCATCAAGAAAAATAAAGCCATGTGAGTTCGGAAGGATTAGTGAGAAAGGGCAAATCACACCATTTCGTTCAGCAGTATTCTTTGGAAACTTCGGCGGCGACGTTGATATTGATGGATTGATTTCTCCGTCTTGACAAGCCTTCGATACATCCTGTACCGAGATTGGTATGGGGCTTCTATCGCGTAATTCCTAAAAGAGTTAGAATATAATTCAACCCGTGATTTGGGTTATGGCATACGGAAACTTTGTTTGACGTTCTGCGCCAGTGACTGTGGTCCGCGTTCTTGGGAGACAGCTCCCAGACGGGACTTAATAATAAGGGTCTGTCTAACCTAGGTCCCCAAATCTTTCAATGAGTAAGTCATAGCATTCGCAGTCTTGGTATTTGAGAGTGTGAACTTGCCTCTACTTCCGGGGGAGGGGAATGTCTTCCGTATGTAATTTCCGAGCCGTAACCACTATCTTCCGAGGATGCAGCGCTTAAGAATGGTGTGTAAGAGGATGTAGATCTCAGAAATGCACTTCTTGTGGGCTCTTGCTCTTTCACCTCCGTCCTGCGTAGTGCTGCATTTGAGCTCATGGCGTCGATACGATAAGCCGGGAAGGTTGAAAAGTCTCGTCTCACCATAAATTCGAGGCCTCGCGTGAATATGAAAATCTCTTCTCTCGTAGCAGGTTTGGACTATATCCCGCTACACACTAACGTCAAGGACAGATTAACGTAGTAATTATGCGCTTTGCGCAAAACTGAGTGAGCTGTTCATCGGGTCGCCCAATGATTTGCTGGTGGGTGGCCAACATTCTTGTGACACGTCTGCAAGAAGTCTGCAGGCTGTATGTGCTCCGGAGCGGATGGGGATGTAGCCATACTATCGTCGCTTAATTATCAAAGGTGTTATGTGCAATGGAATTTGGTCCGTCCAGATTGAGTTTCACTCATGATTATTATCCAATACGATATCCCACTTCAACTCAAGTTATGATACGACTTTTGGCAGTTCATCCTGTGATTTGCACTCGTAATACTCTCTTTCCGCTCGCCTTCGTAGCCATTAGTCGTTCCGGTGTAGTCCCTCGGTTTGCCCCATCCTTCTTTACCAGGGCGACAGGTTTCATTGGCCGTTTGATATTCTTTAAGACCATCTTCCTTCTCTAGGCCGCCTACGTCGCTCCGGTCTTGGTTGCCGAATAGATTGTCTGCTGCTTCCTGTGATAGACGAGCATTGTCTGTTCGGAGTTCTTGCCTTCGAGTTTTTCTCTCTTGTGATTGTTTGAGACCTTACGATTAGATGGGTCATTCGTTCTTACGATGTACTCTTTGCTGTCTCTTCTGTACGTTTCACTTCACGTCATGGTCAACATTGGGTTCCTTCCGTTGGAAAGCTTTGAAACAGCCAACTCGGATACATCCGTTTGTGGAAGCATGACATACGACCTAGAAAATTGTCCAAATGTCATATTCTATTGGAGTTGTGACATTGATTGGCGGTGTATGCGATGTCAACTATATCGAGTCCCGGCATGGGCGGTCCTGAGGATCAGATACTTGCTCTTACTATATCTCTCACAACGGCTTAGAGTGCGCGCCGTTCGAGTATCACTTTGCCGATCCTGGGTTATTATGCCTTCGCTGTTCCTCTTCTAATGCTAACCTCTCCTCAACCGTAAACTCGCTTTTCTGTCGTGCGATTCTGACGAATAGCACCAGGATAACCAACGCAAATGCTGCGCATCCAACCTCAAACCAGAAAACCGCTTTATACGCCGTTCTTAGACCCTTCTTGCTCTCTACCGCGGTCGCCGTGACATCCGCGAACCCTAAGAAAAACGCAATTCCCAGCTGCAGCACGCTATTGATCAGCGCACCAGCCAGACCCTGACGACGAAGTGGCATTCTCGTCGTGATAAAAATGTTTGTGACGTTAAAGGTCGTGTCGATAGCCAAGGTTGCGCAGATCATGGACGGGAACACGTACGCCCAGTAGTTGGCGCCGATGGGCGCGATGGCGAATAACAGCGGAGCAATGATCCAGCACACGCCAGAGAACACGACGAGCACTTGGCCTGGCACGATATGTAGCACCAGCCCACCCGCAGTCGCAATGATGCAGCCGCCAATCGCCATTGGGCTGAACCACGCGGTCAGCTTCAGGGGTGAGCCTCCCATGAAGTCGGTCATGTAGAAAGTAGTGTAGAGAAGGAAGATTCCTAGTGTGCCGTAGAAGAAGAAGAGCGCGATGATGAGTGATGCCATGTATTTGACGCAGAAAAGATCGAAAGGCAGGAGAGGATATTCGGCGACCCATCCTTCAACGTATATTGCAGCCGCAAGGAGGAACATGCCAACAACCAAGAGAACGTAAATGTATGGCGTAGCCCAGCCTTTGGGGGCATGAGAGCTGTCAGTAATCGCGAAGACGACGAGTATTAATCCAGTTGAGATTAAGACGGTACCGAGCCAATCCATCTTGATGCCCAAGGCTCTTCTTTCCTGGGTGTCTGGAGGAATCGTGAGATACGAGGTCACAGCCGTGATGGCGGTCAAGATTGTGCCGGCGAAAAAGTACCATCTCCAGGCTCCGTACTGCGCTGTGAGACCAGCGAAGAAGATACCGATGTAGAAGCCTACGGCTGCACATGCACCGTACACACTGAAAACAAGATTCTTTCGTAGACCAGGACGGTAGTTGCTTCCCAGAAGCATGAGACTAGATGGCAGATACGCGGCGGGCCCTAATCCTTGAAGGCCTCTGCAGAAATCCATCATCAGCTCGTTTTGCGAGAAGCCAGCGACAAGAGACCACACGGCAAGCCACGCAAGTCCAGCAACATAAACAAAGAAGCCGCCGTACATGTCTGCTAGGCGTCCAAACACCAGCAGAAAACAGGACACTACAAGCGAGAATGCGTTCGCAGGCCACGTTTGCGAGGCTTGCGGAATGTGAAGCTCAGAGACAAGGGTCGGTAGAATGACATTGAAGCCAGAGACGAAGTACTCCTGAACTAGAATTAGCGTAGTGAAAGTTCCAGAATCCGATATAATTCGTACCGTAAGGACTTGAGACATTACAATAGAGAAACAGAAACCAATCTCCGCCCATAGGGACTTGAATTTCTCGGGTCTCATCCTTCCAAGCCGCTCAAGGCAAGCTTCTATAGTCTCTTCTATCTCCAGATTGGCTCTCTCGATGTTATCTTTGTATTCGGAAGCTTTCCTAGTAACCGAAGCCTCATGTTCTCCAGGAACACCACTTACTCTGTCAAAAGTCAGCCACGGTCGTAATAAAATATTGACCATATGACATCTCTGTGTCGGCCGTTGAACGTCGTACCTGGAAACAGCCTCTATAAGATCGACGTTTTGCGTCTGACAATGCACTGTAGTTACGGACATGGCTAGTTATGATAAGAAGAGTCCAATGGATAGCAATGAGTGTTTGGACTGGTATATCTCAAGAGGACGTCAAGGAACGGTCTGAAGATGGCGGAATAAGCACATCCCGAAGCGCATACCCAGTGCTCTCTTTATTCTCGCGCGCTTCCAAGCGCTTATCAGCACAACTCTCTCGGCCTCAGCCGTAAACCCGAGAGTTTCTGCATCGTGACGACCGCTAAACTGGAATGAGTCCGTGAGAGAAGTCAGAATATTCACAATGACGACCGCTAAACCCTCTACAGTCAAATTACTCGGCTTGGCGGTCGTCACGGGTTTACTAATGGCATATGGAGTAGATACCGGCAGCTTTGGCGACATTTTAGACAGACATGGTTGCATCGGAGTACATTCGATTTGTCATACCATACATCCAAGTACCAATCAATGTGCTATGAAGCAGACGGAGAAGGGGTTCGGATTCGGCATCGAGTCCTGCCTACCGGACTCGAAGTACGGCGATCGGTAAAACCTCGGTAATCTATTACCAAAACGCACGGACCTTGTGCAGAGGAAATTTCTTACCGCGAACTTTCTCAAAGGTTTTCTTTCTCTCTTCATCAGTAGAACTAATCCTTTCGAGGCTCTGCTACGGCAGCTTGCTGAGGGTCATATTCCAGTCACCATGAATGGTCTTCCGTTCCCGGCCTCAATGATTAAACTGCCACCGTTTCGCGAGTTATTCCTTTTCGTCCCTCTCGGGGTTGGATTGGAGGAGCGGCGTGGAGGCTACATACTATTGAATCTTGCGAGATGTGTTATACTTCGTTCGTTCCGTGATGTACCTGCCTTTGAAGTGCATATGCCTGAGATGTACCATAACATGGATTCATACGTCGTGATTCGAAGTCATCACCGATAAAGAGCTCTTGGTAATCGACCTTCTCACAAGTGGATTCACATGAAACAAATATGTTTGAAGCGAGTGACTTTTTGAGCATTAAGCTACGGAAAGGGTTAAGAAACCATTTGTCTGATGCTTCGTTTTAAAGAACTACCAAAAGTGGACCTTTGATCCCTACGCTACCAACCACCAGCTCAGTAGAGACGTCTTGGTGGCGACATGCTCGCCTTGATCGTCAAGCTGGCCACGTTCTGCCAGCCTTTCTTCAACAGCGAGACGAGGTAATTGACGGCAAGCATGATATTGCCAATCAACTCGTCCTCGGTCATATCGACGTGTCCGACGGCGACGCCCATGCAAAGCACCTTCTTCAGCTGGAACTTGATAGTGGACTTGACTTCGGTGACCTTGGCCTGCAAGTCGTCGGCGTGAGAGACGGGTGTGGGGAACTTGCCAGCCTTAGAAAGACCGGGACCCAAGAGACGAGGGATCTGCTTGATGAGAGCATCGGAGGCGATGAAGACGTCGTACTTGCGTGCTAGCTTCTTGATGAGCTTCTTATTCTTGTTCAACTTCTTCAGGTCATCAGCCGACATAGCATCGATTTCGTAGTGCTTAGCACGGTCGATATCGTGCTGGTCGCCGAGAATGCAGACGGCCATGTTCGGGCGAGGGATCTTTGGGAGTTTGACTGTGCCGGAGAAACGCTTGTCACGCTGAGGGTCATAGTTCTTGAGGCCGATTTGGAGTTCGACTGTCTCTAGGAAGTTTCGCTTCTTGGTGTTGTTGCTGTAGTCCAACAACTCCTTGACGTTGCTGCAAAATATCAAATTAGCATTTTCTCCGTTGGTGAAGTCCTAAGGGCCTCAACGTACGATCGGACGCCGGCGACTGAGATTTTTGACATCTTAACAGTCTTCCAGAAGAACTAGCTTGGTTCTTTTGGTGAGGCTTGCCGAATAGAAAACAAATAAGTTTGTCTTGACGATGAATAGTTCAGAGTGGCAATCAAACGAGTTTTTGTATCATGAACTTTGGTTCGGTGGGCATGATTAGATTAAGCGATCTTGTGCCTCGATGCCTGCCAGCTGCATCTCCGCCGTTTATCGCCGAAGTTGCTTTCTCGAGTCTATTACCATGTCAGTTGCGATTAGTTGTAGCTGGTGCAATCTTTGAATTTAAAGTGTGTTTGGCTGCTTTCAATGCTATAATGCCGTTCTTCATTGACCCACCATTGCTCAATTCAGCCAATCCATGGGCCACAACTATAGATGACCTTCGAGCACTGTACGATTGCGAATATACGGGAGCAGTTACCACTAGAACTTGCACTCTTGAGGGATTCGCACATGATGATGCCATTCATCAGTATACATTTTTCGACCTACAGACTTTGCAGAGTAGCCCAAATCCAAATCAATCGGAGGAGAGAACCGGGAGCTTGAACACTCTTGGTTATAGTCCCATTTCATTGCCGAAGCTGGTTGATTTGCTAGTAGGGTTCAGTGAAGAGCTTCGGAAAAGGCACTCTGATCCAACAAATACCAAAGTGGCTCGAAAGGATAAGCCCTTCATCATATCTATAACTGGGACGCCACAAGAGCTGAAGCAGTGCTACACCGTCATAAAATCCAAATATCTTACTCTGCGCGACGAGTTTCCAGTATATA
>Ga0335073_10016684_pt1 | contig 10263 bp, 2 predicted proteins | sample Lox_Sample_22_FD_207093 | JGI IMG/M metagenome (GOLD analysis project Ga0335073, IMG submission 207093) | Soil microbial communities from Loxahatchee National Wildlife Refuge, Florida, United States - Lox_Sample_2.2 | ecosystem: Environmental > Terrestrial > Soil > Wetlands | place: USA: Florida... | reverse complement strand
CGAACAAGCCGCTGACGGCGGAAATCTGGTCGACGATCGCCGAGGCCGGCATCAGCGAAGTGGACGTCTGCTTCCCGGAGCGCGACGACGTCGGCATTATCGTGTCGCGCACGCTCGAGAAGGACACGATTCACACGCCGAAGGAAGCGCTGATCGAGATTTACCGCAAGCTGCGTCCCGGCGATCCGCCGACGCTCGAGACCGCGACGGCGCTCTTCAACGGGATGTTTTTCGACCCGCGGAAGTACGATTTCAGCAAGGTCGGCCGGCTGAAATTCAATATCAAGCTGGGCATCGAGACGCCGCTCGACAAGCGCACGCTTGATCCCGGCGATTTCGTCGGCGCGATCAAGTACCTGCTGAAGCTGCGCAAGAACATCGGCACGGTCGACGACATCGACCATCTCGGCAACCGGCGCGTCCGCGCGGTGGGCGAGCTGCTCGAAAACCAGTTCCGCATCGGCCTGGTCCGCATGGAGCGGGCGATCAAGGAAAAGATGTCCGTGTACCAGGAAATGTCGACGGCGATGCCGCACGACCTGGTGAACGCGAAGCCGGTAATGGCGGCGATCCGCGAGTTTTTCGGAAGCTCGCAGCTCTCGCAGTTCATGGACCAGACCAACCCGCTGAGCGAGATCACGCACAAGCGGCGTCTTTCGGCGCTGGGTCCCGGGGGGCTTTCGCGCGAGCGCGCCGGATTCGAAGTGCGCGACGTCCATCCCACGCACTACGGCCGCATCTGCCCGATCGAAACGCCGGAAGGCCCGAACATCGGGTTGATCAGCTCGCTTTCGAGCTACGCCCGGATCAACGAATTCGGCTTCATCGAGTCGCCTTACCGCAAGGTGAAGGGCGGGCGCGTGATCGATTTCGTCCAGATCGTGAACGCGGGCGACAGCGAGTTCAAGGCCGGCGAAGTGGTCGAGCGCGAAAAGGTGGATGCCACGAACGAGGATTTGAAGCGGCGGCGGATCGTGGTCGAACCGCACTGCTTCTACCTCTCGGCGTGGGAAGAGGACCGCTACGTGGTGGCGCAGGCGAACGCGTCGCTCGACGAGCGCGGGAAAATCACGACCGAACTGGTGAACTGCCGGCAGGCCGGTAACTTCGTCCTGAAGGGCCGCGACGAAGTGGACTACATCGACGTCTCGCCGAAGCAGCTGGTGTCGGTGGCGGCGAGCTTGATTCCGTTCCTCGAGAACGACGACGCGAACCGCGCGCTGATGGGATCGAACATGCAGCGCCAGGCCGTGCCGTTGATCAAGGGCGAAGCGCCGCTGGTCGGGACGGGCATGGAGCGGGTTACCGCGCGCGATTCGGGCGCGGTCATCGTGTGCCGTCGCGACGGCATCGTCGATCAGGTGGATTCCGAGCGCGTGATCGTGCGCGTCGAGTCCGATCAGTCGGGCGTGCTGAGCCGCGAAGTCGGTTCCGACATCTACCTGCTGACGAAGTTCAAGCGATCGAACCAGAACACGTGCATCAGCCAGAAGCCGCTGGTTCGCGCGGGCGACCGCGTGAAGCAGGGACAGGTGCTGGCGGATGGGCCGTGCACCGAGCGCGGGGAACTAGCGCTCGGGCGCAACGTGCTCGTAGCCTTCGTGCCGTGGCGCGGGTACAACTTCGAAGACGCGATCCTGGTGAGCGAGAAGCTCGTCCAGGAGGACTACTACACCTCGATCCACATCGAGGAGTATGAAATCGAGGCGCGGGATACGAAGCTGGGCCCCGAGGAAATCACGCGGGATATTCCCAACATCAACGAGAGCTTCCTGCGGAATCTCGACGAAAGCGGCGTGATCCGCATCGGCGCGACCGTGCGGCCGGGCGACATCCTGGTCGGCAAGGTGACCCCGAAGGGCGAAACCACGCTGACGCCGGAAGAGAAGCTGCTGCGCGCGATCTTCGGCGAAAAGGCCGGAGACGTTCGCGACGCTTCGCTGTACTGTCCGCCGGGCATCGAGGGCACGATCGTCGACGTGAAGATCTTCTGCCGCAAGGGAGCGGAGAAGGACGAGCGTCACAAGGCGATCGAGGCGGCGCACGTCGCGAAGCTCGAAAAGAACCTCGCTGACGAGATCCGGATTCTGACCGACGAGCGGCTGAAGCGGTTGAACGACCTGCTCGGCGGACAGAAGCTCTTGGCCGACCTGCACGACGAGCGCACGAACAAGCGCTTGCTGACGAAGGGCACGGAGCTGACCCGCGAAATCCTCGAAAAGATTTCGACGCGCAACCTGAAGCGCCTGCGCCTCAACGACAAGGATCCGCTGCTGATCGAGAAGATCGACGAAGTCGAAGAGATGACTTCGCGGCAGATCGACGTGCTGCGGAAGATCACCGACGAGCGCATCGCCAAGCTGAAGAAGGGCGACGAGCTGCCGCCGGGCGTGATCAAGCTGGTGAAGGTCTATATCGCGATGAAGCGCAAGCTTTCCGTCGGCGACAAGATGGCGGGCCGCCACGGGAACAAGGGCGTGATCGCGCGGATCGTGCCGGCGGAGGACATGCCGTACATGCCGGACGGCACGCCCGTCGAGATCGTGTTGAACCCGCTGGGCGTTCCTTCGCGCATGAACGTGGGCCAGATTCTCGAAACGCACCTCGGCTGGGCTTCGAAAGAGCTCGGTCAGCGGATTGGGAAGATGCTCGACGAAGAGGCGCGCGCCGAAGTCGTCCGGAAGTGGTTTAAGGACGCATTCGGGCCGACCTCGGTGTGGAAGACGCTCGCCGATCTGGAGGACGAACAGTTGCTCAACGTGGCCGAGAATTTCCGCGACGGCGTGCCGTTCGCGACGCCCGTCTTCGACGGCGCCCGCGAGTCGGATATCCGGCATCTTCTCCAGTTCACGGAGCTGCCGGAGAGCGGGAAGATCACGCTCTACGACGGTATGACCGGCGACTCCTTCGCGCAGAACGTAACCGTGGGCTACATCTACATGCTCAAGCTCTCTCACCTGGTCGACGACAAGATCCACGCGCGTTCGATCGGGCCGTACTCGCTGATCACGCAGCAGCCGCTCGGCGGCAAGGCGCAGTTCGGCGGACAGCGCTTCGGCGAAATGGAGGTGTGGGCGCTCGAAGCGTACGGCGCCGCGCACATCCTGCAGGAGCTGCTGACGGCGAAATCGGACGACGTCTACGGCCGCGCGAAGATTTACGAGGCGATCGTGAAGGGCGAACCGGGCATCGAGCCGGGCGTGCCCGAATCGTTCAACGTCCTCGTGCGCGAGCTGCAGTCGCTCTGCCTCGATGTCGAGCTGATGAAGCGCCAGAAGCCGCAACTCGAGAAAGCCGAAGCGGCCGACTAATTTTCGCGCCCGGGATTTTTTCCGGGCGCGACCGAGATTCCTGGAAGTGGTTTTTGGTCCCGGCCAGGCCGGGACGGGAGGATCATACCTTGTATCGATCAAGCCCTTATGATCGTGCCAGCCAGATCGCGGATTTCGATTCGATTCGCATCAGTTTGGCGAGTCCGGAGAAGATTCGCTCCTGGTCGCACGGGGAAGTGACGAAACCCGAAACCATCAACTACCGGACGTTCAAGCCGGAGCGCGACGGCCTTTTCTGCGCCAAGATCTTCGGCCCGGTGACGGACTGGGAGTGCCTCTGCGGGAAGTACAAGCGCATGAAGCACCGCGGAGTGATCTGCGACAAGTGCGGCGTGGAAGTGACGCTCAGCAAGGTGCGCCGCGAGCGCTTGGGCCACATCGAGCTGGCGTCGCCCTGCTCGCACGTGTGGTTCTTCAAGGGGCTGCCTAGCCGCATCGGCTACCTGCTCGACATCACGATGCGAGATCTCGAGCACATCCTGTACTTCGAGACGTTCGTGTGCGTCGATCCGGGTGAAGCGCCGGGGCTCAAGGAAAAGGACATCCTGCCGGAGGAGAAGTACCGCGAATTCCAGCGCGACTTCCCCGGGAAATTCACGGCGGGAATGGGCGCCGAAGCGATCAAGGAACTCCTGCGGCGCGTGGACGTGGACAAGCTCTCGGTCGAGCTGCGCGAGAAGATGAAGGTCGATCCGAGCCTGCAGAAGCGGATCAAGTACGCGAAGCGCCTGAAGGTGCTCGAAGCGTTTCGCAAGAGCGGCAACAAGCCCGAATGGATGATTCTCGACGTGATTCCGGTGCTTCCGCCGGAGCTGCGTCCTCTTGTGCCACTGGACGGAGGCCGCTTCGCGACGTCCGACCTGAACGACCTCTACCGCCGCGTGATCAACCGCAACAACCGGTTGAAGAAGCTGATGGAGCTGCACGCGCCCGACGTGATCGTGCGCAACGAGAAGCGCATGTTGCAGGAAGCCGTCGACGCGCTCTTTGACAACGGCCGCCGCGGCCGCGTGTTGCGCGGCACGAACAACCGTCCCCTCAAGTCGCTGTCGGACACGCTCAAGGGCAAGCAGGGGCGTTTCCGCCAGAACTTGCTCGGCAAGCGCGTGGATTATTCGGGCCGCTCGGTCATCGTGGTTGGGCCGGAACTGAAGCTCCACCAGTGCGGTCTGCCGAAGAAGATGGCGCTCGAGCTCTTCAAGCCGTTCATCTATCACAAGCTCGAGGCCGCGGGGCACTGCACCACGATCAAGCAGGCCAAGGAACTGGTCGAGGCGCAGGAATCGATCGTTTGGGACATCCTGGAGGACGTGATCCGCGAGCATCCCGTGCTGCTCAATCGCGCTCCCACGCTGCACCGGCTCGGCATCCAGGCGTTTGAGCCGACGCTCGTCGAGGGCAAGGCGATCCGCATCCACCCGCTCGTCTGCACCGCGTTCAACGCGGACTTCGACGGCGACCAGATGGCCGTGCACATTCCGCTTTCGCCCGAGGCGCAGGTGGAAGCGTCGGTGCTGATGCTCAGCTCGCACAACATCCTCTCGCCGGCCAACGGCTATCCGCTGGCCGTCCCGACGCAGGACATGGTGCTCGGCATCTACTACATGACCAAGGCCAAGCCGCAGGCCAAGGGCGAGGGCCGCGCCTTCGGATCGACCGAAGAAGTCATCATGGCCCTCGAAGCCGGCGAAGTCGAGCTGCTGACGCCGATCCGCATGCGTTACACCGGCGAAGTGATCGACCTGACGAACGCGTATGACGATCAGGACGTGTCGCATACCGAGCCGATTCAGCTGCGCAAACAGTTCCTGCACACGACCGTGGGCCGCGTCATTTTCAACGATCACCTCCCGTCGGACATGCCGTTCATCAACGGCTTGCTGAAGAAGAAGGGCGTGCAGGCGCTGGTGCAATATTGCTACCTGCGCTTCGGTCTCGAAAAGACGGTCGTGGCGCTCGACAAGCTGAAGGAGCTCGGCTTCCTCTACGCGACGAAGGCGGGCGTTTCGATCGGCATCAGCGACATGGTCATCCCGAGCGTGAAATTCAAGCTCGTGGACAGCGCCGAGCATGAGGTCGTCAAGGTGCAGCAGCAGTACCTCGACGGCGCGATCACCAACGGCGAACGCTACAACAAGGTCATCGCGATCTGGTCGGACGTCACCGAAAAGGTGGCCGACGAGATGTTCAAGGCGCTCGAGGAGCAGGATAAGCAGGGCGTGATCAACCCGATCTACGTCATGGCCGATTCCGGCGCCCGAGGCTCGAAGCAGCAGATCCGGCAGCTTTCGGGAATGCGCGGATTGATGGCCAAGCCTTCGGGCGAAGTCATCGAGACGCCGATCACGTCGAACTTCCGCGAAGGCCTCACCGTGCTGCAGTACTTCATCTCGACGCACGGCGCTCGCAAGGGCTTGGCCGATACGGCGCTCAAGACCGCCGACTCGGGCTACCTGACGCGGCGTCTGGTGGACGTGGCGCAAGACGTGATCATCAACGAATTCGACTGCGGCACGGCCGACGGAATTTTCGTCGAACCGATTCTCGAAGCCGGCGTCGAAGTCGAGCCATTGCGCGATCGCGTGGTGGGCCGCGTTTCGCTTGAAAAGATCAAGGACTACGAAGGCAACGTGATCGTCGAAATCAACCAGGAGATCACGGAGGAGTTGGCGAACGCCATCCAGGCCGCCGGCATCGAGCGGGTGAAGATCCGCTCCGTGCTGACGTGCGAATCCCGGCGCGGCGTGTGCGCACGCTGCTACGGCCGCAACCTGGCCACCGGCCGCTTCGTCGAGATGGGCGAGGCTGTCGGCGTGATCGCCGCGCAGTCGATCGGCGAACCCGGCACGCAGCTCACGATGCGGACGTTCCACATCGGCGGCACGGCCACGCGCGTCACCGAGCAGTCGAAGGTCGAGGCCCGCAACAACGGCTTCGTGAAGTTCATCGACTTGAAGGTCGTCGAGGGCCGCGGCAAGACGCTGATCGCGATGAACCGTTCCGGCCTGATCGCCGTGGTTGACGAGAAGAGCCGTGAGAAGGAGCGCCACCACGTGGTGTACGGTGCGCGCCTCAAGGTCGAGGACGGACAACCCGTTACGCTGGGCCAGACGATGGTCGAGTGGGACCCGTACACCTTCTCGATCCTCACCGAATCGGCGGGTACCATCGAATTCAAGGATCTGCAGCCTGGAATCACGATCGAAGAGCAGGTGGACGAAGTCACCGGCCTTTCGCAGTTGGTGGTCACCCTGCCGCCCGGAGACGAAAAGCACCAGCCGACGATCCAGGTCCGCGATTCACAGGGACGCGTCCGCAAGAAGTACCTCATGCCGTCGCGGGCTCACTTGATGGTCGCGGACGGCGACGACGTCCAGCCCGGCGACGTGCTCGCGAAGATCCCGCGCGAAACTACGAAGACGAAGGACATCACGGGCGGTCTGCCGCGCGTCGTGGAACTTTTCGAAACGCGCAAGCCGCGCGACCCGGCGGTCATCAGCGAAATCGACGGCGTCGTGAAGTACGGCGAGATCGCCAAGGGCCAGCGGAAGATTTACGTCGAGAGCGAGGATGGACGCACGGTGAAGGAATACTCCATCCCGCGCGGCGTTCACATCAACGTGCAGGAGGGCGAACACGTCCGGGCGGGCGAACCGCTCATCGACGGCCCGCTCAACCCGCACGACATCCTGGCCGTCCTCGGCGAAAAGTACACGCAGGCTTACCTGGTGAACTCGATCCAGGAGGTCTACCGGCTCCAGGGCGTCAACATCAACGACAAGCACATCGAGACGATCGTCCGGCAGATGATGCGCTGGGTGAAGGTCGAAGATGTGGGCGACACCACGTTCCTCCTCGAGGAGCAGATCGACAAGTTCCGCTTCCGCGAGGAAAACGATCGCGTGATTCACGACGGCGGCCGTCCGGCAACCGGACGCCCGCTGCTCCTTGGCATCACCAAGGCGTCGCTCTCCACCGATTCCTTCATCTCCGCGGCGAGCTTCCAGGAAACCACCCGCGTCCTCACCGAGGCGGCTATTTCCGGGAAGGTTGACTATCTCCGCGGCCTGAAGGAGAACGTCATCATGGGCCGCTTGATTCCCGCTGGCACGGGACTTGAGCGCTACCGCAACATCCAGCTCCTGACGCAGTTGCCTCCGCCGGAAGAGTCGGAAGGCATGGTGGCGGGCTTGCCCGGAGGACCCGATCTGTCTCCGGAAGAAGCCGCTGCGCTCGACTTCCTGCGCAAGGATACGGACGCGGTCGCCGAGAGCTGATCGCATCGCGCGGCGGGTTCGCCTGGATGGGGACCCGCCGCGCACCTTTCCCCGATTCTGCTTTCTCCCCGCCTATTACCCAACTCGGTATCGCTACCGGGCTTAGTTCGCCGCTTTCCTGGGCCTCCATCGTAGAATTTCAGGAGGGAAGGAAGATTCGGAGGGGGCAGGCACGTCTTCCCTTCGTTCTTGCGGGACAGGTCGATGTCCACGGACTCATCGGACAAGCAGGACCGGCGCAACATCCCGGACGCCGGCCCGGAAACGCCCATCAACAAGCTGGTCGAGATCATCTCCCGGTCGCAGCAGAATTACCGGGAGCTGATCGACAATCTCGACCAAGCTGTCTTCACGCTGTCCGTCGAGGGCGAAGTACGGGTCGCGAATCGCCACCTCTGCGAAGTTCTGGGAACTCCCTTTCAGGATCTCGTCGGCCACTCCCTCGCCGAGTTCATTGAGACCCCCGCTCTCGAGGAGGCCCGCCGGTCGCTCGCGGCCCTATCCAAAACCGGCACGTGGTCGGGAGTGCTGCCTATCCGGCTCAAAAAGGAGCCGGCCGTCCGGTATTTCCACTGCTGGTTCCAGGCGATCACCGACGGCGGTCGCGTAACGGACGTGATCGGCTGGGCGCGCGACGTGACCGAGCAGCAGGAATCCGAGATGCGGTTCACGGAATTCGTCGAGTTGCTGAGCGCCGGAGTCTTTTTCTCGTCGCGCGAAGGCAAGATGCTGGATGCGAATCCGGCGCTCATTCGCATGTGGGGCTTCGACAACAAGGAAGAGCTGCAATCGCAGAACATCCGCGAGCGGTACGCCGATCCCGCGCAGCGCGAAGAGCTGATTCGCGACACCACGGCCAAAGGCTCGGTGCAAGACCGGCGAATCGCGTACCGCCGGAAGGACGGGTCGATCATGCAGGGCCGGGCGTCGGCGATTGCGATCCGCGACCATAGCGGACAGCTCCTGCGATTCCAGGGCACGATCGTCGATGTCACCGACCGCGTCGAAATCGAAAAGCAGCTGCACCGCGAACAGGAATTTACGCGGCGTCTGATCGAATGCTTCCCGGATTTGATCGCCGTGGTGGATACCGAGGGGCGGTTTACGTTCGCGAGCGAGCGCGCGAAGGACGTGCTCGGCGTCACCGCGGAAGAGCACATCGGTCGGCTGATGGGCGCGCGAACGCATCCGGAGGACCAGCCGCGCGTGGCGGAGACGCTTACGGACGTGCTCTCCGGGCGGAAGCGTTCGGCGCAGCTCGAATATCGCGTGCGCCACGCCGATGGCAACTGGAAGACACTGCGCGGCAGCTTCGGGCCCCTCTTTGACGAGGGCCAGAAGATCGTGGGAGTCGTCGCCTCGGCGCGCGACGTCACCGAGTCGGTCCTGATCGAGCAGCACCTGGCGCAGCGACAGAAATTCGCGGCGATGGGCCAGATGATGATGGGAGCGGCCCACGAGTTGAACAATCCGTTGACCGCGATCCTGGGTGTAAGCGACCTGCTGCGCGAGCATGCCCCCGACGATGCGACGCGCCGGCGAGCGGACCTCATCCTGCAGCAGGCGCGCCGCGCCGCCAGCATCGTGCAGAATCTTCTTGCTCTTTCGCGTCCCGCGAACGCTGGCAGCGCCAGACTGTCGGTGGCTGAAGTCGTCGAGCGTGAGTTGCTGGCGCAGAAATCGCCCCTGGAAGAGCGGAAGATTCGCGTGAAATTCGAACGCGCTCCCGATTTGCCGCAGGTCGAGGGCGACGCGCGGCTGCTCGCGCAGGTTTTCGCGAATCTGATCACCAACGCCGAGCAATCGATCGGGGCGAAGGGCGGCGGCGGGACTCTCGACGTCTCGCTTTCCAGAGATTGTGATTACGTCTCCATCACGTTTGCCGATAGCGGCGCAGGCATCGCTCCCGACCACATGCCCAAGATCTTCGATCCGTTCTTCACCACGAAGCGGCCGGGCGGCGGGAGCGGCCTGGGGCTGACGATTTGCCTCGCGGTCGTGAAGGAGCACGGAGGAAGGATCGAAGTGGAATCGACCCCCGGGCACGGTGCCGCCTTCCACGTCTTGCTCCCCGTAGCGCCCGGCACGCCGCCTGCGCCGCTACCGCCCGCGCTTCCGCAGGCGGCCAAGAGCAAAGCGGTTTCCGGCGGCGACCCGCTGGCGGGACATTCCATTCTCATCGTCGACGACGAAGAAGGAATCCGCGAGATCATTCAGGAGGGCCTGACGGCGCGGGGTATGAAAGCCGAGGCGGTGGAAAGCTCGGAAGCGGCGATGCTCTACCTGCAATCGCACGCCTGCGACGCGATCGTATGCGATTTCAATCTCCCGGGGATGAAAGGACCTCAGTTTCTCGAAAAAGTGCGCGCCCAATCGGGGAGTTCGCTGCCGGCCTTCATCTTCATGACCGGAGAAATGCTCGAACCGGAGGCTTTTGCGCGCTTCCGCAAGGACGGAATGCGCCTGCTGCAAAAGCCGTTTCACCTTTCGGCGCTGGGAGATCTGTTGGTGGAGCTGCTACAGCCGCAGGTTTCTCCCACCCGCTAGTTTCCCCGTCATTGCGCCTTTGCTCCGGCGTCCGCGTCGACGCCGAAATCCCACACGTAGAGACTGGTTTCCTCGTTCTGCAGCATTTCCGCCAGCACGTACTCGCC
>Ga0335073_10016682_pt1 | contig 10264 bp, 8 predicted proteins | sample Lox_Sample_22_FD_207093 | JGI IMG/M metagenome (GOLD analysis project Ga0335073, IMG submission 207093) | Soil microbial communities from Loxahatchee National Wildlife Refuge, Florida, United States - Lox_Sample_2.2 | ecosystem: Environmental > Terrestrial > Soil > Wetlands | place: USA: Florida... | reverse complement strand
AGAAAATGCTCAAGGATCGTCCCGATACCGTGAAGAAATTCATGCGCGCTTACCTCAAGGCGACCGCGATGGCGATAGCCGACCCGACGGCTGCGGCGACCGCATTGAAGGCGATGGTGCCTGAAGTCGACGTCGACGTCGCGCGCGCCCAATTTGCCGCCTCGATTCCGCTGATCATCAATTCGATCAGCAAGAAGGACGGCGAAGGCGCGTTTGACAAAACGCTGTTGGCGACCACCTGGAAATGGACCGCCGAGGCGCAAAACATGCCGCTGGATAAGCTCGATCCCGAGACTGCCGTCGACCGTTCGTTCTTGCCCAAATAAACGCCGGAAGTGAACGCTGGAAGTGACGGCGCATGGCGTCCGCGCGCCGCAACGGAGTTCGGCGATGAGCGAACCCTCACACGTCATTCGCTTCGCCGACGTCGAACAGACCTTCGGACGCAACGACGGATCGGCGGTAACCGCGCTTGAGGGGGTGACCTTCGACATCGGACGCAACGAGTTCCTCGCGGTACTCGGTCCGTCCGGTTGCGGCAAGTCCACGCTGCTGCGGTTGATTGCCGGTCTGATCTTCCCCACGCGCGGCGCTGTCAGCATTTACGACCTCACGGTAAGCGAACCGCGCGATGAGATCGGCATTGTGTTCCAGCGGCCGACACTGCTGCCTTGGTTTGACGTGCTCGGCAACGTGACGTTCCCTTTGCGCCACAAATACGGCCGTGTCAGCGCCGAGGACAAAGTGCGCGCGCGCGAATTGTTGACATTGGTGGGCCTGTCGGATTTTGCCACCAAGCGCATCGACGAGCTGTCGGGCGGCATGCAGCAGCGGGTCGCCATCGCGCGCGCATTGTTGCTCGATCCCGATATCCTTTTAATGGATGAACCATTCTCGGCGCTCGACGCGCTCACGCGTGACGAAATGAGCTTCGAGCTGCTGCGCATCTGGTCGGAAAAGCCGAAGACGGTGCTGTTCATCACCCATTCCATACCGGAGGCGATCTTGCTGGCGGACCGTATCATCGTGATGACGCCGCGCCCCGGCCGCGTGCGCGAAGTCATCAACGTCGATTTGCCGCGTCCGCGTTCGATCTCGACCTTGTCGGAGCCGATGTTTCATGCCCTCGCCAACCATATCCGCGGCCAGCTCTTCAGCCGTGCGCTCGCCTGAGGCCAAGCGGCCCGCGGCCGCGGTCGTCCCGCGCCTGAGGGTCTGGGCGGACCGGTTGGCGCCCGCCGCGGCTTTTGTTGCGCTCATCATCATCTGGGAGGCGGCTTGCCGGGTTTTCGCCGTGCCGTCGTTTCTGCTTCCTTCGCCGAGCGCGATCGTCAAAGCCGGCTTGGCGGTTTCCCCGACGCAATGGCTGAGTAATATCGACGCGACGCTGCGTGTGGCGTTGATGGGCTATTTCGTGGCCATCGCGGTGTCGATTCCGCTTGCTGTGGCACTAGTCAATTCGCGCTTTCTGTCGCGCACTCTCTATCCGATCCTGGTGATCGTGCAGTCGACCCCGATCGTTGCGGTCGCGCCCATTAGCGTGGTGACTTTGGGGGCGTCCGACTTGCCGCGTGTGGTTATTACCTTCTTGATCACATTCTTTCCCATCGTCGTTTCGACCGTGACCGGCTTGATGGCGACGCCGGAAGAATTGATCGAGCTGTCGCGCTCGCTGCGCGCCGGCCGTACCCGCGAAATGCTGCATATACGGCTGCCGTTCGCCGTGCCTTACATCTTCAGCGCGCTCAAGATTTCCATCACGCTCTCAATCATCGGGGCCGTCGTCGCCGAGTTCGTCGCCGCGGAGCATGGTTTGGGCTTCTTCATCATGTTCTCGACGTCGTTCTTCAAGATTCCGCAGGCGTTCGCCGGCCTGGTGGTGCTTGTGGCCTTGAGTCTCGTGCTATTTCGGCTTTGCACCTTGGCGCAACGCTGGTTTGTCCCCTGGTCGCTGCCGAAGTCGCAACGATGAACGCGCCGGCCGCGCGCCGACCTTCCAGTTTTCCGCATCGTGCTCGAGCGACGTTGCTTCACCGCCGGCGGTGCGTCCGGCGAGCTCGGCGCCGGCGTCGGGTGCCAGCCGAATAAAGACCAGGCTGGCGGCTGCGGTGAGCAAGCCGACCACGACAAAGGCCGGCGGAAAATCGTAAGCGCCCATCGCGGTGCCGTGCTTGAGCCGCAACGTTATCTCGACCACGAGCGCGCCGACGGCGACGCCGGTCGAGAGCGCCAACTGCTGGGCGACGGCGACGAGCGTCGTCGCTTTGCTCATCAACTGCGACTCGATCTCGGCATAGGCAATGGTGTTGATGGCGGTAAATTCGAGCGAACGAAAGAAGCCGCCGCTGAGCAGAATGACCACCATCGCCGCAAACGGCATACCCGGCACGAAGCTGGCGCAGGCGGCGAGAAAGGTGGCGCTGATCAAGCTGTTGTAGACAAGCACGGGCCGATAACCGAAACGCTTGAGCACGCCGGCAACGGCGGCCTTCATGAACATCGAGCCGACGGCTGCGGTAAAAGTGATGAGGCCGGATTGAAACGGCGTCAGGTCGAATCCGATTTGCAACAGCAGCGGCAACAGAAACGGCAGCGCGCCGATACCGAGCCGAAACAGGAAGCCGCCGAAAATGCTGGCGCGGAAGGTCGGCAGCTTAAACAGGCGCAGATCGAGAATCGGCGCGGGCGCGCGCCGCGCGTGGACGATATAGGCCGCCGTCGCCGCGGCACCGACGCCAAGAAGAGCGGTGACGATGGCGGTGGGCAGATATTCGAGCCCCATGACCGAAAGCCCGAAGGCGAGCCCGCCGATGCCCAGCCCCGACAATACGAAGCCGACGAAATCGAACCGAGCCGGCGGTTCGGCATGCACGTGCGGAATGTAGAGCGTGACCATGACCATGCCGACGAGGCCGATCGGCACGTTGATGATGAAGATCCAATGCCAGGATGCGTAAGTGGTGATGAAACCGCCGAGCGGCGGACCGCAGATCGGGCCGATGAGGCCCGGTATAGTGACCCACGCCATGGCATTGACCAGCAGTCGTTTGTCGATGCTGCGCACCACGATAAGCCGGCCGACCGGCGTCATCATCGCTCCGCCGGCGCCCTGAACAATCCGCGCCAACACCAGCTGCTCAAGCGACTGCGACAGCGCGCAGCCGATCGAGCCCAGCACGAACACGCCAATGGCGATGCGAAAGACATCGCGGGCGCCGAAGCGGTCGGCGATCCAGCCGCTCGCCGGAATAAAGATGGCGAGCGACAACAGATAAGAGGTGACGGCAAGCTTCAGCGCCAGCGGATTGGTGCCGAGCGCCCGCGCGATCGCCGGCAACGACGTCGCGATCACGGTCGAATCCATGTTCTCCATGAACAGCGCGAACGCCACGATCAGCGGAATGACGCGGTTGTATGGGCTCGGCAGCGCGGTCACGGGCATCTGTGGTTAGTGTCCCAATTCCGAAGTTCGCTACAGCGTCCGGCACCCCCCGACGCCAATTCCGGAATCAATTGAAGCTAACAAATCTATATTCTCGTGCGATTTATGGATTTGAAATTCTTAGGCGAGGGTGCCGCAAGATCTCCGGAACTTCAAATCCTACGCACTAGCGGCCCGTTGCGGGACCGGCTTTGAGCCGCTGCAGGCCTTCGGCGGGCTGCTGGAAGGAGGGATCGATCGCGAGCGCCTTGCGAAAATCGGCGATGGCGCCCGCCGAATCGGCGAGCCGCTCGCGAATGAGCCCGCGCGTCGAAAATGCACTCGCCGAATGCGCATTGAGCGCAATGGCTTGATTGACATCGGCCAGCGCCTGGACATTGTCGCCGACGAGGTAATGCGCCCAAGCGCGATTGTAATAGGCAAGCGCGGCGGTCGGCGACAGCTCGATCGCATGCGTGTAATCGGCGATGGCGTCGGTAAAAGCCAGCCGCTGGCGTTCGGCGTTGCCGCGGTTGATGTAGGCGTCGGCCAACTGGGGATCGAGCTTGATGGCCGCATCCAGATCGGCGACGGCGCGTTCGCTTTCGCCCTTGGCGAGCCAGGCGCTGCCCCGGTTATTGTAGGCGGCGGCCGTCGGATTAAGCTTGATGGCCTGATCGTAATCGGCAATCGCCCGATCCAGATCGCCCTTACGCCGCCACGCGATGCCGCGATTGTAAAGCGCCGCCGCGTAGTTCGGGTCGATGCGCAAGGCCGCATTATAGTCGGTAATGGCGCGATCGGTCTCGCCTTGGTCGTCGAAGGCGTTGCCCCGATTGTTGTAGGCAACGGCGAATTTTGGATTGAGCTTGACCGCCTGGTCGTAATCGGCAATCGCCCGCTGGAAATCGTGCTTTTGATAGAACACGTAACCGCGCTCGTTGTAGGCGCCGGCATGCTGCGGATCAAGCGCGATGGCTTGGTTCAAGTCGCTAAGCGCGCGGTCGAGATCGCCGTCGTGGCGGAACGTGATACCGCGATCATAGAAGAAGCGCGCGTTCTTGGGGTTGAGGCGAATCGCCTCGTCGTAGTCGGCGATGGCGGCGTTATGCTCGCCCTTGTCGTCGTGCGCGTTGCCGCGATTGCCGTAAGCTTCGGCGTTCGACGGATCGAAACGAATCGCGGCGTCGAAATCTGCGACGGCGCGGTCATAATCGCGCTGCTGATAATAGACCAGCCCGCGGTTATCGTAGGCGAGCGCGAATTGCGGCGAAAGCTGGATGGCGCGGTCGAAATCGGCCAGCGCGCGCGCCGCATCTCCCTTGGCGCGCCACGCATCGCCGCGATTGTTGTAGGCCGGAGCAAAATTGGCGTCGATACGTACCGCCTGATTATAATCGGCGATGGCGCGATCGAGGTCGCCCTTCTCGAACCACACGATGCCGCGATTGTTGAAAGCGGAGGCGTTCTTGGGGTCGAGCTTTATAGCCTGATCGTAATCGGCGGCGGCGCGATCGAGGTTGCCTTTGCGGCGGAACGCCAGTCCGCGATTGAAGTACGCGGCGGCGTAATTTGGCGCCAGCCGGATCGCCTCGTTGTAATCGGCAATGGCGTGGTCGAAGTCCGCTTTCTCGTCGAACGCATTGCCGCGTGTCATGAAGGCGCCGGCGTCGGTAGCGTCGAGCTTGATTGCATTGTCGAGATCAGTCATCGCGCCGTCGACGTCGTGCTGCGCCAATCGCACGCTGCCGCGATCGGCCAACGCGCGTGCGTAGCCGGGATTGAGCTTGATCGCTTCGCCAAAATCGTCCAGCGCGCCGGCAAGATCGCCTTTGCCGCGCCGCGCCACGCCCCGATTGTGATGCAGTATGGCGAGATTAGCCGGCTGATAGCGCCCGGAATTGATCAGCGCCGTGCAGGAGGCGATTCGCTCCTCGTTGGTGGCGCGCGATTGCCCGGTGCAGCGGTGTTCATCGGTCGCATCCTGCGCCCGCGGCATGACGGCCGATGCCAGCAGCACGACAAGCGCGAGCACAACCCACGCGGCCGAATGCCGGGGCGGCCGGCGCCGCCGCATCATGCTTCTCCCCGCAACAAATGGGGAAAATGCTCAATCTTATCCTGCATTACTCCGTCTCGGGTTGCAGCCAATGTACTCCGCTGCGCACCGGCCGGCCAAGCTGTGCAGCACCATCTATGAATCGGCGTGCAGCCGTGCTAGGAACCGCCGCCAACCCAAAAGCGGGCCATCGAAGCGCACGGGCAGGCGGGTGAGGAGTGCTCCACCCGCTCGGGTTTTCGTCTTTCCGACCGGCTTTTTCGAGGCGCCCGCGAGAGCCGGCCCGCGCTGACCGTGCGGGCGCAAGTGGAGTTGGCAATGACGAAAAGCAATCCGCGCGATGGTCTGACCTTCGACGACGTGCTCATCAGGCCCGGCTTGTCGGACGTGCTTCCTTCGGAGGCGGACATCCGTTCGCGCATTACCCGCGGCATCGCGCTCAACATCCCGATCGTCGCGTCGGCCATGGATACGGTGACCGAGGCGAATATGGCGATCGCCATGGCGCAGGCCGGCGGCATCGGCGTGCTGCACCGCAATCTCGAGCCGGCGGTGCAAGCGGTGCAGGTACGACAAGTCAAGAAGTTCGAATCGGGCATGGTGGTCAATCCCGTCACCATTCATCCCGATGCGACGCTCGCCGACGCGCTTGCACTGATGCTGGACAATCGCATCTCGGGCATCCCGGTCGTCGAAGGTGGCGGCAACGGACGCGCCGGCAAGCTGGTCGGCATCCTCACCAACCGCGACGTGCGCTTTGCCACCGACAAGCGGCAAGAAGTTTCCGAGTTGATGACCAAGGACGGTCTGGTCACGGTACGCGAGGGCGTAGGCCAAGACGAGGCCAAGCGGTTGCTGCACCAGCATCGCATCGAGAAACTCCTGGTGGTCGATGGCGACTACCGCTGCGTCGGCCTCATTACCGTAAAGGACATCGAGAAAGCGGTCGCTAACCCGAACGCCTGCAAGGACGAGCAAGGCAGGCTGCGCGTTGCCGCCGCCACCAATGTCGGCGAGGCCGGATACGCACGCAGCGAGGCGCTCATCGACGCGGGCGTCGATCTCGTCGTCGTCGATACCGCCCACGGTCATTCGCGGCGCGTGCTTGAGGCGGTAACCCGCATCAAGCGGTTGTCGAACGCCGTCCAAGTGGTCGCCGGCAACATCGCCACCGCCGAAGGCGCAAAAGCGCTGATCGACGCCGGTGCCGACGCCATCAAGGTCGGGATCGGGCCGGGCTCGATCTGCACCACGCGCGTGATCGCCGGTGTCGGCGTGCCGCAACTTACGGCGATCGCCGACGCCGTCGAAGTGGCGAAACGCACCGACACGCCGGTGATCGCCGACGGTGGCATCAAATATTCCGGCGATCTTGCCAAGGCGATGGCGGCGGGAGCGGATTGCGCCATGGTCGGGTCACTCCTCGCCGGCACCGACGAGACACCGGGCGAAGTCTTTCTGTTTCAGGGCCGTTCCTACAAGACCTATCGCGGCATGGGTTCGGTCGGCGCCATGGCGCGCGGTTCGGCCGATCGCTATTTTCAGCAGGAGATCAAAGACACGCTCAAGCTCGTGCCTGAAGGTGTGGAAGGCCAAGTGCCCTACAAAGGACCGGTTGCCAATGTGCTGCATCAACTGGTCGGCGGATTGCGCGCCGCAATGGGTTATGTCGGGGCAAAGGACCTCGCCGAGTTTCACAGCAAGGCGGAGTTCATGCGCATTTCCGGCGCCGGTTTGCGCGAGAGCCACGTGCACGATGTCACCATCACGCGCGAAAGTCCCAACTATCCGAGCCGCGAGTGACCGCACGCCATGAGAAAAGCGCCCACCGATCCGTTCGCAGAGGTTCGCAAAGCCACTGACCGGCATCGCGCCCGCCACGGCTGCGGTGCTTATCCGTACGACAATGGTCCTCTGCTCAGCGCGCTTGCGGCCGCGGTACACGCGCGCCGCATCCTCGAACTGGGAACCGCGCTCGGCTATACCGCCCTTTCATTTGCCTATGGCGCGCCGGACTCCACCGTTGACAGCATCGAGCGCGATCCGGAGCACGCCCAGCTTGCGCGCGACAACATCGTGGCGGCAACGCTGGACCATCGCATCACGGTGCATGAGGGCGACTTCGCCGGTATCCTGCCGACGCTCGATCCCGGCTACGACCTCGCCTTCTTCGACGGCAACGCCCCGGTGCCGGCGCTGCATACGGCTTTGCGCAATCTGTTGCGGACAGGCGGCATGCTGATTACGGCCAATCTGAACCATGGCGGCACCGCCGACGCCGTCGCGCGAGCCCTGTTCGACGGCAAATCGTGGCGCAGTGCACTGGTCGATGACGACGGCGAGACGGCGATCAGCGTCAAGCGGTGACGGCGACGTCGGCGCAAAGGGCTCGCATTGGTCGCGCCGTGACCACCGTGGTAAGAGATCGCTGCTTGTTGTCCGGGTGCACCCATGACGCTTCCGACTGTTCTGCTGCCGTTGTTCGTCGAAGTCGTTCTTACGTTCGCGCTCATGCTTTGGATGGGCGCGCTGCGCCGAGCGGATTATCATTCAGGCGCCGTCAAGCCGCAGGACATTGCATTGCGCCAGCCGAACTGGCCGGCTCGCACGACGCAGGCGGCAAACGCGTTCTCCAATCAGTTCGAGATCCCGGTCCTGTTTTACGTCCTGACCATCCTTGCCTGGGATACCCGGCACGCTGGCGTTCTCTTTGTGGCACTGGCCTGGGTTTTCGTGATTTTCCGGTTGCTGCAGGCTTACGTGCACGTGACCAGTAATGTCGTCCGGCTGCGCGGCGCGTTCTATGCCGTCTCGGCGCTGGTCCTCATGATCATGTGGGCGATCTATATCGTGCAAGTGCTCAGCGGCACCTGAGAACCCAGCCCAGCTCATCGCATGACGCCTGCCGCCCGCGTTTCCGCCGCCATCGAGGTTCTTGCCGACATCGAGGGGCGACGGCGGCCGGCGGCGGATGCGCTCAAGGATTGGGGTCTGGCGCATCGATTCGCCGGCTCATCGGATCGCGCCGCCATCGCCGGGCTGGTCTACGACACGCTGCGGCGCAAAGCGTCATCGGCCTGGCTGATGGGCGAAGGGTCGCCGCGCGCGGCGCTCATCGGCATGCTGCATCGTGAGCGCGCGCTTGCGCGCGAAGAGATCGCGGCTTTGTTCAGCGGCGCGCGCTTTGCGCCGGTGCCATTGACGCCGGCGGAGCATGCAGCGCTCGTCGGCGACGCGCTGGTGGCCGCGCCGGCGCATGTCGTCGGCGATTACCCGGATTGGCTAGATCCGCATTTCGCGCGGGTCTTTGGCGATGATCGTGCCGCCGAGGGCGCAGCGCTCGGTAGCCGCGCGCCGCTCGACCTGCGCGTCAACACGCTCAAAGCTGAGCGCGATGAAGTGCTGCCGAAGCTCAAGCACCTTGACGCCCAGCCGAGCCGATGGTCGCCGATCGGCTTGCGCATCCGGCTCGCGGCCGATGCCAAAAGCCCGGCGATCCATGCCGAGCCTTCGTTCCTTAAAGGCATGATTGAAGTTCAGGACGAGGGGTCGCAGCTTGCTGCGCTATTTGCCGGCGCCAACCCCGGCGAGCAGGTGATCGATCTCGCGGCCGGGGCCGGCGGCAAGACCTTGGCATTGTCGGCTGCGATGGAGAATCACGGTCAGATTTATGCGACCGATATCGACAAGCGGCAACTCGCGCCGATCCACGAACGCATTGCGCGAGCCGGAGCGCGCAATATTCAGGTGCGCACACCGCGCGGCGAAGCCGATATGCTGGCCGATCTCGACGGCCGCATCGATCTCGTGCTGATCGATGCGCCCTGCACAGGGACGGGGGCCTGGCGGCGTAACCCGGACGCCAAGTGGCGGGTGCGGCCGGGGGCATTGGCGCAGCGCATCAATCAGCAGCAAGCCTTGCTTGAGCGCGCCGCGGCGCTGGTCACGCCAGGCGGTCGCATCGCCTATGTCACTTGCTCGGTGCTCGAGGAGGAAAACGGCGACCAGGTGCGGGCATTTATCGGCCGATATGCGGATTTTTCCGTGGAAAAGCCGGCCGACGTGGCGCGCGTATTGGGGGAACGCGCCTATCTTTTTATCCGCGCGGCGCTTATCTCGGACCAAGGTTTGCTGATGACGCCGCGCCGGACCGATACCGACGGGTTTTTCGTCAGCCTATTGCGGCGCTCGGCATGACGTCTGTTGCCAAAACTCGACCGGTCCCGCTGCCTAACTCTCGCACCCAAGCAGGGGAGGGAGGCGAGTGGGCAGAGCCTGCCGCGGCGGCTCACGACACCATCCTCATTGTCGATTTCGGCTCCCAAGTCACCAAGTTGATTGCCCGCCGCGTGCGTGAGGAATGCGTCTATTGCGAGATCGTTCCGTTCCAGAAGGCCGAAGCGGCGCTACGGATGCTGCGGCCGAAAGGCGTCATTCTCTCCGGCGGGCCGGCCTCCGTGCTCGATGACGACGCGCCGCTTGCGCCGGCTGCGATCTTCGCCGCCGGCGTGCCGGTGCTCGGCATCTGCTACGGCGAGCAGGCCATGGCGCAGCAGCTCGGCGGCAGGGTCGAGGGCGGTCATCATCGCGAGTTCGGCCGCGCCGAAGTCGAAGTGATCAAACCGTCGCCGCTTTACGACGGCGTGTGGCAGGTCGGCGAGCGTTATCCGGTGTGGATGAGCCACGGCGACCGCGTCACCGGGCTGCCGCCCGGGTTTGCCGCAGTCGGAACCTCGCTCAATGCACCGATCGCCATGATCGCCGACGAAAAGCGCAAGTTCTAC
>Ga0335073_10016681_pt1 | contig 10264 bp, 7 predicted proteins | sample Lox_Sample_22_FD_207093 | JGI IMG/M metagenome (GOLD analysis project Ga0335073, IMG submission 207093) | Soil microbial communities from Loxahatchee National Wildlife Refuge, Florida, United States - Lox_Sample_2.2 | ecosystem: Environmental > Terrestrial > Soil > Wetlands | place: USA: Florida... | reverse complement strand
CGCCATTCGTCTCAGCCAAGCCGTCGGCACCCAGGACTTCGGCCAGCTCGGCCTCGTCAGGGGCCAGGGGCAACGGCGACCCGACCAGGTCCGCGCCGGCGATCCTCGGCAGCGTAAGGCGGAACACCGATCCCCGGCCGGGCTCGCCCCAAGCTTCCAGCCATCCGCCGTGAATCCTCGCGTCCTCCAGCGCGATGGCCAGACCCAGGCCAGTGCCCCCGGTGGTCCGGGCCCGGGCCGGGTCCGCCCGCCAGAATCGATCGAATACCAGCCGCTCCTGGCCTGCGGCGAGCCCGATCCCATAGTCCCTGACCGCGACCGCGACGGCCACGGAATCTCCGGCCACGGTCACCACGGCATCCCTGCCCTCGCCGTGCTCGACGGCGTTGACCAGCAGGTTCCGCAGAATGCGCTCCACCCTTACCCGGTCCACTTCGGCGACGCACGGCTCGGCCGGCAGCCGGAATTCAATCTTGGCGCCGCGGCGCTCGGCGAGCTGCTGGGCCAAGTCCGCGGCCTGCCTGGCCAGATCGCAGACATCGACCGGCTCCGGGTCCAGGTCCGCCACGTTGGCGTCGTACCTGCTGATCTCGAGTAGGTCAGTGAGCAGCGACTCGAACCGGTCAAGCTGGCTCTGCAGCACCTCCGCGGACCGGGCCACCGGGCCGTCCAGCTGATCCCGGTTCGCGAACAGCACGTCCCCGGCCAGCTTGATCGTGGTCAGCGGAGTCCGCAGCTCGTGCGAGACATCGGACACGAACTGGCGCTGCGCCTGGGACAGATCCTGCAGCGCGGTCATCTTCTCTTGCAGGCTGGTCCCCATCTCGTTGAACGACGTCGCCAGGGCGGCTAGCTCGTCGACCCCACGCACCGGCATGCGCTCGCCGAGATTCCCGGTGGACAGCCGCTGGGCAGCGCGCGCCGCGTACCGGACCGGGGCCACGACCCACCGTGTGACCAGCGTGACGATCGCCACGAACAAGAAGACCAGGGCCACGCCTCCGACCAGGAGCGTGCGCTGGACCTGGGCCAGGGTCTGCTCCACCTGGGTTAGCGGGAAGAAGTAGTAGAGCTGGTAATAAGTGCCGACCGGGACCCCGTAGACCAGCCCGGGCTCCAGGCCGCTGGCGCCCGAAGGAGGGCTCATGCTGGCGAAGGTGAAGCTCGCCGTGGAGTCGCCCCTCTTCTGCAGCTCGCTTACCTTGCTCCTCAGCCCTTTCGGGATCTGCTTGGTCGCGACGCCGGCGGTCTCCCCGAGCCGGTACACCGACGGGCCTGAATAGCCGGCCGGGAGCATGACTGCGACGCCGTAGGAACTCTCCGCGTTGGGCGGGGACTGCAGCCTGCCGACGATCGTGTCCATCAGGTTCTGGGAGGTCGTCCCGTTCGGACGCACGTCCACGGCCGACTGGGTCTGGGCCAAGATCAGACCGTTCTGGACTATGTTGCCAGCTTGCAACTCCGCGGCCTTCAACTGGTCGGAGGTGATCTGTTGCATCAGGAAGAAGCCGAGCACCGTGACCATGACCGTCGAGATGAGCAGCGTGGTGGTGACCACCCGCAGTTGCAGCGACCGGAGCCAGCGGGCGCGCAGGACGACGTGCGCCGCCGTGAGCCGACGCCGCAGCGCAGCACCACGGCGGCGGGCCAGCCGGCGCAGCCGCGCTAGTGCTGCCGGCATCGTGACCAGGGCACCCCACGGGGGCGCCGCGCCGCTGCCGGTCGGTGCCCCCTTCATCACCTTCCTCCGCGCAGGCGGATCAGCCCGGTCCCGCCTTGTACCCGACGCCTCGGACCGTGACCACGATCTCGGGGCGCTCCGGATCCTTCTCGATCTTGGCCCGCAGCCGCTGCACGTGCACGTTGACCAGCCGGGTGTCGGCCGCGTGCCGGTAGCCCCACACCTGCTCCAGCAGGACCTCCCTGGTGAACACCTGGCGCGGCTTCCTGGCCAGCGCGACCAGCAGGTCGAACTCCAGCGGAGTGAGGTTCAGCGGTTCGCCGGCCCGGCTCACCGCATGCCCGGCGACGTCGATGCTGACGTCGCCGATCTGCAGCGTCTCCGGGGCCGGGTCCTCGGTCCGGCGCAGCCTGGCCCTGACCCTGGCCACCAGTACCTTGGACTGGAATGGCTTCACGATGTAGTCGTCCGCGCCCGACTCGAGCCCGAGCACCACGTCGACCGTGTCACTCTTGGCGGTAAGCATCACGATCGGGACGCCGGACTCGGCCCGGATCTGGCGGCAGACGTCGATGCCGTCCATGCCGGGCAGCATCAGATCGAGCAGCACAAGGTCTGGGTGGGTGTCACGGAAAACGTCCATCGCCTTTTCCCCGTCAGCGACGAACGTTGGCTCGAAGCCCTCTCCGCGAAGCACGATGCCCAGCATCTCGGCGAGAGCGGCGTCATCATCGACGACCAGCACGCGACCTTTCATAACCCCCATCGTTCCACGTAAGAGGCGGCAACGGGACCGTCTGCAATGCCTGATCCCGCGGTCAGAACACGCAGCGTACCCGGTGTCGGCGGCTTGGCGACCCCTCGTTCGGTCACGATGGCACTGATCATCGCGGGCGGCGTCACGTCAAATGCGGGGTTATAGGCCGACGTTCCCGCGGGCGCCAGGGGCACGCCGGCCAGGCTGGTTACCTCCTCGGCAGGCCGGTGCTCCACCTCGATCGCCGCCCCGTCCGGGGTATCGAGGTCGATGGTGGAGACCGGCGCCACCACCACGAACGGCACCCGGTGGTGGCTGGCCAGCACCGCCAGGCCGTACGTGCCAACCTTGTTGGCCACGCTGCCGTCGGCCGCGATCCGGTCCGCCCCGGTCAGGATGAGGTCCACCGCTCCCGAGGCCAGCAGGGAGGCGGCGGCTGAGTCGGCCAGCACGGCGTGCGGGAGGCCTGCCCGCCGCGCCTCATACGTGGTCAGCCGCGCGCCTTGCAGCAGCGGCCGGGTCTCGTCGATCCAGAGCTTGGCCAGCCTGCCCGCCTGGTGCGCGGCCAGGATCACCGCGAACGCGGTGCCCTCGCCGCCCGATACCAGGGCGCCGGTGTTGCAGTGAGTGAGCACCCGCGCCCCTGGCGGGACCAGCGCGAGACCGTGCCGCGCCATCGCCGCGCTGGCCGCCGCGTCCTGCGCCGCGATCGACCGGGCCTCGGCGACCACCGCGCGGGCGGCTACCCGTTCAGGATCCTCGGAGTGTTCCTGGCGGGCCCGCTGATATGCGCCAAGCGCGCGCCGCACGCCCCAGCCCAGGTTGACCGCGGTTGGCCTGGCCTTCTCAATCGCCTCGGCGGCGGCGGGCACGTCATCGCCGCGGTAAGCCGCGAGCGCGACACCGAAGGCGCCGGCCAGCCCGAGCATCGGCGCGCCGCGAACCACCAGGCGGCGGATCGCATCCACCAGGGTGGGGACGTCCGCGCAGGTGACGACGGCTTCCACGGCAGGAAGCCGGGTCTGGTCCAGCAGCTCGATCGCCGGGCCATCGGGTAGATCGAGCCAGCGCAGCGCGGGAATCTCCACACCACGAGTGTGCGCCCACAACAGGCCCGGCGGCCAGGCAGCGCACCGGCGGAGCGCCGTGGGCCAGGCGGTTCGCGCGGTTTATGGGTTTATCGCCATGCGTCCAGGCACCATCGCGGCAACCGTGCGAGTATGTTCGCCATCCGGCGGGGGATCTGCTCGCCGACCGCACACCCGGTCCGCAAGCGGCGGCCGGCGAGGAGACAACAGATGTCCGACAATCCCTCAGGGGACACGCCCGGCGGGCAGGCAGACGGACAGACGGGGCAGCCCGACGAGACCCAGCCCAGCCCTGGCCAGCCGTACAGCCAGGCACCACCGGGCCAGCAACCACCCCACGGCCAGCAACCACCCTACGAGCAGACCCCGACGCAGCCGCCCCCCTACGGGCAGCCGCCGCCTCCTCCTCCTTACGGACAGCGACCGCCGTATGGGCAGCCACCGCCCTCCTACGGCCAGCAACCACCGTACGGACAGCCGCCCTACGGACAGCAACCGCCGTACGGGCAGCCGCCTCCTTACGGCCAGCAACCGCCGTATGGCCAGCCGCCGCCCTACGGACAGCCGCCTTACGGTCAGCAACCGCCGTACGGGCAGCCGCCGCCCTACGGACAGCCGCCTTACGGCCAGCAACCCCCGTACGGGCAGCCACCGCCCTACGGGCAGTACCCGGGATACGGGCAGTATGGCCAGCCCGGTTACGGGCCACCCGGGCCAGAACCCGGCGGGATCCCGCTCCGCCCGCTGGCGGTCGGCGAGATCCTCAGCGGAGCGTTCACGGCCATCAGGCAGAACCCAGCGGCCACGCTTGGCCTGTCCGCGATCCTGCTGACCATCTACGGCGTCGCCACGACCGCGTTCTCGCTCCTGTTGCGCGGGCGGCTCAGCGCGCTGAACCTGGCCCCGGGACAGACACTGACGCACGCGCAGGTCCAGCACCTGGTGTTCGAGATCTTCGCGGTCGTGCTGCCATCGGCGCTGGCCATCCTGGCGCTCGCGGTCATCATCGAACTCGTCCTGACCGGGCTGCTCACCGTGGTCATCGGGCGCGGCGTGCTCGGCCGGAAGATGAGCATGGGCGAGGCGTGGCAGGCCGCGCTGCCGCGGCTGCCGGCGATCCTGGGCGCGATCGTCCTGGGCGGGCTCTGCATTGTCGGTTTCTGGGTCGCGCCGGCCGTGATCGTCACCATCCTGGTGCTCGTCCACGTCTATGCGGGAGCGATCGTCATCGGGATCCTCGGCGGCATCGCGGCGTTCGGCCTGACCGTGTGGTTCTCGATCATGTTCAGCCTGGCGGTCCCGGCCGTGGTGCTCGAGGGCCAGGGCCCGGTGAGCGCCTTGCGCAGGTCGTGGCGGCTGGTCAAGCGGAGCTTCTGGCGCGTTCTCGGGATCCTCCTGCTGGCCGGGATCGTCGTCGCCATCGCCGGATTCTTGCTGCAGCTTCCGTTCACCCTCCTCGAAGCGCTCTTCGGCGGCGGCGGTGTCCTGGGCCTGACCGGGACCCGTACGATCCCGGTCGTCATCATCAGCGGGGTCGGCAGCATCGTCGCGGGCGCGGTCACCCGCCCGGTCAGCGCCGGGGTGACCGTCCTGCTCTACCTCGACATGCGGATGCGTAAGGAGGGCCTGGACCTCGCGCTGCGCAACGCCGCGACCGGGCAGCAGATGACCGGCGACGAGTTCGAGACGGTGTGGCGGCCACCCGCTGGCGGCCAGGGACCGGCGGCGGTCGCGCCCAGGTGGTGATGGCAGCGGGTGCCGGGGGCGGGAATGGCGGCGGTGCGGCTGTCACCCGCCACGAGGGCCAGCAACTCGCCCGCACCGAGCTGTCCAAGGCCATCTACCATCCCGGTGTTCCGATCACCGAGAGGATTGAGGAGGCCATCGACCGGTTCCTGAATTCGGCCGGAGTAAGCGTGCCGACCGGCTGGTGGGCGATCGTGGCGCTGGCCGCGCTGCTGGTCATCGCCATCGCGGCCGTGCTGGCCTGGATTGGGCCGGTCAGGCGGGCCCGGTCGCGCGGCCTGGACCCGCTGCTTTCCTCGGGCCAGCTCAGCGCGCGCGACCACCGCCAGCGGGCAGAACGCATGGCCGCCGCGGGCGACTACGCCACCGCGATCATCGAATCCGTGCGGGCGATCGCCGTGGAACTCGAAGAGCGCGGCGTGCTCCCGCCCCGGATGGGCAGGACCGCGGACGAATTCGCGGACGAGGCTGGCCAGCCGCTGCCAAGCCACGCCGCCGGGCTCAGGGCGGCGGCGCGGCTGTTCGACGACGTCAGGTACGGGGAGCGGGCCGGGACCGCAGCGGGTTACCAGCAGCTGCGCGAACTCGACGCCGCGATCCAGGCCGCGAGGCCCGCGGTCTCGGCTGTGCCGCCGGGGGCCGCCCCGCCCACCTCCCCATCCCGCTTCACTGCCAGCGCCACGACGGGTCCGGTTGCATGACCACGGGCGCCCGGCCGTCGCCGCCCGCGCCGGCCTCCATTCCCGAATCTGCCGCGGGGTTTGCCCCGGCCTCCGGTGGGGGGCCCGGGCGTTCCGGTCCGGCGCAGCACCCTGTGTCGCGGCCCGTCTCGCCCGCCGCCCGGGATCTGTGGCGGATGTGGCGAGTGCCGCTCGCCATCGTGGCCGTGATCCTGCTCGGCGGGACCGTGATCGCCCTGTTGCAGCCGGGCGTGGTGGTCACCGGCTATCTCGACCCCGCGGCCACCAGCGCCACCGGGGCACACGCGATCACCGACATCCTGTCGGACCGGGGCGACACGGTGATCAGGGCGATCACGCCCGCCGCGGCCGAGGCCGCCGCCGCACGCGGGCCAGCCACCGGCGGGACGGGCGGCGTCACGCTGGTCGTCACCAGTCCCTCGCTGCTCACCGCCGCGCAGCTAGACGGCCTGGCCCGGGTGCCCGCTAACCGGGTCCTGATCGGCCCGGACCGGGCCGCGCTGAACGCCCTGGCACCCAGGGTCGAGCTGCTCGGCACCGCTCCGGTCCAGGCTCTGTCGCCTGGCTGCGACCTGACCGCGGCCCGGCTCGCCGGGAATGCCGACATGGGAGGGGCGCAGCTGGCCGTCCAGCCGGCGCCGCGGCCGAAACCGCGACGTTCCCGCCGGAACGCGGCGGCCCGGGCGGCACTGTGCTATCCCACCGGGGGTTCTGCCTCACTGGTGCGGTACACGGCGGCCGGGCGGGTTATCACGGTGCTCGGCAGCGGGAACGCCCTCACCAACGGCAGCCTGGCCCACCTGGGCAACGCCGCGCTGGCTCTCAACCTGCTCGGCACTCACACCCGCATCGTCTGGCTGGTCCCCGGCCCCGGGCTGCCCGGCGGGGTGCCGGGCGGCGGCGCGCCCGCGAACGGCCAGCAATCGCTGCTCAGCCTGATCCCGCTGCCCGCCTACCTGGTCACGATCCAGCTTGGCATCGCCGTGCTGCTGGCCGCCGCGTGGCGGGCGCGCAGGCTGGGGCCGCTGGTGCCGGAACCGCTGCTGGTCGTGGTCCGTGCATCGGAAACAGCGGAAGGCCACGCCGGGCTCTACCGGTCGCGCCGCGCCCGGGGACGTGCCGCCGCCGCGCTGCGGACGGCCATGCTGGCCCGGACCCTGCCCGCGCTCGGGCTGGCCCCGCACACCGGGCCGGGCGAAGTGGCGGCGGCATTTTCGGCCCGGTCAGGTAGCGGCCAGGCCCGGATCGAGGCAATGCTATTCGGGCCGGTGCCAGGCGACGATGCCGCGCTCGTCGCGCTCGCCCACGACCTCGATGCCCTGGAGAGAGAGGTACGCACCCAGTGAACGCCGAATACCAGGCACCAGCTGGCCTCGCGGCCGCTGAGAGCGCGGCCGGGAAAACTGACCAGGAAACACCCTGGCCGGGCCGCCGCGACCCACGAGCCGCGCTCGGCGCGGTGCGGGCCGAGGTCGGCAAGGCCGTCGTCGGGCAGGACCCGGTCGTTACCGGGCTGCTGATCGCCCTGCTGTGCCAGGGGCATGTCCTGCTCGAAGGAGTTCCCGGGGTGGCCAAGACGCTGCTGGTCCGGGCGCTGGCCGCGTCGCTGCGGCTGCAGAGCAAGCGGGTCCAGTTCACCCCCGACCTCATGCCCGGCGACGTGACCGGTTCGCTGATCTACGACGCCAGGACGGCCAGGTTCGAGTTCCGCGACGGCCCGATCTTCACGAACCTGCTGCTGGCCGACGAGATCAACCGGACGCCGCCGAAGACGCAGGCCGCGTTGCTCGAAGCCATGCAGGAGCGCCAGGTCTCGGTGGAGGGCACGCCGCGGCCACTGCCTGACCCGTTCCTGGTGGCCGCGACCCAGAACCCGGTGGAGTACGAGGGCACCTACCCGCTGCCCGAGGCCCAGCTGGACAGGTTCCTGCTGAAGCTGACCGTGGGCGTGCCCGACCGCGAGCAAGAGATCGGCATCGTGACCCGGCACGCCGCGGGCTTCGATCCGCGCGACCTGGTCGCGGCCGGGATCGAGCAGGTCGCCGGCCCGGCGGACCTGGCCGCGGCCAGGGAAGCGATTGGCCGCGTGCACGTCTCGCCCGAGGTCACCGGGTACATCGTCGACCTGTGCCGGGCAACCAGGCAGTCGCCGTCGCTGCTGCTCGGGGTTTCCCCGCGCGGCGCCACCGCGCTGCTGGCCACCAGCCGGGCCTGGGCCTGGCTGTCCGGCCGGGAGTACGTCACGCCCGACGACGTCAAGGCGCTGGCCCGCCCGACGTTCCGGCACCGGATACAGCTCAGGCCGGAGGCTGAACTCGACGGAACCACCGCAGACGGCATCCTGGAAGCCGTCCTCGCCTCCGTCCCGGTCCCCCGATGAATTCTCTTGAACGGGACGCCCCGGCGCGGGTCCGGCTCGGGCCAGAGCGCAGCGGCCGGGGAGCCTGGCGATGGCGCTGACCGGGCGGGCCGCCGCGGCCGCCGTGATCGGCGCGCTGGTCGTGCTGGCGCTGCGCACCGTCGCGGCGCTGCTCGTGGTCGACGCGCTGATCCTGGCGGCCATCGCCGTGGACCTGGCCCTGGCCGCGCCGGTCCGGGTGCTGCGGCTGACCCGGGCCGGGGACACCAGGATCCGGCTCGGCGCCACCGGCGACATCACCCTGACCATCGCCAATCCTGGCCGCCGCGCGCTGCGCGGAGTGGTCAGGGACGCGTGGCAGCCCAGCGTCGGGGCGCGCCCGGGGCGGGCAGATGTCAGCATTCCGGCGGGCGGCCAGGCCAGCACGACCACGACGCTAATGCCGCAGCGCCGGGGCGATTTCGGCCCGGGCCGGGTGACCGTGCGCTCGCTGGGCCCGCTGCGGTTGGCCGGGCGGCAGGGCAGCCACCAGGCACCGTGGTCGGTGCGGGTGCTCCCCCCGTTCGCGAGCCGCAAGCACCTGCCGGAGAAGCTCGCCATGCTGCGGCAGCTGGACGGCCAGCACCGCTCGCTGCTGCCCGGCCAGGGCAGCGAGTTCGACTCGCTGCGCGAGTACGTGGTGGGCGACGACGTCCGGTCGATCGACTGGCGCTCGTCGGCGCGGCGGGTCGACGTGATGGTGCGGACCTGGCGGCCCGAGCGCGACCGGCGCATCCTGATCGTGCTCGACACCGGCCGGACCGCCGCCGGGCGGGTGGCCGGCGTTCCCCGCCTCGACACGTCCATGGACGCCGCACTGCTGCTCACCGCGCTCGCCTCCCGGGCCGGTGACCGGGTCGACCTGATCGCGGTCGACCGGCGCGTGCGGACCCGGGTGGTCGGGGTCAACCGCAGCGAGATCCTGTCCGTGATGACCAGCGCGATGGCCGTGCTCGAGGCGGAGCTGATCGAGTCCGATGCCGGCCTGATGGCCGCCGCCGTGCTCGGGATGGCCCGGCAGCGCTGCCTCGTGGTGCTGCTGACCGACCTGAACCCGGCGGCGATCGAGGAAGGCCTGCTGCCCAGGATCCCGGTGCTGGCGGCCAGGCACCGGCTGCTCATCGCGGCGGTCGCCGACCCGCGGCTGGAGGAGATGGCGGCGGCCCGCGGGAACGCCACGGCGGTCTACGACGCGGCGGCGGGCGAGCGGGCCCGGTCAGAGCGGGCGCGGATCTCGGCCCTGCTCCGGCGGCGCGGCGTCCAGGTGGTGGATGCCCCGCCGGACCGGCTGCCCGCCGCCCTGGCCGATGCCTACCTCAGCCTGAAGGCCGCCGGCCGGCTCTGACCGGCCCGATCAGCTCCTTGGCCCGCGGCACCGGTAAATCGCTCTTGCCGTGGGCGTCAACGCTGGCCGGAGCCCGCGGCGCGAGGTTCCACATTGCCCGGCGAGGCCGGTCATGGATTGCCGAAGGGTCCGGATCAGCGCGACGTCCAGGCCCTTGCCGTGGCGCGGGTCCGTCGCGCAAGCACCGGTGTTCGTCCCGCGCTCCTCTAAGCGGGTTGGGCCGCGGTGACCCTTGTGGCCATCACGTACTTGACCAGCGTGACGAGGACCTGCCTCACCGACTCCTTGTCGCGGGCGTCGCAGTTCACGATGGGCACGTCGCTCTTCAGGCTCAAGGCGATCCTGACGTCCTCCGGCTCGAAGCGCGGAGCGCCGTCGAAGCAGTTCACCGCGACGACGAACGGGAGCTGGCAGTGCTCGAAGTAGTCGATCGCGGCGAAGCCGTCGGCGACGCGCCTCGTGTCGGCCATCACGACCGCGCCCATCGCGCCGTAGGCGAGTTCGTCCCACATGAACCAGAAACGTTCCTGGCCCGGCGTGCCGAACAG
>Ga0335073_10016679_pt1 | contig 10265 bp, 8 predicted proteins | sample Lox_Sample_22_FD_207093 | JGI IMG/M metagenome (GOLD analysis project Ga0335073, IMG submission 207093) | Soil microbial communities from Loxahatchee National Wildlife Refuge, Florida, United States - Lox_Sample_2.2 | ecosystem: Environmental > Terrestrial > Soil > Wetlands | place: USA: Florida... | reverse complement strand
ACTTCTCGGACGGGCTCTTCGGATGCGCCGACGGCTGGCTGTTCGTGCCGGTCGGCGTCTACGGAGCGTTCGGCGGGCTCTCGGACCTCCTCCACCCCGCCTCGGGCGTGAGCCCGCTCGCCGCGGGCCCGGCCCAGTCCGGACTCGGGTCGATCGCCAGCGCCGAGACGGCGTACTACCAGCAGGGCAGCGGGTTCGTCGGCGCGAGCGCGGCCGGGAACGCGACCGGCGAGACCTCCGGCTCAGGCCTCACCAGCCCCTCGGTCAGCATCAACGCCGGCCCCGAGCCGGTCGGGGTGGCGCAGACGCAGTACAGCGGCATCACCTCGAGCGCCCCCTCGTCCGGCGGGAGCAGCAGCTTCCCCTGGGCCCTGGTGGTCGTGCTCGTGGTGGTCGTGATCGTCGTGGTGGTCGTCCTCCTGATGGTGATGCGCCGCCGGCGGCACCCGCCGACGGCCGCGGCCCAGCCGATGATGGCGTACCCCGCGCCGCCGAGCGCGGGCGGACCGACCGGCCCGGCCCCGCCGAGCGCCGCCCCGGTCGCCGCGGCGCCGATGGCTGCCGCTCCGGCCGCGACGGCCCCGCCGATGCCCGCCGCGCCGCCCGCGTGCCCCGTCTGCGGCCAGCCGACCACGTACATCGCGCAGTACGGCCGCTACTACTGCTACCGCGACCAGCGCTACGCCTAGCGCGTCCCGGAACCCTTTCCCCGCCCCCGGCGGGGCTCAAGGCTCGGCGTCGGCGACCGCGAGCTCCGACTCGGGGGCCGTCCGCTCGACCTTCCGACGGGCGCGTTCGCGCTTCAACTCGCGCAGGTCCCGATCGAGCGCGCGGAGCTCCCCCGCGGCCCGCCGCAGCCGGATCCGGGCGATCCGCTCGAGCGCCTCGATCTCGTCATCGAGCCGCTCGTCCGACCCCCGGAACCCGCTCATGCCGCGGATTCGGAGTCGATCTGGGCCTTCTGGAGCTTCGCCGAGAAGTCGACGAACACCGTCTTGATCTCGGTGAACTCCTCGATCGCGACGCTCCCCGCCTCGCGGCCGCCGTTCCCGGTGTTCTTGACGCCGCCGAACGGCAGCTGCACCTCGGCCCCGATCGTGGGGGCGTTCACGTAGGTGATGCCCGCCTCGAGGTCGTTGATCGCCTGGAACGCCCGGTTGACGTCGCGCGTGTAGATCGACGACGAGAGCCCGTACGGCACGTCGTTCGCCACCCGGACCGCCTCCGCGTAGTCCTTCACCTTGAGGACGGCGAGCACCGGCCCGAAGATCTCCTCCTTCGAGATCCGCGTGCCGTGGGCGGTCTCGAAGATCGTCGGCTCGAGGAAGTAGCCCCGGTCGTACGCCCCGCCCGTGAGCTTGTGGCCCCCGTAGCGCAGCCGGGCCTCGCCTTCGCCGATGCGCACGTACTCGAGGATCTTCTTCTCCTGGTCGGCGGAGGCGACCGGCCCCATGCCGGTGCCGGGATCGAGCGGGTTCCCGACGGGGAACCGCTTCAGCCGCTCCACCAACATCCCCAGGAACTGGTCGTAGACCTTCTCGTGCAGGAGGAGGCGGCTCGTCGCCGTGCAGCGCTGGCCGCTCGTGCCGAACGCGGCGAAGAGGACCCCCTCGAGCGCGAGCGGGAGGTCCGCGTCCTCCAAGACGATCATCGGGTTCTTGCCGCCGAGCTCCAGGTGCACCATCTTGAGCCCCTCGGCGCCCTTCACATAGACCTCGCGTCCGGTATCGACGCCGCCGGTGAACGAGATCGCCCGAACCCGGGGGTCGGTGAGGAGCGCCTCGCCGACGACGCCGCCGGAGCCCGTCACGAGGTTGAGGACGCCCGGCGGGACCCCGGCCTCCGCGTACGCCCGCACGACCTCGGCCGCGCACCGAGCGGTGTTCGACGCCGGCTTGAAGACGACCGTGTTGCCGCAGACCAGCGCGGCCGCGATCTTCCAGTTCGGGATCGCGGTCGGGAAATTCCACGGGGTGATGCAGACGACGACCCCCTTCGGCTGGCGGACCGTGAGGCAGAACTTGGCGCGGAGCTCGGACGGGACGGTCTCGCCGGCGAGCCGCCGGCCCTCCCCGGCCATGTACTCCACGAAGTCGATCGACTCCTGGACGTCACCGAGCCCCTCGCTCAAGACCTTGCCCATCTCGGTCGTCACGATGCGGCCGAGCTCGGGTTTCCGCTGCTTCAGGATCTCCGCCACGCGGAGAAGGATCTCGCCCCGCTTCGGGGCCGGGGTCTCCTTCCAGGCCGGGAACGCCCGCTGAGCGGCGGCGACCGCCGCCTCCGCGTCCTTTGCCGTCCCCGCGACGAACGATCCGACAGGCGTCCGGTCGATCGGGCTCACGGTCTCGAATCGCTTCGCTCCGGGCGGCACGACCCACTGGCCATCGATGAACAGACCGAACTCCTGCGTCATGGAACCGAGCGATCGACCTCGCGGCGCCGACTCCCTCCGAGGGTACATAGGGGTTTTGCGGCGGCCCGGGTCGGGCGCGGAGCGGGGACAAAGACTTTCGGGGGTGGGCCTTCCCACTGGTCGTGATCGACATCGAGCTCCTGCGCTCGGACCCCGCCCGCGTGGAGGCGAACCTCGCGCGCCGACGGCATCCCGAGTACCTCACGCTCGCCAGCGAGGCGCGCGCGCGGGACGCCGAGTGGCGGGCCGCGCTCCAGGAGGCGGACGCCCTGCGCCGGCGCCGGAACGAGCTCGGCCGGGGGATCGCCGAGGCCCGGCGGGCGAAGCAGCCCGCCGAGGCGCTCGAACGGGAGGCCGCCGAGCTCCCGGACCGTCTCGCCCAGGCCGAGGCCCGCGAGGCGGAGCGGCGGACGGCCCGGGACGCGGTCCTGCGCCGCCTCCCGAACCTGCTCGACGACTCCGTGCCGTACGGCAAGGACGACACCGAGAACGTCGTGGTCGCGACCTGGGGGACCCCCGGTCCCGGCGGCGACGCGCTGCGGGTCCACGGGGAGCTCCTCGAGTCGCTCGGGATGGCCGAGTTCGACCGGGCCCGGCGCGCGAGCGGGGCCGGATTCTACTACTTGAAGGGCCCGATCGTCCTCCTCGACCTCGCGCTCCAGCGCCTGGCCCTCGACCTCCTCCTGGACCGGGGGTTCACGCCGGTCGTGCCGCCGTTCATGCTGCGGCGGGAGCCGTACGAGGGCGTCACGGACCTCGCCGACTTTGAGAACGTCATGTACAAGATCGACGGCGAGGACCTGTACCTCATCGCCACCTCCGAGCACCCGCTCGCGGCCCTCTACCGCGGCGAGATCCTGGACGAGGACACCCTGCCGATCCGCTTCGCCGGGCTCAGCTACAACTTCCGCAAGGAGATCGGGGGGCACGGCGTCGACCAGAAGGGGATCTTTCGGGTCCACCAGTTCTACAAGGTCGAGCAGTTCGTCTTCAGCCGCCCCGAGGATTCCCCCGCCCTCCACGAGGAGCTGCGGGCCAACTCCGAGGAGATCTTCCGCCGCCTCGAGGTCCCGTACCGCGTGGTCAACGTCTGCACGGGGGACGTCGGCACGGTCGCGGCGAAGAAGTACGACATCGAGGCGTGGTTCCCACGCCAGCGGGCGTTCCGCGAGGTCGTGAGCTGTTCCAACTGCACCGACTACCAGGCGCGGCGCCTCGGCATCCGGATGGGCAAGGCCGGACGACCGGGAAAGCTCGTGCCCCACACGCTCAACTCGACCGCGATCGCGACGGCCCGGGCGCTCGCCGTGATCGTCGAACAGTACCAGCGCCCGGACGGCTCGGTCACGGTGCCGAAGGTGCTGCGCCCGTACCTCGGCGGGACCGAGACCGTGGGACCGGCGGCCCCGGGGCCGTGAGCGCGCAGCGCCGGCTCGACGACTTCACGGGCGACCTCGCCCCGGCCGCGCCCCCCGCGTCCCGGCAGCGGCCGCACGCCGAGGCGCTGCCCGGGATCTGGCGGGTCGTCGACGGCTGGGTCGAGCACCCCCTCCTGAGGCCGCAGACCGTCCGGGCCCTCCCGTTCCAGCTCGACCTCGCCCGGATCGGCGTCGCGGAGGACCTCCTCGTCGTGCTGCCGACGGGGCTCGGCAAGACCGCGATCGCCGCGCTCGTCGCCGCGGAGCTCTTGCGGCGGAGCCCGGGCAAGGTCCTGTTCCTCGCGCCGACCCGCCCGCTTGTCCAGCAGCACGCCGACACGTTCGCTCGATGGTTCGTCCCGCTGCTGAGCGCCCGGTTCACGGGGACGGTGAAGCGCCCGGTCCGCGAGGGCGCGTGGGAGACCGCGGACGTCGTCTTCGCGACCCCCGAGCTCGTCCAGAACGATCTCGCGGCCGGTCGCTACCGGCTCGACGAGGTCGCCCTCCTCCTGTTCGACGAGGCCCACCACGCGGTCGGCAAGTACGTCTACGTGCCGATCGCGGAGCGCTACCGGGTCGAACGGCCCCGCGACGGCCGCGTGCTGGGGCTCACGGCGTCCCCGGGCGGGAAGGACGAGCGGATCGAGGAGGTCGTGGGCGCGCTCGGGGTCGCCCGCATCGAGGCCCGCTCGCGCGAGGACCCCGGGGTCGTGGAGCACGTCCAGCCGGTCGAGATCGAGTACCGCTGGGTGACCCTGCCTCCGGCCTCGGTGCGCATCCGGGACCTCCTCGCCACCGCGTCCCGCGCGACCGCCCGCAAGCTCCAGAAGATGGGCTACCTGCGGAAGAAGCCGATCGCCTCGCTCTCGGTGAAGGACCTGATCGCCCTGCGCGCGGAGATCTTCGCCCGCCCCGGTCCGATGGTCCGGCGCTTCGGGCCGCTGTTCCACCAGCTCGTCCTCCTGCACCTCCACCACGCGCAAGAGCGGCTCGAGACCCAGGGCCTCGAGCCGTTCCTCCAGTACCTCGACCGCGTCGCGGCCAAGCCGAAGCCGAGCCGGGGGGACGCCGCGTTCCTGAAGCTTCCGGAGGTCGTGACGGCGCGTCAGGAGGCGGCCGCGGTCCTCCGGACCACGAAGGAGCCCTCCCACCCGAAGTTCGACGCGCTCGCGGAGCTCGTGGACGAGACGATCGCCCGGCCGACGGGCCGGCCCCCCCGGGTGCTGGTGTTCGCGCAGTACCGGGACACGATCCAGGGCATCCAGACGATGCTCGAGGGCCGCGGGCTCACGGTCGGGCGCTTCGTGGGCCAGGCGACGCGCGACCCCGAGGACAAGGGCATGAGCCAGAAGGACCAGGCGCGCATCCTCGAGGGGTTCCGGGCCGGGCGGTTCCCCGTCCTGGTGGCGAGCAGCGTCGCGGAAGAAGGGCTCGACGTCCCGGACGTCGATCTGGTCGTCTTCTTCGAGTCGGTCCCGAGCGAGATCCGGGCGATCCAGCGGCGGGGCCGGACCGGACGCAGCTCCTTGGGGCGGGTCGCCGTGCTGCTGACCCGGGAGACCCGCGACGTGCAGTACCAGGTCGCCGAGACGCGGCGCGAGCAATCGATGCGCCGGATCGTCCGTCGACTCTCGCGCGAGGCCCGCGCCCGGTCGGCACAGGAGGCGGACCGCCGCCCGGATCCGGCGCCCGCCCCGGACCGCGTATAAACGGCCCTCGCGGGCGTGCGACGGTGCGACTCGGTCGGCGAGGCTAAATAACCACCCCCAAGTCGTCCGCCCCGGGGAGCCATGGGCCTCGTGGCCGCGCTCAGTGCGCATCTTGGGCTCGTGGTGTTCACCCTCGTCGCGCTGGCGCTCGCGTTCTACCTCATCTACGCCATGATCCACCCCGAGAAGTTCTAGTCCGAGGGGTCGTGATCGACGTCCGCTCGCTCTGGGATGTAATTCTCGTCTTCGCCCTCATCATCGCGCTCGCGCCCCTCTTCGGGAGCTACCTCGGCCGCGTCTACCTCAACCGACCGGCGTTCGGCGACCGGATCCTGCTCCCGATCGAGAACGCGGTCTACCGACTCCTCGGCACGTCCCCCCGGCGCCAGATGCGGGCCCGGGAGTACATGGGGGCGCTGCTGCTCGTCAACCTCGGGGTCTTCCTCCTCCTCTACCTCTGGTTCCTCTACCAGAACCTGCTCCCGTACGACGGCACCGGCGTGCCCGGGATGAGCTGGACGCTCGCCTTCCACTCCGCCGCGAGCTTCACGACGAACACCGACTTCACGCACTTCACCAACGAGTCCCAGGTGAGCCTCGGCTCGGAGATGATCGCCTGGGGCGTCGCCCTGTTCACCTCCGCCGGCTCCGGGCTCGCGGTCTTCGCCGCGATGGTCCGCGGCTTCGTCCGGCGCGACGGGACGCTCGGGAACTTCTACGTCGACCTCGTCCGCACCGTGACCCGCGTCCTCCTGCCGCTCGCGATCCTGTTCGCCGTGATCCTCGTCCTCATGGGCGTGCCCCAGACGATGACGAACACGGTCGTCTCGTACCCGCTCACGGGCGGGACCTCGACGATCTACCTGGGGCCGGTCGCCTCGTTCCAGTCGATCTCGTTCCTGGGGACGAACGGGGGCGGCTGGTATTCCGCGAACGCGGCGTCCCCGTACGCGAACCCGTCCGCGATCTCGAACCTGTTCGAGACCGGCATCATGATGCTCATCCCACTCTCAACGCCGTTCGCCTTCGGCCAGATCGTCCGTCGCAAGGGCGAGGCATGGCCGTACCTCGCGACGATCCTGATCATCCTCATCATCGCGGTCGGTCTGTTCATCGCCTACCAGGCGGTCTCCAACCCCGCGCTCTCCTCCGTGCCGTTCCTCGGCTCCGCGAGCAACGGCTATCCCGTCGGTCAGGAGACGCGGTTCAGCCTCCCCGAGGGCTCGCTGTTCCAGGTGGTGAGCGTCTATTCGAACGTCGGCGCGAACAACATGCAGATCGGGGCGATCCAGCCGATCCCCCAGATGGTCCTGCTGTTCGGCATGTTCACCCAGAGCACGCCGGGCGGCGAGGGGACCGGGTTCGGCACGCTGCTCCTGTTCGCCGTGCTCGCGATCTTCGTCGCCGGGCTCATGGTCGGACGCACGCCCGAGTACCTGGGCAAGAAGGTCGGGACGCCCCACGTGAAGTGGGCCGCGCTCGCGCTCCTCATCCATCCGGCGGTGATCCTGATCCCGTTCTCGGTCGCCGTGTTAGCGGGGGGCACCGGCATCGACACCGGGATCACGGTCGCGGCGTCCTCCCACACCTTCACGTCGGTCCTCTACGAGCTCACGAGCGAGGCGGCGAACAACGGGTCCGCCCTCTCGTCGAGCGCCTTCAACGACACGACGCCGTTCTGGAACCTGACCGGCGCCGTCGTGATGCTCGTGGGCCGGTTCCTGCCGATGTGGGCGATGCTCCAGATCGGCGGGCTGTTCGCGTCGCAGGAGGAGCTCCCGCCCGGGCCGGGGACGCTGCGGACCGCGAGCGCGACGTTCGCGATCTACCTCACGCTCATCCTCGTGATCATCTCGGCCCTGTTCTTCCTGCCCGTCATCGCGCTCGGCCCGCTCGCCCAGATCGTGGGAGGGATGTAGGGTGGCGGCCGAGCTCGCGCCCGAGCACGGCGCCCGGGTGTCGATCCGCCGGGTGCCGCACACCTCCGTGCGACGCGTCCTCGCCGACTCGTTCCGCATGTTCGACCCGCGTCGCGAGGTCCGACACCCGGTGATGTTCACCGTCTACGTGCTGTTCCTCTTCCTCGTCGTCCTCACGCTCTACCCGCGCGCGTTCCCGGACATCGCGCGGTACTACAACGCCGGCTACTACCTCGACGTCACGATCATCCTGTTCCTCACGCTCTGGTTCGCCCACGTCTCCGAGGCGATCGCGGAGGCGCAGGGCCGGGCGCAGGCCGACGCGCTCCGCGAGATCCGCAGCGGCCTGAGAGCCCGTCAGGTCCTCCCGGACGGCTCGAAGCGTTGGGTCGCGGCCGATACCCTGCGCGTCGGCGACACGATCGAGATCCAGGCCGGGGAGCCCGTCCCGATCGACGGCGACGTCACCCACGGCGCCGCCCTCATCGACGAGTCGATGATGACCGGCGAGTCGGCGGCGGTCACCCGCGAGAGCGGCGGCGACAAGACGAGCGTCCTCGGCGGCACCCGCGTCCTCCAGGGGACGGTCACCGTCCGCGTGAGCGCGGTGCGCGGCGAGTCGTTCCTCGACCGGCTCATCCGGCTCGTCGAGGGCCAGGGCCGCGAGCCGACCCCGAACGAGCTCGCCCTCAGCGTCTTCCTGGCCGCGCTCACCGTCTCGTTCTTCGTCGTCGTCATGTCGTTCCTCTACCTCGCGGACTTCACGAACATCATCACGGTCGACGTCGCGACGATCATCGCGCTCTTCGTGTGCTTGATGCCGACCACGATCGGCGCCCTCCTGCCCGCGATCGGGATCTCGGGGATCAACCGGACCGCGCGGTCGAACGTCATCTCGAAGTCCGGGAAGGCGGTCGAGGCGGCCGGGGACCTCGACACGCTCATCCTCGACAAGACCGGCACGATCACGGTCGGCAACCGGCTCGCGGTCCAGCTGGTCGCGGCGCCGGGCGTGCCGATGGAGCAGGTCGTCGAGGCGGCGATGCTCTCGTCCAGCCTGGACGAGACCCCCGAGGGCCGCTCGATCGTGCGGCTCGCGGCCCGCCGCAACGCGCCGACCCGGAAGCTCGAGCTCGGCACCTTCAAGGTGATGCCGTTCACCCCCGAGCGGCGGATGAGCGGCATCGCCCTCGCGGACGGGACCGAGTTCTACAAGGGGTCGATCCAGGCGATGGAGCAGTACGGGGCCCCGCTCGATGCCGCGCTCGTGAAGGCGGCGGCGGACGCCTCGGACCAGGGGATGACCCCGCTCGTCATCGCCGCCCAGAAGCGGGCGATCGGGCTGTGCGTCCTCAAGGACGTCGTGAAGCCCGGCATCCGCGACCGGATCCGCGAGCTCCACATGATGGGCATCCACACGATCATGTGCACCGGCGACAACCGCCTCACCGCCGCCGCGATCGCGCGCGAGAGCGGGGTCGACGAGTTCATCGCCGAAGCGAAGCCCGAGACGAAGCTCGTGGTCATCGAGCGGGAGAAGGCGAAGGGTCGCCTGGTCGCGATGAGCGGCGACGGCACCAACGACGCCCCGGCGCTCGCCCGCGCGGACGTGGGTCTCGCGATGAACAGCGGGACGAGCGCCGCGAAGGAGGCGGGCAACATGGTCGACCTCGACAACGACCCCACGAAGCTCATCGAGATCGTGTCGATCGGCAAGCAGCTCCTGATCACCCGCGGGGCCCTCACCACGTTCTCGATCACCAACGACGTCGCGAAGTACTTCGCGATCATCCCGGCGATCTTCGTCGCCGCCGGCGCCTCCGGGCTCCCCGGGATCGCGGTCCTCAACATCCTCTCGCTCACCAACCCGCAGTTCGCGATCCTCTCGACGCTGCTGTTCAACGCGCTCATCATCCCGTGCCTCATTCCGATCGCGCTCGCCGGGGTGCCCTTCCGGCCGCGGAGCGCGATCGACCTGCTCCGACGCAACCTCGTCTACTACGGGTTCGGCGGACTCCTGAGCGCGTTCGTCGGGATCAAGCTGATCTACCTCGCCGTCAGCGCGGTGGCGGGGCTCCCGCTCTTCCTCTCGGTCGCGCACGTCGTCTCGCGCTTCCTGCCGCTCGGGGGCCTGTGAGCGCGACCGCCCCGGCGGCCCCGAGTCCCCCGGCCCGGGCGGTCGCCGCCGCCCCGGTCGAGCCGCCGCGGGCCCACAGCGCCGCCGGCCATGTCCGGGCCACGGTGGTCCTCCTGGTCCTGCTGCTGTTCGTCGTCGGCGTCGCCTACCCGCTCGTCGTGACCGGGATCGCCCAGGTGCTGGATCCGTCGGCCGCGAACGGATCCCTCGTGCACAATCCCAACGGAACGGTCGAGGGCTCGACGCTCATCGCCCAGAACCTGTCGGCGCCGTGGCTGTTCTGGGAGCGGCCGTCCGGCACCGACTACGCCATGGTCAACGGCACGGCGACCGCGCCGGGTCCCACCGATCCCGCCCTCGGGGCGCTCCTCAACGAAACCATTGCGTACATGAAGGAGTACGGGAACTACACCGTGAACGCCACCCTGCCGTTCTGGCTCGTGTCGCCGTCCGCCTCGTCGGTCGACCCGGACCTGACGCCGGAGGCGGTCCTCGTCCAGGTCCCGCGCGTGGCGGCCGCCAACAACCTCTCGCTCGCCACGGTGACCGACCTCGTGAACGACCACATCACGAACCCCGCCCTCCCGTTCCTGGGCGTCGCCTATGTGAACGTCCTCGACCTCGACCTCGCGCTGGTGAGCCTCACCGGGAGGACGTGATGTACCG
>Ga0335073_10016678_pt1 | contig 10265 bp, 6 predicted proteins | sample Lox_Sample_22_FD_207093 | JGI IMG/M metagenome (GOLD analysis project Ga0335073, IMG submission 207093) | Soil microbial communities from Loxahatchee National Wildlife Refuge, Florida, United States - Lox_Sample_2.2 | ecosystem: Environmental > Terrestrial > Soil > Wetlands | place: USA: Florida... | reverse complement strand
TTCCCGTCCCAGCGCGTCACCAGGTGGCCGCGCAGACCCGATGCATTATCAATTCCCGCACCTAGATCGTCGGAATCCATCGCCGTCTTCGGCTTTCCTGGGTGATTGTTTTGCGTCAGCAGCACGATCGAGCCAATGGCCAGCACCGCAGCCGCCAGCATCAGCAGAAAAGACCGGGGAGATTTCTTGGGCGGCCGAACCCCGGAGCCATCTCCAAGGGGCGCAGACTCGAGATCGATCGGAGCGTGAAATGGCTCCTGGTTTCCAACCTTGTTCGGATCGTCGTTGGAGATTTGCAGCTCAGATTCGCTCATCGCGACACGCCTTCTAAATACGCTCTAACCCGCAGCCCCGAGTAAGTCGAGCTTGCCTGTCGCCACGGTTCGCGCGATCGGAGGACGCTGCCTGACTTGAAAGACGTGAGCCCGGCCATGCCGGCATCCGCTCGTCAAGCCTCCCCATAACAATGTCCAAGCCGTACTGCGCGGGAGTGTAGTAGTAAGGCTACCCGTATCCCCCGCCGCGAACAAGTTATCCAGGTAACGTGTCCTTCGGCTATTTATCTTTGGCCGAAGACCCCACTGTGGCCTGCGATTCGCCCTTCGCTGCAGCGGCTGCCGGCTCGCTCGGAAACGCCGGATGCTCGAAGGCATACAGCTCGTTGAAGAGGTACTTGTACGTGGCGTGCGACTGGCCGCGGAACTGAGGCTTGAATCCGAAAAGCACGATGCGGCCGCGGCCATACGCCAGCTCCATCGCCGCCGCCTTGCCCTCAATCGCCTCCGGATGCAGCAGCAGCCCGCTCTCCAGCGGATTCGTCTCCTTCGAATAGCGTGCCAGGACGGCCCCGTGGAAACCCGCCAGTGACTGAAACGCCGGCCCGTTCTGGAACATGACTACCGGGCCGTCCGAAACGCCGAAGTTCACCGGCAGGTCCGCGTGCTCGGTCTCCACGCGCAACAGCGCCCCCGAGCAGAAGAACTTGTCGCTCTTTACCCCGTCCAGCAAGTTCTCGACCGGCAACGACATCAGCGGAATCAGCGCGCTCGCGCTCCGGTTCAGCGCGATCAGCGTTCCCCCCTGCCGCACAAACTCGCGCAGGTTCTCCACGCCGTCGTCGCCGATGCCCCCGGCATATTCGCCGGGTACCACCCCGATCCCGAAGCCGTCTGTCAGCTGCTTCGACGACATGTCGGGCAGCACGATCACGTCATACCGGCTGCGCAGATCAGCAGATCGCATGTCCGCGTTGTAGATGCTCTTCGGTTCGAAGCCGTAGTTCTCGAGAATCCAGCGCGTCCAGCCTTCATCAATCGATGGCGCCCACGGACGGTAGAGCCCCACGCGCGCCTTCTTGATCGCCAGCGTGTGCGCCGGCGCCGAGACTGCAACCGCACCGATGCCGTATTTCTTTGTCAAATCGCCAATCGCCGTTCGGCTGATGCCGCCGATCAGAAACGCGCCTGCCTCCATTCCCTCCGTGGTCTTGACCGGCTCCTCGGCCAGCGAAACCGTCCCGCCCGATTGCAGGGCCGCGTTGACCAGTTGGAACGCCGCATTTGCTCGATGGCTCACCGCGAAAACCGCCCCCGCGCCCTCCACGGAAACCTCCGGCAGTTGGACTTTGTCAATCTTTGCCAACAGCCCGCGCTCGTCCGGACCCAGGGGATCACTCACCGCGTCGACGTTCACACCCATCTGCAACGGCAGCGTCCAGCCCGTCACGTCATACGGCAGATCGATCGCTTTCGACGTCCCGTTCTCCAGTGCATCGGGATAGCGCTGCCGCTCAAACAGCTCTTTGGCCAGTGCCGAGAACGGCTGATCCATGGGGATCACCCATGATCCCGCCGGATACGAAACCCCATTCGCCTTGAATCCGGCCTTCGTCGCGTAGACGTCCAGCCCGTTGTCGATCATCTTCTGCGCCAGCAGGCCGGCCTCCGGCGTATCCGCCTGCCTCGACGAGATCACGTAGGCAAACGGCGGCTCCTTGCTGAAGTGCTGGATGTTGTCCCTCGCCGCCTGGTAGCGGTTGTAGAGCAGCGTCTCGCGATTTTTCGCCGCAATGTCGAGCACCGACATCGACCCGCCCACCATGTAGTCGACGGCATCCTTCAGCCGCCACCAGCCGCCCTCCCACGGCGTCGAGTACATGCTCAGCGCCCGCAGATCCTGGAAGTTCTTGGGGAAGTCGCGCACCGTGTAGAAGTGCGGCGTCGCGTAGTCGTAGAGCGCCGTCTCGGTAAAGAACGAAATCTCGTTGCGGAAGACGTGCGCCCAATCAGTGAAGCCCGCATACCAGTTATCGAAACGCTGTTCCGAGATCGCCCCCGGCATGTCGTGCGCGTTGAGATACGCCGTCATGTTCGCGCCGATCAGGTTCAGCCAGCTCCGCACCAGCGGGCTTATGTTGCTCGAGATGGGGTCGGAAAACGGCGGAATCCAGATGCGCGCGGGGAATGGCGCCGTCTGGTGCTGGCAATAGAAAATCTCGGGGCTGTATTCGAGCTGCGTTTTCACGACGACCTGCTCCTCTTTCATGTTCATCATGTAGCCGTCGCGGTTGTTGTCGTGCCCCACGTACTCCTGGTAGAGCCACGGCATGGGGCTGACCTCATACTTCGTCCCTACGTTCTTCCGGTACCAGTGCACCACCATGTCCTGCCCGTCGGGGTTCAGCGTCGGCCACAGCACCAGGATCACGTTGTCGAGGATCGCGTCGATCTGCGGATCGTTCTGCGCTGACAGCAGCTTGTAGGCCAGCACCATCGTGTGCTGCGGTCCCGCCACTTCATCCGCGTGCAGCCCGCCGTCGATGTGCACGATCACCTTCGACGACCGCGCCAGTTCCAGCGCCTGTTGGTCGTTCAGGTCGGCCGCATGCGCCAGCCTTCCCGCGATTTGCTTATAGTCGTCGAGTTTGGCCAGGTTCGCCGCTGACGAAATCACGGCGATCTCGATGTCTTTCCCCTCGGTCGTCTTCCCGACCGTGAACATCTTCATGCGATCGGGCGCTGCCGCAGCCAGTGCGTGAAAGTAGCGCACCGTATCTTCGTAATCGGCGAGATAGAAGTCGTCGCCGGGATTGTGCCCCAGCACCGAAATCGGCGTGGGCACTTCGGCGCGTCCCGACAATGAACCCGGCAGAAGACAGAACCCAAGCAAAAAGAACAGCAGGCGGCACCGCAGACGGGCTGAGGACATCGACGCTCCTTTGCAGTCGAAAGAACGATCAATTTCTTGCGGAAGAGTTGCGGCGCGCCTCACGCGAACGGGGCGCCCGCGACCGAATGTCATGCGTGATTCCAAGGGTACCGCACGCGCGTTGCCCTGCAAAGCATTCCTCGCAGCTCACGACTTGGTCGTTTCCAGCACGTCTCTCAGCGCAAAGCTTGTCTCTAGCCGCGTCACTCCCGGCAGCCGCGACAGCTCATTCTGGTGCAGCCGTCCGTAGTCGTCGATGTCGGCCACGCGCGCCACCAGCATGTAGTCGTACTGCCCCGCCATCAGGTGGCAGCTGACAATCTCGCGGCAGCGTCGCACCGCCGTCTCGAACGCGCCCAGCACGGCCGCCGACTGCCGTTCCAGCGTCACCCGGATATAGACCGTCATCCGCTTTCCGAAAAACCGGTCGTCGACCAGCGCGCGATACCCGCGAATCGCGCCTGCCTCCTCCAGCCCCAGGATGCGCCGCGAAGCCGCCGAGGCCGACAACCCCACCGCCTCGCCCACGTCGTAGTTCGTGGCCCGGCCATTGCGCTCCAGATACCGCAGGATCGCTGCATCCAGCTCGTCCATCCCGTTCCGCATCCCCGGTTCGGTCATTTCTTGCGTTGACGGGCCTTTGCGCTCACGTTTCGTGCTCATGCCGCTGTTTTAACACGAAATTTGCATACATCGGAAGGGAATTGCGCCGTAGCATTTCTGCTGTTGGAAGCTCAAGCACATTCCTGCGTCGGACAGCCCTCCCTCAAGAAAACTCCGGCGCTCGCTTCCAGCCTCAGCCCTCCCCGCGGATCAGGAGATCCCGAGCAGTTCATCCATTAAGAGACTCAGGAGTTTCTCGATGATCATTGGCGTTCCCAAAGAGATCAAGGACAACGAAGCGCGCGTCGGCGTAACCCCTGCCGGGGTCAAGGCCCTCACCGAAGCCGGACATAAAGTGCTCGTTGAAACCCAGGCGGGCGTCCTCTCCGGCTTCGACGACTCCGAATACCAGAACGCCGGAGGGGAGGTGGTCGGCGATCCCGGCTACGTCTGGGGTAAGTCCGAGATGGTCGTCAAGGTCAAAGAGCCGATCGAAAAAGAGTACGCCTACTTTCGCGATGGCCTCGTGCTCTTCACCTACCTTCACCTTGCGCCGCTGCCCGACCTCACTGACAAGCTGCTCGCGTCCAGAGTCATCGGCATCGCCTACGAAACCGTGCGCGATCGCCAGGGAACACTGCCGCTGCTCACGCCGATGAGCGAAGTGGCCGGGCGCATGAGCGTTCAGGTCGGCGCAACCTATCTTGAGAAAGAGCGCGGAGGACGCGGCATTCTGCTCGGAGGCGTGCCCGGCGTGCCTCCCGCGCACGTCACCATCATCGGTGGCGGCATCGTGGGAACCAACGCCGCGAAGATCGCCCTCGGCTTCGGCGCCAAGGTTACGCTGGTCGACCTCAATCTGAATCGCCTGCGCGAACTCGATGACCTGTTCGGAGGCCGTCTCTACACCCTGGCATCGAACAGCTACAACATCGCCAATGCAACTCGCGAAGCTGACCTCGTCATCGGCGGCGTGCTCATTCCCGGGGCCACGGCTCCCAAGCTCGTCACCCGCGGCATGGTGTCGCAGATGAAGAAGGGCGCAGTCATTGTCGACGTGGCCATTGACCAGGGCGGATGCGTCGAAACCGCCCGGCCCACATCCCACTCCAACCCCAGCTTTGTCGTCGACGGCGTGGTCCACTACTGCGTCACCAACATGCCCGGCGCGGTTCCCCACACTTCGACCCTCGCCCTCACCAACTCGACCTTCCCCTATGTGCTCCGCATCGCCAGTCTGGGTGTCCGCGAGGCGCTCAAGCGCGACGCCGGCCTCGCCGACGGCCTGAATACATGGCTGGGCACGCTCACCTATCGCGGCGTAGCCGAGAGCCAACACAAGCCCTGGACAGCGGCTGCCAGCGTTATTTCTGCGTAGCACCGGAGCCCCTTTCAAATAGCGGCTCAACTCGGCCTGCGCCTATAATCGCGGCATGTCCTTCCTGGCCGATGCGCGGCGGCGGTCTGTCGTCCTTCTGGGCGCAGGCGTCCTGCTCATCTTCGCGATATTGGGAGGGCTGCAGGCTTTCAACTTTCCCAATGTCCGCTTCCTGAATCCCGAGACCGCCGGCGAAACCCTGGCATTTACCGGGCTCACGGTCGTGGTCTTTCTGCTCCTGATCGTGCTCCTGCTGCTGCTGCTCCGAAATATTCTCAAGCTCTACGCAGACCAGAGCAGCAGCGCGCTGGGCGCCCGTCTGCGAACCCGGATGGTCCTGGGCGCCGTGCTCATCGCTCTCGCTCCCGCGGTGTTCATGTTTCTGTTTAGCTTCCAGCTCATGAACCGGTCGATCGACCGCTGGTTCTCGCCGAATACCTGGGAGCTGCGCGAAGACTCGACGCGCGTGGTTCTCGAGCTGGCGCAATACGTCACCAGCAACGCGCGCGGCGAAGCCGAATCGATTGCCGCTTCGCCGGCCATGGACGGCGACGTGGCGACGGTGGAAGACGTGCTCGGATCGCACCGCATTACCCTGCAGGGCGGCTTTGCGCTCGTCTATGCGAAGAACCATCAGATGATCGCCAGCTATCAGGCTCCCCCGGAAACCAGCACGGCAAGCCTCGTCCCTTGGCTTCCCGAAAGAAACGAGGCCGAAGGGAGCGACACCGCCGTCCAATTGAAAGGCCCGCTCAGCGCCAATCTCCTCACCTCGGCCCAGCGCAACGACGAGCCGGTGATCCGCATTGCTGGGCAGGACTATGCGCTCGGCATGTCCTTGACCCCATCGGGCAAAATCGTGGTCGACGCGCTGCCCATGCCGCAGGGATTGAGCGACACCACCACCCGCATCCGCGAAGGCGCAGCCGAATATTGGAACCTCTACCAGTCGCGTAAGAGCCTTCGCGCCACCTTCTTCCTCATGCTGCTGCTGATCACCGTGGTCGTCTTTTTCTCCAGCGTCTGGCTCGCGCTCTTTCTGTCCAAGCAGATCACCCGGCCCGTTGAGGCCCTGGCCGACGCCATGGACAAGATCGCCGCGGGCAAATACGACCATCGCGTTGCCCTCGTGACCACCGGCGAAATGGCCGAGCTGGTGCAATCGTTCAATCACATGGCTGCCGACCTCGAAACCAGCCGCCGGCTCGCCGAGAGCTCTTCGGCGCAGGTGGCCGAGGCCAATCTCGCCATTGAGGAACGCCGTCGCGAGCTCGAGACCATCGTCGAAACTATTCCCAGCGGCGTGGTCACGCTCGACAGCGCCGGTCACGTCCTCCAGGCCAATCGCGCCTTCGCGGTCTTGCTCGGCCAGCCCGACAACGTCGAATTGCGCGGCCAGAGCCTCCACGCCCTGCTCCCCGACGAATGCGGAGACGACCTCGCCGGAGTCATCCGCCGCGGTCAACGAATGGGAGCCGCATCCACCGAAGTCGAGTTCCACACCGGCCACCGCATCATGCACCTGGCCGTCACCAGCGCCCGCCTTGAGCTTGCCAACGGAAAGACCGGAAACGTCCTGGTCATGGAAGACATGACCGAGTTGCTGCGCGCCCAACGACAGCTGGCATGGAAAGAAGTCGCGCAGCGCGTCGCTCACGAAATCAAAAATCCCCTCACCCCCATCGCCCTTTCTGCCGAGCGGATCGGAAAACATCTCGATCGCAGCCAGCCTGACTCGCCCAGCGTCATTCGCAAATGCAGCGAAGTGATCCTGAGTTGCGTGGGCACTCTTCGATCGCTGGTCGACCAGTTTTCTGCTCTTGCGCAATTTCCCGCACCCCAGCCCCGGGCCTGCGATATGAACCGGGTGGCCGAAGAAGCTCTCGCGCTCTTTGCAGGCCGCCTTGACGGCATCGCCGTGCGCCGCGAACTCGAGCCCGGGCTGCCCATGGTGCTCGCCGATCCCGAAGCCATCCGCCGCGCCCTCGCAAATTTAATCGACAATGCCGCCGAGGCCATGCAGGGTAGCCTTCTGCGCGTCTTGAATATCGGCAGCGCTCTCAGCGAAGACGGAAGCGCGGTCGAAATCTCCGTCTCCGACACCGGTCACGGCCTCACCGACGAAATTCGCGAGCGCCTCTTCCTGCCTTTCTACTCCACCAAGCACCGCGGCACCGGTCTGGGGCTTTCTATTGCCGCAAAGATCGTTCAGGAGCACGGGGGCTCAATCCGCGCCGAAGGCAATAGCCCCAAGGGCGCGCGCTTCCTCGTGCGCCTGCCCTTGATGGAAGCTCCGGCAACGCCCCTCGCTGAACCTGCTGCGGATTCCCTGACGAAAGCACACTCATGAACCATGTCCTGGTCGTCGATGACGAATCGGAGATTCGTTCATCGCTTGAAGAGATCCTGCGCGAAGAGGACTACGCCGTAGCCACCGCCTCGACCGCCGCCGAAGCCCTCGTCCTCGCCCAGGACGCGCCCTACGACGTTGTCCTCCTCGATATCTGGCTCCCCGATCGCGACGGCCTCGAAGTGCTCGCCGAGATCCATGCCCTCGATCCCCAAACCCGCCCCGAAGTCGTCATCATCTCCGGCCACGGCACTATCGAAACCGCAGTCAAAGCCACCAAACTTGGCGCATTCGATTTTCTCGAGAAACCCCTTTCCCTCGATCGCACCCTCATCGTGATCAAGAATGCCGTCGAGGCCAGGCGCTTGCGCAGCGAGAATATCGAGTTCCGCCGCCAGTTTGGCGTGGGCTCCGTGCTCACCGGTGAAAGCGTTCCGCTCAAGGCATTGCGCCAGCAGATACGCCTCATGGCCCCCACCAACGGTCGCGTGCTCATCTACGGCGAGTCGGGCACGGGCAAGGAACTCATCGCGCGCGCCATCCATGCCGAAAGCTTGCGCCGCGAGCGCGTCTTCGTCGAGTTGAATTGCGCCGCTATTCCCGAGGACCACATCGAGGCCGAGCTCTTTGGCTACCGGCACAGCGCGCAGTTCGGCGGCCCCAAAGAGCAGCGCGGCACTCTCGAGCGCGCCGACGGCGGCTCGCTTTTTCTGGACGAAGTGGGAGACATGAGCCTGAAAACTCAAGCCAAGGTCCTCAGCGCTCTCGACGACCAGCTGTTTACCCCCGTCGGCGGCACGCAGCCGATTCGCGTCGACGTGCGCGTTATTGCCTCCACCAACAAGGACCTCGAAGAAGAAATCGCCAAGGGCAACTTCCGTGAAGATCTGTTCTACCGCCTCAACGTCGTTCCTTTTTTCGTGCCCCCTCTGCGCGACCGCAAGCAGGACATTCCCCTCCTCGCCCGCGAATTCCTCGCCGAATTCGGCCGGCAATATGGCCGCCCCCGCATGGAGATCGGCGAGGAAGCACTCGAAGCTCTCGCCAAGTACCATTGGCCCGGAAACGTTCGCGAATTGAGAAATGTCATTGAGCGCGTTCTCATTCTCAATCCGCGTGCCTTGCGCATCGAGCGCAAGCACCTGCCCCCGCTGACCCACAAGAGCGGTTCCCAATCCACTGAGGAATTCTCCACCCTGCAGCAGGCGCGCGACGCCTATGAGCGCGAATACATCCTCAAGAAGATTGAAGAAGCGCGCAATAACATGAGCCGTGCCGCCGAGTTGCTCGGCCTCGAGCGTAGTCATCTTTATCGAAAGATGAAAGCCCTCGGCATTGGCGTGCGCGAATGAGGGCCTGCCATCGCCAGCTCCCCAATCCGCGACAGAGCGCCCGCTATGCCAGCCGCCGGCTGTCCGGGATTGGACACACAGTTCCACAATTGGTCACCGCAGGACCTGTGAGGGGCCGATGCGTCTCAAAGGACCAACGAATTCATCAATTGCATCAATCAGTTAGGTCGTTGACGAACATCCGGTCAACTGGTTTCGAAATTGCTTGCAAATCAGCATTTGAAGTGTGCGAGGAGGCGGCCATGGCATATTTCGAGCGGATGCGCGATGTCATTTCCGGGCCATTCAGCCCGGAGATTATCCGTCAGCGGGCAGCAGCAGGCTGGCAAATGGTCTCAATCGAGTGGCAGCGCGAACTGCCCGACTCCGAAGCGCCGCCTGAGCGCGGCTTCAACGAAGACATCCCCTATGGCCTGCGGATTTCCGACGATTGCCAGCGCCTCGAAATCCATCCCCACGAGAATCAGATACTCCTGCTCATGATGGATCTGCTCGCGCAGGATTTCTCCTATTCGGCCATCGTGAGCGACCTGAATGAAAAAGGATTCCGCACCCGGCAGGGGAAACCCTGGAGCCGGGTCGCCGTCTTCAACATGATGCCGCGGCTGATCGAGGTCGGCCCCCGCATCTTCTCCAGCCAGGAGTGGGAAAAGCGGCGGAGCAAACTGGCTCGCCGCGAGGCTCCCTAGCGCCGCCTGGTTCAGTGGGATGTCTGAATCGGGCCCAGGGACCCGACATTGTCGCCCATGCGCGGGTCGACGCGGAAATCCCAGACCGTCTGGCTGATATCCTCCGGCGACAGGATCTCCACCAGCGCATACTCCCCGATGATCAGCGGCTTTTCGGGTGTCAGCTTGAGCCAGTGCTTGCCCGGCATCACTTCGGCCTTGGCGGGGATGACATCTTCGCTCTGCGTCACCGTGCCGTTCGCGCTCACGTGCACCGATCCGACAATCCGAACCGCCTGCCGTTCATCGACGTGCACAATCGCAAAGCCCGAAGACGCCGAATGAGCCCCACGCCTGCTATTTGTGGCGCTCGCTCCATGGGTCTGGACCGTCAGGGCATGCGTCGTCAGGGCCTGCTCGTCCCCTGAATCCAGGGAGAGATAAATTGCAGGGTCGTTCACGTGCAGGTGAACCTTGGCGTGCGCCCCATTGATCTCGATGCTCGCATGCTGCCCCGCCAGCGGGTTCAGCGTGCTCAACCCGTGCCTGCTCTTCTGGCTCATATTCAAATCCGAAGGGGGCAGCTCCACCAGCTCCGGCGTCCCCTGGTAGGTGTCCAGCACAAAAACGCCGTCCTGGTCGGGAAGATCCAGCCCCGTCGCGACCTCCGGCATCCGCGCTTTCTCGTCCGATCGCAAGTCCTCCTC
>Ga0335073_10016677_pt1 | contig 10265 bp, 11 predicted proteins | sample Lox_Sample_22_FD_207093 | JGI IMG/M metagenome (GOLD analysis project Ga0335073, IMG submission 207093) | Soil microbial communities from Loxahatchee National Wildlife Refuge, Florida, United States - Lox_Sample_2.2 | ecosystem: Environmental > Terrestrial > Soil > Wetlands | place: USA... | reverse complement strand
TCTCCTGAATGTGTCGGAGTTCGTGGTCAGCGGGCCAGCGCCTGGCCCTGCCACTGCCTTTCGGTAGCCGGGGCTAACCCTCGACCTTGATGCCCATCGAGCGGGCGGTCCCGGCAATGATCTTCTCGGCGGCCTCGATCGTGGTCGCGTTCAGGTCCGGCATCTTGGTCTGGGCTATCTCCCGGACCTGCGCCTGGGTCATCGACCCGACCTTGGTCTTGTGCGGCTCGCCGCTGCCCTTCTGGACGCCAGCTGCCTTCTTGATCAGCTCGGGCGCGGGCGGCGTCTTGGTGATGAAGCTGAACGACCTGTCCTCGTAGATCGTGATCTCCACCGGGATGACGTTCCCGCGCTGACTCTCCGTCGCCGCGTTGTACTGCTTGACGAAGTCCATGATGTTGACGCCGTGCGGGCCCAGCGCGGTACCGACGGGCGGGGCCGGCGTGGCGGCGCCCGCGTTCAGCTGCACCTTGACGATCGCAGCGACCTTCTTCTTCCTCGGAGCCATCTCTGGGTCCTTACCTCACTGTCGTGTTCGCTCGAAATCTGAACTGCTCTAGATCTTGCTGACCTGCTCGAACGAGAGCTCCACCGGCGTCTCCCGGCCGAAGATCGACACGAGTACCTTGAGCTTCTGCGTATCGGGGTTGATCTCGTTCACCGTGGCCGGCAGAGTCGCGAATGGCCCGTCCATTACCGTAACCGACTGGCCGATCTCGAAGTCAACCGCCGCTGCCCGCACCGCCTCGGCCTTCTTGGCAGCCTTCTCCTCGGGGACCGGCGCGAGGAGGCTCGCGACCTCGTCCAGGCTCAGCGGCGACGGACGGCTCGACAGGCCGACGAAGCCGGTCACGCCCGGAGTGTTGCGTACGGCCGCCCAGGACTCGTCGGTGAGATCCATCCGGACCAGGATGTAGCCGGGCAGCACCTTCTCCTGGACCTGCTGGCGCTTACCGGACTTGATCTCGATGACCTCATGCGTGGGCACCTCGATCTGGAAGATGTAGTCCTCCATGTTGAGCGACTGCGTCCGGCTCTCCAGGTTCGTCCTGACGCGGTTCTCGTAGCCGGCGTAGGAGTGCACGACGTACCAGTCGCCTGGCAGCAAGCGCAGCTCGGTCTTGAATTGCTGGACGGGGTCGGCGTCCTCGTCGGAGGCCGGCTCGGTCCCTTCCGGCTCCCCCGCGATGAGCTCAGCCTCGGCTAGGTCGGCGGATATCACGTCGCCGGACGCTGACTGGTCGGCCGTCGACTCAGCCGCCGTCTGCTCTTCTGCTGTCGGGTCGCCCAGCGGCCACTCGGACTCGGACACGTTTCTCTTTCTCCCCTGCGCTCTCGCTGCGCTCCTGGCTGAACCTCAGCGCCGCCTGACCTACTGCTGCGGCGCAGGCCGGGGCCCCCTTGATCATGCTGCCACGCTCAATGCGCGGCGGGGTACCCAGCCGTGTTACCTCAGCCGAAGAGGGCCAGTACCAGCCTGGTAAATCCGTAGTCCAGGCTCGTCACGATCCCGACCATGATCAGGATGAAGATCAGAGCGACCGTCGTGTAGGTCACCAGCTCCTTGCGCGTGGGCCAGACGACCTTGCGAAGCTCGTCCCGCACCTCACGGACGAACTGGGCCGGGGAAGTCCGGTCCTGCTTCGCCGGGCGGTTCGGCTTCGCAGCCCTGTCCGGGGCTGGTCCGCGTGTCTGAGTGGCCATGTCCTCACCTGAGCAACGATTCTTGTCGGCTGGCGCCGCCATCTGCCCGCCTACACGGGCCGTACTCGCAGGGCAGGAGGGACTCGAACCCCCAACCGCCGGTTTTGGAGACCGGAACTCTAGCCAATTGAGCTACTGCCCTGTGACGGCTCATGCGGGCATGCACGGGCCACTGGTGGACCACCACCAGATCCAGAAGTGTACGTGGCAGCGGCGCTGACGTCGAACTGCGGAGCAGACCTGCCGGCTATTGCGGCCCCATCCTACGGTCAGCTGCCGGACCGGCTCCGGCTCGCCGTGCGGTCCTCCGGCCACGCCGACCCGGAAATATGCCTGCGGACACCGCATAGCGGCCGGAAACCACCGACAGCGCGGCGGTCGTGGCACGGCCGGCCAGCGGCTAGTGGGAGCATGGGTCACATGCCTCACGCATCGACAAGGATCTCCGCCCGGATATCGGCGATTGCCGAGTCGGCCACGCTGGCGGTCGACGCCAAAGCCAAGGCACTGAAGGCCGCGGGCCGGCCAGTGATCGGCTTTGGCGCCGGCGAGCCCGACTTCCCGACGCCGGATTACATCGTCGAGGCGGCGCAGCGCGCGTGCGCCGAGCCGCGATTCCACAAGTACACGCCGGCGGCCGGATTGCCAGAGCTACGGGAGGCGATCGCCGCCAAGACCGCGCGCGACTCCGGCCTGGTGATCTCCGCCAGCCAGGTGCTCGTCACCAACGGCGGCAAGCACGCGGTCTACGAGGCCTTCGCCACCCTGCTTGACCCCGGCGACGAGGTGCTCCTGCCGACGCCCTACTGGACCAGCTATCCAGAGTCGATCGCGCTAGCCGGCGGCGTTCCGGTGCAGGTGCACACCGACGAGAGCAGCGGCTACCTGGTGACCATCGACCAGCTGGAGGCGCACCTCACTGACCGGACGAAGCTGCTGCTGTTCGTCTCGCCGTCCAACCCGACTGGCGCGGTGTATCCCCCTGAGCTGGTCGCCGAGATCGGCCGCTGGGCGGCCGAGCGCGGGATCTGGGTCGTCACCGACGAGATCTACGAGCACCTCGTCTACGGTGCCGCCAGGTTCGTCTCGATGCCGGTCGTGGCGCCGGAGATCGCCGATCGCTGCCTGGTGCTCAACGGCGTCGCGAAGACCTACGCGATGACCGGCTGGCGGGTCGGCTGGATGGCCGGCCCGGCCGATGTCATCAAGGCCGCGATCAACCTGCAGTCACACGCCACCTCGAACGTCTGCAACATTGCCCAGGCTGCCGCGCTCACCGCAGTGTCCGGCGACCTGTCCGCTGTCGCCCAGATGCGGTCAGCGTTCGACCGGCGGCGGCAGCTGATGACCGCGATGCTGAACGAGGTGCCCGGCGTGGTGTGCCCGCTGCCGGATGGCGCGTTCTACTGCTACCCGTCGGTGAAGGGCGTCCTCGGCAAGCAGATCGCCGGCCAGCGGCCGACCACCTCGAGTCAGCTCGCCGAACTGCTGCTGGACGAGGCCGACGTGGCGGTCGTCCCCGGTGAGGCGTTCGGGACCGACGGATACTTCCGGCTGTCCTGTGCGCTCGGCGACGCCGACCTAGAGGAAGGCATCTCCCGGCTGGGCAAGCTGCTGAGTTCCGCCCACTAACGGCTGGCCAGGCACTGCTCAGCCGGTGCCGGGCCGGTCGCTGTGCTGGCAGACTTGCCTGATGCCCCGGCCGATTGCCGCGCTGCCGAAGGCGCATCTGCATCTGCACTTCACCGGCTCCATGCGGCATGCCACGCTGGTCGAGCTGGCCAAGCTGCACGGCATTCATCTGCCTGAGGCGCTGGCCGAGGACTGGCCGCCGCAGCTGAGCGCGGCCGACGAGCGCGGATGGTTCCGGTTCCAGCGCCTGTACGACATCGCCAGGTCGGTCGTCAGGACGCACGAGGATGTCCGCCGGCTGCTCACCGAGGCCGCGCAGGACGAGCAGGCTGACGGGTCGCGCTGGCTGGAACTTCAGATCGATCCGTCCGGCTACGCCGCCAGGTTCGGCGGCCTCACGCCAATGCTCGAGCTGGTACTCGACGCCGCCGCCGGAGCGGCTAGCCAGACCGGCGTCGGTATCGGGATCATCGTCGCGGCCAACCGCACGAGGCACCCGCTGGACGCCCGCACACTGGCCAGGCTGGCGGCCGCGTACGTGGACCACGGGGTGATCGGATTCGGCCTCAGCAACGACGAGCGCCGCGGCACGACCGCGGACTTCGCCCCGGCCTTCCGCATCGCGGGCAAGGCTGGCCTGCTGTCAGTCCCGCACGGCGGTGAGCTGTCCGGCCCGGCCAGCGTGCGGGCCTGCCTGGACGAGCTGCAGGCGGACCGGATCGGGCACGGCGTCTCGGCTGCTGCGGACCCGGCGCTGCTGCGTCGCCTCGCGGACCAGGGCACGACGCTGGAGGTCTGCCCGACGTCGAACATTGCGCTCGGGGTTGCCGCCACCGCCAGCGATGTACCGCTGGTGCCGCTGCTTGAGGCCGGTATCCAGGTGGCGCTCGGCGCCGATGACCCGCTTCTGTTCGGCCCGCGCCTGACCGCACAGTACGAGCAGGCCAGGCGCGTGCACGGACTGTCCGACGACCAGCTGGCCGGGCTCGCCAGGATGTCCGTGCTCGGCTCAGCGGCGCCCGCGGACGTGCGCGGACAGCTGCTCGCCGGAATCGCCGACTGGCTCGCCGCCCCGCCTCGGTGAGGTGCGCTGCCTACAGCGCTATGCCCACCAGCACCGGCTCGTTCGCGAGCTCGACGCCGAAAGCCCCGAGCACTCCGGCCCTGATCTCCCTGGCCAGCCGGATGAGGCTGGCAGAGCTGCCGTCGCCGGGGTTGGTCAGCGCCAGCGCGTGCTTGGTCGAGATGCGCGCCCCGCCGGGGTCGCCGGGCAGCTGGAAGCCCTTGCTGAAGCCAGAATGCTCGATCAGCCACGCCGCCGACAGCTTCATCCGGCCATCGCCGGCCGGCCAGTGCGGGATGCCGTCGCGAGCCGCCATGCCGGCATGCACCGAGGCGCTGACGACCGGGTTGGTGAAGAACGAGCCTGCGCTGCGGGTGTCGGGATCGGCGGCGTCCAGGACCATGCCCTTGCAGCGACGCAGCATCAGGACAGCGGCGCGCGCGTCAGCAGCTGGCACCCGGTCGCCTTCGGCGACGCCGAGAACGCGGCTCAGCTCGCCATAGCGGACCGGAGCGGACTGCGGGCTGACGGCCAGCCGGAACGTCACCGCGAGCACCACGAACCTGCCTGTCGCCGACGCGGGGTTGAGCGCCGCGCCGCGCCCCAGGCCGGCTGCCTGCTCCTTGAACATGCTGGTCCGGTAGCCGAAGCCGCAGTCGGCCGCCGGAATCTCGACGACCTGGTCGCGCAGCCGGTCATAGGCGCGCACGGCCGTGATCGTATGCGCGACGTCCTGGCCGTAGGCGTTCACGTTCTGGATCGGCGTGGCGCCAACCCGGCCCGGAATGCCAGACAGGCACTCGACCCCGGAGAGTCCCTCAGCGAGACAGTGCTGCACGAACTCATCCCAGTCGTGTCCCGCTGCGGCCGTAACGTCGACCGCATCACCATCGGCCGCTAGCTCCAGGCCGGCCGCGGTCACCTGCACCACCACGCCAGGGAATCCCTCGTCCGCGACGACCAGGTTGCTGCCGCCGCCGAGCACAAGCACCGGCTCGGCTTCGGCGTCCGCGGCCCGGACCACGGCGGCCAGCTCGTCCTGGCTGCCTGCGGTCACGAACCGGCTGGCCGGGCCGCCCAGGTGCAGGGTGGTGTAGTCCGCCAGGCGCACCTGCTCGGTAGTCATCACGACACAACAGGGTACGGGCAGCGGGCCGGGCGGAGGCCGGCCCGCTGCCCGAGCTAGCTGCGCAACCCTGGCCGGCTAGGCAAGAGCGGCCATCTCGCGCAGGTCCGCGACCTCGTCGGGTTCGGCCAGCTCGTCCTCGATCGCGGCGCTGGCCCGCAGGCACCGCTCGTAGGCGGCGACCGTCTCCTGGCACGTGCGCTCGATGTCGTAGCGCGACCGGGCCCGGTCGACGGCCGCGATCCCGTATGCCTGGAGCATGGCCGGCTGCCCCAGCAGGGCGCGCAGCCGGTGGGCCAGCATCGCCGGATGGTCCGGCGGCATCAGCAAGCCGGTGACGCCGTCGACGATCGCGTCGCGCTGACCGCCGACGTCCGAACCGACTACCGGCAGACCGCACGCCATGGCCTGGATGGCGGCCAGGCCAGTCGGGTCGTAGGCCGTTGCGCTCACCATGATGTCCGCCGACCGCAGCAGGGCCGGCAGCTCATCATCGGCCACCTCGCCTGCGAAGGTGACCCTGCTGCGCACGCGCAGGCTAGCGGCGAGCTGAGCAGCCGCACGGAACGGGCCGGACCTGGGCAGGTGCCTGGCGTCCGGGCCGCCGACGATCGTCAGCTCGGCTCCGGGCAGCTGGGCAAGCGCGCGAATTACCGCGTGCAGCCCGCGCGCCTGATCGTCGGCGAACGCAACCAGCCTGGGCTTGTCGCTGCCCTTGGCCCGCAGGTCATCCGGCCGGAACTCGGTGGTGTCGAGGCCAGCTGGGATCACCCGGACGGCCGCTTTCGGTACGGCTAGCCTCGCGAGCTCATCGGCTTCTTCCTCCGAGCGGGCAAGCACGGCGGCCGCCGCACGGCCGATCGCAGCCTCGATCCTGACCCGGCAGCCGGGAACAGCCACGCCCGCATGGCGGCGCTCGAGTGAGCCCAGTGACTCAAAGCTCTGGACCACCGGGATGTCGGTGCCGCGGACGGCGCCGAGTGCGGCCAGCCCGGCCGTCCACGAGAACGCGTGCACGAGATCCGGCGCCCTGGTCCGCCAGCGGCCGGCCAGGTATGCCGCGACCTCCGGCATGTACCTAGCCGCCTGATCGTCGGGAAGCAGTCTGGCCGGGCCGCTCTTGACGTGCTCGACGCTGACCCCGGCGCCAAGGATCGCAGTAGGCGGGAGGGACGGATCCTCGGCCCGGGCGTACAGGGTGACCCGGTGCCCGTTGCTGGCCAGTGCGCGGGCGAGCACGGCGGGCGGCCGCTGCAGGCCATCGTGCGCGCCGAAATGCGTAAGAGGGCTGTGCGCGGTGATGATCGCAATCCGCATGGGGGGATGCCTCCTGGGCTATCGCTTCGATCACGGCGCGCGCCAGGGGCCAGACAGGAAGAAAGGCACACCCTCGCACTCGCACCGCGAAGTGCAGCACACCATTGCTGGCGTGCGGGCGTGCCTGCGTCGTAGACACCGCTGAACTAACGATATGCCCCGCGGCGCTCCTGCACAAACCGGCATGAGCGCCGCGGCGCGGCTGTGCTACTCCTCGATGAACTGCTCGATGGTGTCGCTCTCGACCGGTACCCCGGCTGTGCCGGTGGTCAGCGCATCGCTTGTGACCTGGTCGGTCACGACTGCGTCGCGACCCTCGGTAATCAGCCCGCCGGGCACCAGCAGCCGCGAGAAACGCCGCGGCTGGAGCTCGACGTCGTTCCGCCGCGTTCCGCCGGTATTCAGCACCAGGCGCCGGCGCAGCCAGCCGTAGCTGCGACGCGGCAGGAAGGCGCCTGCGGCGCCGGTCAGCATCAGCACCCAGCCGGCCGCATGGAAGTTGAAGAAGGAGGGCTCGGCAGTCACGGCGAAGGCAAAGATGGCGCCTATCGCCGCGACCGTCAGGGCCGTCGCGGTCCTCATCGCATGGATCCCTTCGCTAACGTCTCCGGCCTCGCGCGCGCTCTCACGCAGGCACCGGCTCGACTAGGTGTGCCCGCAGGTACGAGAGCGCCTCGGCGAGCAACCTGGACACGTGCATCTGGGAGATGCCGAGCTGAGCCCCGATCTCGGACTGCGTCATGTTGCCGTAGAAGCGCATGAGCAGCAGCTGCTGCTCGCGGTCAGGCAGCTCACCCCAGTGCGCCCACACCGCCTGCATATCGAGCACGTGCTCGAGCTGCGGGTCCTCGTCGCCCAGCAGCTCAGCGAGGCTGGCCGCGCCGTCCTGGGTCGTGACCGGCGAGTCCAGAGAGGCGGCCTGGAATGCCAGCTCGGCCTGCCTAGCCGCCTGGACGTCGTCATCACTCACGTCCAGGTGCCTGGCCAGCTCCCGGTCGGTCGGTGTCCGGCCGAACTTACCGGTCAGTTCCGCGGCCGCTGTCCGCAGCTCGAGACGCAGTTCCTGCAGGGACCGCTTGACATGGACCTGCCAGCGCTTGTCCCGGAAGTGCCGCTTGATCTCGCCGCTGACGCACGGCTGGGCGTAGCCGGCCAGGCTCGTTCCGACGGCCGGATCAAAGTTGTTGATCGCCTTCAGCAGGCCGACGTAGCCGACTTGCATGAGCTCTTCGTGTGATTCCGAGCTGTTCTTGTATCGCAGCACGCATGACCTGACCAGCGGCCGGTACCGGGTGACCAGCACCTCGCAGGCCGCATCGCGAAGTGCGCTGCCGCGTGGTGCCCGCTGGATCATGGTGAGCAGGCTGGCGTCCGCCAGTTCGGCTAGGTCGCCGGGTCGTGTCGTCGTCATCGGCGTCGTTACCGTAGTCATGTCCACTCCCTGCGCGGCGGTTGAGGGGGCCCGCCTGCGCTTCGTTGTGCCCTCAGCACGCGACTCAAACATCGGCCGCGTCAGGCAGCGAACTGTCAGGCACCGAATAACCCGGTTCTGAGCAGGCAATAAGCGAGTCTTGGTTTGGTATGCCTTCTCCCCAATGGCGTCGGCCTTGGCACGTTTGCGAATGTCCCGGGCGTTGACGTCTCGGTTGACCTAGCGGGTCAGCAGCCGTTAGTAGCATGGCGAACGGAGTCGTACCAGGTGCGGAGTGACGACCATTCAGTCAAGGCGCGATGATGCCGGGGCCGATGATGACAATGCGGGGAACATCACATTTTTCTCGGCATAGCGTCTCGGCGGTCGGGGGGCTCGGATGCTAGAGCCGCAGAGCACGACGCTGTTCATCCTGCTAATCCTGATTTTCGGCGTGCTTACCTGGTGGCTGATCGTTGCTCGACGGGTCGGATTCCGCATCACCGCGGCCTGCTTGTCATTCGCGGTGGCCGCATCATTCGGCATTCTGGCGGTGAATAGGTACTTCAGCTATTACCAGACCTGGGGTGCCGCTATCGCCGACCTTTCTAACCAGAGCCCGACGAACTCCGGGCCGCGGGTCTCTCAGGGCAGCCTGCTGGTGGGCGACCACAGCCCCGCGTTCGACGAGCACGCGGTGTACCTGAGGCTGGCGATGGTGGACGGTTACACGCTGCACCTCGACATTGCCGGAAAGCTGAGTCACATCACCAGGCAGGCCTACATCTACCTGCCGCCGCAGTACTTCCAGCCGCAGTACCAGCACTACAAGTTCCCGGTGATCGAGCTCATCCATGGCCAGCCGGGCGAGCCGCAGGACTGGATTAACGTCGTCGGCGTCACCACCACGCTCGTCAGCGAGATCGACAGGGGGACCGCCAGGCCTGCGGTCCTGGTCATGCCGGACGCCAACGGCGGCAACAAGATCTCGCTGCAGTGCCTCAACCAGGTCGGCGGCCCGCAGGACCTGACGTACCTGGCCGAAGACGTGCCGGCGGTCGTCTCGCACATGCTCCGGGTGCGGCCTCCCGGCCTCGGCTGGGGCGTGGCCGGCTATTCCGAAGGCGGCTTCTGCGCGGCGAACATGGCGCTGCGCTTCAGGTACCGCTACGGGGCTGCCGCCTCGCTGAGCGGCTACTTCATCCCGTTCGACAACAAGCTGGCGACGGGACTGGTGAGCCCGTTCGGCAACAACAAGGCCCTGCGCGAGCAGAACACGCCGGTAGACGAGCTTCGCGTGCTCGGGCCGGGTGCCCGGCTGCCCCAGTTCTGGCTCGGCGCCGGCAAGGGCGACAGGCTCGACGTGGCCAACGCCCAGTACTTCTGGCAGGAACTGTCGCAATATCAGGCCGACGTGCCGCTGATCCTCACGCCCGGCAGTGGTCACTCGATGGCGACCTGGCACGCCGAAGTGCCGCCGATGATCGCGTGGATGACGAGGACCCTGGTCACGGCTATCAACACCGCGAACAAGATTCTCAAGAACGAGGCCGCACGCGCGGCCAAGCGGAAGCTGGCCGCCAAAGGCCACCCGAAGCCGCGCCGAGCGCTATCCCTTAGCCCCGTCGGCGACCGCCAGCGCGTCGCCGTCGGCGTGCGAACCGTCCTGATTCGCAGCTAAGCGCCGTTTAATAAGCGCCGCCCAAGGTAGTTCCGGTCCGGCCGGCCGGTCATCTCGACCTGCCGGGCTTACCGGAGGCAGCAATGCGAATTATCGGGATACTGCTAGTTGTATGGATAGTCATCGGGGCCTTTGCGGGGCTGCAGCGCCACTACTACGACGGCAACGTCAGCTGCGCTAAGGCCGGCACTGTGGCAGCCACGATCGCCGCGGGCCCGCTTAACTATGTCGGCGCCAATCCCAAGGTTCACTGCTCCATCCCGCAGCCGAGCAGGTAACACGAGCGCGCAGATAGTCCGGCCGCGCCCTACCACCGGTACCAGTGGCGGCG
>Ga0335073_10016676_pt1 | contig 10266 bp, 5 predicted proteins | sample Lox_Sample_22_FD_207093 | JGI IMG/M metagenome (GOLD analysis project Ga0335073, IMG submission 207093) | Soil microbial communities from Loxahatchee National Wildlife Refuge, Florida, United States - Lox_Sample_2.2 | ecosystem: Environmental > Terrestrial > Soil > Wetlands | place: USA: Florida... | reverse complement strand
ACGGATCTCGGAGAAAATGTCCTCGCGAAGAAACAGCTTGAAACCAATCCGCTTGCAGGCCCCCCGAAGGGGTTCGATGGCTTCGATCAGCGCATTGACAAACCGGGCCCTCATTTCGATGGACCGTTCATCCGACCCGAATCCGATATCAAGCCCGTCGTAAAGGAGTACGACAGCCCCGCTGCCGCTTGAAAGCAATTCGGCATCGAGGCATCGAATAGCTTCCTCCGCGAAAGTTCCAGCGCCCTCCTGTATAAGCGCGGTAGTCAGAGCGTCCTGCACCTGTCTCGGGCTCTTAGCGTCTGCGAGCCCGTTGATCAGCCGCCTTTCGTCTGCGTGAAAGTGCGTTGCGAGTGGGTCCGCGAGGGCAGGACGCTTTTGAAGTATCCGGTTGACCGCATAGAGCAGCCAGAAGGCACCGTGAAGTTGTCGCTGGTCTACTCTTGCAGTCCTGTTTCTCTCAATCTCACGCATCGCACTGACTGACAGCACTGCGTCTCGCGGGCCATGGCCCGCGATGAAGGAGAGATCCGGAATAGCCGTCTGTCCTACGTCAGAAAGTAGGTACTCCCACATCCACGTTTTGCCTGCGCCCTTCGCGCCGACGACGTACCAGGCCGAACGATCGATGATTGCCTTGAAATCCGTAGGCTGGATGAATTTCTCAACGATCACTCTCGCATCGGTGCTCTCGGCAAACGCAATCGTTCTTAGGTTTGCATGCTTTTCGAGTTCAGCGAGGACCTGCTTTGCGCTGATCGTTGTTCCCGTCGTCGGGCTCCCGACCTTGGTCAGGGGATCGAGGCCCTTCATTAGCGCCTGATAGGTACCGGCGGAACGCTGGACGAAATCTGATCTTAGATAGTCAGACATGGCAATGCCCCGCCGATACTCAATTCCTTCGCGGACGACTGGGATCCGATCCGAGATTTCATCTCCGACCTCGGCCGTTTCGGGAAGACCAAGAACAATCTTTGCATAGAGGTCTTCGACCTCTGGTAGGAACCACTCTTCTAGCCTTGCTCGACCGTCAGGTCCGTCGGGGACCATGCCGGGGACGAGAAGGGCCTCGGGGCGCCCACCCCGTTGCAGCTTGGCCGCCTTCAGACCCTTGAGGAATACCCCGAGTCCTTCCAGTGACTGGATCGATACTGGGAGGAAGCACACGACGACATCTGCAAGATGGAACACCGCGGACGCAGAGAGGCCGCTTAGCCCTGTTCGGCAATCTAGGAATATAGCCTGCGGCTGGAGTTCGTCCTTTACCCGACGGAGCAAAACGTCCAGTGGGCTTGGTGCCTCGGAAATATGCCAAAGCGGTACCCCCAGATCCTCCAGCCTCTCAAGGTACCTTTCCGAAAGGCGTCCTGCGGGGAGAACGCGGATCGACGCCCCGAGATCAAGGCCGCTCTTCACAACGTGGGGTGCGAGTCGGAGCGCCTCTGGAAGGCCTTCCGGATCGGCCGTAGCAATCGCTCGCAGAAGCGCCAGGACACCCCGGTCCTCCTCGGGCGGCGGACAATCCAGCACCTGATGCAGGCCTGGGGCCTCCAGATCGAGATCGATGGCCACGACCTGGACCTGACGAGCAGATAGGAGCGCGGCTGCGTGTGCCAGTGCGGTGGTGCGCCCTGCTCCCCCCCGGAATCCGTAGAAGGCAACGACCGGGCACGGGGCGGGCTCATCCGGCTCAGGCGTGGTGCCTGTGCCGTACTTGCTTACGACGCCGGCGAACGACGCGGCGGAGAACATCCCGCCCACGCTTCTCAAGGACTCGGGCGCCTTATCCTCTCGACGCCTCCTAGGAGCGGCCACGTTTTCCTCCTGTCCTCTTCCGTGGAGGCAGAATCTTCATTCCAGTGAGGAGGACGTCGAGGAGTTCTGCAGCGCGTTGCACTTCCTCTTCAGCCTCGTCTCGGGAAAGCCTTTCGGCGCCGTAGCGAAGTGAGTATGGCCGATTTGGAGACGCCATACGCTTCCAACAGCCGTCATCTGACCATCCCGTTCCATAGAGACCAACGAATCCTTCGATTCGCAGACTTGCGCAAAGGGCCCGCAGATCATGCCCCTGCTTGCCGCGGAAAAGCGCCTGGTAAACCTTGGGATCCCGCTGTTCCAGTGTCCGAGCGCTCGCGACTCCACCTCGGAAGAGGAGTCGTGCCTTTAGCGCACATTCCAACGCGACGTGCGCAAGGTAGGCCGCACTGGCCAGAAGCTGAGCCGCTTCGGGAATGGCGCGTCCCTGAGGGCGTTCGAGAACGCGCCTTGCGCCTGATAGGTGGCCGCGCCCGGCCAACCGGAACGTCCCTAACGTCTCATGCTGTTGACTCGTCCCCAGTTTGGTTCTCATTCTCGACCAAGACGGCTTTCGCTCGCCGAGTTATCACCTTACCCCAACGCTGGACCCATTCAACGAGCGACGCTCGAACCGGCGCGGTATCGCCATTCCGCGTGCCAGGGGATTCCGTCCGTCTAGCCTATGAGGAACGGGGCCGTGAAGTCGCCTGCGCGGGGGCTGAGATCAGGGTCGGCCGCGGTCCGCACATCGCCTCATTTTGCCTCGCGGATGACCGCGTTGCCACCTTGGTGCCCAGGGGCGGAATCGAACCACCGACACTAGGGTTTTCAGGGGCGATTCCAAGACGCCCACGGCCCCAACTTCGCATGGTTTTCCCGAGCACTAAACCACGCGGGTAGTAAATGGGTAGTAGAAACCCTCGGTCCAAGGTTCATCCGTGCCGATGGGCGGGCGCAAGTCTCACGTCGAGACGGGCTTCCAATGCGTCCGCGATCCTCTGAAGGAAGTCCAAGCGAGGCACGCCCCGACCGCTCTCTATCCTGGCGATGGCCGGTTGCTTGGTCCCCACCTTGGCCGCAAGATCGGCCTGGCTGAGGTGGCGGGACTCTCGGAGCTTCCTGACCTGGCGAGCCAGCTGGAGCTTGGCCAGCTTTGCGAGAACCCCTGCCGCCAACTCGCGGTCTCTCGCCATGCGCCGACGGATGTGATCCCCGGCATCTGCTCCGACGTGGGGTACCCTGGTACGGTTGGCCATCTGCTTTCTCTTATCGGCCCCCGCCCCTTCAGGATAACCTGAACGTTATCTCGGTGCCAGTTGTCGAGCCTTGCCCAAGGCGCTCGATCCGAAAAGACGGCCCGGAGGCGGGTACTAAATGAACTTTCGGTGCCCAGGGGCGGAATCGAACCACCGACACGAGGATTTTCAGTCCTCTGCTCTACCGACTGAGCTACCTGGGCGAAGGTGAAGCGGCCGGAAGGTATGCCGCGGGCGCGGGCTGGGCGTCAAGTGCGAAGGGCCGAACGGGTTGCCCTCGGCGCTGGCAATGGCTAGCTTGTGCCGCTTCTCCCCGCGAGCGAAAGGCCTTCGCCATGGCGCAGCCGCAGAGCTCCATCCTGGACACGGTCGAATCGGAGAGTCGCCTCTTCCCGCCCCCCGCGCACTTCGCGGAGCGGGCGCGCATCGGCAACCTCGAGGAGTACCGCGCCCTCCATCGCCGCTCCCTGGACGACCCCGAGGGCTTCTGGCGCGAGCAGGCCACGGCGCTCACCTGGAGCAAGCCCTTCGACCGCGTGCTCGAGTGGCAGGCCCCGCACGCGCAGTGGTTCGTGGGCGGCCAGCTCAACGCCTCGGTGAACTGCCTCGACCGGCACGTGGCCGCGGGCCACGGGGGCAAGGTGGCGCTGATCTGGGAGGGCGAGCCCTTCGGCCTGCAGAAGCCGGGCGAGGAGCGCGTCTTCACCTACGCCGAGCTGCTGGCCGAGGTGTGCCGCTTCGCCAACGCGCTGCGCGCCATGAAGGTCCGCACCGGCGACCGCGTGGGCATCTACCTGCCGCTCGTGCCCGAGGCCGTCATCGCCATGCTGGCCTGCGCGCGGCTCGGCGCCACCCACAGCGTGGTCTTCGGCGGCTTCTCGGCGGAGGCGCTGCGCGACCGCATGGCCGACGCGGGCGCCAAGGTGATCGTCACCTCCGACGGCGGCTACCGGCGCGGCGCGGTGGTGCCGCTGAAGAAGAACGTCGACGCCGCGGTCACGGGCCTCGCGCACGTGCAGCAGGTGATCGTGGTGCGGCGCACCGGCGAGAACGTGCCCATGAAGCCGGGGCGCGACATCTACTGGGACGAGGCCGTGCGCGGGCAGCCGGCCACCTGCGAGCCCACGCCGCTCGACTCGGAGCACGCGCTGTTCATCCTGTACACGAGCGGCACCACCGGAAAGCCGAAGGGCGTGGTGCACGCCACCGCCGGCTACCTCTTGCAGACCGCGCTCAGCATGCGCTGGGTGTTCGACCTCAAGGACGAAGACGTCTACTGGTGCACCGCCGACGTGGGCTGGATCACCGGCCACAGCTACGTGACCTACGGCCCGCTCGCGGAGCGCGCCACCATCCTGCTCTACGAGGGCGCCCCCAACTGGCCCGAGCCGGACCGCATCTGGGACATCATCGAGCGCCGCCGCGTGTCGATCCTCTACACCGCGCCCACCGCCATCCGCTCGTTCATCAAGGCGGGCGACGAGCACCCCGAGAAGCACGACCTCTCGTCGCTGCGGCTGCTCGGCACGGTGGGCGAGCCGATCAACCCGGAAGCGTGGATGTGGTACCACCGCGTCATCGGCAAGGAGCGCTGCCCCATCGTCGACACCTGGTGGCAAACCGAAACGGGCGCCATCGCGGTGGCGCCGCTCCCCGGGGCCACGCCCACGAAGCCCGGCTCGGCCACCTTCCCGTTGCCCGGCATGTCGCTCGCCGTGGTGGACGCGGAGGGCAAGCCGGTGCCCAAGGGCAACGGCGGCAGCCTCGTGATCGACCGCCCCTGGCCCGCCATGCTGCGCACCGTGCACAACGATCCGAAGCGCTACGCCCAGCAGTACTGGAGCCAGTTCCCCGGCAAGTACTTCACCGGCGACGGCGCCCGCTTCGACGCGGACGGCTACCTGTGGGTCATGGGGCGCATCGACGACGTGATCAACGTCTCGGGCCACCGGCTCGGCACGGCGGAGATCGAGAGCGCGCTCGTCACCCACCCTTCGGTGGCCGAGGCCGCGGTGGTGGGCCGCCCGGACGACATGAAGGGCACCGCGGTGGCCGCCTTCGTCACGCTGAAGGCCGGCCGCAAGGTGACGAACACGCTCAAGGACGAGCTGCGCAACCACGTGGTGAAGCACATCGGCGCGCTGGCGCGGCCCGACGACATCCGCTTCGCCGACGCGCTCCCCAAGACGCGCAGCGGCAAGATCATGCGGCGCCTCTTGCGCGACGTGGCCGCGGGCCGGCAGGCGGGCGACACCACCACGCTCGAGGACCTCGCGGTGCTCGCCGCACTGCAGAAAGAGGAAGACTAGCTGAAGCGCCTCGCCGTGGCCGTGGCCCTGCTCGCGCCCGCGGCGGCGCGGGCCGACGACTCGCACTACCAGAACCTCCTGGCGGGCGAGCGCGGCACCGGTCTGGGCGGCGCCTTCACCGCCATCGCCGACGACCCCTCGGGCAACTACTACAACCCGGCCGGCCTCGTGGACACCAAGGGGTCGATCGTCTCGGCGAGCTTCGCGCTCTACGGCGTGCAGACCGGCGCCATCGCGCAGGCCTTCTCCTCGGGCACCTCCGGCTTCGACGGCCTCGTGAGCAACTTCGGCTCGGTGTTCCAGCAGGTCGTCACCGTGCCGGGCATGGCGGGCTCGGTGAACGGCTTCGGCCCGAAAGACTCGGAGGGGCGCTACCGCCACGCCTTCGCCCTCTCGGTGATGGTGCTCGACGACGAGGCGACGTCCTTCGGCCAGACCTCCATCGGCCCCAGCAGCCTGAGCGACCTCACGCAGAACGAGACCGACGAATCCACCTGGCTGGCGGCGGGCTACGCATATCGTATCGACCGGCACTTCTCGGTGGGCCTCTCGGCGAACGCGGTCTACCGGTCGCTGCGGTTGCAGTCGCGCACCATCGAGGGCAGCGGCGTCACGGGCCAGACGGCGTCGACGTTCACGCTGGACGAATCGCTCACGGCGTTGCAGGTGCTCGGCATCTTTGCGGAGGCCGGCGTGCTCTGGCGCCCCACCGCCCGCTGGTCGTTCGGGCTCGCGCTCGCCACGCCCAGCCTCACGGTCTACGGCTCCGGCCAGTCCAACCAGGTGGCGGCCGCGAGCGCCTCGGGCCTCACCGACGTGCCGCAGACCAGCCTCCCGGCCGACACCGAGCTCCCGGTGCACGGGCGCGTCGGCGCCGCGGTGCACGTGGGCCCGTCCACCACGCTCGCGGCCGACCTGTCGGTGTGGGGGCCCGCCAGCTACGACCTGATCGGCAACGCGGCGCAGGCGATCTCGCTGCAGTCGCCCAACCTCGTGACCCAGGTGACGCGCCGGCCGGTCGTCAACGCGGACGTGGGCGCCGAGGGCTCGCTCGGGAAGCGCTGGGCGCTGCGCGGCGGCCTCTTCACCAACTTCTCGTCGGCCCCGCCGCTCGACAGCGGCCTGGAGCCGCAGCTCGAAGCGGTGAACACCTACGGCGCCACGTTCAGCGCCACCTTGCCCTCGAGCAAGGAGACCGAGACCACCATCGGCGCGGTCTACAGCTACGGGCAGGGGCAGGCGAAGCTCCCCACCGCGCCCACGCCCACCATCACGCCCGCGACGATCTCGAACTTCGCGATCTTCGTGGGCGGGTCGTACGAGTTCTGATTCCTAGGCGAGCGGCAGCTGCGTCGGGAGCGCCTTGGCCTCGTGCAGCGCCTCGAGGCCGCGCCGCCGCACGTCGGCCTGGAACTGCCACGCCTGGGCCTGGCTCGCCGACCAGCCGCTCACGTCGAGCCGTACGGCCGCCTGGCCCGCCTCGCCGATCGACACGTCCGGGGGGCCGGCCTCGAGCAGGATCGCCGGGCTCGCCGCCGCCACGGCCGTGAGCGTCTGGATGGCCACGTCGAGGTCGGCGCCGTAGCCCACCCAGAACTTCACCGTGGACACGATGCGCGGGTCCAGGATGGAGTGGTTGTAGAGCACCTCGGTCGACAGCACGTCGTTCGGGATGACGAGCCGCCGGTTGTCGCCCGTGCGGATGAACGTGTACATGAGCGTGATGTCCTCCACCACGCCGTAGTCGTTGCGCAGCGTCACGCCGTCGCCCACGCGGAAGGGCTGGCTGAAGGCGAGCGTCACCCCGGCGATGGCGTTGCCGAGCGTGCCCTTGGCGGCCATGCCCACCACGAGCCCCGCGATGCCCGCGGAGGCGAGCAGCCCGGCCGAGAGCGCGCGCAGCCACGCGAAGTGCGCGAGCACGATGGCGATGGCGATGAGGTAGATGGCGGCGCGCGCGAGCCGGCGCAGCACCCCCAGGCGCGTGAGGAACGACTCGTAGTTCTCGCTGGCGCCGAGCTGGGTCTTGCGGTGGGCCAGCGTGCGGTCGATCGTGACGATGAGCAGCCGATCGACGGCGATGGCGATCACCACGGTCAGGCTGACCGAGATGATGCTGCTCAGCGGGATGTCGTGCCAGAGCTTCGCCATCTACCGGCCCGCGGTGAGCTGCCGGGCGCGCGGCGGGTGCAGGTACGACTGCATCAGGAAGCTCGCGAGCTGCGAGGCGTGCACGCGCCAGCGCTGGCCGTTCACCACCACGGCGGCCACCGCGATGCGCGGCGCGAGCGCGGGCGCGAAGCCCACGAACCACGAGAAGTCGCGGTAGGGCTCGTGCGTGGCGATGCTGCCGGTCTTGCCCGCCGCGTCGAGGGCGCGCGCGGCGCGGCTCCGGAAAGCCTTGTGCGCCGTCCCCTCGCGCACCGTGAGCGACATCATCTCGGCGAGCTCGCGGGCCATGTCCTTGGGGAGCAGCCGCTCGGCGGCGTCCGGGGCGCCTTCGCGGTCCACCAGCCGCGGCGGCACGAGCACGCCGTCGTTGCCGATGGCCCCGGCCAGCGCCGCGCCGTGCAGCGGCGTGAGCTTCACGTCGCCGAAGCCCGCGGCCGTCTGTGCGAACTCGAAGCGATCCTCGGGCACGAGCGCCGTCGAAACGGGCAGCGGCAGCAGCGTGGGCAGCGGGTGGTTGAAGAGGAGCCGGTCCGCCCAGGTGCGCAGCCACACCGGGTCGAGGTCGCGGTCGGCGAGCTTCGCGATGGCCACGTTCGCCGAGCGGGCGATGGCCTCGGCGAGCGACACGCAGCGGCGGTCGCGCAGGTCGTCGTCCTGGAGCAGCTTCTCTTTGAGGCGGTGCTTGCCGCCGTGGTAGCAGACCTCCTCCTCGGGCGTGACGCCGCGCTCCAGCAGCGCCGAGGCGGTGACCAGCTTGAAGACCGACGCCGCGGGGAACGCGTCGCCGTCGAGGCCCTGCGACGCCGGGTCCTCGGCGCTCTCGCGCGCCCAGGCCAGGATGCGGCCGGTCGCAGGGTCGAGGGCCACGAGCTGGGCCAGCGGGGGCCGGTACGTGTCGAGCAGGCGGCCGGCGCTCTGCTGCAGCGCGGGGTCGAGGGTGAGCCGCTCGCTCGTGCCGTCGGGCAGGCGCGCCACGTAGCGGCCCTCGCTCGCCGAGTAGCGGGCCGCCCCGAGGAGCTCCTCCAGCGTGGCGCTGGCGGGTGGGGCGGCCGGCGCCGCGGGGCGGACCGGGGGCGCGGGTGGGTCCGCCGCGGCGACCGGGCCCGTCGGCGCCGGCGCGGGGGGCGGCGGATCGATGCGGGCGGCGAGCGCCACGCCGGCGATCGATCCCAGCAAGAGAACCGTGAGGGGAGACCGCATGGGCTGCCTTGCAGGGTATCCGTCCCGTGCCGGACCGGCAACTTTCCGGATCGGCCCGCTTGCCAAGCCCCCGGCGCCCGCGATACTACCGCCCGAAATCGCTGTTCCGTCCCGCGAGGAATCGGACGGCCGCTGCGGCCCACGCGGGCCATTTGGGAGTCACTCGATGAAAGCGTCTTGCCAGCACCTCTTCACCGTCGCCGTGGCCGCGTTCTTCGCGAGCGCCATGGTCGCCTGCTCCAGCGGCTCGGGCCAGGACGGCGGCACCGCCACGGCCAGCGCCGGCAGCACGAGCGGCGGCCAGGGCAGCGCCGGGACCACGACCGGCGGCAACACCGGCGGGGTGAATGGCACGAGCACCGGTAGCAGCACCGGCGGCGCCTGCAGCGCTTCGGGCGTCGCGTGCGGCAGCGGCGGAGCGGTCTGCTGCACCGGCCTCGTCTGCTCGACTAACGGGACGTGCCAGCCCTGCGGCACCGTCACAGAGCCTTGCTGCGCCGGCCAAACGTGCGACACCGGCCTCACCTGTTTGCAGAGTGGCGGCTCCGCGAACACCTGCGACGTTGTCTCGGGCACCGGCGGCACGGGCGGCACCGGCGGCTGCACGCTGAGCCAGGAGAACGGCCCCTGCCTCACGCTCATCGATTGCAACCCTCCCAACGTGTGCGTGCCGGCCAACGACGGCGGCGGCTACTGCACCCCGCTCGGCAGCAGCATCCCTTCGCCGGCCTGCATCCCCAATGGCGGCATCTGCCCGTCGGCGACGAACGCCAAGGAGCCCTGCTGCGGCGGGAGCTGCGTCAGCGGGACCTGCGTTGCGCGCACGGCCTGCGCGCTTCAAGACGGGACCTGCACGGCGGACGGCGATTGCTGCAACGACCTGCACTGCGCACAGAGCGACGCGGGCGTGGATGCAGGCAAGTCCTGCCAGCCGACCTGCGGGGCAAACTTCGCGCCTTGCGGCAGCAATTCGGATTGCTGCGTCCAGCAGGGCCTGATCTGCGTGAGCGGCAACTGCGGCTATGCCTCGAACTCGAGCACGGCAACCACCTGCGTCGGCACCGCCTGCGCGAGCAACGAGTGCCTTCTGGGCTCAGCGTGCACGGTCACGAACAGCGTCGATCCCTGCGCGCCTGCAGGTCTGGTCTGCGACGCGAACTTCAACGTCTGCCGCGCGCCTGGCGAGGGCGATGCCTGCCAGCTCGGTGGCCCGGCCTGCCAGCCTCTCGCGGACAGCACGGTGACCGACCTTCAGTGCCTCTCGTACCCGGGAATTCCCGGGACGCTTTGTCTGCAGCCGTGCGGCCCGAGCGATCCCTTCAGCGGAACCGCCGATTGCATCAACTCGGTGACCACTTGCAAGGCTGTGACCGGCGGCGCCGTATGCTTCTTCAATGAGGGCAACGGCAACTGCGGCACCGGAACCTCGCTCTTCGGGACCTGCAAGTCGGAGATCGCCGGCGACAGCTACTGCGCCCCGGACACGTTCAACGGTGCGACGGCCGGGATCTGTCTGCAAGGGACGCTCGACG
>Ga0335073_10016675_pt1 | contig 10266 bp, 14 predicted proteins | sample Lox_Sample_22_FD_207093 | JGI IMG/M metagenome (GOLD analysis project Ga0335073, IMG submission 207093) | Soil microbial communities from Loxahatchee National Wildlife Refuge, Florida, United States - Lox_Sample_2.2 | ecosystem: Environmental > Terrestrial > Soil > Wetlands | place: USA... | reverse complement strand
TAATTTGGACGCAGGGAGGATATCCTTGACGGCGACAAGGAAATGATAGACTGCCTTTTTGCATTCCTTTAGATCGGCCAAAGTACAGTCTTCATTGATTTCGAGTTTCTTTGGCTCATCCAACGCGTTGTAAATACAACACAAACTCGGTCCCAACATAAAACATCGCCATAAATGCGACACAACATCCAAATCCAACGTGTCCATCTGGTCATTATGCGCCTCGGGATCCGTCGAATTGGGTTTCTCCGTCAGCTCCAAGAAATGTTGAAAGCCAGGGACGCCCTGTAATCTATCTCGTAGGGCTATGGATGTTTGGTAGAGGGATACAGTGGAGGTGGTGGATGTTGTGCTTGGGGCGATGGAGGGCGTTGATCGAGGGGGGATTCTGTTGAGCGTTGTTCCACTTGTTAATGCGACGCCGTTGACAACGAGAGGAGGCGTTGTGCTGGGCGTGATACTCATGGGAGTCGATGTGTATGATGAACCTGTGCCGCGACTGTGGGAAATGGGAATTCTGCTTGCTGTGGGGCCTGGAGAGGTTGCTCGTTTCAGATCGTTTGAAGAGAATAACATGTCGCTTTCTCTCGACATGGGCGCTGTCTGTGCTCGTTGAATGTGGCCTGACATGGGGTAATTGCTGGGCACTAGTCGTTGGACCAGTATCGGCTGATCCATGATACTGAATCTACAGAGGGAAGGGGTGGCAAGGGGGAAGTTGAAGTTTGGACAAACTTGTCTATGTTGTGGTGGTGTGTGAAGCCGATTAACGGCGCGAGTGAGACCGTTGTTTGTGCAGCTTCGACGACGACGGGCGGAAAATTAAAAATTGGGAAGATGCAGGGGCAGCGAAGATGGAGAGAGGGAGAGATAGAAAAAGACGTTTTGAGTGTCGAAAGGAAGATGAGAGGAGGGGGTGAAGGGAAGAAAGGAGGAAGGGGATCCTGCCCGTTATAATGATAGGGGTTAGGTCTCGATTGTTACTGTGTGTGTTCGAGCGAGCGGGTCGTCGGGTTGAGGGACCACAAAACAAAGAAAAATAACGTGTCTCGGGAAGGCTGTGTAGAATGGTGGCCAAAGGACCAGACAAGGAAAGAGAGGAGGACTTTCGTCTATTTTCCCTTTATGGGAGAGTGGAGGGAAACAGGGGTGTGGAGAGAGACGAGAGTCGAGGGCGGCGAGGGACTGTTGCTTTAATTTACGAGGGGCGCCCTTTCCCTTTTTTTTTTTTTTTTTGAAAGGGGTGGACGCACACGCACAAACGATTATATTAGTGTGGGTGCTAGTGTATTTAGCCGCATTAATTACACATTTTACTGTGATTATATTAGTGTATCAGTTTGTGTGTCCAACACCCTTAGTGAACCGCGTGAATCCGACACACACACCAGAATCTGTTCCAGAGCACCGGCATGTAGATTGATTGGCTCCTGAAAATAATTGGGAAATTTTAATATGCGTACTCACGTAATATCACATTGCAGCTGCTGCAAAACTTTACCGTAAATTCCCAACTGCGCTGATTGGCAATTTGCCATCCAACCCGGAATTTAGTAAACGGCGATGCACGTTGAAACCGAAGGCTCCAGGGCCCAGGGGCGTGTGTATCACTCTTGATCGGCACTTCGCCTCGCTCAATTCTGTCCATTCCACTCTCCTCGCAAGAATTTCTGCGCACTGCGACTGAAAGCAATATGACCCGAAGATAACTAAACAAGCTTTCAGACTTGTAAACATTAGTGGGCATCACATGGTTCCTTGGTTCGCAATACATCACCAGATCAACCTTAATGCCCACCCATGGTCGGACAGCCGGATTAAGTGTTCAATAGGACATGTTAACCCCGACACTAAAATTCCCCCATTAATTAACCTTATTTCACTTTTACGCTGTGTGGTCAGTCGTTTGAACGCTTGGATCACTCGTCCATTGTTATCGGCGTTTCAGCCCACGTTTCACGACTCCGAAAAAGGGAAATCAAGGCAAGGGGTAAAGAAACGAACCCTCGGTTCCGTTCCGAATACCAGACTTCCAACCGTAGTATGTACCAGGTTTAGAACCCCTACCGCTGGACAATATGAAGTCATAATTCTGCGTGAAAGTTCAGGGTGGTTTGTGCGACGGGAAGAACAGCCTATTGTGTTTACTCAGCCTCGGGAAATTTTCTGATTGTTCAGAGGTCGTGAACCGTGGTGGGAGGTTTGCCGAGACTGGCATGCATGATGATGCATTTTTGCGGACCAGCGGCAACGTCGCATCTCTATCCATTGCAATAGCGGAAGGCACTATTTTAAGCAACGCAATTTGTTTTCCGAGTGACGGGCGACGGGCGCTGGGCGCGCATATGCAATGCAGCTATTCGGCTCAGCCTTCCGAATTTCACCTTTCAAGAAATTTTTTAAAAAAGCTTATCGTTTATCCGGATCTTCACACTTGTTAAACTTGCCCCGTTTGAAATCATGACACCGCCTCTAAACTGTCCAGCCATACCAATTGCGACCTGAGTTGTGTTGAATGGATAGCCACTGGTGACGTATTGCGAAACCGCAGTATTGGATGCCAGTTAGCCCTTTCAGGGGTCCGTTCGGACGGGAAAGAACATCGTCACAGAGACCTTGTGAAGTGGGGAATCGTCAGGCACAGACCATCCCACTTGGAACACGGATAGAATCGGGCCTGTTCCGCAAAGGCGGCAGAAACACATACCCTATTCGTTGGGTATAGCCGCAGGTGCTTCCGGTTCCCCGCACCGGGGAGGAGGTATCACAGTGAAATTACGATATCCGGTTCGAAGCCCAGATGACGCGTTATTTTATTCGTAACGCTGATGGGTTCGATAGGACCAGTATCGAGTGTTTGGGTGCAGTATGGGGGAGATGACGACGAAATTTGAAGATCGTCTTGATGACATCGTTAGTATAACTCGAAAGGGGTTGTGCAACGTGTGATCTCAGGGTCCACATTTTGACTCTCGGGAAGTGCCGAAACGTTACAGTTTGATTTTCAATTCGGACCGGAATCTCAGAGCGATACTAAAATGCTCTGCTGATTAAATACTCATGTAGTACTTCAAACGAATGTTCTTGCCAGCCCGCGATTCTTATGCCGTTAAAGATAGTTTAAGATCTGCGTCCAGCGAAGCTTTAGCCGTTGCGGGGAGGCTGGGCGGGGGAAATCCCCCGCCCGCGAATTGATCGTCACCACGTTTTCTTCTCCCCTCGCCGTCCTTCTCTCCAACAAACGCTCTCCCTCCAATTCATTCAACAATCCTCTCTGGTCCACCATGCGGTCCACCACAAGTCTCATCCTCTCCCGTACACTCCCCATTCTCGTCATGGTGTTCGCAACGTACATAGTCCCGCACTTCCAACGCAGCTACCTCATCACCGGCCTTAGCGGGAAAAATTTCCAGCAGACAGATATGTCGCAATGTGATGTCGTTCATCGAGACACCCTGATGGGATGTGAGGATCTTCATACTTACAACGCGCCTTCTGGACCTATGATTTTTACGGGCTGCGTGGAAAAGATTTCTGACCAATTTGTATGTCCAATGTTCTTGTGCGGGGAAGGCTGACATGTGTGGAGACTTGGTTTCCGGGGATTACGGCACGGAATAAGAGTCGAAAGGGGTATTATCAGGCGCCTTTTTATGTTTTTGAGCCGGCAAAGGATAAAGTCACGTCTTTGACGATTGAGAATTGGCCAGCTAATACGGATCGAGTATGGCATGGTACGGAACCGGTCTACATGTGAAAGGAACGGAGAGAATTGACGAATAGGATTCGATATTCTTGAATTGTCGCCGGGGAGTATTCTTATCTACGCGATCAATCATCGTCGGACGGGGTCTATGATTGAACGGTTCCATCATACTATTGGCAGTGGCGTCATGACTTATGAACGATCCTTCGATGCGAGCAACGACATTATCTTTACGCCTAATGACGTTGCTGTGGTGGGTAAAGATGAATTCTTTGTGACGAATGTACTACCCTCAAGTTATTTTGACGTCGTTAATGTTTCTAGGATCATGTTGCAGTTGATGGTCTTTGGCGCAAGACGGTGGATTATTTAAGTTTGCCAATGACACACGTTGCTTTCCATGATCCCCTCAAAGGGTTCAGACTCGTCGCAGGCAATATCAAAGGAGCAAACGGCATCACAGCAGAGAAACCAGGGGATAGAGTCTTTGTCTCCGCTCTAACTGGAGGAGTAACTCCCCATTCTCCTCCCTCATCCTCAAATGCTAACCCTTCAGGAAATCCTAGTATACCAACGCAACGCCACTGGAGACTTAAAATACATGCAAAAAATCGATCTAGATTTCCTACCCGACAATCCATGTACCCCCCCTCCCCACGTCTATACTCGCGTCTAATCTGCCAGCCATCTCCCCCGGCGGAGATCTCATCGTCACGGGGATCCCCAACGTCAAAACCGGAACAAATCACGACCCAAACGCCAACGTCCATTCCAAAGTCGTACGTATCCCCCTCGCCCAACTCGGCGACAAGTTTTTTGGCAAAGGGAGCGGTGCGACGGCAAAACCCGTCATCGAGCCCGTGTTGATGGACTTTACGGGGAAGCTCAACGGTGCGACGACGACGGTGGAGGTTTCGTATTCGGGAGCCGATTGGATTTATTCAACGAGTTGGCGTGCGGTGGGGTTGACTCGATGTAAACTCTCATAGTTTGAACAAGCACAAAAATTTGTCTATTCTTCAAGGTTTAGCGTGGGTGACGGAATGACTTAAAAATGCCAAGATCGTGGGATGGGTCCATGATTATCGTTGGATACGTTTGTTTTGCCAGGATCTAAGTATCACATTTGGAGTTTGGAGATGACGTCGTGATAGAGTTTTACTGTACTTTGGAGCGGGTGAATGGGGGCGACGATCGCGACACGTGCGATGGGTTGGGTCGAAATCAAGGTTTTCAGGGGAAATTCTCCACCAAAGTGGGGCAAACCTTGTGACCTACCCAGGCACAACCTAGTAAAACGACGAGGAGATGACGTCGGATGTTATCCCCGCTTGTCTGGATCCCATAATTCCCTCTGATGGTTATCCGCCAGGTATAAGAGTTGAGCCACAGGCGTGAATTCTGGATATCACCATCACTCCCTCTCCTAAAGACATCTCCAAAACTCGTTCTGAACACCCAAAAATGCTTCACTTTATCCATATTATCCAATTTATTGCAGCGGTGATTGGTATCTATTGAACCCATTTCTGGGCTGACAAAACAGTGCTTGGTCTCGGGTTGGGTTGTGCGCTTGCACCTGGCGGATTTGATAGTTGGCCAGTAGCCATTATCCTCCTCGTCGTCGCTGTATTCCACGCTTCTTACCCGACACTAATATTCTTTTGCAGGGTGCATTCTCTCTCCTTGTGGTCCTCGTTGCACATGTCTCTTTCGGCTCGTTCACCCGTCCGATCCTCTATGTCGGATTGATCCACTTTATCGCTTTTGGATTCGATCTCGCAGTGTTCATTGTCGCATTGACATACCCTCCGTATACGAACGGTTGTGCCAACAGTACATACAAGGGTTGTGAAATGTTGAAGGCCGCTATCGGCTTTGATGCTGTGCTCTGGTAAATCTTTGTTCTGTCGTGGGGAAAGCGATTAATAAAATAGGATATTCTTCTTATTGAGTACGTTTATCTTGTGTATGGATGCGGGGGCCTATCGAACTAGAGGAGCACCAGGCCGTGGCGCACCACGATACTATTACTGATTTTATTTGCGGGGACGGGGGTTCCCGGTTGGTATATTTGCAAGGGGTGGGCGCGATTACAAATTTATTAAAGTACTGGAGTTGAAGGTCATTCTTTAAAATACTGGCGTTGGATGATAATATCTCAAAGATAACTTTGTATAAGGAAATATGATTGAATTTCGCTCTTTGATTTGGATGAAATATGCATAAATCGAGTTTGTGGTGCAGCGGACTTGAATAGCGACGCGAGGAGCAATCAGTTTCTGATTTTGGCTGAATTCCCAAATTGGATCCACAAAAGGCCGCGCTCTCCCAGCTTTAAGAGAACCTAACCCTAATCCTTGAGGTGTGGGTTTACTTTCAACCAAGTCAGCCTCCCCCGGTTCGACCATCCTTCCCTCGTCTTTCCTTCGCCGTTCACGTGGTTCCATCTCTCAAATTTTGTGCGTCAACAATGCGTCAATGCTAGTTTTGCGCCTCTGCTCATCAATGACGTGTTGATTCTTCATCTCCCCGCAGGTCTCAAGGCGTTACAAATCCACGCCTGCCCATCATGACAATCGTCACTCCATCCCGTCGCGGCAGTGGTCGTACTCCACCCCACTCTACGCCTTCAAATGTACTCTCTCCCCTTTATCTTGAAGCTCAAACTCATTGTGACATAGACGCGTAATAAGTCTCCTACTAGAAGTCAGCGCAAAGAAGACAGGCTGCCCAAAAAACACTTCAACATGTTTGACCAAACTCTCCTCCCAGAAGAAGACTTTAGCGGCGGCAAACTCCTTCGAAAACGCAAAACAAGCCTCCCCACAGATTCTGAACCTCCCTCCAAACGACGCAAAACAGCCTCCCCACATCCCAAGAACGATGAAAACTCCGATCAAATACAAGTCTCATCAAAGCCTCGCATTCCCCCACCACCAGTCTCCCAACCCGTTTCTGCACTCCAAAAACACCCCAACAACGAGACTCCACCACAACGATCATCATCCTCTCAAGTAGTAGGAACGCGAGAATTTCGTATCCGCGATAAATCGATAAACTATACTATACCCCCTCTCAAGTCCCTCCTCCCAACACCACCACCGCCCCGCAAACGACGATCCTCCGCACCACCACCATCAGCGATCCTCATCCCCAAGAAAATCCGCACTGAAATCCCTTCTACACCCGTCCACCCGTCTCCTCGTCCCGTCGGTCGACCAAGACTACTCCGCACTGTGACTCAACGCAATGGACAAAAGATGCTGTTGGTTAAACTGCATGTCGCGTCCAATAAACTTGCATCCCTCGTGCGTAGACCACGAATACGAATTGTCGAGGGGAGTACGGGGCGGAAACGACGGGTACGGGAGGATGAAGAAGTGGAGGAGGAACAGCCCGTTGAACAGAAACGGGAGCTAGAGAAACCATTTGGAGGGATACTTAGCAAGGAAGATGCGGATACCAGTAAAACGACTCCCACGGAAATCGATCGTGCAAGATTCGATCGTGCTCGTGACGCTGCTATTGTATGTTCTCCACCAAACCCACCACGGCTGTTTTGAAGGCGGTATTGATAGGGTAGGCACATGCACAGACACAACCGAGTATTACTGTTGCGAGATCTGCTTCCGAAGTTCCGTCCAGTGCAGGCGGTCATCCCATCGCTGAAACAGCCTTCAGAATCCGTGCAATCAATTTTGGTAATTATCGCGTAAAGACACACTATGCGAGTCCCTATCCGGAAGAATATTCTCGACAGAGTGTGCTGGGAATATGTGAGTTTTGCTTAAAATACATGACCGGTGAATGGGTCGGTTGGCGACATCGCGTATGCTTCCTTTGGAAGAAGATAAGGTTGACTCTATAATAGTTAAAGTGTCCTGTAAAACATCCTCCGGGAGACGAAATATATCGAGACGGCAAGATTTCTGTTTTCGAAGTCGATGGACGCAAGAATCCGGTATACTCACGTCGTCGAAGCACAACTAATGTGATTAGGTGTACTGCCAGAATCTATGTCTCCTGGCCAAGATGTATCTCGACCACAAAACGTTGTACTACGACGTCGAGCCCTTCCTCTTCTACGTTCTCTGCGAATGCGACGATCGAGGGTGCCATTTTGTAGGATACTTTTCAAAAGTCCAAATCCTTTCTCACTGCCACTGACTTTCAGGAAAAACGATCTATGGCGGGATACAACCTCTCATGTATCGTCACACTCCCAATCTATCAGCGGAAAGGCTACGGATTCTTCCTAATATCCTTCTCCTACCTCCTTTCTCAACGCGAAAATCGTCTGGGATCCCCCGAAAAACCCCTCTCCGATCTCGGTCTCCTATCTTATCGGTCATACTGGAAGACCGCCCTCGCAACGGCATTACTTGACATTTTGGATCGCGGAGTAAGTGTCAGCATCCAGGAACTCGGGAAACGGACAGGCATGACGGACGATGATGTAATCTCCGGATTGGAAGGATTAGATGCCCTGGTCAAAGATCCGGAAACAGGGATTTATGCGATCAAAGTGAATCCAGAGAAACTCATTGAAAGAGTTGAACTGGTGGCCAAGAAGGGATACGTCAAAGTGAAGGAGGAGCTACTCAAATGGACACCCTATCTGTTGGGAAGGAAGGAAGCGCGGGAAATGTTGGAAGGTGGATTGGAGGAATTGATTCATCAACGGATGGTGTCTTCCGGGTCGTTGGAGCAAAATGGTGTTGCTGGTGCCGAGTTGGAAGAAATCGAGGGCAAGGATATCCCGATCGAACGGTTCGTCAGTGTCGCTGTCCCAGATTTGGTGCCGCCACCTCGAATCACGTACGATACCCCAGGGTCTCAGACCCCGATGCCGCCAGAAACCCAGATCCCCTCCGAAGAGAAAAGTCCTTCCACTACAACTCCCGATATCCTTGACGACGATCCAAACATCTCATCCCCCTCGTCCACCTCTGCTGTTGAAGAAGAGGAGGAAGAAGAAGAAGAGGAGGATGAACCCTACTCTGCGGAAGAAGAGGACGAAGAAGAAGAATTCGAAGAGGACGTTTCTGACGAAAATTCCGATGACTATATTTCTGATGGTTCCGACGCGTTCACACGTAAAACCACGAGACGCAATCGGTCTAGACAGGGTTCTACACCAAAGAATTTACCCGACGTGGTGGTGCGTGTGAAGCAAGTTGCTAAAGCTCCGAAGAATAGGAGTGCATTTGTTGCTGAAGAGGTGAAGACGAGGCCAAAGGTGATTGCTGCGAAAGCGCCGAGAAGTAGAGCTGGGATGAATCCTCCTGAAGTCATGTCTAAAAGGGCGGGATTGAGGAATGTGTAGCTCGAGAGGGGATACTTAGCAGGATAATAGGATAGGAGGGGGATAAATTGCATATATACATGACATTGACCGGTGCCTGAACGTTTTTGATTCCATTTTGTAATTCACTTATTGCCGAAAATGAGAGACTTTATGAAACTATCAGCTCAATCTACTATCTCGGACCCCAAGCGTTGTGTTTTGTCCAGTCATTTATGCTTCATATCGCTTTTCAATGGCTCTGAGATTTATGACTGTCCAGATTGCTTTGAAGTAACCGGCCTTGACGTTTTGAAGTTTCGGCAACAATGATCATGTAGTCATCCAGGATCTCTTGAAAGATATAGCACAAACTCAACAAGTTGATGTGTCGGCGAAACATCGCTTCAAAGGTCTGAACGTTCCCGCCGTTGAGTTCCGACTGATGGCTAGTCGTCGTAATAAATGAAGCGGACAACTTAACGAGAGACGCACAATCAGCGCTTCCTCGAACCACTGATAACTTCAATGCATCGAATTCAGGACTAAAAACTAATGCAGTCATTAAGATACCTATTTGTGTATGCTCCGAGCCACCATACTTCATGCCAGAACCGAGTAAAAATTTTGATTCTATATCAACAATGCCCACTCACGTATTCACATCCCTCAACATACATATACCCGCGCCTCATTTTTGTGGTGACAAGACTCAAGGATTCTCAGGAACGACAATCCTTCCGCCTCCCCCACGCACCATTTTCCCATCTTCATCTCCAAACGTCAAGACATCGATCCACGTTACCCCGCCTCTTTGAACCGCAGCGACACATCTCTTGTCATCGAATTTGATTTGCCATACCCCAGAGAGTCCATGGAGTAAATCTCGCACAAATTCACCGGTACGCACATCCCACATTTTCAACGTTCCATCGGAGCCAGACAGGACCATGTTTTCGTTATGTTGGAAACAGGTTATGGCACCGGTATGTGCGCTGAGCGTATGTTGACATTTTCCGGTGTCAGGATTCCAGATTCGAAGCGTCGAGTCTGCGGCCGCGGAAACGAGATATCCGTGCGATAAATCAAGTAACCCGACAAGACTGGAGTGGCCTGACATTAAGCATTGTCAAAGTAGAATGGAGAAGAAGAATACCTTCCAGGGTGAAGAGATTAGTTCCCTTCGTGAGATCCCAGACTTTGACGCAATGGTCCATGCTTCCGGAGAAACAACGATCTTGTTCCACGTCATACACGACAGAGTATACTTTTG
>Ga0335073_10016674_pt1 | contig 10266 bp, 8 predicted proteins | sample Lox_Sample_22_FD_207093 | JGI IMG/M metagenome (GOLD analysis project Ga0335073, IMG submission 207093) | Soil microbial communities from Loxahatchee National Wildlife Refuge, Florida, United States - Lox_Sample_2.2 | ecosystem: Environmental > Terrestrial > Soil > Wetlands | place: USA: Florida... | reverse complement strand
CGCAGGACAGAACCCGGATCGGCGCGCGGGACGACGGTAATCGTCTGCGCCTGTTCGTACGGCCACCAGACGAAGCCGTTCCTGGCCGGGTACGCCCACTCGCTTTCGCGGATGAGGAGCTTGTAGATCGCGCCGAGGTACCACGCGGCCGGGTTCCGTCCCTCGCCGGTTTCTCCCCAGGCCAGCCCGCGCGGTTTCATGGACGCTTCGAAGCCGACCGGCTGGACGCCTCCCGGCAGTTCAGGGACTGCTTCGTCGAGCACGACGCGCCGGGCCAGCTGTGCCTGCCGGGCGAAGGTAAGCAGGATTTCCCGCATGACGGCCGGCCAGTCGATGTCGTCTGAGAGCAGCACCGCCGGGAGGAAGATCCCGAAGATGGCGGCCTTCTCATCCGGGAACCATCCGCCGATGTAATGGGTCGCGGCCATGTCCTGGTCGAACAGGCGGTTCAGCCTGTTGCTCGTCTCGTCGGAGTCCGCCCGGTAGCAGCCGGGCGTGTACATCGTGACCAGCAGACCATTTCCCAGATGGGGGTAGGTGACCAGGCGGCCGAGGACGTTCGCCGTCGGCGGGCTGTTCCCCTCCGGGTTCCAGTGAATCTCCCCGTCAGGGAACGGCGCCGAGCCCGCCGGCATCTCGCAGGAGAACTCGCTGGCCTCCGTCTCCTTGCTGAACCAGACGCCGGTCCCCTCTGCCAGCATCTCGTCCCTGAGGGTGGAGAAGGCCGCCCGCAGGCTGGCGACCAGGTCACCGCTGTCCGGCTCTTCGCTGTCCGTGTCGCTTCCGGTACCGTTTTTTTCTTTCCCGATGAGGTCGTAGTAGCGGGCGGCCTCGTGCCAGTCCTCGCGCCACTCTTCCTGGGCGCCGAACACGCACAGGTCCCCGTGGAAAATCTCTATCGCGTCGCTTCGCATCTGCGACACCGCGGCGGCGATCTGCTCACGGACCGACCAGGCCGCGAATGACTCAAGGCCGGCGCGGTTACCCGGCCCGACCACGAACGAGCAGCAGACCTGCAGGACCTCGCACTCCTGGTCGCCCAGCCGCATGGGGCGGACCGCCCAGCGGTTTGACGTAGCGTAGCTGTTCATCCGGGAGCACCAGCTGAGCGCGGCCGCCATGTCTTCCGGGGTATCCCCGACCGTGGCGACCGGGGTGAAGATCCAGAAGACCCCGAGGTCGGGGGCGTCATCCGGCCCGTCGGTAACTGCGAGGAACGTCGTCGCAGGCCCGGCCGTCCAGCGGATGAAGACGTCCTCGGTGTCGCCGTTGGTCCACTCCGGCTCGGCACCGAGCCGTTGCAAAACACGCGCCCGGAGCGCGGCCGCCGCCATCCGGCCATCACCGAACAGGTTCACCCGAGACCCCCACCCGCGCGCGACGAAACGTCATTTTCGTCCGGAACGGAACAGACCGCGATAATTTCACGAGAACGCATCTGCTGCAACACCAGTCGCTCCCTGTAACGGCCCTGACCTCCGGACTTGGCCGTCGGCGGGGTGCCGGGTTATCAGGACGCGGCCTGGCCGAGCGTGACGGCGAGCTCGCGGCGGGAGCTGACGCCGAGCTTCTGGTACACGTGGCCGAGGTGCCAGTCAACGGTCTTCGGGCTAAGGTACAGCTCCTGGGCGATCCGCGGCGTGGTAAGTCCGCGGGCGGCGAGCTCGGCGACGCGCCGCTCGGCGGGGGTTAGCGCGGCCGGGCCGGTGGCGTGGCGAGCCGCGCGCTGGCGTCCGCCGACCGCGTGCAGGGAGGCCCGGGCGCGGGCGGCGAGCGGCGCGGCCCCGAGCGTTTCCGCAAGCTCGAGGCCCTGCCGCAGCGGTTCGCGCGCGGCGGCGTGATGTCCCGACTGGCGCCGGGCCGTGCCCAGCGCGACCAGCGCCCGCGCCCGCTCCAGCGCCGACGGGGAGCGGTTGAGCACGCTGACCGCCTCCGTCAGCAGCTCCTCTCCCCGCCTGCCGCCGGCGGCCAGCCCGGCGGCGCGCAGCGCCGCGCCGAGCGTCCTGGGCGCACCGGAGGCCCGGGCGCGTTCGAGCGCCGTGCCGGAGAGCTCTAGGGCGAGCTGGCGGTCGCCGAGCCGGGTGGCGGCGGCGCTGGCCCAGATGCGCCAGGGGAGCATCGTCGGCTGCGCCATGCCGTGGCGGCCTGCCACGTCGCCGGCCGCGTGCAGGTCGCGCAGCGCGGCGGCCGGGTCGTTGTGCGCGAGCGCCAGGCGGCCACGGGCGGCGAGGGTGAGCGCGTGCTCGGGGCGTTCCTCCGGCAGGCCGGCCGCCAGGTCCAGGGCCCGCTGCGCGGTGTCGAGCTCGCCGCGGTCCAGATGAGCCCCGGCCAGTACCGGGATGACCCAGCCGACGCACAGGTCACAGCCGGTGCGGCAGACGTCGAGCGTTTGCCGGGCGGCTGAGACCGCCTCGCCGAGGCGGCCCTGGTAGTACAGCAGTTCGGCGCGCCAGTGGGTGGCGGTGCCGAGTGCGATCAGCGAACCGCTGTGCCGCGCGTGCGCGAGGGCCCGCTCGATCACCGGCGCCACGAGGTCGAGCTCGTCGATGCGCAGCAGCGTCAGCACCGCGGCCCCGCTGATGACCCCGTAGAAGCCGTCGTCGTCCCCCAGGCCGGCCAGCGCCCGCTGGGCGAGCTCGCGTGCCCGGCCAGCCGGCCCGCCGGCTACGACCGCCGCGTGCGCCAGGAGGGCGAGCAGGGCCGGTTCGGCGGGCAGTTCGTCGGCCGTCATCAGCTCCGCGAACTTGGCGTCGGCCAGCGTTCCCGCGCCCAGGCCGAACGCGCCGATCGTCAGCCGGTGCGCGAGCGCCCGGCTGGCGAGCGGGTCCGCCGGATCGGTTGCGGCCATGGCCAGGTCGGCGGCCTCGGCCGCGCCGGCGAACTCGGACCGCGCGAAAAGCAGCCGGGCCAGCGCCCCGAGCACCCGGGGTCGCTGGCACGGGTCGTCGGCCAGGGTGAGCGCGTCCTGGACCCGCGCGACCGCGCCGGCCGTGCCGAGGGCCGCGTCGGCCAGCGCCAGTTCGACCGCCAGGCTGCCTTGCTTGGCCTGCGGCGGCGGCTCGGCCAGCGCACGGTGCAGGAACCGGCGGGCGGCGAGATGCTCGCCCCGTCCGGAGGCCCGCGCCGCGGCGGCGGCCAGGACTTCCGCCGCGCGCCGGTCACCGTCGGGGCGGCAGGCCAGCAGGTGGGCGGCCACCGTCTCGGCCGGGGCGTGGTCGTCATCGAGCAGCCCGGCCGCGTGCCGGTGGGCGCGGGAGCAGGCGAGCGCCGGGAGGTCAGCGTGGATGGCCGCGCCGATCAGCGGGTGCACGAAGTTCAGCGGCTCGCCGGGAGCCAGGATGTGTGCCGCCGCGAGCGTGTCCGCCGCCCGTTCCGCGGACTGGCTGTCCAGGCCGGCCAGCGCCGCGGCGTGGCGCAGCGAGGCCCCGTCACCGAGCACCGCGACCGCTGAGGCCAGCGCCGGTGCCTGATGGGGCAGGCCTGCCATCCGCAGGATCACCGAGCGGATCACCGATTCCGGGGCCAGCCGGGCGACGTCGGCGGCGCACTCGGCGCTGGCGGTAAGCCCGTCGGCCCGCGCCGAGCCGAGGAGCTCGCGGAGGTAGAAGGGGTTGCCCCCGGTGGCGTGCCCGCACGCGCGCCAGAACTCGGGGGCGGCGTCGGGGTAGACCGAGCGCACCAGCCGGGCCGTGCCGTCCTCGGACAGCGCACGCGGGCACAGCACGGTGGCCCCCGGCTGGCCGGCCAGGCTCTCAAGCAGCGGGGCCGGCTCGTCAGGCACCCGGGTACGGGCGGCGACCAGGACGGTCACCGGCAGCGCCTCGATCGCGGCGCTCAGGTTGGCAAGCACGAGCAGCGACGAGACATCGCACCAGTGCGCGTCGTCGACCACGACTAGTGCCGGCCGGCTTGTCCCGCCGGGGCCGGGCAGCTTGGTCAGGTTGGCGATCAGCCAGCGCAGCCCGTACACGAGCGAGAACCCGTGATCGGTGCCCTGCTCCGTGCTGGCCGGCGGGTGCCCGTCAAGCAGCACGGCGGCGGTGGCCGCCCTGCCCCGGAGGACGCGCTCACGCTCGGGCGGCGTTAGGGAGTCGAGGGCCGGCTGGAGCAGCCGCAGCGCGAGCCCGAAGGCGAACTCACGCTCAAGTTCGAGGCCGGGTGCGCTGAGGACCAGCATGCCCAGGGCACGGGCCCGCTCGCGGGCCGCCCGCAGCAGGCCCGACTTGCCGATACCCGCCTCGCCGCGCACGATCACCAGCCGTCCGCTGCCCGAGCGTGCCGCTGCCAGTGCGGCGTCGAGCTCTGCCAGCTCGGCGTCTCGTTCGAGGAGGACATCGCCGCCGACCTGAGCGTCCTCCGCAGGCCGCTGCGTCGCTGGCCGCTGCGTCGCTGGCCGCTGCATCGGGGGCCGCTGTGTCGCTGGCAGCGGCGTCGCTGGCCGCTGCATCGGGGGCCGCTGCGTCGGGGGCCGCTGCATCACTGGCCGCTGCTCGCGCACGCCATGCTCCCCAGCTGATCGTTGACCGGCAGTAATCAGACAGTAACGAGCCAATGCCCGTTGCGCAACGCTAAATCCCGGTAAGTCGGTCTTTGGACCCCGGTGACTTCCCTGGCGTCGTGCCTGCGGGCGCGGACCCATACTCCTGTGATGACTGGCAGGCGGGCGCGGCTGATCCTCGACATCGAGGTCGATGGCGGATCACCCCGGGGGCAGCTCTCGACGGAGGGGCGGCCGCCGCGCGAATTCTCGGGCTGGCTGCAGCTCGGTGAGGCGGTCGAGGCGGCGCTGGCCGCCGCCAGGGACTCCTCAGGAACCGACGGCCCGGCAGCGTCTACGGCGCCGCCGGCGGGTCACCGGGAATGGCGGTTCGAGGTCCTGCTCGAGCTGGACACCTCGGCCGAGCCCAGCCGTGAGACTGCCCGGCTGACAGTGGTACTGAGCTGACAGTGGTACTGAAAGGACCGGGATAGTGCAACACGCAACGGGACCATCTCCGGCACGCTATGGCCGGGGGGCCAGGCGGCGCGGCCGCGAACGGCTTCAGGCCCGCGGCGTTACTGAGTTTCTGGCCGAGCGTAGATGAGGCGGACAGCCGGGCCGGCAGTCTGGGCAGACACCAGGGCCAGGTTTACCGGTGCGGTGCCGTCAGGGAACAAGTGCATGCCCTGGCCGAGAACTAGCGGAAACACTAGCAGCCGGTACTCGTCGACTAGCTCGTGCGCCATCAGCGTGCGGATGACGCTGGCGCTTCCCGCGACCACGATGTCCTGCTCCTGCCTGCGCTTTCGCACCGCTGCGACTAGGTCGCCGGGCAGCACGGTGGAGTTCTGCCATCCGGCGGCGTGCTCCAGTGAGCGTGACGCCACGAGCTTCGGCATGGCGTTCAGCTTGGCCGCGAACGGGTCGTCGCGGCCCGGCCAGATCTTCGCGAACAGCTGCCAGGTGCGGCGGCCGAGCAGCATGGCGCCCTTGTCGAGCACCTCGCCGAGACCGAACTTGTCGCCGGCGACCGCCTGTGGGCCGTACCGGAACGCCCATCCGCCCTGAGGGGATCCTTCGCTTCCGTCCGGATCGCGCATGACTCCGTCCAGGGACACAAACTCGATGACGATAACTCGGCTCATTGCTGTCCTCCTTGGCTGGTTCTTACCTTGGAGACGAGCGGGAGGCCGTATCGGGGACAGGGGCGTCACAGTTGGCGAGGTGTGAGCATCCGGGCCCGCTGCCAGCCCAGCGTGGCGACTCGGTTATGGCGAGATGTCCCGATGATGGCGGTTCGTGACCCGCAACCTTCTGCCGCTATCAGGCTGTTTCGTCTCCAGCCTGGGGCGGGGCGATGATGTCGATGGTAGGAAAGTAGGTCCGGTACCGGCGGACGTCACGGGTCAGCAGCCGGTAGCCGGTTACGGCGGCGTGCGCGCCGATGTAGAAGTCCGGCATCGGTGACCGCTTCTCACCGCCGCCGCGCCTGTACCGGAGGAACGCCTTCCCGGCGGCGAAGCCCGCGACGAGGGGCAGCGGCTCGCGTTCGTAGTCGCTGGCCGGGAGCAGTTCCTCAAGTTCTTCCACGGTCTGGTAGCCGACCGAGACCTCGGCGTAGATGAGCGGGTTGAGCACCACGCGCCCGGCGTCCATGGCGGAGGCGATCTCCCCCGCCGACCAGTCGGCCCACTGCTCGTCACCGGTGATGACGTCTAGGAGCACGCAGGAATCGACCAGGGTGGCTGGGCGGATCGCCGCAGGGTCACTCGCCACGCAGCAGCTCCATGATCTGGTCGGTGCTCATGCCTGCCACGTCCTGGCCCGTAGCCGTATTGCGCATGCGCCGGACCAGCCGTTGTCCCCGGGTCTCGGCTCCCTCGGCGCGGACAATCTGCAGCGTGCCGTCGACCTCGACGACCTCGACCTCATCCCCGGGGTGCAGCCCGTACTTGGCCCGCAGACGGGCCGGGATGGTCAGCTGGCCCTTGCTGTTCAGAACCATAACGGCCTCCGATGAAGGTGCCCTGTATTACAGCTACTACGTAATACTACTCTGAGACGGCTCGCGTCGAGGGCGGGTCAGTGCTCTGAACGCAGCACCCTGGTGCACAGCAGGACGGCCGCGGCGACGATCACTGAGAATATGAGCATGGCCGAGCGCGAGGAGATGTTCTGGATCGCGATCCCGACGATCACCGCCGGAACCGATAGCCCGATGTAGGTGCCGAGGAAGAAGCCGGAGAGCACCTCCGCCCGTGACTCGGGCGGGGCGCTGGAGGCGGTCGCGGACAAGCCGCCGCGGAACGCCAGGGCCGCGCCCGCGCCCACGACGGTCCCGCCGGTGATGAAAAGCGGCAGGATGGCAAACCACATTCCAGCGGCGAGCAGGCCAAGCCCCGGGATGAGGATCAGCGGCGCGACGCGCAGCGTGGCGCGCAGTCCGGCACGGCTCATCGCGATCTGGATTCCCACGCCGGCCGCGAACACGGCGAAGGCCACGGCTCCGGCCACCGCCTGCGAGTCCTGATGCAGGGTGACGGCGAGGAACGAGGGGGCGAGCGAGTTGATGATCCCGTACACGGCGAAGGCGGCGAGGCTGGTGGCCGTGGCCGCGAAGAACGTGCGGCGTGCGTGTCGCGGCACGGCGATGCGCTGCGGACGGTAACGCGGCCGCGGAACGGGCGGGGTGGCGGTCTCGGGCGAGAGCGCGACCAGCGCCGTGAGCCCGAGAAGCGCGACGAGGAAGACGAGGTAGGGCAGGCGCAGCGGCCACGGCGCGAACGTCGCGAGCAGGCCGGCGATCAGCGGGCCGATGGCAATGCCGCCGAGGTTGGCCGCGGCGAGGACGATCTGCGGGCGTTGCCGCGCTTCCGTTCCGGCGTGGCGTCCCGCGTGCAGTTCGGCGAGGTACGCGGTGGCCGTCGGGGTCGCCAGTCCCACCGCGACGCCGGAGACGATACGGCCGACGAACAGACCCGGCAGACTCGGCGCGGCCAGGAATACCAGCGCGCTCGCGGCATTGAGCAGCAGGGCGGGCACGTAGACCCGCTTGCGCCCGAGCCAGTCCGACAAGTGTCCGCCGAGGAACAGGCTGAGGATGACGCCGGCCGCGTACACCGCATAGACGACCGTCAGCATGATCGTGGAGAAGTGGTCGCGCTGCTGGTAGAGCACGTACAGCGGCGTGGGTACGGCGATGAGGGCCATGTTCGCGACGAACGCGAGCGCGGCTGCCCAGAAGCCGAACGTGTGGTGCCGGTGCCGCCGTAGCGCCGCGGCCCGCGCGGCGACGTCGGATTCGGCGTGTGCCACGGCCTGGCCCGGTGACCGGGTGCTGAGAGTTTCCAGGATTCCGTGATCGGCGGATGGCATAGCAGGCTTGCTCCCTGGGGTACGCGAGGTGGCGCGCTGATGTGTACGCGCTCCTGTCCAGCGTCACCGACAGCCGTTATTATTTCTAATGAAGAATTCGCACTACGATTATCAATAGGATGCATAGCAATGGAGTTCAGGCAGCTGGAGCACTTCATCGCGGTCACCGAGGAGAGCAGCTTCACCAAGGCGGCGGAGCGGCTCCACGTGGTCCAGTCCACGCTGTCCGTCTCGATTCGGACGCTGGAGCGCGAACTCGGCGCGCAGCTGCTCGAGCGGACCACGCACCGGGTGCGGCTGACCGATGCGGGGCGAGCGCTGCTGACCGAGGCGCGCAACGCGCTGGCCGCGGTGAATGCCGCCCAGGACGCTGTCGCGGCCGTGCACGGCGGGGTACGCGGCACGGTCAGGGTCGGCATCATTAACTCGCTGCGGCTGATCGACCTCGCCTCTGTGCTGACGCGCTACCACGAGGAGCGGCCGCTGGTGCAGATCGTCCCGCACACGGTCGTCGGCGGTTCCGCCGAGCTGGTCACGGGCGTGCTCGACGGGACGCTCGACCTCGCGTTCACCGCGTTGCCCGGACCCTATCCGAGCGGGCTCGCGGTACGGCCGCTTGCGGCCGAGCCGTTGCTGCTGGCCTGCCCGGACGACCACCTGTTCGCCGGGCGCGAGCGCGTCGCGCTGGCCGACCTGCGCGGTGAGAGGTTCGTCGACTTCCCTGTCGGCTGGGGCACGCGGGCCAGCGTGGACCGGGTCTTCGAGCAGGCGGGTTTGCTGCGCGAGATTGCCGTCGAGGTCTCCGACATCCCGACGGCCGTCGAACTGGTCCGGGCCGGCTTCGGATGCGCGTTCCTCAGCGATTCGTTGATCGCTGGTACGCGCCCCGTGGTCCTGCGCCCGGTGGATCCGTCGCCCGTGTTCGAGGTCTCCCTCATCACCCCGACCAGCCGGCGCATGTCCGCCGCCGCCACCGGACTCGTCGACCTCCTGACGGCATCAGACTTACGCGGCAGCGCTGAGCCCCGGCCCACTGATCCTGTTGTACTTGGTGGCCTGACGGCGGGCAGGGACCGCCGCCACGGCTGGCGCTGTGTCGATAGCCTTCGGTCGTGATTGTGTTCCGCGAGGCCACGCCCGGCGACTTCGAGGACGTTGCGCGCCTCTACCGGCAGTTGCAGCCGACGGACCCGGTTGTCCGCGACGGGTCGGACAAGGCGGCCTTCGCGCAGATCCTGGCCGCCCCCGGCCTGCACCTGTTCGTGCTTGAAGTCGATGGGACCGTCGTCGCTACGACCTACTTGAACGTCATACCGAACCTCACGCGATCCGCCTCGCCGTACGCGGTGATTGAAAACGTCGTCGTAGAGCAGACTCTGCGCGGCACGGGCCTGGGCAGGCGGATAATGGCGGGCACGCTCCGAGCCGCATGGGATGCTGGCTGCTACAAGGCGATGCTGATGACAGGCTCACGCGATCCCGCTACGCATGCGTTCTACCAAGCGTGCGGCTTCTCACCCGGCGCCAAGACCGCGTACCTTGCCCGCCCTGCATGACCCCCTACAGGCCGGCGTCCGCTCCCCGGAGCACTTCGCGCTGATCAGCCGCGTCCTGGCGGTCGCAACCGCGCCCTGACAGACGGCGCGGCGGCCCACCCGGCGCAGGCCGCGCCGCCACGGGCGGTTGCTCAGCTCAGAGGGGGAGAGGGTTGGCGAGCAGGCCGGTGCCGCGGGCGCGCCCGGAGACGGTCCACGCCCAGTCGGTGGCGTCGATATCGAGCACGGGGCTGTCGCCGCCGGTGCTGTACACGCCGCCGGCGGGACCGGTAAGGCGCAGTGAGAACGGGTCGTGGTGGGTGCTGGCCCAGTCGGCGACCATGTCCGCGACGAGGCGGCCGTCGTGTCCGGGAGTGAGGACGGGCTCGCGACCGGTGGCACGGCAGATGTCGATGCGGTGCATCCACACGTCACGGGTGTAGACGATGTCCATCAGGTAGGCCAGCGGCCGCCTGCCGAGCGGTGCCTCGAAGCCGATGCGCACCGGGCGCAGGAACGGCGGGAACCGGCGCCGGCTGCGCACGGCGCGCGGGACGGCATGGTCCCACCGGTCGATCAGTCCTGCTGGATCAAGGCTGGCGCGTTCGCGGACCTGGACTTCGTTGGCGCCGTGGACGATGTGGCCGAGGCCGAGCTGGCGCTGGACCTTGCGGCCAAGGCGCATCTGGTGGGCGTTCTCGCGGACGGAAGCGCAGGCCTCGGCTGCTCCCAGCACATGGGCTGCCACGGCTCGCACGTCCCAGCGGTCGCAAACGGTCGGAGAGTTCCAGTCGCCGGGCGCAAGGCCGCGCAGCAGCGCGCCGAAGCGCTGATACTCGGCGGCGGCCAGGTTCATCGCCTCGTCATGGCGGACCG
>Ga0335073_10016673_pt1 | contig 10266 bp, 11 predicted proteins | sample Lox_Sample_22_FD_207093 | JGI IMG/M metagenome (GOLD analysis project Ga0335073, IMG submission 207093) | Soil microbial communities from Loxahatchee National Wildlife Refuge, Florida, United States - Lox_Sample_2.2 | ecosystem: Environmental > Terrestrial > Soil > Wetlands | place: USA... | reverse complement strand
AACACTTCCACGGCTTCTTGCGCAGCTTCCGACGCCTCAAATCCATGGCCGAGACCGTCAACCAGCAGAATCAGGGTTCGCTGCGGCGTCCGGTGATAGGCCCAGGCATCGCCGCAGAATCTCTCTTTCGGATAGGGCACCGCCATCCCGGCAATCTGAAGAGGGCTATTGGTCGCTACGTCTCCCAGCTCCAGAAAAACAATGGTGCCGCTTTTCGCCGTGAAAATATCCAGGGAGCTGGCGATGCGCTTCATCGCACCCAGCCCGCCGCCCATGGTACCGGCCGTGGAGAACCCGTCGGCCAGCGCACTGGCTACATCTTGTATGCCGGAACCTTTATCCAGGGCCAGCACCCCGGCCGTAGGTCCACGATCACTCCTGGTCCCGAGGATGATGGCTTCGCCGCCTCCGCCGTGCAGCAGCACATTGCGGGAGACCTCGGTGGCGAGCAGCGCCAGTTCGCCGGTCTTCACGTCGTCGAAGCCAAGCCGCTCCGCCGCCCATAATCCTTTGCGGCGAACCTCGCCCACGGAGCTGGCGTCGACGATCGGAACCACCTCTGAAAACGCTATTTCCACCGGATCACCGTCACCTTGGTTCCCTTGCCGACTTCCGACTCAATCGAGAATTCGTTCACCAGACGCTTGCTGCCGCCGAGTCCCAACCCCATGCCTGCCCCGGTGGTGAAGCCGTCTTTTAAAGCTTGTTCGATATCTTTGATGCCGGGACCGTTGTCTTCGAAGATCAACTTCAGGCCGGTCTTCGACAGCCCGTTGATGACTTCCAGCGTCATCTGCCCGCCCTGGCCGTGATCGAGCGTGTTGCGCGCCAGTTCGCTGGCCGCGGTCACCATTTTGGTCTGGTCGACCAGCGAGAAGCGTAAGCTCGTCGTCCACTCGCGGACTTTCTGGCGGGCCAGGACAACGTCGCTGGAGCTGCGCAGCGGCAGCTCTTCATGCCTGAGAACGCTCATCCCCAACACCCGATTCCATCGCAGAGTTGCGGTACAACAGCTCCATGCCCGATTCCACGTTCAGCGCCGTGCGGATTCCCGGCAAGGACATGCCCAGTTCCACGAGGGTGATGGCGACTGCGGGCTGCATCCCCACGACTACGGTGTCCGCGCCCAGCACGCGAGACATGGCAGCAATGTTGGCCAGCATGCGTCCGATGAAGGAATCGACGATCTCCAACGAGGAGATATCGATCAGCACCCCGGTCGCTCCCCACTCCGCGATGCGAGCCGTCACATCGTCCTGGAGTTGCATGGCGAGCTTGTCGTGCATATCTACTTGGATGGTGATCAGCAGGAACGAGCCCATGCGGAGAATTGGAATTCGCTCCATTATTTCTCCTTCGCCGCGGAGGTCAGCACGTTGGACATCGATCCATTGGAAGTGCCGTTGGACTGCACTACGCTGCGGCCGCTTCTCTGCAGCGCCAGAGCGAAGGCGTCGGACAGCTTGGCCTTGGTAATTACCTGGCTAAGATCGATGCCGAGATGAACGATGGTCTGTGCGATCTGCGGGCGCACGCCGCTGATGATGCACTCGGCGCCCATCAGCCGGGCTGCCGTGATCGTCTTGAGCAGGTGCTGCGCCACCAGGGTGTCGACCGTAGGAACGCCCGTGATGTCGATAATGGCGTACTTGGAATTGGTGGCCACCACCGTTTGCAGCAGGTTCTCCATCACGATCTGCGTACGGGCGCTGTCGAGGGTGCCGATAATGGGCAGCGCCAGAATCCCATCCCACAGCTTCACCACCGGAGTAGAGAGCTCGAGCAGCTCCTGTTGTTGACGCGAAATCAGCTCTTCGCGGGTGGCCATGAATGCCTCGATGGTCAGCAGCGCCAGCCGATCCAGCAGCAGCGTGACCGTGGTGACTTCGCGAAACAGTTCGTCGGCATTGGAAATGTTTTTGCGCAGCACGTTAAACAGCGGCTGCTTGAGAGAGAAGACGAAGTTCGCGGTCTCGGAAGGTGTGAAGCCCTGATGCGCGCGTGAGGCCGAAATCTCCTGCAAGATCTCCTTGACCTCATTCCAGGCTGCTCCCGACAACTGCGCCGACTCGTCCACCTGGACGCCGCGCAGGATGGCGCTGAGCAGGCGATGGCTCTGCTCACGCAACTCAGCGCTACTTATCAAGTCGACACGCTGCACCGATTTGGACATGCTGTCGAGCCAGTCGTTGCGAATGGACTCTTCATGGCGAGCAACAGTTTCCCCGAGTCTACTCATAGGCTGCCTCCCGGATGAGTACGTTAAACAATGCAAAAAACGCCGATTGTAGCGCATCTTAGCGCGCTAGTGAGTTCGGGAAGGTACGGCTGGTGATTGAGGAGCCCTGAACAAGCTGGATGCGATGCGATTAACCGGCCATGGTAGCCATGGGCTTTATGGCCGATTTCAATGCCTCCATCCCTTGCCATTTGGAGACGACCGCATCCACTTTGAACAGCTTGCAAATGTCCTGCTGGTCGCTCCCCAGCCTTGTCCAGACCACCATGTGGGTCTTCAGGTTCTTGCGGTTCTTGTGCCAAAAGCGCAGTAACTCGTGGCCGCTGTCGTACCCCAAGTCCAGATCCAGAACCATCACATCGGGAGATGCGACTTTTTTCTCTAAGGATGCCTCGAGGTACGCACGCGCCGAGCGGGCGGTGTTTTTCGCCTCGACCTGGGAGAAGCCGAGCGCCTCGGCCATGCCCGCAGCCGCATACAGATCAGCCGGGTCATCTTCCACAATGAGTAGGGTTGCCATAGAGGGGCACCTGGGTTAGACGGATTGTAGCCCCACAGGATTTAGAGGTGCAACTTTATTAAAACGTGGCATCATTGGTGACTCGCGGCCTGCGCTCCCGGAAAGCTGGTTGCCATGGATCTGGAATCCCAGACCCTTAAGGAACTCATGCGGCGTAGGGGAAAGCTGCTGCGAAAGATGGCCGAAACTGCAAATCCATCCGTCGAGGACCAAAAGCGATTGCACGAGCTTGATCACTGGATCGACCGGCGAATCAAGGAAATGAAAGGCCCTGTCGAATAGCCTCAAGGCACGCGGAGGTGCTGTTTGTAATTAGACTTTGATGTTTCCGGCGGGGGCTGATCTTCATCTTACTCGCAGTAAGCTAAGTCGAGCCGCCGTTGGGGAGCAGCCGGTTTTCTGTCGATATGTCCTCCACTTCTACCGCTTCAGCATTTACCAAAACCACGGCTATCCGCTTTGTTGTGCTTTTCGGCATTGTGAGCCTCTTCGCCGACATGACCTATGAAGGCTCACGGAGCATTACGGGGCAATATCTAGCCACGCTGGGAACGAGTGCGGCCGTAGTCGGTGTCGTCGCGGGTCTGGGCGAGTTGCTGGGCTACGGGTTGCGCCTGGTCTCGGGCCGCTGGGCCGAGCGCACGCAGAAATTCTGGCCGCTTACGTTATTCGGCTACTTCATCCAGATGGTCTCGGTGCCGATGCTGGCGTTGGCGGGAAACTGGCAGGCTGCGGCACTGCTCATTCTGGCGGAGCGCGTCGGGAAGGCAACGCGCAATCCTCCGCGCGACGTGATGCTCTCGCATGCGGCAAAAGAGATAGGCTATGGCTGGGGCTTCGGCCTGCATGAGGCGCTCGATCAGTTGGGCGCGCTGATCGGGCCGCTGGCGGTGGCGTTCGTGCTTGCTCGTCGCGGCGGCTATCGCGAGGCCTTCGCGGTGCTGCTGATTCCGGCGCTGGTCACGCTCGCTCTGGTCATGGTCGCGCGCTTTATGTATCCCCGGCCCGAGGACTTCGAACGGCATACGGGCGAGCTGCACGGTGAGGGGTTCTCGCGTGAGTACTGGATTTATCTGGTTGCGGCTGCACTGGTCGCTGCCGGCTTTGCCGATTTCCAGCTCATCGCCTACCACTTCCAGAAGGCTGACGCTTTTCACGTGGCGTGGATCCCGATTCTCTATGCCATCGCCATGGCGGTCAGCGGCGCCGGATCGCTGGCCTTCGGCAAAATGTTCGATCGCTTTGGAATTCGCGTGCTGGTACCGCTGACCATCGTCACTGCGCTGTTTGCTCCGTTCGTCTTCTTCGGCGGATTCTGGACCGCGGTAGCCGGCGCGGTCCTGTGGGGACTGGGGATGGGCGTTCACGAATCGATTGTGCCCGCTGCCGTCGCGCACCTTGTGCCGTCGCAGAAGCGGCCCTCGGCGTACGGCATCTTTACCGCCGGATACGGCATTGCCTGGTTCCTCGGCAGCGCCATCGAAGGCGTGCTCTATGACCACTCGGTGATGGCCATGGTGGTGTTCTGCCTGGTGGTGCAACTGGCGGCGGTTCCGGTGCTCTGGAGATTAGGCAAAATCATTCCCACTTCCCAATGAGGCCAAATTGCCTTATTTGGTAGAGCTGGCCTTCAGGCCAGCGTCTCCGTCATCTCTTAGGATTTTGGAGCCGGCTTCAGCCGGCGACGAGATCTTTCGGTGGGGACAATAGCACGAAATTTCCAGCCAACAGCCGCGCAGCGGCGGCTTGGCCGTGAGACCGGGGCGCAAGCCCCGGGTGTAGGTGGAAAACGATCGGAGCCGCGTCAGCGGCGACACCACAACCAGCCAGCAGGCGATCACTCGCGCTACTTCTTCGGTTTCATCATTCCCCAGGCCGAATCCGGAATGCGGCGACCGATCATGCTGAAGGAGCTCGCGCCGGCCAGCATCTCGCCGCCGTCCATGTAGACCATGTCGCCGTTGATGTATCCCGCCTGATCGCTGACCAGGAAGGCGCCGAGGTTGGCGATTTCCTCCAGCGTACCGAAGCGATGCATGGGATTGTGATCGAGCACGGCTTGTTCGAGCTCGGGCCCCGGCAGCAGGCGCGAGAATGCTCCCTCCGTGCGAATCGCTCCCGGAGCGATGGCGACGGTACGAATGCCGCGTCCGCCCCATTCGACTGCGAGGCTGCGCATCAGCGACACGACTCCGGCTTTGGCCACGGCGCTGGGCACAACGTAAGCTGAACCCGTATCAACATACGTGGTCGCGATGCTGAGCACGACGCCTTTGTGCTGCTCCTTCAACCAACGCCGGCCGCACGCTAGCGTCATGTTGATCGTGCCTTTCAGCACAATGCCGATCACTGCGTCGAAGGCATGTTCGGACAGCTCTTCCGTGCGCGCCAGAAAGTTGCCGGCGGCATTGTTTACCAGAATGTCGAGTGGGCCGGCCGCCCAGATTTTTTCCATGAGTGGCTCGACGTCCTCGGTGTAGCGCACGTCGCAGGCGAAAGCTTCAATGTGTCCGCCGGTTGACGCGGCAAGTTCCTTGGCCGTGTTGTCGACGACTTGTTGCCTGCGTCCGCAGATGTAGACGATGGCGCCGAGGTGGAGAAACCGCTCGGCCATGGCGCGGCCGATGCCCGTGCCACCGCCGGTGATGAGGATGCGCTTGTCCTTCAGAAGATCGTTGGTAAACATGGGCGTCTCTCGTGGAAGGGATAAGCTATCACGCGCAGGAAGAGGATGTCAGTGTGGTGAAGGCCGCTCTTCGCCTTTCGCTATTCGCTTTTCGCCAGAGACGGCCCACTCGCTGGTCTTCAGCCGCATGCAGGGCTGGCTGTTGCAGCAAGGAAGGACAGTCGCGGGAATTCTGGCGAATTGCGAAAAGCGAATTGCGAAGCGGCTCTACTTCCGCATTTGCCGCACCTGTTCGGCTGCTGTTAGCATCAATAGTTTGTGTAGAGCCTGATTTACTCTCCTTATTTACATGCCAAACCCAACGGATATTGCAATCGTCAACGGCGCTCGCACGCCCATGGGGCGCTACTGCGGAAAACTTCGCGACTTCACCGGCCAGGAACTCGGCGCCATTGCCGCCGTCGAGGCCATGAAACGCTCCGGCGTTGAGCCGGGCGAAATTGACCACGCCGTCTTCGGCAACGCGCAGCAGACGTCGGGCGACGCCATCTATGGCGCGCGCCACGTCGCGCTCAAAGCCGGAGTGCCGATCGAAGTTCCGGCGCTCACCGTCAACCGTCTTTGCGGATCGGGTATGCAGTCGGTCGTCTCGGCGGCGCAGATGATCCAGCTCGGCGAAGCCAAAACCGTGCTGGCCGGCGGCATGGAATCGATGTCGCAGGCGCCGCATGTGATTCGCGGCATGCGCTGGGGTGTCGGCCTGGGCGAAGGCAAGCTGGAAGATTCGCTCATGGTGGCGCTGCTCGACAGCTACTGCAACCTTTACATGGCCAACACCGCCGAGCTGTACGGCGAGCAGCAGGGCATCACGCGCGAACACCAGGACGAATTTGCCATGCGCTCGCAGCAATGCGCCGACGACGCCTACAAGGCCGGACGCCTGCAGGAAGAGCTCACACCAGTTGCGCTGCGCAATCGCCGCGGCGAGCCCACGGGCGAGATGTTCACCGAAGATGATCATCGCCGTCCGGGCACGACCATGGACGATCTGCGCAAGCTGAAGCCGGCGTTCGGCAAGAACGGCACGGTCACTGCCGGAAATGCCAGCGGCATCGTCGATGGCGGTGCGGCAATGGTGGTCATGTCGCTTGACGAAGCCGGCAAGCGCAACCTCAAACCGCTCGGCCGAATCGTGAGCTGGGGCATCGCTGGCGTCGATCCCAAAATCATGGGCTCGGGACCGGTGCCCGCGACAAAGATTGCGCTGAAGAAGGCCGGGCTTAAGCTCGACGACATCGACCTGATCGAACTGAACGAGGCGTTCGCCGCGCAGGCGCTGGCGGTGGTGAAGGAGCTTGGCATCGACATGAACAAGCTCAACGTGAACGGCGGAGCGATTGCACTGGGACACCCGCTGGGCGCAACCGGCTCGCGGCTGCTGATCACATTGCTTTACGAGCTGCGCCGCCGCAAGGCGAAGTACGGCTTGTCGACCGCGTGTATCGGCGGCGGCCAGGGCATCAGCGTGATCGTGGAGAATTTGCAGCGATAGCATCGGGTGGGTAGGGATTTTGAAAGGGCGCAGCTTTAGCTGCGCCGTAGCTATCTATTCAGCTTATCTTTCTCGAGTGGGCTTTAGCCCGCCGAAGGGCGGCTCTGTCGCCGACTAAAGTCGGCTTCTAATGACAGAGGGGTAGCGCTTCCGGCGCACCTGAAGGTGCGCCCCTTCGAAGCTGGTATGGTGCACTTATGCGCGTCTTCAGCGGCTTCGTGCTCGGCTATCTGCTGTTCGAGGTGACGTGGTACCTGCTGTTTCGGGTGACCAACACCGATCCGTACCAGCCGGCTAGCATCAGCTTTGGGCTGAGTGCGATCGCTTTCGGGCTGCTCTTTGCCTTGGTAGCGGGTTTCGTCGCCAGCCTGATCGGCGGACGGCCGCACTTTATCGCCGCGTGGCTGGTCGGCGGGCTGATCGCCGTCAGCGCTATCGTCGTCATGATCCGCAAAGGCGCGGCGTGGCCGCAAGTTTCGGCCCTGCTGTTCCTGGCGCCGGGCGCAGTCGTCGGCGGATACAGCTACGTGCTGAACCGGCGCAAGGGCGACGGGCAGTGAGCCTGCGCGACGGTTGTGTCAGGGCACGAGTTTACTCGTGCCGAAAGCCAATGATTCGCGTTCGGGTCGCGTCAACAGCGACATTGAATGTGTCCGCATTGGTTTAGCCGTAGTTGTCGCCCTGGGAGCAGGTTCGTATCAGGGCATGGCTTCAGCCATGCCACCGCGGCTACAATAAACTTTGGGCTTTAGCCCCTGCCTATGTCCGTTCCCGTTCGCAACTCCCAAACAGAGAATATCGTTCGTCCTTCACGAACTTTCTTTGTCACGACCAGGACCAGCATGGGCCGCGCGTTGCTGCAGTCTGAGCGCAATGCCGGCCTGTTCATCGATGTTCTGCGGTCGTATGTTGTCGCTCGCAAGTTCCGTGTCCATGATTTTGTCGTCATGCCTGACCACGTGCACGTACTGCTCACCGTCAGCGAGGAAATGTCGATCGAGAAGGCGGTGCAGTTCATCAAGGGTGGATTCTCTTATCGACTGAAGAAGGAGCACGGATACAGCGGCGAAGTGTGGCAGCATGGGTTTTCAGAGGTCAGGGTCAAGGACAAAGAGAGCTTTCGGCAACATCGCGAATACATCGCTCAAAATCCGGTTAAAAAAGGCCTAGTGAGATCGCCGGAAGAGTTTCCGTACTGTTTCACCCACCTGGCTTTACGAAAGGCGGCAGGGGCTGGAGCCCAAAGAGTGACGCTGACGTTCGGCACGGCTGAAGCCGTGCCCTGATACGAAGCGCGGCTTAGGACGGTTTAGCTTAGCTCGACGGATGTTAGGTTCGTATCAGGGCACGACTTTAGTCGTGCCGGACGGCAAGGATGTTCGACGCCGAGCCGCGGAGCAGCGGCAGGAACAGCGTCTGTTGCAGGGGTCCTTCGAATTCGCCCAGCCTGTTGCCAGAACGGACGCGCCTTCGCTCAGGATGACAGGTTTGAATTGAATGCTTACCGGCGCAGCTGAAGCTGCGCCTCTTCATAGAAAGGCACACATGGAAATCAACAAGGTTGGCGTACTCGGTTGTGGACTGATGGGCTCGGGCATCGCGCAGGTGGCGGCTACGGCCGGGCTCGACGTCGTGGTGCTCGAGCAGGAGCAGAAATTTCTCGACAAAGGTTTCGCCGGCATCGACAAGTCGCTGTCGCGGCTGGTCGAGCGCGGCCCGCAAAAGGGTGGCCTCACCCCGGAGCAGAAGACCGAAGCGCAGTCGCGGCTGAAGGGCACGCTTAACATGCAGGACCTGGCCGATTGCGACATCGTCATCGAGGCGATCATCGAGAACGTCGAGCTGAAGCGCAAGACTTATGCCCAGCTCGACGCGATTGTGAAGAAGGACGCGATCTTCGCCACCAATACCTCGTCGATCTCGGTCACCGAGCTGATGTCGGCGACCAAGCGGCCTGAGCGTTTCATCGGCCTGCATTTCTTCAATCCCGTGCCCATGATGAAGTTGGTCGAAGTCGTAAAGACCATCGCAACTGCGCCTGATGTCTACGACGCCGCGGTCGAGTTCGGCAAGAAGGTAGGCAAGGTTCCGGTGCGCACCAGCGACAAGACCGGCTTCATCGTCAACCGTCTGCTGGTGCCGTATCTGCTCGATGCGATTCGCGCCTACGAAGAGGGCGTCGGCTCCATCACCGACATTGACGAAGCGATGAAACTGGGATGCGGCTACCCGATGGGACCGTTCACGCTGCTCGACTTTGTCGGGCTCGACACTACCTACTACATCACCGAGGTCATGTACGACGAATTCAAGGAGCGCCGCTTCGCTTCGCCGGCGCTGCTGCGGCGGCTGGTGCTGGCAGGATGGTATGGCCGCAAAACCGGCAAAGGGTTTTACGACTACTCCGACCCGAACAAGCCGGTGCCGGGAAATTTCGTTTAGGCCTAAAGCAGCAGCGATTTCGGCGAAATATATACACTAAAGTGGCAAATATTTCTGAGGAGAGTCCAGCTAGCCCTGCTTCGCAGTTCCGAAGAAATTCTGAAATGCCTCGCAATCGCGTTTAGATGACTTTACAGCGACGTTCTTGTCAGGGATGACCTCCAGGTATGGTTTGATGAAATCGCCGCGTTATAGAGCGAATTGTGCAAATAATTGCACACTTCGCTCTGCGAGCTCCGAGCGTTTGAATAGCTCTTTCATGCTATATCGTTTCGCGCTGCGATTTTGCTGCCCGCCGATTGCGCCACGGCCTGTGATAGTTTCTCCCCATGGCCGACGACCCCAACCGTAAAGAGAACCCTGCTGTGGTGTGGGCGCGCTACTCGCAGATCGCCTTCATCCTGCCTGCGGCCGTTGTCGTCGGGCTGCTGCTCGGCAAACTGCTCGACTACTGGTTTCACACCCACTGGATCTTTCTCGCGGGAATCATCGTCGGCGCGATTGCAGGATTTGTCGACATCATCCGCACGGTGACGCGTGATAAGAGCTGATTCGGGACGCAGTGTTTGTTCATCGACGGCAACGAATCTGGTGATGATCAGCCCGCAGTTTCGCCGCTCCGCGGCTCACAAATTCCGTTGCCAGGGAACCGCGGGCTGACGCCCACGGCTAAAACAAATGGCGCCCGTGCCGGGCTCCGCGGGCTGGCCCACGGCTAAAACAAATGGCGCCCGTGCCGGGCTCGGGAATCCGCAGCACGGCGACTCGACCCCACGTCTGCGATACATTGAGATTGGCAATGTCTTCGCCGGATCCAGGCTCCGACCCGTCCAACCCGAACTCTCAGTCGCCCGAGCCAGGTTCCGAGTGGCCTGAGCCAAGTTGCG
>Ga0335073_10016672_pt1 | contig 10266 bp, 10 predicted proteins | sample Lox_Sample_22_FD_207093 | JGI IMG/M metagenome (GOLD analysis project Ga0335073, IMG submission 207093) | Soil microbial communities from Loxahatchee National Wildlife Refuge, Florida, United States - Lox_Sample_2.2 | ecosystem: Environmental > Terrestrial > Soil > Wetlands | place: USA... | reverse complement strand
ACCCGCGGCGAGCCGGCGTCGGCGGCCACGGCGAACCCGGGCTCGAGCAGCTGCATGCCCAGGATCAGGCCGGCCACGTCGACCGCCATCGGCCCGATCGTGTCCATGCTCGGCGACAGCGGCCGCACCCCGTCCACCGGGATGCGGCCGATGGTGGTCTTCAGCCCGCAGATCCCGCAGCAGGCCGCCGGGATCCGGATCGATCCCCCGGTGTCGGTCCCGTACGCCACGTCGGCCTCGCCCGTGGCCACCGCGACCGCCGACCCGCTCGAGGACCCGCCCGGCGCCAGCGACGGGTCGAGCGGGTTTACCGGCGTGCCGAACCAGGGGTTGATGCCGGTGACCCCGAGCGCCAGCTCGTGCAAGTTGGTGCGGCCCACGATCCTCGCGCCCGCCGCCCGCAGGCCAGCCAGGCACGCTGCGTCGGCCGCGGCCGGGGCCGCGGTGCCGGCCACGACCCGCGACGCGGCCGTGGTGGGCACGCCGGCCATGTCGATGAGATCCTTGACCGCGACCCGGGTTCCGGTCCCCGTGGTGTCGAACGACGTGATGAACGTGGCGGACACGCTTCCTCCTGGCTTAGCTCTGCTGGCTGGCGTACTTGCGGTGCACGGCGTCGACGGACCAGATCTGGTCGCCGCGGCCGTCGCGCAGCGCCAGCATCCGGGTGACGTGGTCGGCGAGGGCCTCGTCGGCTGGCCAGCGGCGCTCGATGAGCCGCGCCGCTCCCCCGGTGATCTCGTCCAGGTCGGCCTCGATGCGCTCACGGCACATGCTCGGCGACCTCGGCCCGTCGTCGTCCACCGGCTCCGGGGGCGGCCCGAGGCCCGTGTACGCCGGGAACCGGCGCACGTCCGGCAGCACCGAGTAGAACGGCACGCCGTTGAAGTAGTACTCGGGCCAATGGTTGCCCGCGATGCTCAGCCACGGGGTGCCGACCGCGAGCGCCGCCATGCCGAACCCGGTGTGCGGGGACACGAGCACGTCGCACGCTGCCACGAACGCGAGCTCGTCGGTGATCGGCAGGTCGACCGCGTCCACGGCCGAGGGCACCGACGCGGCCAGCTCGTCGAGCTCGGCGCGGCCGAAGCTCGTGGCCGTGCGGCCGTCCCGGCGCAGCTTGCCGAGCAGGCAGAACACGGCATCGGGCCATTGCCGGCTCAGCGCCGCGAGCACCAGCTGCCAGGAACGCACCGACGGGTAGCTGCCGCGCGGCCCGCTGCCGGCCGGCAGCACCCCGATGCACGGCTTCGCGCCGGGCGCGGCGGCCTCTAGCCGCTGCCGAGCACTGGCCAGAGCCTGGCTCGGCAGGGGCAGCCGGAACTGCTCCCCCGCTGAGTAACGCGGTGGCGCGGACCCGGCCACGGCGAGCACGCTGCCCGCGCTGGCGAAGCGCTCACCGGCCCGGTCGTAGTAGGCGCCCAGGCCCGGGAAGATGACTCGCTGCGGTTCCTGGTGTCCCCGGTCGTCGTCGGCCACCCAGTCCCAGCCGACCGGGATCCGGTCCAGCGAGCCCAGACCGGGCGCGGGATCGAACACGTCGAGCGTGACCGGGTAGACGTCGCCGATGTACGGGCAGAGCGCGGCGAGCTCGGCCGGGGTGCCGGCGTTGACCGCCAGGCCGATGCGCAGGCCGGGGTCGGCCCGGTGGTAGCCGTGACAGTAGTGCAGCGCTTCGATCATGTGGCCGACCGGTGGGCAGTACACGAAGTTCACCAGCAACGACCGGCCATCCGACACCCGCCGATCGTACCGGCGCGGGTCACGACGAGGCAGCCTGGGACGCGGCTGGCCGGGATGGGGCCATGTTCTGCGGCGCCCTCCGGGACAGCTCGACGACCCCGGCGGCCATGGCGGCGAACGAGACGACAGCGATCGCGATGCGCGGCGGGCTCCTGGTGAAGTGCTCCTCGAACAGCCACACGCTCAGCACGATGCTGGCCAGCGGGTTCACGACGATCAGCAGCGGCTGGGACACGCTCAGCGGGCCGACGTGCAGCGCGGCCTGCTCGAGCAGCGTGCCGGACAGCGCCGCGACAGCCAGCGCGTACACCGGCCAGCGGCTGAGCATGCCGAGGACGCCGGACGCCGCGAGCGTGTCGGTCGTCGTCTTGAGGAACACCGCCATCAGCGCCCAGGCCAGCGCGCCTGCCAGGGCAAACGCGATCGTCCTGCGCAGCGGCGAGCCCCGCATGCCGACGATGGTGAGCAGCCCCACGACCCCGCCGAATACCAGCAGGGCCGACAGCCATTCCGCGGTCTCGGGACTGGCCTTCCCGCCGCTGGGCTCGGCCACCGACAGGAACGCGGCGATCGCCACGCAGACCACGGCCGCCGCTGCCCACGCCGCGCCCGCGACGTCCTGGCGGAACCACATCCGGCGCATCAGCAGCACGAAGACCAGCTCGGTGACGAGCAGCGGCTGGACAACCGACAGCTGGCCCTCGCGCAGGGCGAGGGCCTGGAACACGAAGCCGCCCACGGCAGCGACCCACCCGAGCAGCCACAGCGGCTGCCGGAACAGGTACCGGACCAGGCGCAGGCCCTTCTCCCGCTTCGGCGCGCCGATGCTCGCCGAGTGCTGCGTGATCACGTTGGCGCCGTTGCAAAAGGCAGCGGCCAGCGCGAACACCACCGTGAAGACCATTCCCCCGCTCCCCGCCCCGTTCCCCGGGGGCGTCATCAGTGCTTAAAGGTAGGTGCCCAGCGTTGGGGCGGGCCATGCTGGCCCGCCCGGCCCGGGCATGCGCCGACCGGGGAGATTTCCATGATCTGGCCGGATAATGAGCGCATAGAGCGCATTTCCCACCCAGATCATGAAAGGGTGCGGCAACCACGGCGCTGCCGCACCTTCGTGTCAGGTGAGGTCGCAGAGGGTGTCCAGGGCTGTGATGTGCAGAAGTCTGCGCACCACGGGGCGCGCGCGGCGGATGACGGGGCGGCCACCGTCGGGCAGCAGCTGGCCGGCACGGACGATGAGGCGCAGCGCGCCGCTGTCGGCGAAGCCGACCTCGGCCATGTCGAAGACCAGGCGCCGCGGCTGCTGCTTCATGGCCTCGGCGAGGTGCCGGGCCAGCCAGGAGCGGTTCACGATGTCGAGGTCGCCGGCCAGGACGATGGTGATCGTCCCGCCGTCGTCAGGCCGGGCCTCGAAGGCGGGGCGCTGCGGGCCCGGCACGCCGTCCGGTGCCGGGTCCGTCAGCGCACCATTGCCGGTAATGGCGCCGGCTACCAGTAGTGCCGCCGGCCGCCCACGGCGTGGCCGATCCCGCCGAGCAGGGCGAGGATCAGGCCGACGACGAGCGCCAGGATGCCGAGCGTCCAGACGATCGCGATCTTGAGCAGGAACCCGATGATGAGCAGGATGATGCCGAGGATGATCATGGAAACTCCCGTTTCAGCAGTAGCGTCTCGAGGACTCCGGCCGGCTGCTGTCAGGAGGCGCCATTCGCGAGAGTGCGGCGAACGCGCGGGGACGAGCATCGACGTGACGATGGGCCGCGGGATTCTGGGCGGCATTTCGTGACGGCCATTCCAGTATTAGCCGGTCTGCGGCAAGGATGCAAAGTCTGCGGGGACCCCTCCCCAGGCACTGCCCGCCCTCCTGGCCCTGACCTGGGCTTCAGCGCTCCTGGCCGATCACTTAACTCGCCGGGACTTCCCCAGCGTTCGCCGGGTGTGAGGCGTTCTCCACGACATCGGCGCAGACCGCGGCGAGCTTGCGGCGCTCGGCCCTGGCCTGCGCCCTGAGCTGCTCGTATGCCGCTCGCGCCGAGATTCCCCGGGTGCCCATGAGCACCCCTTTGGCCTGCTCGATGACCTGCCGGGAGTTGAGCGCCACCTCTAGCTGCGCCGAGATCTCCGACTGCTCTTCGCCCATCATCATGCTCGCGATCAGCAGCGCGGCGAGGTCGGTGAAGGCCAGCAGCGCGAGTTCCCCCTCGGGCGACCAGGGCCGGCTTTCCTCGGACAGCACGGCGACCACGCCGACGGCGTACTGGTTATACGGGATCGGGCTGGCCAGCACGGCGCGGACCTGCCGGGCGACGGCGGCCTCGCTGAACAGCGGCCACCGGTGGTCGTCGGCAAGGTCCTCGACACCGACGAGCTCCTTGGTCTCGAACGCGTCGATGCACGGCCCTTCCTGGTGCTTGATCTGAAGTTCCTCCAGGTGCATGAGCCTGGCGTCCGACGCGGCCACGTTGCGCAGGTGGTGCTCGGAATCGGCGAGCATCAGGCCCGCACCGTCGACGTGGAACATCGAGTGCGTGGTGTGGACGATCTCGCGGATCGCGTCCTCGACCTTCATCTCGCCAAAGCGCAGCCTGCCTAGTTCCACCAGAGCGTGCCGAACGTCATGCATGGACACATCCACAAGCACTCACCTCACCTGGCGCCCTAACTGCCCGATCAGGAGTTCAAGTAACGCACCACGGCCATGACCCTGCGATGGGTCTGCTCGTCGTCCGGAGGAAGGTCCAGCTTCATGAAGATGCTGGCCACCCGCTTTTCCACGGCACCCATCGAGACCACGAGCGCCTCCGCGATCGCCGAGTTCGACCGCCCCTCGGCCATCAGGCCGAGCACCTCGCGCTCGCGCGGGGTGAGCCCGCTGAGCGGGTCGGACCGGCGGCTGCGGGCCAGGAGCTGGCGGACGACCTCGGGGTCGAGCGCGGTCCCGCCTCCCGCGACGCGGTGCAGCGCCTCGATGAACTCGGCGACGTCGGCGACGCGGTCCTTGAGCAGATAGCCGATCCCCCGGGTGTCGCCGGCCAGCAGTTCGGTCGCGTAGCGCTCCTCGACGAACTGGGAGAGCACCAGCAGCGCAACGTCCGGCCAGCGGCGCCGGATCTCGATCGCCGCCCGCAGCCCCTCGTCCCGGTGGCCCGGCGGCATCCGGACGTCGATGACCGCGAGGTCGGGCTTGTGCGTCTCCACCGCGGCCAGCAGCGAGTCGCCGTCGCCGACGCCGGCGACGACCTCGATCTCGCCCTCGGCCAGCAGCCGCGCGATCCCCTCGCGCAGCAGCACGCTGTCGTCGGCGATCACCGCGCGCACGGGATCACCGCCTCGACGTCCGTGGGGCCGCCTGCCGGGCTGGTGACCCGGAACGTCCCGTCGATCGCCGTGACCCTGGCGGCCAGGCCGGCCAGGCCGCCGCCCGGCTCGACCTGAGCCCCGCCGCTGCCGTTGTCCTCCACCAGGACCCGCAGGAGCCCGGCGCCCTCGGTGATCATCACCGATGCACGGGACGCGTCGGAGTGCTTCGTGATGTTGGTGATCGCCTCGGCGACCACGAAGTACGCGACGGCCTCCACGGCCTTGTCCGGGCGCTGTGCCAGCCGGACCTCGACCCGGACCGGCACGGAGCAGTTCGCGACCAGCGCGGAGAACGCCGCGTCCAGGCCGCGCTCGTCCAGCACGGACGGGTGGATCCCGCGCACCAGGCCGCGGAGGTCCTCGATCGCCGTCTTCGCCTCCTCGTGTGCCTGGTTCAGCAGGGAACGCGCCGCCGCCGGATCGCGCTCGAACCTGGCCCTGGCCAGGCCGAGCTCGAGGGCCAGCGACACGAGCTTCGGCTGCAGACCGTCGTGCAGGTCACGCTCGATGCGCCGCCGCTCGCTCTCCGCGGACTCGACCGCCAGCGTACGGGCCTCGCCGAGCCGCTGGACCTCTTCGGACAGCTGGCCGCTGCGGCTCGGCCCGAGCAGCGCCCTGGCGAGGGACACGTCGACCGCCGAGCCAAGCCGGGCCAGCAGCGGCCAGGCGAACAGGCAGACGAGGCCGAACAGCAGCCGGCCGGCGCCCTGTCCCAGGGCCGGGCCAGCATCGCCGAGCCCGCTGATCATCCCGTAGCAGACGAAGCCGACCGCGGACAGCGACACCGCGCTGACCGGGAGCCGCGCGAACTGGTACGCGACGCGACGCCGCACCACGGGCGACTGCGACCACGCCTTCTGGCGCTGCCGGAACGACAGGTCCGATGCGGGCTCGGGCGGCGACGCCAGCTCGATGCGCACCCCGTTCATGCGCTTGATCCGCCAGCGGTCCACGCGGGCCATCCTGGCCGCGAGCCGGAGCGTGGACGACAGCGCGAGCATCCCGACCCCGACGATCCAGGAGACCGAGCCCGCGAGCAGCAGCGCGCACGCCAGGACGACGAAGAACAGCGAGCCGGTGATCAGCGAGACGATGACGCTGATGAGAGCGCGCCAGGTCCGCGGCGAGATCGGGCCAAGCAGAACCGACCACCCGATCTGCGCCGTCGGGGCGGGCTGGACGGGGGCGTGCGTGGTGGGCGCCTGTGCGGACGGCTCCTCTCCCACACCGCCACGATACGCAACGGCCCCCCTATCGAACGGGGGATAAGCCCCCCTCTTACCGGGGGGCCGGCTCCATTCCGGTTCGGGGGACAGGGCTATCGCAATCCGCGCGGGCGCGAACCAGGCTAGGACCGGGCTCCATAAACGACCATGACAGCGGCCGCGGCGGCCGGCCGCCCGACGAATCCGGTGAAGGACCGATGACAATCATCGCTGAACGGGCCAGCGTCATCACGAACGAGGCCGCGACCGGGCCGCGGGCTCCGGCGGCGCCGCCCGGCTGGCCAGCGGCCGAGCCGCGGTCTCGGCGGGCCGCCGCCTGGTATGCCGTCTTCGCGCTCTACGCCGGCGGCGTCGCCGCATTCAGCGGCCCTGGTCACGACCGCTCCTGGGGCATCTGGGCGTCCTTCGGCTACGCCGCGGCCGCGTTGCTCGCCGCCCGCTGGCCTACCCGCCGGGGCCAGCGGGCGGCGCTCGCCGCAAGCCTGGCCGGCGCGCTGGCCGCACCGGTGGTCTGGCTGGCGACCCAGGCGGCGGCCACCCCCGACGTGGCGGTGGTGACCAGGTCGGCGGCGCTGCTGCTGCACCACGGCAGCCCGTACCTGCCGCTCGCGCAGCTCTCCCACGGCGGCTTTCTCGCCTACAACCCGTACCTGCCGGTGATGGCGGTGTTCGGCCTCCCCCGGGCGCTCGGCCTGCCCGGCCTGGCCGGCGACCCGCGGCCGTGGCTCGCCGTGGTCACCTTCCTGCTGCTGGCCGCGGCGTTCCGGGTCGCGCTGGGTGACCGCGCCCGGACCGGCAGGCCGCTGCGCTTCGCCGCGTTCGCCGTGGCCTCCCCGGTGCTGGCCTTCCCGCTGGCCGAGGGCATCACCGACCCGCCAGTGCTGGCGCTGACCTGCCTCGCCCTGGCCCTGCTCGCCGGTCCCGCCGGTACCGCGGCCCGCCGCGGCGCGTGGCTGGCCCCCGCCGCGTGGGGCGCCGCCGCCGCGATCGCCGTGGCCTGCGCGATGAAGTACACGGCCTGGCCCGCCGTGGTGGTGCTGACGGCCATGATTGCCGCCAGGGACGGCACCCGCGCCGCCGCCAGGTTCGCGGCCACGGCCGTCGGCGTCGCCGCCGTCCTCACCGCGGTCCTGGCCCCCGCCGCCGTGGCTGCCCCGGCCTCGCTGATCCGCAGCACGCTGGCGTACCCGCTCGGCCTGACCCGCGTCCGGACCCCGGCGCAGAGCCCGCTGCCCGGGCACGTGCTCGCCACGCTTGGCCCGGCGGGACATGCCGCCTCGATATTCCTGCTCCTCGCCGCCGGGCTGGGCATCGCGGTGTCGCTGGCGACCCGGCCGCCAGCGGACGGCGCGGCTGCCGCCCGCCGCCTGGCCCTCGGCCTGGCGCTGATGTTCGCCCTGTCCCCCGCCACCCGGTTCGGCTACCTCGCCTACCCGGCCGGCCTGTACGGATGGCTCGCGCTGACCGGCCAGGCGACAATGCCCGGCCGGCTGGCTCGGCACATGCAGCCGGCAGCCGATAGCGTGCGGTCATGGCGATCCAGACGCGCCCTCTCGGACGGACAGGTGCCGACGTAACGATCCTCGGGTACGGGGCGATGGAGCTGCGCGGCCAGCCGCGCGGCCCGGCGATCACCGACGACGAGGCGGGCAGGCTGCTCGGCGCGGTCCTGGACAGCGGCATCAACCTGATCGACACGTCCGTCGACTACGGCAACAGCGAAGAGCTCATCGGCCGGTACGTGGGCCACCGGCGCGAGGAGTACTTCCTGGCGTCGAAGTGCGGCTGCCCGCTCAGCGTGCCGCCGGACGCGACCCCGCCGTACCAGCACGACTACGGCCCCGGCAACGTGCGCGCCGGCATCGAGCAGTCGCTGCGCAGGCTGCGCACGGACCGGCTGGACCTGGTGCAGGTGCACATGTCGCCCGGCCGGGCGCTGATGGAGGCCGAGCACACGATCGAGACGCTGCTGTCAGCGCGCGACGAGGGCAAGGTCCGGTTCATCGGGATGTCGGGCATCCTGCCGAACCTGCCGGACCACATCGCGATGGGCGTGTTCGAGGTGTTCCAGATCCCCTACTCGGCGGTGCAGCGCGAGCACGAGGACCTGATCGCGGCCGCCGCCGCGACCGGCGCCGGGACGCTGATCCGCGGCGGCGCCGCGCGCGGTGCCCCGGCCGAAGACAAGGCCTGGCGCCGCGGGCCGCTCGGCCTCGACCAGGGCGTGGGCCAGCGCCGCTGGGAGACCTCCGGCGTGGGCGAACTGCTCGACGGCATGAGCCCGATCGAGTTCGTGCTCCGGTTCACGCTCAGCCACCCGGATCTGTCCAGCACGATCGTCGGCACGTCGAGCGCCGGCCACCTGCGCGCCAACGTGGCCATCGCCGAGAAGGGCCCGCTCCCCGCCGGCCTGTACGCCGAGGCGAAGCGCCGCCTGGAGCCAGCCGCCGCGTAGGCCGGACGGGTGGCCATCGCCGGCAATTCCGAACCACGCCGGGCCCGCCGGCCCGGTGGCCTGCTGTGGCAGCGGAACTTCCTGCTGCTGTGGACCGGCGAGACCGTCAGCCAGACCGGCAGCGCGATGGCGGTGGTGGGCGTCCCGCTGCTGGCGGTCGAGGTGCTGCACGCCAGCACGTTCGCGGTCTCGGCGCTAACCGCGGCCGCGTTCCTGCCGTGGCTGCTGATCGGGCTGCCGGCCGGCGCGTGGGTGGACCGGCTGCCGCCGCGCCCCCTGATGGTGACGTGCGACATCGTGTCCGCGCTGCTGTTCGCCAGCCTGCCGGTGGCGGCCTGGCTCGGCGTGCTCACCATCGGCCAGGTCCTGGCCGTCGCGCTCCTGGCCGGGGCGGCCAACGTGTTCTTCGCCACCGCCTACCAGGTGTACCTGCCCTCGCTGGTCACGGCCGGCGAGCTGATGGAGGCAAACGCGAAGCTGCAGGGCAGCCTGTCGGTGGCGCTGCTCGCCGGCCGCAGCCTGGCGGGCCTGGCAGCCCAGGCCCTCGGCGACGCCACCGCGCTGCTGTGCAACGCGGCCAGCTTCGGTGTGTCGGCCGGATGCCTGCTGGCCATCCGCGGCGCGGCTCCGAGGGCCGGGAGCCCGGCTCGCGGCACGACCATCCGGGCCGAGATCCGAGCGGGTGCGCGGTTCATCGCCCGCGACCCGCTGCTCCGCGCGCTGACCGCCTATGTCGCCGCCGCCAACCTCACCTTCAGCGGTGGCAACGCGCTGTTCGTGGTGTTCCTGGTCCGGGTTGCCGGGCTCAAGGCGGCGGAGGTCGGCTTGCTCATGGCCGCGACAGGAGTCGGCGGGATAACCGGGGCGCTGGCCGCCCGCCGCGTGACGGCGCGGCTGGGGACCGCACGGACGCTGATACTGAGCACGGCCGGCAGCTCGCCGTTCGCCCTGCTGATTCCGCTGGCCGGGCAGGGCCCGAGACTGGCGTGCTACGTCATCGGCTCCTTCGTGGTCGGCGTGGGAATCACCCCGTGCAACATCATCCTGACCAGTTTCCGGCAGCTGTACGTTCCGGCCGCGATGCTGGGCCGGATCACCGCCAGCCAGCGTTTCCTGCTGTTCGGCACGATCCCGGTCGGCGCGCTGCTCGCCGGAACGCTCGGCACGGCCCTCGGCGTTCGCGACGCGCTCTGGGTCGTGCTCGCCGCTTACACCCTGTCACCGGCGCTGCTGTTCGGCCGGGCCATCCGGAGGCGCCGGGACCTGCCCACCGCCACTACGCTCCTGCCTGAGGAGGTATGACCGGCGACGTCGGGGGGGCTGGCCGGGATGACCGCATCAGGGGCAGAGCAGGTGCGCGCGCAGGCGCTGGAGGTGGCCGCGGGCTGGGCGGCGCCGGACGCGCCGCCGTCCTGGCGGCTGACTGCCGCGCTGTTCGGGGTGATCGCCGGCCACGACGCGCTGCTGCGCCGCATGGCCGCGCTG
>Ga0335073_10016671_pt1 | contig 10266 bp, 8 predicted proteins | sample Lox_Sample_22_FD_207093 | JGI IMG/M metagenome (GOLD analysis project Ga0335073, IMG submission 207093) | Soil microbial communities from Loxahatchee National Wildlife Refuge, Florida, United States - Lox_Sample_2.2 | ecosystem: Environmental > Terrestrial > Soil > Wetlands | place: USA: Florida... | reverse complement strand
AAGCCCGGAGTGCTGCGCATTAGTGGAACCAATGCGGCGCCTGCCGTCAGCCCCGTGAGAACTTTTCGCCTTTGCAGGTTGGCGCCAACAGTTTTCTGATTGGGGAACCATTCAAAACGCAGGCCATGTTCCGGGCATTCAGCCACACAATTCAGACACAGGAGACATTCTGATTGATGCCAAGGCACGCCGCCGATCGGATCGTCACCGCCTTGGCAGCGCAGAAGGCACCGATTGCAATCATTACAATGCTCAGGGTTCTTGACGAGCCCAAACACAGACCAGCGCGAAACCAATCCCAGCAGCGCTCCCAATGGGCAGAGCGCTCGGCACCAAAAGCGCGTGATGCGAGCATTCAGTGCGACGATGCAAATGAAGATGATCCCCAGCCAGATTCCCCACCGGAAATAGGGTTGTTTGAAGCTGAGCAGGAGGGATCCGAATAAAAAGTGCAAAGCACTGCCGAGGGTCTGCAGGAAACCGTAATGGCTCCGCTCCAGCAAATTCAGGAAGGCGCGTACGCCATAGTTCGTTGCAGGCAGGATGGATAAACCAACCGATCGCACCAGAAAAGAAAAGGGGTCGAGCCAGCCGACGACACCCGTCCCAAACACAGCAGCAACCAGACAGACGATCAGTAGGTAGTACTTCGTCGTTTGCCAACGTCTGTAGCGGTTCGACTCGATGAGTTGCTTGCCGCGCTTGCGCTCAGACTTGAAACCGCTGAAAAAGTGATGAATTGAGCCCAGGGGGCAAATCCACCCACAAAAGAAACGCCCGAGGAACATGGTCGGAATCAGAACAAGCAAACTCCACAACAGGCCCCGATAGAGCGCACGACTGGATAGGGCGTTCGCGATGGCAACTAAAGGGTCAAGCCGGAAGAACAGCGAAACTGCGTAGGGCAAACGAATCTCACTGCTGGATGCGGCGAATGAGCCTCGAAATTCCGTGCGCAGCAAAAGGAAAAGAAAAAGCAGAAAGAATACGATCTGCGTAATCGTCCGCAGCTTGGTGAGTCTTGGAAAACGCAAAACATTCCTTCTGCCGGAGATCCGGATCGAGAGACGCTGGAACGTCCTTGAAAGGACCTGGAGTGTTCCGGCAACGCCAAAGAGATTGTCGCGTTGGAGCGGTCGGGCTTTCCGTGATTTAGATCACGCCCGGTAGTCTTCTGTGGCGTGTAAAATACCGCGGCCGCGGCCCTTGAATACCTGCAAGGCCGTTACTTAAACCCCGCCCCAACCGACATCATGCCGGAACAGGATGCGCGCAGGCCTCCTCGACGGTCTCACAGTCCACCAATCCAGCCGCCCCATACAGCACCGGCAGCACTTGAGAGGGCGGATATTTGCGGCGTAGTTCCGCGACCCTCTCTGTGCCGCGACGGTATGCCGGGAGATACATGCGCCCGAGAAGGGGATGGCGTCCCCACGCACCGGAGAGTTTGTCGGCGCGCTCTTCGGTGACCAGATAGTCCCTCCGAAGAATGGAAGCTACCTCTTCTTTCGGCTTCTTCTCGCCCCAGGTGAGATAGGAAGCTTCGTTCTTCGCGTCATCTTGCAAAAGGGCCAGCAGGACGCCGATCTGCAGATCCTCATCCGGAAGCTGATCCACTTCAGTGACCCCATGCGCCATGAGGATGGCATTGTTCGCGATTCCTTCAAAAAGAGTGGCCGCGCGCGTGTTCATGGTCAGCACCGTCGCCTCGAAACCCATCTGGCCGCGTGCATACATGTCTTGCAGGTAGGCGAATGTGGTCACGTGCCCGGGCACAACTTCGTGACTGATTAATTGCTCGAACTCCGGAACGGAAATCTGCAAAGATGCATTGATCTCGTAAGTCGCCTCATACTTTGGCTTTCCATCCGCCGTGCGGGCCCGGCCGATGTAATTCATGGAGCCGGAAAACCAGGCCTCCTTGATGGGGAGAAATTCGATATTGGCGCGCGGAACGCGGGCCAGCTCACGCGGAAGGTGCGGCAATAAATTGAGTTCGCTGAGCCGGTCGAAGTGCGCAATGACAGCCGTACTCAGAGCGCGCACTGAAGCCATGGGAACCATGCGGTCGCGCCGCCAGGCATCGACTGCGCTGAGAATTCCGCTCGGTCCAGAAGTTGAATACCCTGCTCGCCCCAACAACTCTTCCACGCGCCGCCGTTTCGCTTCTGGTTGGGATGGCTCTGGCGCTCGGCCGGTCGAAGCCTTGACGCTCCGCTCGTACGGCACACGGTTTCCCTTGCCGGTCGTTTCCATGGCGAGTTCCCACATCGTGGTTAGGCAGAGGTTCAGACCTTCCAGAAAACTCCCACGAGGGCCACCTACGCGGCGGGATTCAACATTGATGGCATCCAGTGACCGGACGATCTCCGTGCCCATTTCGCGGAGGTAGTCCGCAACGGCTGTGCTGTCTTTGCCGGTTACGCCGCCAGAGGCGCGCAGGCGCGCGGCTGTGGGATGCGTGTAAGTTGCGGGTAGTGGTTCATCGGAAAACCAGGAATCGGCGATGAACCGGCCCGTCCCTGACGGACACATGACATCGCCTCCCCAAAGAGTGTCAACACCAAGAATGGCGTTCGCGATGGAAAGATCGGCTTGGTTCATTTCAATCTCCATGAAGTCGTTTGTAGCGACATTTTGGTTGTAGGGCCGTTACAAATTGCGCCCGCGGTTATTGCTTTTCGGATTTCGGCTCCTTCATCGAGGTCAGATAGGTGTAAACGCAAAGTGCCACGAACCCGAGTGCGGAAAGCATTTGCGACGTCGGAATATTGTCGTAGAACGGCGTTTGAATCCACTCTTCTTTGAAGTGCGGCACTATCCGCAGGGCTGCCCCGATCACACCGCCGAGTGCACCGCCGGCCATCAGGCCACCTGCAATGATGATACCCCGCTCGCGAATGGTTCGACCGTGCTCGCCCCCGGTCTTTTCGGCGCGTTTATTGACCAGGTGCGAGAGAAATCCTCCGGCCAGGATGGGACTGGTCAACTGCAACGGCAAATAGATTCCGAGCGCGAACACCATCGAGGAAAGCCCCAGCATCTCGAGGACGACAGTGACCATCGCGCCAAGACCGAACAATATATAAGGAGCCGGTTGGCCACTCATGAATCCAGAAACCACAGCTTTCAGGGCGGAGGCCTGCGGCGCGACCAGCACTTGACGGGGATCGCCGGGCATGGCCTCTCCAAACTGAAATGCCTTCGCCAGCAGAATAATGGTGAATCCCGCGGTGATTGCCGAGGCGACGACGGCGATGAACTTCACTTTCTGCTGCGCCGCGGGTGTGGACCCGATCCAATATCCTGCCTTCAGATCAGTGATGAATTGTCCTGACGCGCAGAGGGCAACGCAAACCATCCCAGCCAGGGCCATCACAAAAAACATGCCGGTCGCGCCGGAGAGCCCGAACTTCAGCAGCACGACTGCAGAGACGATCACAGTGAGCAAGGTCATGCCGCTGGCTGGATTATTCGCGGTTGTGGCGATGGCATTCGCGGCTACTGTAGTAAAGAAGAATGAGAACAGCAGGGTCAATGCCAGACCAATCCCCACCACCGTCCATGAGACGTGAAGCTGACCAAAAAAGATTGCCACTCCGATTGCACCCAGCACAATTCCGAGCAGAATGGTGATAACGGGGATATCGCGGTCTGTCCGCTCCAACTGCGGCGCTTCACCACGGCGAAAGGCGCGCAGCGCGATGCCAAACGACCCGGCAACCACTCGCAGAGATTTAAGAATGCCAACCAGTCCCGCACTTGCGATCGCGCCTACGCCGATGAAACGCACGTAGTTGCGGTAGATGTCGGCAGCAGTCATATGTGAAATGGGGATGCTGGCGGGATAAACGTTGATGTCACCCATGTGGCTGCCGACAAACCAGATCAACGGCACGAGGAAGAAGTTCACCAGCACGCCGCCGGCACAAAAGAGGAGAGCAACCCGCAAACCCATAACGTAGCCAAGACCAAGAATGAAACCGACGGCATCGAAATTGAAAACCATGCGGCTGCGGTCCGCGAGTGTTCGCATTACCGGCAGAAATTGGAAGTTCAAATACTCCTTCCAGACGTGAAAGGTAGTGACGAAAAAGTCATAAACCGCAGCGACGACAGTCGACTGGAGGAGAAGTTTCGCCTGCGAGCCGCCCTTTTCGCCGGTCACCAAAACTTCTGTTATGGCCGTCGCCTCAGGAAACGGGAACTTGCCATGCATCTCTCGAACAAAATAGCGGCGCAGCGGAATCAGAAAGAGGATCCCAAGGCATCCGCCAGCCAGACAGATGAAGATTGTCTGTACCGGATGCGGATCAAGGCGGAGTGCGTAAAGCGCCGGCAATGTGAAAACAGCGCCCGATACGACCGCAGCGGAGGCGCCGCCCATCCCGGTAATGATCACGTTTTCCAGGACAGTCGACCGGCGTCCGAACAATCTCGCTAGCCCGATCGCGAGGATGGAGATGGGAATCGCGGCCTCCATTCCTTGACCGACCTTGAGCGTGGAATATGCGGACGCGATTGTGAAGATCACGCAAAACAAAATGCCCCAGAAGATGGACCGCGCAGTGATTTCTGGTAATTCAGTGCGAGCCGGAACAATGGGGAGATACAATTCGCCGTCATGCAGTGGCTGGTAGGCATTTTCAGGCAGTGTTTTGGTATCGATCAGTTCGGTGGACATGGAGCGTCCTTTCGCTCCAAGTGGATCATCGCCTCGAATACAGAGCAGTGACGCAGGTCACATTCGTCGGCACGGCCCCTACCACATGCCATCATTTAAACTTGAACCTCCTACCACCGACTCCCGGATATAGGCTGGGCAAGTTCTCATCCATGAGGATGCCCCAATTTATTCCTAACGCTCTGCGACTAGTTCCGAAAACGCTCGTGGGTTGCCAAAAAGTTCATGCCTAAATCTTCTCGAAGCAGTGCGCGACGCGCCTGCCACCACCTGTGTGGAATAGACAGCGACCTTCCTGCCTTTTTCAGTGTCCGCAGCCAAGTCTTCGCCGGCATCGCCAGCCGCGTGCGTCGTTAGCGTGAATGCATGCTCGGTGCCATCGGCAGATTCGACCACCAGTTTCTTCCCACCATGATCGACCTCTTTGATAGTTTCCTCTTAAGTTACCGCAACTGCCACAACAACCAGCTTTCTCACGTGAGTCTCCTTCACTTTCATTTCGACCCAACGCCTTCCTCGAGAACACGGAGGTGGAGATCTACTTCATGCCGCCAAATAAGCTCCTCGATCGTTAAATTGATCTCTCTGACCTTTCGGCCAGGAATAGAGGTGGCCCACATTAACGACAATCTGACCGTCTGGAGCCACTTCGATATGTGCCCGGTCCATAGGCCTGGGAGCCGGACCTTCGAAATTGATACCTTCGCTGTCATAACCGCTACCGTGGCAGGGGCACTTGAACTTGTTCTCAGCAGGCTTCCAATCGGGAGTGCAGCCCAAATGCGTGCAGCGTGCATAGATGATGAAAAGCCGATCGGGCGTGCGATCGACCCAAATTCGATACTTCTGCAACCATTTCTCATCGATTCCTAAGGCGTACTCCGACGGATACCCAATCTTGAAGACGGTAGCCGGTTCAAACAGCACACGCGGCAGGAAGAACCGAAAGAACGCAATGAACCACGTACCCAGGAAGCCGGCTACGCAGCTCCAAACAAACCTGCGCCGGCGCTGGTCGACGACGTTTCTCCGCCCAACAGAAGGGATCCCTGCTGCGGCGACTGCTTTTGAGGTCCCAATCGCAGGCGTCCCGACGTATTGCGTGGGATTTGGCTTGGCAACGGTGGGCGTCGTCGCAGCCTTCGAGCCCTGTTGTCCAGATAGACTTTCCGTATTCACAGCTTCCGTTATTGTTTTATCTGCCATTGCAGAACTCCTTTCCTACGCTTCTGCCTGGATATCTACGTCAATGTACCGGCACAAACTGCGTTATCCATTTTTCTGATCGTCTCTTTTGCTTCGTTTTCGAACATCGCGTAATCGGCGAAAGAACCATAACCCGCCGCCAAAGATGGCTGTGCGGCCCGGATTCTCCAAGCAAAACAAAACTTGAGCTCTTTAGGAACGGATAGGACGACGATTAGCCGAGTGGAGGCGGACGATTGTAGTGATGGCCCTTGCTGGCTGACGCAGGAAAGATCTCCGAAACAGCCGTCAAATGTTTCGAAGTCGCAGTGGGCGGAAATGGCAGAAATTCATTTGCTGGAACCCGCCAATGCAGTCCATTGCAGTCAAAGCGTGGTCGTTGATCGTGGCGTGGTACGGAACTGATTCTTGAAATGGTGGGGGTTGAGGAATGCTGAAGGTTCGCTAAGTCTTGAAATCCCGGTGGGACGTCACGAGCAAGTAGAATCGCGAATAATCCAGCAATTGCAAGAAAGGCGTGGATACGAAATTGCCTAACGTTTTGGGGATTCCAATCGAGCATGTTCCCCACCCCAGGCTATTGTGGATCATTATACGCCTCGTTTCGTCGGCCACGATTTGCCATTCACGGCAGTGGCGCTCCTGCTCGCGTGGCGCAGGGTGGAAGTAGAAAATGAGGGCTGCGGAGCGCGAAGGAGTAGAAACGGAAGGCGAACAGGCCCCTGGATACTGCCGGCGCACGCAGAGGTGTGCGGCAAATCACTGACGAAGGCACGTCTCCAAAGTAGTGTAATTTTGTCTATTTCAGCCGTTCGCGCTCCGGGTTCCACCGTCAGCGCCGTTTGCCGCTCAGCCTTCCTTCGCGGCAAAGAAAAGGAGGTATTTCATGCCTCTCGATAGCCTGGAATTCCGTACATCTCTTCAGAGGTTGCTGGTCGCGCTTATCGTGATTCTCGTTCCCCTCACTGTTTTTGGCTTTTATGTGGCGTTACAAGGAGATAGCCATATCCGTCAGGTGAGTGGCGAGAATTTTCGAGCACTCACCCTTACTGCCGCTGAATCGACCTCAGATTTCATCGCCCGATCTGTGAGAGATGCCAGCGTAATCGCCAATGCTCCCGGTCCTGTCGATGCAGTCACTGCAGCCAACCGCCAATATGAGAATCTTTCCGAGGAAGCTGTTCGCAGCAAGATTGCAGCGGTTGAGAACAAGTGGGAAAGCTCGGAGACCGATGGACTGTCGGCCAAAATACTTACCTCCGATCTGGCGCGCCAGTTGCGCCGTACGCGGGAACTTAATCCCCTGCTACTGAAGGTCACCATCTCCGACATTCTGGGATCTGCCGTTGCCGCTACCGATCGGCCCCTCCATTACTCCCAGACGGATCGGGAGTTATGGGAAGAGGTCTCGTCTGCCGGACGCGGCGCAATCAAGGTATCGGATCTCCGCTACGACGACCAGAGCCGACTTTATTACATCAGCATTGCTTATCCCATCCTGCAAGAAGGTACAGGCAGATTTATCGGCGCCGTCACTTCCACCGTGGATGCCTCCGCATTGTTTGCCCAACTCAACCGGCGCCAGATTGGCCGCACAGGGCGGATGTTCCTGGTACGGGACGACGGGACCGTGATTGAAGGGCCGGGGATCACGCCGTCGATGAAAATCAAGTCGGAAGAATATGCAGCCATTCGCGATGCGCTTGGCAGCGTGCGAGGCCGTGGAGCGGGTTACATCTATACGACACTGTCGAATGGGGAGTCGTATCTGATCGGTTTTGCGGATACCGGTTTGAAGGATGCTTACCCGACTCTGCCCTGGATCGTACTCGCCAGCCAGGAGTCCAGAGAAATCCTCGGCCCAGTGCGCACCATGACGGGGTTCGCTCTCTTGGTCATGATCCTGGCGTTGTTGATTTTGTCGCTTCTGGCGGCCTACGTCTTTCTGCATCGGAAGCAGGAACTGGAAGACATCGAAACACCAGAAGACAAGCTACGCCCGATGGCGGCGTGACGCTCCTTTAACGTCGGCTGCTGTGTGCAGCTAGTGTGGTGTGATCGAAGTGTCGTCGTGTGAGTTGTGGTGTCGGAGTGGCTAGTGAACGCAGCCGGATTCGGTACAGGATCGGAGAGCTCTTATGGTCAACGCATCGGAATTGCTGGAGGGAATGGTCGTCCGGGTAGAAGGGCAGGTCTATCGAGTGCTGGAAATCGAATCCAAAGCGGCGTCGGCTAAGCTCGGCGGCGTGGTGAAGGCAGAACTCAGCAACGTTCATACCGGCCGCCTTTGGGAAGCACGCTTTCGTCCTCAGGAACGGCTGGAGGATCTGCAGGTCGAGCGACGAAACATGGAATTCCTTTTCCACGAAGGCACCTCTTGCACGTTTATGGACGCAAGCACATTCGAGCAGATCGAGGTTCCGGACGACCTTCTGGGGGCAGCGGTCAACTTCTTGTCATCGGGAGCGGTGATACCGTTGGAATTCTTTGAGGGCAAGCCCATTAATGCCACCTCGCCGAGCATCGTGGAAGCTCGGGTGGTTCACACGGCTCCGCCTTGTCATTCGCAGCAGGACAGCGCATGGAAAGAGGCGACACTCGATAATGGCGTTTCGATCCGCGTTCCGTTGTTCATCGCGCCGGAGGAGTGGGTGCGCATTGATCTGAGAACCGGCCGTTATTTGGAACGAGTCCATAGCGATCGCAAGCGGATTGCGTGAGAATAAGGTGAGCGCTTCAGAGGAGCACACCTATGTTGGAGCTTAAGACGGTCGCGATGGATTTCCCAGCGGATGCCAACATCATTGTCGGCCAAGCGCATTTTATTAAGACCGTCGAGGACCTTTATGAGGCGATGAGCACGACCGTGCCGCAGGCACGTTTCGGGATCGCATTCAACGAAGCTTCAGGGGCATGCCTGATTCGTTCGGAAGGAAACGATCAAGCTCTTAGGGATTGTGCCGTGCGCAATGCCCAAGCGATAGGCGCAGGGCATGTGTTTGTCGTGGTAATGCGGAACGGGTATCCCATCAATGTGCTGCACGTCATTCGCAATGTTTCTGAGGTCTGTTCAATCTTCTGCGCCACCGCCAACCTCGCGCAGATCGTCGTCGCCCAGAGTGAACAAGGGCGCGGCATCCTAGGCGTGATTGACGGAAGTTCTCCCAAGGGAATTGAGGCAGAATCTGATATCGCCTGGCGCCACGACTTACTGCGCAAGATTGGATATAAGCGATAGAAAACAAACTGCGGCAGAAGCAGCCGGCACGGCAAGCGGCAAGCTTCCGAATCACGATTTGACAGCGGCGATCTCTCCAACAGCCGCAATTGCCGGCTGCACTTCACCTACATCCTGTACCCTCCGCATCAACACCGCTGCCAATATAAAAAAAATCCCTCCGGCCACGACCGCCAATAGCCGGTCATTGTGTAACAGATGCGCCATGACCCAGCCGAACAGAAGCGAGGCCGTGATTTCCGGAATAACAATAAAGAAGTTGAAGATCCCCATATAGATGCCGGTTTTGTTCGGGGGCAGTGAGCCGGCAAGGATCGAATACGGCATCGCGAGCGTGCTCGCCCAGGCGATACCCACTCCCGCCATTGAGAGTAGCAGGAGGAACTTGCTGTGGATGATCGCTACTGAGAGGAGGCCGAGGCCGCCGCAAATGAGGCAGATACCATGCGTGGCTTTGCGGCCCCACGAGCGAGCAAGTATCGGCAACACGAATGAGAAACCGAAGCAAACCAGCGAGTACATTCCGAAGCAGATTCCCGCCCACTCGATGCCGGCAGTGTAAGCTGAGGAGTTGGTATCAGGAGCATCGAACACATTCCGCGCAACAGCAACCGGAAAGTAGAGCCACATACAGAAAAGGCCAAGCCAAGTGCAGATCTGGACCCAGGCTAGCTGCCGCATCGTGTCGGGCATGCCGCGTAATGAAACCACAATCTCACGCACATTCTCAACTAAGCCGCTATGCTCGGATTTTTGTTTCTCAAACTCCGCCAGGTTCTCTGGCGGAGATTCTCCGGTGGAAAGAATCGTCCACAGTACGGCTCCAAAGAATGCTCCAGACCCGATAAAGAAAGATAACCGGACCGCAAAAGGAATAGCTTCGCCCGGAGTCACTCGCGGGACGCCGAAGACATTCGTCAGCAGGTAAGGCAACGCCGAGGCGACGACGGCTCCCAGTCCGATAAAGAAGCTCTGCATGGCGAAGCCGTGAGTCCGCTGCGATTCAGGCAACAGGTCAGCTACGAACGCGCGGAAAGGTTCCATGCTGATATTGATGGACGCGTCGAGAATCCATAGCAGCCCTGCAGCCATCCACAGCGCAGAACTCCGCGGCATAAGGATCAGAGCTATCGAACTC
>Ga0335073_10016670_pt1 | contig 10267 bp, 7 predicted proteins | sample Lox_Sample_22_FD_207093 | JGI IMG/M metagenome (GOLD analysis project Ga0335073, IMG submission 207093) | Soil microbial communities from Loxahatchee National Wildlife Refuge, Florida, United States - Lox_Sample_2.2 | ecosystem: Environmental > Terrestrial > Soil > Wetlands | place: USA: Florida... | reverse complement strand
TTTCAGGCTGGAGAGCGCCCATGGCGTCTGCCGGCCGCTGGTCTCGCTGGAGACGGTCGCGCGGGTGTGGTTCACGACCTCCTCGATGGTGAGACCCGGCTTGGAAATCTCCACCGCCAGCGCTTCGGTGAAATAGCTGTTACGTCCGTTGGGATTGTCCGCCGCAGTCTGGCCTGGGCCCGTGGAAAATACGACGTAGCTTTCCAGCGGAGGATTCTGCGGCTGGGCCAGGCCGGCCGTCAGCGCGTTCTGCTGGGCGATGGGATTGCTGCGGCAGGCGTCCAGGATTACGATGCTGCGCTTGGCCCGGTTTTTCAAACCATCAAACAGCTGCGCGACCGAGAATAGCTTGAATTTGGCTGCGATCACGCTTTCGGGGGCTTCGAAATCGACCGGAATCAGAAAATTCTCACCGCTGATCTGCACCCCATGGCCGGCGTAAAAGAACATCGCGGTATCGGCGGGACCGAGCTTCAAGAGAAAGGAAGCCACATTCGACTCCAACAACTCCCTGGTAGCGTTTTCCACCAGTGTGGTACGGAATCCGGCATCCTTGAGCGCCTTATCCATGGCGCGCGCGTCGTTGACGGCGTTCTGCAACGGGCTGGCGACATACGAGTTGTTGCCGATAATCAGCGCGTACCGATTGCCTTCTTCCTGGGCGGTTCCGGACCACGTTAGAAGGACCAACGGCAGCAGTAGCCGCGCGAACTTGAGAGTAGTGGAATGCAGCATATTGCCTTCTTTAGCGGAAAGTTACCTGTCTGGACCTGTCGTCCAGGCTTGGATCTCGATCGCTGGAGGCCGACGCCAGACGGCCGCCCGTGTAGTTGTAGTGAACCTTGCTCGACTTGCCCTGGTATTGGACCTCTTCGGAAACCAGCCGGTTGTCCTGATACTGCATGGTGCGCTCGTAGATCTTGGTTCGATGAGCGGCATCGGAGCCTTGATACCCACGCACGGCCGTCAGCCGGGTTCCATCCCATTCAAAGTCGAGCCACTGATCGCCGGGAGCCGATTTCGGATCGGCGATCTCGCGCGCCTGCTTCAGCACGCCATGATCGTCGTAAGTGAGCTGGAAGAAGTGGACTTTATCCCAGACAAACGGGTCGAAGAAGCGATTGCCGGCGACTCCCACGGTCAGGTTCTGTCCGGTGAGCTGCTGGATGGCGAGCGGATCCTGGTAGGGGTTGTTGGCGAAGCGCACGACCGCCCGGCGGAACAGCTCATCGGGATCTTTCGGCGCGGCTCCGCGCGGATCGGCCGCCATGCCGGCCCACGTCACCGGGGAGTTCGGTCCGTCATATCCGAAATACACTTTCTGTTCGCCGGTGACGTGCACATCCTTCTCGAAGACCGGAGTGATCGACCGCAAACGGTCGCCGTCCCACTCGAAATTGAGCGCCAGCTTGTTGGAGGCGGCGATATGCTCGATCTTCTGCTGGAATGCACCGGACGAAGGATCATAAAAGAGTGAAGGAGGCAGCTTGCGGCCGGAAAGCCAGTTGGCCGTTCCTCCGGTTTCGGCCGGCACATCGCGAACCCTGGCGAGCAGTTGACGGACGGTTTCCCGCTCATCCTCCTTGGTATCGAGATTGGTGCTGGCGTCCAGGTATTGCCGCAAGGCTTCGCGAGCGCCCCTGGTGTCGCGCAGGACCAGTCCGATGCGGGCCGCGTAAATCAGCAGGTCGTGGTCGTTGGGGCTGCTCTCCAGACCCTGTTTCTCCAATTCCTGGGCCTGGTGGAAATTCAGCGCGGCAAATGCCTTCTTCAATTCGCCCTTGATATCGTCGAGGGAATTGTCGCGCTGGAACTCGAGGTTGGCCCGCAATTCCACCGCCCGGTTGCGTTGCTCATCCACGGCCCGCTTGTCGTATTCGTCCAGAGCCATCAATGCCTGGCGGTATTGCCGCAGTTTGCCGAGGACTTCCGCTTTGCGCAGCAGCACGTCGAGATTGAAGGCGTCGATATGCTCGGCGTCGGTCACCTCGACGAGCGCACGATCGGGCTTATTGGCTTCCAGGCTGAGCTTGGCTCGTTGCAAGTCCTGGGTGATGGCGGAGCGTTCGCCCGATGTCAGTGCCTTGCCCTGTCCTTGATGATCCTTGGCGACCTGGCCGGAGTAATCGCCCCAGGCCATCCGCACGGACTGTTGCAGCACGGTATCGGAGGGCTTGCGGAGGCTGGCCAGACGGAACTCGCGCCAGGAGGCTCCGTATTCCTGCTCTTTGTACAGATCCTCCCCGGCCTTCTTGTGGGTCGCAAGGCTTTGGTTGAGGGCCTCGATATGCATCGGAGCCATATCGCGAAAAGCCGCCCGGTAGCGCTCGATATCGTGATCGGCAAGCAGGAAGGCGTCCCATTCACCGGCGGCGGTGAAGGACCGCAGAATGGCCTTCTTGCGATCGAGCCATTTGCGCCTCTCCGCCAGCGAATCGCGGAGCTGTTTCTGGTCGGCCACATCGGGATATGCGGCCTGCGAGAGCTTGGCAAACTCGAGGCCCTGCTCGAGCACCTCGACGCCGGCAGAGCCGCTCTCGAACTGATCGAGACGTGTGCTCATCGCTTCGGCAACGGAATGCTGCAAGGTCACCATGGCGGGGTCGGAGCCATAAGCCTTCACGGCGCCGGCAGTGAACTGGAGCTGCATAGGGAATTCCTTGCCTTTGCCGCTGAGGAATTCCAGCGCCTTGGTGTCGGTGCAGAGATGCGCGAGTTCTTCCGGTCCGCCGGGCAGGAACGCCAGGAACTGAGCGACGGGGACGTCGGTTGGGGTCTTATCGTTGGCGGCCTTCTTGTACGAGATGCGACCCATTCCCCAGATGCCGGCCACATTGTTGGGCGCGGTTTTGGGCAGACCGTCGGGGATGAAATACTGCGGCGCGCCCTGCGCGTACATCGCGAGCGCCTTGGCGTCGCCATCCTTGAGGATCGTGCCCGAGACTTTGCCCGAAGGCAGCTTGTTGATGGGACCTGGCAGTTTTGGGGCGCCGCCCAGCATCAATACCTTATCGTGGCCGCCGACGGCGATGTTGGCGGCTTCCACGAATTGCAATCCGGATGGAGTCGCCAGAACCAGAATTCCGGCCTGCGCCGAAACCGCTGCCAGCAAGAATAAGCCTGTGCGAAGGAACATGTGGTCCGCTGCCCTCCTCGAACCTCTACCAATCATATATATAACGCGCAAAATTCGATATCCCCGGGACACCCGTCTCGTAAGTCTATACCGCCGGCTTTCACCTGACAAGTTGATATAAACATTCGAGTTTTCGATAAACTTGAGGGCTGGAGCCATAGTACCGGCCTAGTACCGGTTCGGCTTGCCAAACACTTCTTGGAGGAGATACATGCGGCGTCGAGATTTCTTTCCTGCCCTGGCCGCGCCCGCGGCACTGGCGCAATCCCCGGACCAGTCTGTCCCTGCGAACCACGGCCGTTTGAAGCAATGCGTCACTCTGGGCGTCTTCGGGCGCGGCGCCAGTCTGGAGGATGCCTGCCGGGCGGCAGCTAGAGCCGGCTGTTATGGCTTCGACCTGATCGGGCCGGCCGATTGGCCGGTGTTGAAGAAGTATGGCCTGGTTCCGACCATGTACCCGCCCGGACCCGGGGGGACCATACCCAACGCGCTCAACCGGCCCGAGAATCACGGCGCGCTCGAAAAATCGATGCACACCGCGATCGACGAAGCGGCCGCGGCCGGAGTGCCCAACATTATCACGTTCTCCGGCAATCGTAACGGGATGGCTGACGAGGAAGGCGCCGGGCATTGCGTGGATTTTCTGAATCGGGTGAAGGCCCACGCCGAAGACAAAGGCGTGACGATCTGCATGGAGTACCTGAACAGCAAGGTGAACCACAAGGATTACATGTTCGACCACATCGCCTGGGGCGTGGACGTAATGCAGCGCGTGAATTCGCCCCGCGTGAAGATTCTGTACGACATCTATCACGCGCAGATTATGGACGGCGACATCGCGCGCAACATTCGCGACCATTTCCGGTGGATCGGCCACTTCCATACGGGAGGCAATCCGGGGCGGCATGAGATCGACGAGACACAGGAGTTGAATTACCGGTTCCTTGCGCAAGCGATCGCCGATTTGAACTTCACGGGGTGTGTCGCGCACGAATATACGCCGGCGGCCGGGCGCGATCCGATCGCCAGCCTGAGCCAGGCGATGAAGATCATGACGGTCTGAGGGTGGGTGAATCACGGGCCGCACCGTGTTGTTTAGCGAAGTCACTGTAAGGCCTTGGCCAACCGCGTGGGCGGGAGGTCCGAGGACCTGGCAGCCCGACGGCGAGTCCCCAAGTCCCCAACCGTCGGACAGTGAGGGCGGATGATGCGCGCATTCCGGTCCGATGCCGACGTCACCGAGGGCCAGGTTCGACCTCACCCGCGGCCTTCCGCCCAACACGGCCCTTTCAATCGTGGTGGGCGCCGACGCCGGAACCCTCGAAGCGACCGTCACCGACGAGCAGCCTTCACCCGTCGAGGACGCCCAGGTGGTGCTGTTCGCTCAGGCCACCATGCCCGGGCTCTTTACCGCAACGCTGCCACCGGCAACTGCGGCCACGCGATCGTTCGCGGCATTCCGCCCGGCGATTATCAGCTATTCGCCTTCGATCAGGTCAACATCAACGCGGTGGTCTACGACCCCGATTTCCTCAGACCTTATCGGACCTCCGGTCAGAGTTTGACGGTTTCTCCGAATGACAAGTCCCGCTCGCTCTGAAATCCGTCGTCAGTACGCAGAAGTGGCGCTCGCGGGACGGAACCCATAACAGCATTATTTACAACGTGTTACGTAGGATAAGGGCGGTAATCTAACATTTGTAACCCAACCTTCATTAGGGACTTGCTAACAAGATTCACCCTTGGTTTGCCGGATGGTCAGTTCTGGGATCCGACTGAGTAGAATCCAACACTCATCCTGCCGATGAGGAGACTGATGGGGAGATCTGTGAAGAAGTCCTTGGGCGGGCGTCGTATCGTATTCGGCGCGTGGATAGCCCTGGGAACTCTACTGGCCGCCGCGGGCAGTTATTGGATGATCTCCCAGGCGCCACCCGAGCGCCCCATGAAAATCGGCTTCCAGGTTTCTCCGCCCTATCATTATCCGGATGCCCACGGCCAACCCAGTGGCGTCGCCGTTGAACTGCTTCAAGAGGCTGCCCGTCGGGCGCACATCCAGTTGGAGTGGGTGTTTTCGCCCAAGGGCCCGGATCGGTCTTTGATGTCCGGCGACACTGACCTGTGGCCCATCCTCACCGATCTGCCCGAACGCCGCGACGCCGTTTATGTCAGCCCGCCGTGGGCCAAGATGACCTACGCCCTGGTGTATCCCGAAGGCATGAAGGTCTCGAGTACGGGCGATTTCGCCGGGCGCAGCCTGTCGGCGACCGTCCATATCGGCAGCGATGCCAAAGTCGCCGAACGGCTTTTCCACAATGTCAGCATCCTCTCCGCATCGACCCCCAACGATGTGGTCGATGCGGTCTGTCAGGGCACCGCAGAAGGCGGGCTGGTCGCGTTGAATGCTCTCGTGAATCCGCCAAAATCCGATTGCCGGCAACGGGCGCTGCATTTGCAGCCCCTTCCCGACGCCGTCTATTGGTTTGGCGTGGGAGCCACGCGGCGGAGGCGGGATGCGCAACTCGCCGCCGACCTGCTGTGCGAGGAAATCGGCAAGATGGCCGGCGATGGAACGCTGCTCACCATGGATTTCCGCTGGAATACGCACATGACCACGGAAGCCGCCACGATCGTGGCGTACCGCAAGGCGCGTGTCTTTGAGCTGGTATTCCTCTGCGCGCTGGCGGTACTGATGCCGACTCTGCTGTTCACCGCATGGCTCGCCCGCCGTCTACGCGTAGCCCAGCGCGCTGCCGAAGCCGCCAGCCGCGCCAAGAGCGATTTCCTGGCCAACATGAGCCACGAAATCCGGACGCCGATGAACGGGGTGATCGGCATGACCGGTCTGCTGCTCGACACCGAACTGTCTCCCGAACAGCGCGATTACGCCGAAACGGTGCGCAAGAGCGGCGAAGCCCTTCTGACGGTGATCAACGACATCCTGGATTTCTCCAAGGTGGAAGCCGGACGCCTCACCATCGAGAGCTTCGCCTTCGATCTCCGCCTGGTGCTGGAGGATGTCATCGAGATGCTGGAGCCCAAGGCCGAGGATAAGCACATCGATCTGATCCTGCAATACAGCCCCGAAACACCGAGGCATTTCATCGGCGACGCGGGACGTATCCGGCAGGTGGTCACTAACCTGGTCGGCAACGCCATCAAGTTCACGGATCGCGGCCACGTAGTGATCGGCGTCAGTTGCGAAGCCGACGACGCCAAGACGAGCCGCATGCGATTGAGCGTCACGGACACGGGTGTCGGCATCCCCAAGGACAAGATCCCACAGCTTTTCGAGAAGTTCATGCAGGCCGATACCTCGACGACGCGCCGCTACGGCGGCACGGGCCTCGGCCTGGCGATTTGCAAACAACTGGTGGAACTGATGGGCGGCGCCATCCATGTGGAGAGCGCCGTCGCGCGCGGCTCGCAATTCTCATTCACGCTGGCGCTCAAGAACGGGCCGCACACGGCGCACCAGGAGCCGGCCGCGAGTATCGACCTGTCCGGTCTGCGCGTGCTCATCGTCGACGATAACGAAGTCAACCGCCGCGTGGTGCATGAACAGATTTCCGGGTGGAAGATGCGCAACGGCAGCTATGCCACGGCTGAACAGGCACTGGACGCCATCCGCGATGCGCAGCGTTCGGGCGACCCGTACCATTTCGTGCTGGCCGATTTCCAGATGCCCGGCATGGACGGCGCCACGCTGGCTCAAGCGATTCGCCTGGACCCGCAAATTCAGGACGCGGTCGTGGTTCTGCTCACGTCTATCGGCGACTGGCGCGAGGTCCGCCAACTCGAAGGGGCTTGCGTGGACGCCTGCCTGGTGAAGCCCATCCGGCAGTCGCAGTTGTTCAATACGCTGGCCGACGCCTGGTCCAAGAAGCAGCGTGCCCAGGCTCATCGGCCGCGTCCGCCGGTGCAGGAGAACGCGCCTGCGCGGACTTCATTCAACGGATTGCGCGTGCTGGTGGCGGAAGACAATGCCGTCAATCAGAAGGTCGCTCTGCGCATGCTCGAGCGGCTGGGAATTCGCGCCGACGTGGCCGCCAACGGCCGCGAAGCCGTGGAAATGCAGAAGTTGGTGCACTACGACCTGATCCTGATGGATTGCCAGATGCCCGAAATGACCGGCTACGAAGCGTCCGGCGCCATCCGCCTGCTGGAAGGGGCCGAACGCCAGACCGTAATTGTGGCGATGACGGCCGAGGCGCTGGAGGGCTGCCGCGAACGCTGCCTCGAAGCCGGCATGGACGATTTCATCACCAAGCCGGTGAAGATGGACATTCTCGTCGAATCGATCAAACGCTGGATCCCGGACACCGTCGGCAGCAACGACACCGCTTAGCCCGTCCCGTGGCGCACGCACTTGTGCGCGCAGCGCCAGCACCCCAGCCGGGCGATCCGCGCTCACGCCGCCGCTCGCGGCTTCACTGCGCGCTCAGTCTTCGCGCCCGATTTGATCTGAGCCATGCGCAGATCGTAGAAGCTTTGCAGGTGCAGCCACACTTCCGCCGATGTCCCGAAATAACGCGCAAGGCGCAATGCCGCATCGGCCGTGGTTCCGCGCCGTCCGCGCACAATCTCGTTGAGCGGCCCGGCCGTGATGCCAGGGCCGTTGCAAGCTGGTTGACGCTCATCTTCAAGGGCTTGAGGCAATCCTCCAGAGCTCCATGGAATCTTCACGCCTTGGCGACTTGGCGAGAGAAAAACAGAGGCCCCAAATGACTGAGAATGCCATTGCGAAGGAGATCGTGGACGCCGCTCTCCGCATTCACACGAGGCTCGGTCCGGGCTTGCTGGAATCCGCTTATCAGACGGCCTTGGCGTATGAGTTGGGCCGGAGGGGTTTGCACGCAGTGAGCCAGCAATCGATTCCGGTAATCTATAACGGTATCCGGATCGACACCGGATTCCGCGCCGACGTGATCGTCGAGGACAAGGTGATCGTGGTGATCAAATCCGTGGGTCCCTGGCCCGGGCCACAGAAGCAACTGCTGACCCGTCTCCGTCTCGCCGACAAGCGGCTTGGCTTGCTGATCAACTTCCACGTTGGGGCTCCGACCCCGAACTCTGGAAGTTACTCACGCCGGACCAATGGCCGGCGGCCGCCGCGGAACTGGGCACCACCGCGCGAATTTCCCGGCCGCGCTGCCCGATCGCCTGGAGAGTCTCGCAGCCCTGCTCGGCAAGCCCCAGGTGACGCCTCTTCACTTCTTAAACGAATCCCGCGCGCACCGCAGCGTATTGCTCAGCGAATCCTTCGGCAGACTCCGGATAATCGGGTTGATCAGCCACCCCAAACCCGTCGGCACAGTGCGGCTCAACGAGATCGCTTCGCACTCGGCGTACACCCCGCCATCGCGCTGCTCGAACCGCCAGTACGAGTTCAGGCGCCACAGAAATCCGTGGTCCTTTCCCAGCGCCCGCTCGCGTTCATCCGCCTTCCCCGGATTCATCAACTCCGCCACTCGCGTTGTCCGCGACCGGCTGACCCACCGCGTCTCGCTGATCCGCTGGTAGTGCACCTCGTGCTCCGTATTCAACACCGCTGTCACGCCGGCCTTCGATTTCTTTAGCCGCATGTACACCTGGAAATCGTCGCCGTTCCGGCTGCGCAGCTTCGAATCGACCACCTCCGGCTTGTACACCACCTTGGCCCGGTCGTAGTCCTCAACCCCTTGCAGCACCTGGTCGAGCGTCACCGACGGAATAAATACCGCGCCCACCCAATCGTGGATTAAACCGCCGTCAACCCCGATGTCGCCTTCTCCCACCAGCGGCTCGGCCAGAACCTCGCCTTTCGCCAGCTTCTTTCGTCCGTCCCTTACTCCGTCCAACCACAGGAATTGCGCGCTCACCGCCCGCTGGTTGATACGAACCTCGGCCGCGCGGACATATTCATCGAACGCCTGGTTCGTCGCGGGCGTCAGCTCCGCAATCACGACATCGGGCGCCGGAGCCAGATAGAGCAGCAGATACAGGAAGCACCATGCCATCTGCTAGCATCATACCGAACCGCCATGTCGAAACCGGAGTTTCGCGACGCCGCCCGCGCGCAGGTCAGTTTCCTGGCGCCGATCGAGAAGAAATGTCTCATCTGGCTGGCCCATCGCACGCCGCCGTTTATCAATTCCGACCACCTCACGCTGCTCGGCCTGGTCTCGCTCCTGGGCGCCGGTTTGAGTTATTGGTACGCCAGCGTCAACCGCGCGGGGCTGCTGCTGGTCATTGTCTGCCTCTGCCTCAACTGGCTGGGCGACAGCCTCGATGGCACGCTCGCGCGCGTCCGCAACCGCCTGCGACCGCGCTACGGCTTCTATGTCGATCACATCGTCGACGCCTTCGGCACCTTCTTCCTGCTCGGCGGTCTCGGACTTTCCGGCTACATGAGCCGCACCATCGCCACCGGCCTCCTGATCGCTTATTTTCTGCTGACCATCGAAGTCTACCTGGCCACGTACACCATCGGGACGTTCCACCTGTCCTTCTGGAAATTCAGCCCCACCGAACTGCGCATCCTGCTCATGGTCGGAAACGCCGCCCTCTTCTGGCGCCCGTGGGTGCACCTGTTCGGCGCCGAATACCGGCTCTTCGACGTAGGCGGCGCCATCGGCATCGCCGGGCTGGGCATGATGGTGGTCTGGTCCTCGCTGCGACACACCATCCAGCTCTACGATGCCGAGCGGCTGCCGTGAATCCCACGGGCCTGCTGCAGCGGGTTCTGAAGTTCAACGCGGTGGGCGCCATTGGAATCGTGGTGCAGACGGCCGCTCTGTGGCTCTTCTGGAGCGCGCTCCGCATCCAATATCTTGCCGCCGACGCCATGGCCGTCGAAATCGCCGTGCTACATAATTTCGCCTGGCACGAGCACTGGACCTGGCGCGACCGCACCGCCTCTCATCGGGGATGGCCCGGCCGTCTTGTGCGCTTCAACCTTTCGAACGGCCTGATTTCGATAGCGGTGAACGTCGGCGCCATGCGCATCATGGCCGGCACGCTCCATTGGCCCAAGCTGCTGGCGAATTTCGTCGGCATCGCCGCCGGCGCCGCCGCCAATTATCTTGCCAGCGACCGCTTCGTCTTCAGCTCCACCGGAGGGCGGGCTTCAGCCCGCTCGAGGCATTAGCC
>Ga0335073_10016669_pt1 | contig 10267 bp, 10 predicted proteins | sample Lox_Sample_22_FD_207093 | JGI IMG/M metagenome (GOLD analysis project Ga0335073, IMG submission 207093) | Soil microbial communities from Loxahatchee National Wildlife Refuge, Florida, United States - Lox_Sample_2.2 | ecosystem: Environmental > Terrestrial > Soil > Wetlands | place: USA... | reverse complement strand
CAGATTGCTCAAGCTCGTCAACACGCTCCTGGACTTCTCTCGTATCGAAGCAGGACGCGCCCAGGCTTCCTATCAGCCGACTGATCTGGCCTCCTTCACGACAGAGATCGCCAGCGCATTCCACTCGGCGATGCAGAACGCGGGCCTGCGCTTCTCGGTGGAATGCCAGTCCATCGCAGAACCGATGTACGTGGATCGCGACATGTGGGAGAAGATAGTTTTGAATCTTCTCTCCAATGCTTACAAGTTCACGTTCCAGGGTGAGGTCGCCCTCACCTTGGAGCCGGTGGACGGCGCGGTGGAGTTGCAGGTCCGCGACACGGGCGTTGGAATTGCAGAAGAACATCGCGATCGGATCTTCGAGCGGTTCCATCGCATCGAAGGCGCCCCGGCCAGAACCTACGAAGGCTCGGGGATCGGGCTGGCGCTGGTCCAGGAACTGGTGAAGCTGCACGGTGGCAGCGTGCGGGTGGAAACCGTCGTTGGGGTCGGAAGCACGTTCACAGTCACGATTCCGAGCGGCAAGGCGCATCTGCAGCCGGAGCGCATTCAAGCCGCGCAATCGCTCGCTTCCACCCGAATTGGAGTCGAAGCCTATATCGACGAGACGCGGCTATGGTCGGGAGACGAAGTCGGCCTGGCCGACGCTGCGGCGCTGCCGGGAGCACGACTTTCGCTTGCCTCCCGGCCAAAGCCCGATGCGCCTGAGAAGCGCGAGTTGCTCGTCCTCGCAGACGACAACGCGGACATGCGGCAATACCTCACACGCCTATTGAGCGAGCGGTATGAGGTGCACGTGACAACTGACGGCACCCAGGCGTTGGAAGCAGCCCAGCAATTGCGCCCCGCTCTTGTACTGGCGGACGTCATGATGCCGCATCTCGACGGGTTTGGCTTGTTGCGAGCGATTCGCGAGGACCCGGCCCTGGTCGGCACCCCGGTGATCCTGCTTTCCGCGCGAGCGGGCGAGGAGTCGCGCGCGGAGGGACTGGAGGCCGACGCCGACGACTATGTCATCAAGCCGTTTGCGGCGCGGGAGTTGCTGGCTCGTGTAGCGGCGCATGTCAAAATGGCCGGTGTTCGTCGCGAGATGGCCGAGCGCGAAGAACGGCTGCGCGGCGAGGCGGAGCTCGAACGGGAGAAGCTGCGCGCCAGCGAGGAACGGTTGGCGGAGACGAGCCGCCTCTATAGCGAGCTACAGCAGGCCGATTCTGAGTTGCGGTTGCAAGTTGGCCTGCTGCAGCAGCTTCCGGTATCTGCCTGGACGCTCAAGCCTGATGGAACGCCGGATTTCGTCAATCAGGTGTGGCTCGACTTCTCCGGTCAGACCCTCGACTTCGTCCGGTCACGCCCCGAAGCCTGGATGACCGCGGTTCACCCCGAGGATCGGGAGATGGCGGCCAGGAGCTTTTGGGCGGCGGTGAATTCCGGACAGGGGTTTGACTTCGAAACCAGGACTCTTCGCGCCAAGGATGGAACCTATCGTCGGCACCTCCAGCAAATGGTGGTCTTGCGCGACGCCGAAGGAAAGGTCCTCAGATTCGTCGGCACGACGACGGACATCGAGGACCAGAAGCGTGCGGAAGAGACTTTGCGCCAGGCGCAGAGTGATCTTGCCCATGTGGCGCGGGTCGCGACCCTCAACGCCATGACCGCCTCGATCGCCCACGAGGTCAGCCAGCCGCTCTCTGGCATCCTGACCAATGCCAATACCGGCCTGCGGATGCTGGCGGCCGAGCCGCCCAATCTCGCCGGGTTGGCCGAGGTGCTCCAACGGACCGTCCGCGACGCAAATCGCGCGGCCGACGTGGTCAATCGCCTGCGGGAAATGTTCTCCAAGAAGGAGCCGATCACCGAGCTGGTCGACCTGAACAAGGCGGCGCGTGATGTGATCGCCATCTCTGCTGGCGAGCTTCGGAGGCGCGGCGCACGCGTGCAGACAGAACTCGCGAATGGCCTGCCACCCGTGATCGCCGACCGCGTGCAACTGCAGCAAGTGATCTTGAACCTGCTCCTCAACGCGGCTGAGGCGATGGATGGCATCGAAGACCGGCCCCGATCCCTCTTAGTGAGGACGGAACTCGAGAGCGACGGCGCCGTCCTGCTGGAGGTGCGGGACGCCGGAACCGGCTTCGATCCGGCCAACGTCGAGAAGCTGTTCGAGGCCTTTCACACGACCAAGGCGAACGGCATGGGCATCGGCCTATCGATCTGCCGGTCGATCATCCAGAGCCACAAGGGACGTCTTTGGGCGACGCCGAACGACGGGCCGGGCGCCACGTTCAGCTTCTCGATTCCCACCGCCACTGAACCGGCTGGCGCGCCCCGCCCGCCAGGCACCGTCGGAGAGTCTGCGGGTTCCGACTAAGCCGGCCACAGATTAGGGGCTTTTACCCAAACGAGCCAAAAGTAGCGTTTTCCTGCGGACAACTTGATAGTCGGAGCATGGTGCTGAGGTCGATGAGCTTGCGCATTTTGCCCGGGAGAGTCTCACATGCGCGAGTGGCAGCTTGCCTATCTTGTGGGCTGCTACCGGTTCGGTTGACACCACCTTCAGCCTGAGCTCGCCGATTTCTCATAACCGATCGGACTCAGATATCCCAATGTCGAGTGTCTACGCTTAGGATTGTAGAACCGCTCGATGTAGTCAAAAACATCCGCCCTGGCTTCGTCGCGAGTGGCGTACTGCTTGCGGTTGGTGCGCTCGATCTTGAGCGTCGAGAAAAAGCTTTCCATTGCCGCATTGTCCCAACAATTGCCACTTCGGCTCATGCTGCACGTGACACCGTGTTCGGACAGAAGACGTTGAAACTGCTCGCTCGTATATTGGCTGCCTTGGTCGGAATGATGCAGCAGGGCCTGAGCCGGCCCACGACGCCAAATCGCCATCAGCATCGCATCGGTGACGAGCTGCGCCGTCATTTGTGAGCTCATCGACCAGCCCACTACCCGGCGTGAGAACAAATCCAGTACTACGGCCACGTAGAGCCAGCCTTCCCTGGTCCACAGATACGTGAAGTCCGCCGCCCACTTGCGGTTCGGCGCCACTGAATCGAAGTGCCGATCCAACACGTTTGGGGCAATGGAATGTTCGCAGCGGGTTCCCAGATCAAACGGCAGCCGGCGCCGCTTTGGCCGTGCTTCTAGCTTCGCCAAGCCCATAAGACGCCCAATCCGACGTACCCCGCATCGGTGGCCCCAGTCCCGTAGATCCCGCCGGATGCGCCGTGCTCCGTAGGTGTTATCGCTATCGGCGAAACTCGCTCGGATCAGTACAGTCTGCTCGATATCGAGCTGCTCTCTAGCGCTCGGCGGACGCTTCAGCCAGGCGTAAAATCCTGCTCTTGTGACCCCAAAGACCTCGCACATCCAGGCCAGCGGCCACAAATGGCGATACTCAGCAATCGCCGCGAACTTCACGTCGGGTCCTTCACGAAATATTGCCGTCTTTCGTAGTCAATGCGAATTCGCTGGAATCAAGTGCGCTGAGAACGCAGAAAAGGAATCAACATGAATATCGGCCGATCGGCCAAGGAACAGCCAATCAGATGAGCGATCAGACCGCTGCTGCGCGTATTGCCGCGTACTTGCGCGCACATATCGCCGCTCGCGCCACCACTGCCCGAGTCGGCCCCTTTCTCGTTGCGTTCGATCAACACAGCGATAACCGCTACCGTAACTACGCGCTCCCCGAAAATAGCGCCGAACCCACGCTACAAGAGGTTCAGTACCTCATCAACACGTTCGAGGAGCGTCGTCGAGTCCCGCGCCTCGAATACATGCCGGAATTAGCTCCCGCCGTTCTACCGGTATTGGTGGACGCGGGATTCAGAACGGAGGGGCTTCTCCCTGTGATGGTGTGTAGCAACGTTGGCCTCCCTCCGCAGGAACCGATCGCGTGGGTCAGCATCTCCATGGTCTCCAGTGATGTCGACCTGGAGTCTGCGGCGCGAGTGCAGAACGAGGCGTACGGGGAGCCCAACACGTCACCTGCCGATGTGGCGCGCTTGCGATCCACCGTCAGTCGCGGGGGAGCGGTTGCGCTGGCGCGCGACACGCAGACTGGGGAAGCGCTGGGCTCCGCCCTCTACTCAGCTCCTGTCGACGGCGCAACCGAAATTGCGGCGCTCGGTGTTCGCTCAGAGTTCCGCCGCAGAGGAATCGGCAGTGGTCTCACGACCGCGCTCGCGAGGCATGCACGTGGTCACCGCATCGACTTTCCTTTCCTGATGGCAGCGCACGACAGCGAGGCCAGCCTCTACAGACGGCTGGGTTTTTCAGATTGCGGGACGATACTCCACATCTCACGTTGACGCGGCCTACATCGCGACTTCAGAGCCGAAACCGAGCAGTTCCGCGATGCGTACCGCTCCCGCATCACCTCACACGCGCCCGCATCGCCACGGCCGGAACAGGACAAATCGCCTCACCCCGACCATTGATTATACTGGGTTTTATCGAGCTGGAACCTCATGGGTTCCAGCTCGGACGTACGCGCGCGCACGCTCATTTCGTAGATCGAGATGACTTGGACGAGAGCCTTCGCAGCGACTCCCTTTTCTCAGTCACCTCGGTAACGATCTGCGGCCAGCGCACCTTGTGGAGAGCTGAGGTGGTTCGGAAGTCCTCGAGCGGAACGGCTGACAGGGGGTCGACGCCGTAGAGGAGAAACACTCGGACGGCGGCGATGTCACCGGCGATGTCGGCCACGCGCTCGAGAAGTTTGAGGCCCGCTCGCTCCCCGTGTGTGGCAACCTCCTGCCGAATGAATGCGCGCGCTACATCCACTGCAAGCCGCGCCTGGGCTATTCCGGCATCGGTGCGCTTCTCGGGCAGCAAATGCAGATTCTGGATACGGCTATCCAGCACATCAATGGGGTGAATCACACGCAGGTTGCCGACGCCCGGCACGCCCATCTCGATAGCGCGACGAGCGAGGTCTTTGGTGGTGAGGCCGACCACCCCCGAGAGGAAATCCACCTGCTTCACTTCCCCGCTTTTGGTTCGCTGAGTCACCTTGCCCGTTTGTGGTGTCGAGTCGTCCAGATCGGGTATCCACGTCTGCCAGCCGAGACGCTTACCAAGCTCCTTCGCTAGAACTGAATCGCCGATGAAATCGGCGTCTGCGGTGACGCCGGATACGAGATTTGCGGGCCGCTCGACCTGCAGGTGGTCGGCCCAAAAGGCGAGCGCCTGACCGCCGACGAGCAGCCCGCGCGGTGAACAGATGCTCAGGATCTTCCGCACGTCCTCGGGAGTGAGGTGCGCCTCGGTCCCACCCTCACTCTTCATCGAAACCCTTGGGGCGATTCAGCATCCGCGCCGCCCGCGCCCGATCGGGAGCAATCATGTGCTTCTCGCCCCACGCACTGTCCTGTCCCCCGGCTGCACCAGCAGTCAACAAGGAGTTGAGCGCTCGCGGGGACAGCACCACCGCGACGAGCCGCCCGTGCTTTACGATGTCGACACGCCCCAAGGTCGCGACGTCATCGAGAAGTCCGCCGAAATTGTTCTTCGCATCGCTCGCCGATACCATTTTAGACATTTGGCTATTTTAGCCAAATAATAAGCTTAGCACAAGGAGGCCAATTCGGCCTCGATCCTTGATTATGGGATCCGCTGCCGGGCCCTTCGTCCCGGCAGAAGCGTTCGTGGCGAGGAGAAAGACCCCTCGCCGCCGTGCCCGATGATCCAGTCTGTCTATGCTGCCCACGGATTGACGACATCGACGCCGCAATCCTCGAAATCCTTTACGTTCCGTGTCGCGAGATCCGCGCCTCTTGAGCGGGCCATCGCCACGATCATGGCATCGAACTGGCTGATAGGTTTACCTGCTACTCGGCGGGAGGCGGCAATCTCGGCGTACATGTCCGCAGCGTCGCTGTCGAAACTCAGTACTTGCCCCGCGAAATCTTCATCAAAAATCTTCTTCGCGGCATCCCACAGTTCCCGCCGACGTTTTCCTTCGGATAGCCGGCGGATGCCATAGAGAACCTCGCCTCGAGTTACGGTCGTCGTAAACAAGGACGTGCGTGGCTGGCTCACCAGCCAATCCACGACAGAGGGCTCAGGGACAGGTCGCAGTACCTCGGAAAGTACGTTGGTATCAAGAACGATCATGTCTCGAAGTTCACCGGCTCACGGATGGCCTCGCGTGGCGCAGTTTCTAACTCGACGCCTCCCAAGGGCTCCATCCGCGCGCGAATGGACTGCACCAGTGATCCGTTGCGCGGCCTCCCGATCGACAGCGCCGTCCGCAGAATGTCCCGTGCTTCCTCCTCCATGGAACGCCCATGCTGGGCTGCCCGCATGCGTAATCGCGCCTTGAGGCGATCATCGATGTCCCGGATGGTTATGCTAGCCATCGGTCCCTCCATTAAGCATTGATTGCATATTAAGCAATGATTGCATCCGAGGCAACTGGAAGGACGAGGGGCTAAGCATCACGTGCGCGATGCCCTGTGAACGCAAACTCGCGGGAGGAGAATTCCGTATCGACCGTGTCACCCTCGTGAGGGGCGATTCGTGGTTTGGGAATCCACGCACTGACCGCGATAATCGCGAGCGACGAAGACACCACCAGGGGAAGGCACCATGAAGCTCCGACCGCTCCGTTCGCTCGTCGCCACACTTGCCCTCGGGCTCGCTTTGGGAGCCGGAACGGCCTGGGGTGCCGATTACGCCACGATCATCCTGAAGACACCGGTCGCTCGGCCGGCCGATGGTGTCTGGAAGAAGATCGGCGACTTCTGCGCGCTCGGTACCTTCATCAAGATGAGCTGCGCGTACACCTCAGGGTCGGGCGGTCTGGGCACCGTGCGCCGTCTGGGGGACAGGATCACTGAGGTGATGGTAGCGCAGACGAGGCACTCATATACCTACACGCAGCCCGATACGAAGATCCTCTATCACGGCACCCTCGATGTGGAGCCGGCCGGCGCCGGGCACTCCGAAATCATCTACAGCCTCTTCTACGATCAGTCACAGCTCGCCACCCCGCAAGCGAAGGCGGCCGATCGCGCCCAGCGCACCAAGCTCTTCACCGGCTTGCTCGCCACCATGAAGAAGGCAGCTGAAGGTGATTGAGGCGCAGGGCTGAGCCGGGCTCGAAGGTGGTCGGCATGTGTGGCGATCGCAACCGCCGCACGGCGCAAGCGGTTGTGAGACACCTCCTACTCGAGGATATTCCGGTGCTCCGGAATCTCTGGTTGACCGGTCAACGGATGAAGTTGCGCGGGGGCCGATCGGCAGCGGTTGCGTCAATCATCCTCGCAGGGTAACTCGAGGGAGAACACACACCCCTTCCCCGGTATGTTCCGCACGGCCACTCTGCCGCGGTGGGCCTCGATCGCCTGCTTGACGATTGCCAGTCCCAGTCCGAACCCGCTGCGGTTGTCACCTCGTTGCACGAAGGGCTCGAACAGCTCTGCAGCATTACCCTCCGGCAGCCCACCGCAACTATCTTCAATCTCGATGAGAACGCGCTTCGGGTGTCGCTCCGCCCGCAACGTAATCGTGTCGCCCTCCTGGGTGAACTTGACGGCGTTGCTGAGCACGTTGCTGATCGCCGAGCGCAGCAATCGCACATCGCCGCTGAAGGGCAGCGTGTCTGGGGCAGCTACGAGGAGCTCGATATGGCGCTGCTTGGCCCCCACCTGTGTTTCGCTCACCACCTCGTCAATCAATGCGCGAAGGTCGAGAGGCTCCCGGGTCAGCGGCACGTGCGCCGCGAGGCGGTCGGCCATGAGCACCTGGTCGATGAGCTCACGCAGCGTGGTCAGATTGCGGGTCAGCAGACCGAACGCCCACTCGTCCGCCGGCTGCGCGCCCTTGCGCAGCGCGACCGCCGTCAGGAAGGCGGCCATCAACGGACTGCGCAGCTCGTGTGCCACGAAGGCGACGTGCTGCGCATGGCTACGGGCAACGTCCGCGTCGCGACGCTCGGCGTAGGCCGAGACTGCCTCGACTCGCCCGGAGTTGAGAATGCGCAGCACGCGCCGCACGTGTCGCGTGGAGAGCCTGCCGCCCACCCTGTCGATCTCATCGAGAATGCATTCGGTCAAAATCTCGTATTCGCGAATGACTTCGCCGAGGTCGAATCCTACCCGCAACCGCTGGGTTCCGTGGGCTGTCGAGGCGGTATCACCCTCGCTGGGAGGCGTCTCACCGCACGCACTGTCCTCGGCGCGAAGCGCAGCGAGCATCTCATCAAAATAAAGCGGCAGGTGGTCCCACAGCTCGCCGCGGCTCAATTCCTTATCGGGATGCTCGCGGCCGATTCGCTGAGTCCAGCGCTCCAGGATTTCCTCGCGGCGAGCGGCGAGCAGACTGCTGAGATGAATGGTTTCGCTCACGAGACTCCTCGGGGACGGGTACCCTTCTTTTGCGCATCGCCGAGAGTCGTGAGCGACTCACCCCGTTTGGCGCCTCAGGTGCTTGCGTTGTAACACAGCAACAATCTCGCGGCAGCTGGGCCGCTGCTGCGCGGACACGATGCGTCGAGCCTACGTCAACACTGCGAGGATTTCCACGCTCAGTGCCATCCTCGTTCCACCAGACAGTCCGCAGGACCCGCAGGCCCTGTAACTGCGCGTCGCAACTGCGGGGCGCAACCGCGGGCGTCACCTTCGCCACACGCGTGGCGCGCATTTGCGCGAGTGCCCGAGGCAACACGTTCGCCAGTTGAAAGGCGCGATGGGATGCTCATGGAATGCGAATTGCTGCAACGCCCAGTCAGGAGCTCGAAATGAATGAGATCGATCCGTCTGGCCTGCGCAAGCGTCTGATGACCGAGCCGAGTTCCACGGCCCTCGAGACATCCGATGAGATCAACATCGCCAGCCGCGCCACACTGGCCTATTCATCCGAAGACCCGGCCCACCCCCTCGAACACCTCCTCGACACACACTGCGGGCGTGGTGGCACACGTTGGGCGAGCGCTCGACCTGATGTGACCGAGCGCATCGTGCTCGAGTTCGATTCGCCGCAGCGGATCTTGTGCCTGGTGTACGAGGTGGAGGAGTGTCGGCGGGCGCGCACGCAGGAAGTGCACGTGGACGTCTCTTTGGATGGCGGCCGCAGCTACCGCTCCGTGCTGATACAGGAATACACCTTCAGTCCGCAAGGGGCGACCTTTCAGCATGAGGAGCTGCGACTCGATCTCCCCGCGATCACCCATATGAGCCTGACCATTATTCCCAACAAGAGCGGCTCCGGTGTGGCCACGCTCACATCCCTTCGCCTTTTCGCCTCACGGAATGCTCTGGCTGGATGATCGCATCCTCTCCTATAAAGCCTAGCCGCCGCCGGGCGGCCCGCCGCGCCGCTTCTGCATCCCCTGGGTGCGCACAGATTCTCGTGCGCACGCAGTGACGCCGCCCGATCGGGCCGCGTCTGCTCTCGGATCAGCTCGGCCGATCAGCCGGCGCTGGTCAGCTCATCGTTGATCTTCTCGGCATCCTTCTGGACCGTCTCCAACGAGCTGCTTCTCAGGGCGGCGCGGGCCTGCGCGGCCACGTGCTCGAGGCTCTTCTTCTTCGCCTCGTCGGTGGTATCGGGGATCGCACCGTTGCCCATGTCCTTGCACGGATTCTCTGCCTTGGAGTCGTAGCCCCTGCCGTTCGGCCCGACGAGGCAGTTGAGCGTGTGGTGCAGATGTGCATGCGCCATCTTCAGAGAGTCGGCTTTCGCGGACAGCGAGGCATGGGTTGCCGCCGTGGTGACCTCTTGCGAGGCATCGCTTGCGGCAAGCGCAGCGAGCGGCAGCGCCGCGAGAGCGGTGCACACCGCGGCAAGACGCAGACTCTTGTTCAACATGTTGGGGGTTGGCATCGAAGACTCCTCATTGGCTGGTTGCCGGATCAACCGGAGGCCGGTCGCCACGCCGGTGGGTGTACGGGTGTAAGCATATGCGATCCGGGACCGGCACGAACAGGTCATCAACGGAGCGAGGTCTCCCGTTGAGCTCGCGTCAAAGCCTCCTCCTGCAGCCTCCGCCTTGGCGAGGAGCACCTCGCTGTGCGGCCGCTCGTAACGCGCCATCCTTGTCATGGGCCTGGCACTGGTCGTGACAGTCGCGCCGGCCGATGGCTATGCGTTGGCACCCGTCGCGGCAGGCAAGCTGAAGTGAAACGTTGCGCCACGCCCCGGCGTACCGACCGCCCACAAGCGTCCGCCGTGCGACTCGACGATCGACCGGCAAATACGAAGCCCCATCCCGGTGCCACCGGGTTTGGTGGTAAAGAACGGGGCGAAGAGCTGTTCCGCC
>Ga0335073_10016668_pt1 | contig 10267 bp, 12 predicted proteins | sample Lox_Sample_22_FD_207093 | JGI IMG/M metagenome (GOLD analysis project Ga0335073, IMG submission 207093) | Soil microbial communities from Loxahatchee National Wildlife Refuge, Florida, United States - Lox_Sample_2.2 | ecosystem: Environmental > Terrestrial > Soil > Wetlands | place: USA... | reverse complement strand
AAGCCGACCCCCGCTGGAACCGCTAGGCAGCCAAGGCAAATGTGGGCACGCGGCGCTTAACCTGTGGGCAGCCCCCCCAGCCACAGCCCCGCCGACCACGTCAACCCCAAACGTGAAGACCTCTCCGCAGGTCAGAGGCGGTTTCAGGGCTCTTGCGCATCGACTCTGAGGCCTCTCGGGGGGCACTTTGGGGGGCAACCGGAGCAAGGGCCCAGCAAGGGCTTAGCCCAGAGCCTTGGCTGGTCCGCCGACTCAGCTTGAGCGAGGAGCGCATTCGCCAGGCCGCAAGGTGCGCTATTCGGTCCGCTACGGCTACCGCTTCCAAGGAGCACTCGGCTGTTCGCGCGTCACCTGGCGGGCGAGGGTTCTTCCCCGGCGGATTCAGGTGCGGCGAGCGCATCTGGCTCTTTCACTGTGCTGGTCGCGGTCGCCGCGACCGCGTCGATGGTGTCCGCGATGGCCTGGTCCGCCGCGTAGAACCCGTTCTGCTTGAGGAAGTCGTCGACAAATGCCGCTTGCAGTTCCGCCATGGGCCGTCGCGGGTTCCAGTTGCGCGGGTCGGCACTGGCGTACCCGAGCGGAGGGCAGTACGGATACTCGTTGGCACCGGCACGCTGCGGGCGGCGGCCAGGAAACACCAGATCGTCCCACGGGGACAGTGGCGCCGTCTCCAGGCCGAACCAGATCGGTGCTGACCGCGATGAACCAGTCGAATCGTCTCGGCAGCCTGGTCCGGCTCTTGCCATAGACGCTGGAGTAGGCAGAACTGGAGATCGCCTCTGCAAGGAGGTTGACTGGGCGGAGTATCTCCAGAACGGGGATGACGAACCGGCCGTCCGAGCGAGGCTCCAAGCTGATGACCGCGCTTACGTCAACTCGACCCGACGCCCACGCCCATGCGAAACCGTCCGATGTGCTGCCGTCGGGTGAGACGGTGAACTTTACTCCCTCCAGTGGCAGCGAGAGAGCGGGCTCGTCAGGGAACATGCCGGGAAAGCTGCAGAGGATGAACTGGATCGCCACGTCAGGGTCAATGCTCCCTCGGCGTAGCGAGCGGCTGGGCGCGCAGGTGTCCGACGACGACTTGCAGGACTGTGCCGCGTACGAGCGGCAGTTGCCTGTCCCGTGGCCAGCTGGCCCAGCGGCCGGTGCTGCCGAGCTTTTGGTGCAGCCCGGTCCAGGCCCGGACGGTGACGGTGCCGTACAGCCCGGACTGCGCGGTGCGCTCGAAGTCAGGGGCGTGCCGCCTGGCGGGATCAGAGCAGGAGAACTCCGCGCCGTGGCGTGTCGGCGCGCCCATCTGGCCCGGCCGCCGTGGCGCGGGGTCGCGGTAGAAGACCCGGGTGGAACGCAGCCGGACCAGCAGTTGCACGTCGCGGCCGGCCAGTGCGTGGGTCAGGTCGGTGGCGTAGTTGCCGGCATCGAGCAAGACCAGCGGCGGCGGGTCGCCGGGCTGCCACGTCCCGGTCGCGGCCAGGTCGTTGAGCAGCCCGGTGATCTGGCCGATCGTGACGTCGGTGTGCTCCTCGCCGGGCCGCAGCCGACGTGCCTCGATGGGATCGACCCACGAGGAAGGACCCCACTGGATGCCGACGAGCAGGCTGTAGGGCCAGCCGGGCAGCCAGCGGTCCCCGCCCTTGCCGCGGACCTGCACCATCGTCAGCTCACCGGCGTACTGAGCGTCCGGACGCGCCAGCGGAGTGGTGTCGATCGCGAACATCAGCGGCTCGGCCGCCCGGGCCGGGGCCGACCGGGCGACCAGCAGCCGCCGCAGCCGGCCACTACTGATCCGGCCCCGCGCCAGGGCGTCATAAACAGAGCCGTGCCGACGGCGGACTCCGGCTCCAACGACAACTCCACCGGCGATCGCACCGGCCCCTGCGCGCACAGCATCGCGTCCGCCAGCTCGAACAAGGCATCACCACGGCGGGTGAAGCACCCATGCAGCCCCGCACGGAATCTGGATAACCCGCACAACGCCTCGACGCGAGCAGGAGCGTCTTGCAGACTGTTCATCACGGCCTTCTGGTGCAGCTGGATCTCTTGGCGAGAACTCAGCGTCACCCGAAGGCCGCCCGCACGTCCAGTGAACAGCACAACCCAGAGCTAAACGATCTTCGCTTCCTTAAATCGCAAGCTTAGCGGGAAGAGCCACCCAACGACCACAACCGCAAGAGTTGCAGTTCCGATTCCTGCGAGAACATCGAGCAGGTAGTGGTTTGCGGTCGCCATTACCACGAATGAAGTCACCGCTATGTAGCCCCCGCCGATCAGGACGGCAATTCGCTTAGCGATCCTACTCGCCGCCAATTTCCAGATTGAACTAAAGCACCAACAAGCCGAGATAACATGGATCGATGGCAAGGCTGCCAGTTGGTCAAGTTGGTCAAAGTAATCAAGGTACCACGATCCAACGGAAGTGCCCTGACCTCCAATACTAATAAACTGACCATCCACAAGACGCGGTGGAGCGACTGGGAAGATTGCGAATACGGCGAAAGCAATCAGGAGCGAGATGACCATCTCATTCCGGGCGACCTCGGATACGGGCCTCCCACGAAACCAGATAAATATAGCCACGGGGGGAGTAATCGCAAGTGCAGCCAGATCATAAAAGCCGGAAGCTACTTTCCCTAGCCAAGTGCAACTCGTCAGCCAACGATTCAAACTAACTTCTGGCGCGACGCCAAAGTGGTGCTCAACCGCCAACAGTAATCGCCCGTTGGCAATGGCGAGGCTTAGCTTGTGAAACGCGAAGTGACGTATCAACAGATAGACGGCAAGTAAGGCTAACAGAACCAGAAACTCAAGCCACCAGGGGGTGCGTGAAACCGCTACGCTCGCCGTGTCACCCATGGCCGATGGACTGCTATTCGAATCCGGTATCGCAGATGAAGGCAATTCTGACGCACCCACGACACCTAACAATACAGTTCAAGCGACCTGGCGACAAGAGCGTCGAGATCGTGATTCCCAGTAGGTTGCCGCTGCTTAAGTTGGTTTTAAGTTCGGGTACAGATGACGCGGCTTGGCTCGTGCATCGTCGGTCGTTGAAGTGCCAGTCGACCTGACGCTGGCCGGTATAGGTCCGCTGCTGCCAGGCGGCGAGTTCGGCGTTGAGCACGGTGAGGTCCTCGATGCGGCGGTCCAGGCACTGGCGGGTGAGCGCGGAGAGTTCGATTTCGGCGATGTTGAGCCCGGACCGTGCCTGGGGTGTGGTGGATCTCCAGTCGCTGCGCCAGTCCGAACGCCGTCTGGGGTCGAAGGCCTCGTAGAGCGACGCGATGCCGTGGATGTTGAGGTTGTCTATGACCAGCACTACGGTCTCGACCTCGTGTAGCCGCAGGTGAGCATCCGCTTGACCTGGCGACCCTAGTCGATCTTGGTACGGCGGGGCAGGACATCCACGCGCCGCCACCGGCACAGCGGTTCGGCCCAGCAGAAGATCGAGCAAACCCTCGCCCGGACCTACTCGCTGTCCTCGAGACGGCCGGGCCGGGATCGGATCAGGGCGTGGCCGAGCAGCTGGTATGGCTTCTCGCCCATGCACACCACCGGGCGCATCGGGCTGTAAGGCCGACAACAGGTCGCCAGGACGTCCTCCATCCGCGCTGCGAACTCCGCATTATCTCGCGGCGGAATGGTCGAGCACTTCCTCAGGTGGGGATGAAGTTCCGTATTTACACCTGGCCGATGGTGGAGTGAATCCAGGTCCGGCAGGTCCTCGATGAGTGCGACGTGCTTCTTCAGCAGCCGCAGCGACCACTGCGAACGCCCCGCCGGCGGCTGCGAGCACGCCCAGCGCGATCAGCTTGGCCTCGACCTGACGGGTCACGGGCGAGAACTCGAGTTCCATCCGCCCGATCGTGGCCCACACATCACCGCCGGTCTCGGCGAACCTCATCGACATCAGGCGCACCCTCTCACCCGAGGGCCCGGCCCGATCCGCGATCACCGACCGCGGATCGACCTCTTCTGCGACGGCATGACAATCCTCTGGCGGAGGGAAAGAGGTCCTGCCAAGGCCCCGCAGTCTACCAATCAGAACAAAAGTTAGAGGCGACAATCTGGTGGAGCTAGGTCAGCTTATGCTTGAGTAGTCAAGGCGCAGCGCACTTCTTTCGTCGGACAGGCCAGGTGACTTAGGTCCCTGTGCAAGATCCGGGAGGCTCTATGCCAGTTCGGTATGCCGCGGTCAGCGACCTAGTGTCCGCGATCACCGACTCGGCCTCCGACCGCACAATCCTTGTCGGCGCCGCGGTCAGCGCTTGCGAGCCTTCATGTCTCCCTGATGCTGCGACATGGGTCTCGTGGGTTGTCGCCGACATAGCCGAGCGGGCACACTTCCGTCCAAAGGCCAGCCTAGACCTCTTAACTGTCGTTGATCAGTCGACAAATAGGCTCGCTGTGCCACTCGAAGTCCTGCTAGCAGTACTCGACGAGACTTACTCCGACTTGGGCGCACGGATAGCGGCAACAGTTGGGGCAGGCGTACCACACAATACATTGCACGAAGTTCTTGCAGAGGTAGTGTCCTCGGGCAGGTCGCAAATTGTAACTACGAACTTCGATATGCAGCTTGAGCAGGCTTACCTTGCCCGCACTGGTATTTCGCTAAAGAGATGGGTAATCGATGATCGACCATTCGACTCAAGCGCGCTACTCTTCAAAGTTCACGGGTCAGCAGACCTGCTTCCAACCTTGCGGCACAGCCTCAGTCGCATTAATCGGCCCTTCGACAAGAATACGCTCAATGGAATGCGATCTATAACATCGTCGACGGTGGTCATCATTGGTCATGCAGGATCTGATTATGACGTTCTCGACATACTCACCGCGACCGATCCTTCCTGCGGCCCGGTCTTTTGGCTTGCGCTACCCGACCGGATGCCTCTTGAGGCAGCCAGTCAAATCGCGACTGCTCGCGAAGTCTGTCTGGTAGAAGGATCATTTGACGACCTACTCTGCGCCCTTAAGCTTCCCTCGCCCAATTACAAACCAGATGGACGTCACGTCCGAAGTGGGATAAAGTTGGAAGTTGGGGTCATTAACCAATTCGAAGCATGTGAAGTACTGGCCAAAATCCTCTTTCAAGCACGCGTAGCCCAGGATGCCGTCATTCCCCTATACCAGGATTTTAGGTTTTTCCTACGACTTCAATCAGGGAAGGGTTACCGAAAGCTCTATCACCATGTTCAAGCTTCGGAATATCAGTTCGATGCAGGATTCGGCATCGGTCTAATTGTTGCATGCATACATTTTGTACTCGGTTCTACGCGCGGACTTCGTTGGCGAGCTCTTTCGGATTCCGCTGAAGTGCTTGAGCGGCTTGGTTACGGTCTTGTTGGCCCACTGGCCCGAATAGTTACATGGCCCATTCACGGCCTTGCAGCACGGCACGCCACAGGTATCGAGCGGACGCGACTTCAGCTACGTTTCGTTCGCTCCTTGAGCGTGTTGCTTAGCCCAGAGAAAACAATTGTCTTCCTCGATAGGATATTTCGTGATACCGATAATGATACCTATCTTGAGGGCATCATCCTGTTGCGCAAAGCAGTTGCATTGGCTTTGAAAGGGAGCGGCAATTGGGGGGAATGCCTAGCCAAGGCGCAGAAGAACTTTCTATTCGAAGGAAGAACTGCCGAAATCGGCGATTCACAAAGACTCGCCGCCGTATGCGCGTTCGCTAATGGCGAGTTCGATCGGGCCTCTGAGTTGCTCGCGAGCGCCGTCTCGTATCAGCGCGCCCATGGTCAAATCGTCGGTGCCAGGCAGGCTCGTATATTGCTTGTATCCATGCGAAGATTTCCGAGGCTGAGCCGCCTTGCAATTCGATTGATATGATATGGCTTGCTTCGTGTCACATCGCGTGGTGATTGTTACAGACACGATCTATCCATTCGTCATTGGAGGGAAAGAGCACCGTCTCTATCAGATTGCCGTTGGCATGGCTAACGAAAATGCCGAGATCCTAATCTACACAACGAAGCAATGGAATGGACCTAGACGTGTTCGTATCGACGGCATAGAATATGTTGGCATAACGCGAGAGCGCTCTCGTTATATCGGAGCTCGCCGCAAGGTCTGGCAGGCTCTTATGTACAGCATTGCGTGCCTACAGCTGCTCACGGAACGCTTCGACGTGGTTGATGTCGACTCTATACCGTTGCTGCCGGTAATTGCATGTTGGGTTGTGGCACGTCTGCGTCGTCGACCGATGGTGGTGACATTCCATGAGGCGTGGTCGCTAGAGTACTGGAGGTCGTACTGCGGCGATCTGCTCGGAGCTGCTTGTGCTTGGACGCAGCTATTCGCTATTCGCAGGTCAGATGTCGTGATTGCCGCATCCGAAGGAACAGCGCGGTTTATCGCGGAATATCATCCGCGGAGGCTTGTTACGATTGAGAATGCAGTCGATGTGGAGATGTTGAAGACGGTACCAGCGAGAGGTCCCTGGTCCGACCTTATATGCGTGGGCCGCCTGGTTTCTCACAAGCGGGTTGAACTAGCTATAAAGGCGCTGCGTGTTCTGACCGATCAGGGCGTAGTCGTCAGGATGCTGATTTTAGGCACTGGCCCGGAGGAACCGTTTCTGCGAAGCCTCGCAGCAGATCTAGGGCTTGCAGATTCGGTCGTCTTCCAGCATCCCTGGAAGGATCGAAAGCAATTCATATCGGCTTTGAAGTCAACGAAGGTGATGGTCATGCCCTCGTCTCGCGAGGGCTTCGGTATTAGCGTTCTTGAGGCTTTAGCATCCGGTATTCCAGTCGTGATGGCTGACGATGCGGCGAATCTTTCGAGAGAGCTTGTTGGACCCGGTGATCTGGCATCGATAGTCCCGCCGACGGCCCATTCATTCGCTTCCGCAATACAGACTTGGTTGCAGTTCCCGGGCGGACGGCAGTCGAATGCAGGAGTTGATCACCGAAGCTGGAGTCGATGTGCTCGCGACACTTTGGACGTGTATGTGAGCCTGAGGCGTGAGTTGTAGAACAGAATTCATATAGAATTCAAACAGAAGTGGCTTGCGTATCGGTTGTTAGGTCATTTTAGGCATGGCTCGGGTGATTTGGTCGGCTTCGGCCTGAAACTGTGGAAGTCAGTCCGGACAAGAAGCCAGAGGCCGAAGCCAACGCGGTGCTGCTGGGCCCGCCCGGTGTTGTCAAGACCCATATCGCCGTTGCGCTTACAGCCGCGACCTGAGTGCCTGCTACAGCGTCTACCTCACCACCCTTGACGACAAGGTCCGCCAGTTCAAGGCCGCCTACGCCTTCGGCCAACTGGCCAACAAGCTGCGCACCTATCTGCGCCCGCACGTCCTGGTCCTCGACGAGGTGCGCTACCTGCCGCTGGGCTGCGAAGAAGCCAACATCGTCTTACAAATGAGCTCCAAGGGTATGAGAAGGGTGCCATCGTGCTGACATCGAACAGGGCGGGGATCGGTCTTCGGTGACGAGGTCCTGGCCACCGCGATCTGGGACCATTTGCTGCGCCATTGCGAGTCATCACGATCTACGGGCCCAGCTACCAGCCGAGAACCGGCTCGCCGCCGTCGAAGCCACCGTGGCCAGCGCGACCGCCTGACCCGCCGCCAGCGCAGCCGCCCGCTGAACGCCACCCGACAAGGATCCGATGCCAGCTCCCCGGGTGCACCTCGATCTCGCCGACGCCACCGAACTCGCCGAGATGCTCACGTTAATCAACCAATGGCTCGGCGGCGTCGACCACGCGCCGCTCGCCGCCCCATTCGGCCGATTCATCGGCACCGATGGCCCCGACCTGGCCGAGCTCCGCACCGATCTGGCCCACACCACCTTCCTGATCGGCCACAACGACGGCGAGCAACTCTTCGGCACCGGCCCCAGCTGACCATCCACCCTCTGTACGCCGACGCGGACGTCGCTCTGCACTGAAGGCAGTACCCCGACAATGGGCCACCCTCTGACGATGGTTGGCGGGGTCAGCACAGTCGACCGGATTCCAAAGTGACGAGGACCATGTCGGAACAGACTTGAGTGTTGCGAACAGTTTGTCAAAAATTGATATATGGGATACCGGTATCGGTCAGGGAGCTGTTCGGCAGAAGCGACGACGGGTGCGCGGCCATTGCGCCTGGCTCTTCTCGGGCGCGTCGGTTTAGGTAAGAGAACACCGCTTAGAGATCAGTCGCTGGGCGACCCAGGGCTGTTCGGCCCTGGATCTTATACATGGCAAGTCATTGGTGATCCACTCACTAATATTAGCACGTCAATTTTTCAGCAGATTGGCCCGCCTCCGATAGCTCAGGCTCTTCTGGATAACGGCGGGATAAGCAATTTGCCCGCCCGTGTTGCTGCAACACAGATGTGGCTGGATACCGTTGTATTCGGTACAGTTCGGGAAGCGAGACGGGCATGTATGGGAATGCTCTATGGTCATCGCAACCTCGGATTCGGAACTATTCCGGTTGGCAGCGGCACCGGTGCTTTCCCGGATGGCACTATCTTCGAAGTAGCTGATCCACTGTATCTTGCTTGGGTTCTTGGTTCGATCATTGATCATGCCGCGACGGCGTATAAAAGTTTTCGAGGGCCGCTGTGCTTTAACGAAGAGGCAGCCTATGTACGTGAATGGCATATCGTGCTCAGATTGCTGGAGATCCCTCCTACAATGTGGTGGAGAGATCATCGCCATCTCCGAGCGTTTCTGTATAGCGGCCTTAGGTCGTGGGCGGCACCCGGCCCAGGAGCGCGGTCTATCGCGAAGTACATACTAGCTGGCAACTTCAGCAATCCCTTCTCCCGATTTGCCTGGCGAACGCTGTTCGCGCCGACAATCGAACTTGCGGATGTGGTGGTCTGCGACTTTTATGGACTGAGGCTCTCTGCGTTGGAACGGATGACGTTACGTGGCATTGTATTGATTCTTCGACTTCTAGGGAGCTGTGGCCTTCTGCCTCTCTCGAAGAAAGTTAAAGAGGATGCCGCAGCACGCGTTCATGGCATATGCTCAGCTGGAGGCAAGCAGTAGCTCCGTGAATCCCGCCCTCACTTGCTCTACTACCGACTCAGCGCTTGCGGCCGTCGCAACATCGACTATCCTGGTTGAAATTCGAATGTCAGGTCGCTCGTTGCGGTTAAATCTTATGTAGGGAAACAGCCTTCCTCGCGGCCAGCAAACATCAGTATTAAGCAAGGCGACCAACAGGACGGGCGTCCCGTGGACGATGGCAATATGCCCGATCCCGGGCTTGATATTGCCGATTCCTTTCGTCCGTTCCTTTGGTAGGGTGATTCGACCTTCCGGCGCAATGACTAGTACTGCACCGGCAGACAATTCGCGGCTTGCTTGTTCTGTGCCACCACCCACGCGATCTGCAGGTATCGCGCCCAATCGTTTTAAAACTCCGCCAATTATGAGCATCCGGCAAAAATCCGCTCGAACCAGCACCCGTGGATATACATTCCACTCATGCAAGACTATCAGTCCAACGAAGGCATCGAGCATGCTCCGATGATTGGTGGCTATTATTAGCCCTCTGTCGAGACTCGGCAGGCTTATCGGCGGAACCTGGATCGTCGCAATCGGCTTGATCAGAACCCGTGCGACGCGGTTGCTGGTGTGGAAAATCACCTGGCGGACGGTGGATCTACCGAGCAACTGTTGCTTCACTTTGGGCTCCTCCACACGCGCTTCAGGTCTGGGCTGGGCCTCAAGCACGTGAACTCGCAATGGTCGGCTGACGCTATTATGCGCTTAAGTTGAAGTTATATAGATCATCCGGCCGATCGTTGCCATTATAGCTAAGGATAAGTGCCCAGATCGGCTTCTATGATCCCTTCTCTTCAGCTGACCGCTGCAGTGCATGCGCGGCGTTAGCGGAGTAATGATCAGCGCAACTCTGATCTGGATAGCCGTGAGAGATCAGCGCTGCCGCCCATGGCCTTCCCTGGCGTGCCAAGATCCAAGCCATGTCCATGGGGCTGATCCACGAGAGCCCCGCCGAGTTCTGTCACCAAGGCCAGCTTTGGCGCGCTGACTAGAGCGGGTACCTGGAAGATCATGTGAGGGGGCAGATGGTGGGGCAACTCCCAGCTCGTGGCAGCCTGGGGGAGCGCGCTGAAGCGTGTCTGAGCCAGCGTCTGCGCAGCTCAGCGGCTATACGGCAGTTCCAGGGACTGGCTGGTTAGCTATGGTAAGGAGAAGGTCTACGGTTCGATTCCGTAAGGGGGCTCGCAGCTTGTGACGATTTTTCGAACTTAGAACCGAGTACCTCACCTGTCGTGAG
>Ga0335073_10016667_pt1 | contig 10267 bp, 8 predicted proteins | sample Lox_Sample_22_FD_207093 | JGI IMG/M metagenome (GOLD analysis project Ga0335073, IMG submission 207093) | Soil microbial communities from Loxahatchee National Wildlife Refuge, Florida, United States - Lox_Sample_2.2 | ecosystem: Environmental > Terrestrial > Soil > Wetlands | place: USA: Florida... | reverse complement strand
TACAATGTCGCATTGCGCCACTTGTCCGACATTTGGCGATCGTGCGCGAGTCTTGTCCCAGCAGCGCGGTCATTCGCTGAAGCGTTATTTGTCGTCAACCTTGATATACTTTTTGAGGTTCGCTTTATGAGTGGCGGATATTATCCGTATCTTCTATTAACCAGGCTTTCGGTGGCTGATTCAAAGCCAGAATTTCATATGGAATCTGCTTAAGAAATTCAAGCGGATCGATAGTAGATTGTATAGCTAATGATGGTTGTCGTCATAAGGAAGCTAATCTCAACGGCGGGAGTAGTTCAGTGGTAGCACGTCAGCTTCGTAAAGACGTGATCTCGGCTTCCTCCTTTCAAATTCTTATTATCTCTGTAAATATTTAAAACTAATACACTTGTTATCGACTCTAGGTCGACTGCAAATCATTTCATCTCTAACCGTTTTTGCCGGTTTTGACCCCTTTTGAGGCCATTCTGACAGTAAATCTGACAGTAAATTCGCCCCCTCGGATTCAGTGTTAAAACCATAGCTCTGCCCACTGACCAGGAGTGCCAGAATGTTGGGTCAGTCTATCCGCAAAATGCTTCGAGTATGGGTTCGAAGGCAGGTTGGAAAGTCGATCCATTAAATGTGTACATCGAGCAGCACGCGGCTTGTCGTATGCTGAGGAACGCATGAAAGTTGCCGTCGACATCGTGATCTTGACCATCCAGGAAAGCGTGCTCAAGGTGCTCCTGGTGAAGAGGCGGATTCCACCCTTCATGGATCAGTTCGCGATTCCGGCGGATTTGTTCTTCCAGAAGAAGGTGTCGACGAAGCTGCCCTTCGCGAACTGCGGGAGGAAATTGGTGATTTGATCGCACGAGAATTCTTGCCTATGCCGTTGAGCGTTTGCGCAACAAGCTCGAATACACAACTGTCGGATTTCAGCTTCTCCCGTCGAAATTCACCCTCGGCGAGCTCCAGACGATCTATGAAGCAATCCTTGGAAAGACGCTCGACAAGCGGAACTTTCGCAGAAAGATTGCTGAACTCGGGATCCTGAAGCCGTTGAAGGAATATCGGAGTGACGTTGGACGCCCGGCGCAACTGTTTCAGTTCGTTGCTGCACGCTTCGAGAAGCTCAAGGACAAGGGAATTATTTTCCCGTTCTAGTAAAATGGCTGCTCCGAAGCTACTCCGAAAATACCGAGCTTGAGTGCCGAATCACTGCAATCAAAAACTTCGCCATGAACCCAAGAGCATAGCCTGACGCCAAGTCCAAGGGGACCTTCCGATGCCTGGAATCAGTCTGGAAAAGATTGAAGCGATGGCGCCGGACCAGGCTTCGCTGGTCGCCGCGCGCAAGCTGGTGAAGCCGGGCGGATGGTCGGGGCTTTCCTCGGACGATGCGGGCCTGGTTTGGGGCGAGTGCCAGGGATCGGGCTCCTCCCCCTATCGCGTTGTCATTTCCGAGATTGATGCCGGTTACAAGTGCACCTGCCCGAGCCGCAAGTTTCCCTGCAAGCACAATCTCGCTTTGATGTGGATGCGGGCGGAAGGAAAAATTTCATTTCAGACAGCGCAGGCTCCCGATTGGGTGCAGGATTGGGTTCGTCGCCGGCGGTCATCGAGTACCCGGCCGACGGCAGACGATGATGAAGCATCGAAACCCAAGAACCTGTCCGCCGTGACGGCTCAACCCAGCGAGGAAGTCGATCCGAAAGCTGATGCTCGCGCCGCAGCCGCAAGGGACCGCAGCCGTCGCGAACGCGAAGAGGCTATTCTGGCCGGCCTCGACGATCTCGACCAGTGGCTCGTTGACCAAGTCGATGCCGGCCTTGCGGCGTTCCCTCAGCACGCCGGAAAATCGTGCCGAGCCATTGCGCAGCGACTCGTCGATGCGAAGGCGCCTGGTTTCGCTTCGGCTCTCGATCATCTTCCTGCCCGCATCTACGGTCTGCCGGAACATCTGCGGGCAACCGAAGCCCTCGAGCAATTAGGACGGCTGCACCTGCTTGCTGAGGCGTACCGGCGCCAGGGAATTCTGAACGCGGAACTGCGCGCTGATGCGCGCCGGGAGATTGGCTGGACACAGTCTCGTGAGTCTCTCTTGAGCGAAGAAGGTGCCTTGTGTGTCTCTGGATCATGGCGAGTAGTCGGCACGGTGAGTGAGGTTCAACCGGATCGGTTGCGGCGCCTCGAGACCTGGCTGTGGAGTGAAGCCGTAGTAGATGGCCCTCGAACGGCGGTGCTCATCGACTTTGTTCCCGTCGCTTCCGGGCAGACGCGAGGCGCGTATCGAACGGGAGAAAGAATTGGCGCGACGCTCGTTTTCTATCCCTCGGCACGGCCATTGCGGGCATTGATCAAAGACATCGTCAGTCCAGCGCAGGATTGCGACACGCCATTGGGCTTGCCGGCAACGGATCTGGCCGGAGCGATGGCCGAGTACGAGAATGCGCTCTGTGCGCTGCCGTGGCTCAGCGTCTGGCCCATGAGGTTCCGCGACGGGCGAATCAGGCGCAATGGAGACAGGATCTTTCTTTGCTCCGCCGGCGGCGATGGGCTCGCCTTGCCGCTTATGCCAAGCCAGGCGGTTACCGTCGCGCCGCTGCTTGCGATGGAGAGAATTGACGGATTCGGGCTTTGGGACGGCTATGCGCTCAGGCTTAGCTTTGCGCAGACTCCACTTGGCCCCTGGGTGAGCGAGTGAACGCTGAAGAATTGAAATCCCGAGTCGTGCCGGTGCTGCTGAGCGGAACCCGCCGCGAGCCGGACGCCAAGTTGCTGACGCTGGGCCATGACAATAAACATGCGGCATTGAACGCCCTGAGTCTCGCAAGCCAGGCGCTGCGTTTCACTCGTCCCCCCGTCCCCAAGGAATTTGCCGTAGAGAGCTGGCCGCATGATGAACGGCACATTGTTCCGGGCCAGATGCGATCTAAAATTCTGCGCTTGCTGGACAGGTGCACCGACGACACGGCTAGAGCTTTGGCGCTGGCGCTTGAAAGGCAGAAGCTGCGTCCGCACCCCTTCGACCTGCCCAAGCTTGACGGATTTGTCCGCAGGTACGCCGAGCAACTGGGCCCGACAGCGCAATATTGGGCACAACGCGACACAACGGCACAAAAAAGCCGGGGATATTTCGACGCTGACGAATTAACCGTGGAGACATGGATCGAAGCGCCTCTTCGCAAGCGGGTAAAGTTCCTGAAGGAGCTGCGCAGGCGGACTCCAGAAGCGGGTAGGCAACTGCTCGAGAAGAGCTGGACGGCCGAAAACCCCGACAGCCGCGTTCAACTGCTTGCTGCGCTTCGCATTGAATTGTCGGCAGAAGACAAGCCGTTTCTCGAGAGCACGCAAAAGGATCGCGCTCCTCGTGTTCGTGAGCTTGCGCGAAGACTGCTGAGCGCCGTAACCGGTGCGGGAGCAGAGAACCCGGCGCTGGCGGTGTGCATGGAAAGAATAAAAAAATCGAAAAGCGGGGTCCTCAAAAAGCACATTGCACTGAAGCTGGAGTTGCCGGCCACTGTCAAGGAGCATGAAGCAAATCATTGGATTCGGGAACAGTTTGCCGAAATCGCTCTCGATGAGTTTGCCCGAGCCTGCGAGTGCGCCGAGTCGGATCTGGTTGACGCCACCAGGAAAGACGACAATCTTTCATTTGCACTCGCGCTGATGGCCGCGCGCGATGGGCGCTTCGATTTGCTCGGCGCAGTTACCGATGAGATACCGGATGCTTGGGGCCGCATGAGCGGCCTGAACTGGGAAGACAGTCTGCTCGACGATGCGGAGCAGCGCCGCACCTGGGCTGAAGCGCTGATCAAACCGAAAAAGTGGCTCCCGGCGATTCCATTTCCGGCGTGGAGCTGGTTGCACCAGCAGATGGAGGGGCCGCTGCCGGCGCCCATCATGAGCGAGATTCTCTCCTCGGCGGTCTGGAAAGATCAGCTGGGCGAGGAAAAGAAAGGCCCTTCGCTCGAAATCATTCAGGCGATTTGTGCGCTCTGTCCACGCGAGTTGCGCGCTACGGTTCGCACACAGCTCGAGCCGCTGGGTTTGGAACGGAAAGACAAAGGGACGATGTTGCTGGATATTCTCGATGAGTTGGAGAGCTTGATATGAGCGATCAGAAACTGCGCTTGCCCGCGGAAGAGATTCACGCTGCAGAACTCGAAGCATTGGCCAAATCGGACAACCGCTCTCAGCCGCCCAACTGGCGCCTTTCGCCGCAGGCGGTTGTGACCTACCTGCTGGGTGGAAAAGCGGGTGACGGAACCCCGATCTCCTCTAAGTACATCGGCAATCGGCGGCTCATCGAGACGGCCGTTGCAACGCTTGCCACCGATCGCGCGCTGTTGCTGCTCGGCTTGCCCGGCACGGCCAAATCGTGGGTCTCCGAGCACCTGGCTGCCGCAGTTTCCGGATCGTCGCAGCGGATCACCCAGTGCACGGCCGGCACCGATGAGAACCAGATCCGCTACGGCTGGAATTACGCCCTGCTGCTTGCCAAGGGCCCTTCCACCGATGCGCTCGTCAAGACTCCGCTGACGCGCGCCATGGAGGAAGGAACGATCGTCCGGCTCGAGGAGCTCACCCGAATGGGATCAGATGTTCAGGACACGTTGATCACCGTGCTTTCCGAAAAGACGCTGCCGGTTCCCGAATTGGATATCAGCATCGACGCGACACCCGGCTTCAACGTGATCGCAACCGCGAACAATCGGGATAAGGGCGTGAATGACCTTTCGTCTGCTCTGAAGCGCCGGTTCAATGTCGTGGTCTTGCCTTCGCCCGCCACTCTCGAAGAGGAAACCGGCATTGTGGTGAAGCGCGTCGGCGAGATCGGGATGAATCTGACGTTGCCGCCCATTGAGCCGGCAGAAAAAGAGCTTGCACGCATCGTGATTCTCTTCCGTGAACTCCGCGAAGGTAAAACCCTGAACGGAAAAACCAAGCTGAAGACATCGTCAGGATCGCTGTCGACGGGAGAGGCGATCTCGGTGGGCGTCAGCGCCTGGGCAGAGGCGGCATACTTCGGAAATGGTTCGATGGACGCCCAAAGCCTGGCCACGAATCTTGTCGGCGCGGTGGTGAAAGACCCCGTGCAGGACACCGTGGCCCTTGAGGAATATTTGGAAAACGTGGTGCGCACTCGCGATGAATGGGGCGACCTTTATCGCGCGATCCGCGAAGTGATGTGACGTGAAATGAATGAACGCCTGCACATCTTCGGAATCCGGCATCACGGCCCCGGTTCTGCTGCTCTGCTCAAGCGTGCTCTCGATGCACTGAACCCTTCGAGCGTACTGATCGAGGGCCCGCCGGAGGCGGACGAGCTGATTGCATTCGCCGCAGCAACCGGGATGAAGCCGCCGGTTGCGCTGCTTGTGCATGCCGCGGCAGATGCCAACGCTGCGTTCTTCAGCCCCTTTGCGGAGTTTTCGCCGGAGTGGCAGGCCATCCACTGGGCGCTGGGTCATGGCAAGCCGGTTCGCTTCATTGACTGGCCAGCAGGGATCACGATTCGTGAGCTGCTTGCCGCGAGAGACAAAGACCCGGGAGAGCGGGAAGTGGAGACCGACTCCGATCCTCTTGACGGTGTAGCCGAGGCGGCGGGCTTCACAGACGGCGAGGCGTTCTGGAACGGGTTGATCGAGCAGGGCGGACTCGGACGCAGTGCAGAACGAGACGCAAATGCACTGGAGGTATTCAAGGCGATTGAAGAGGCAATGACGGAAATTCGCAGTCACGCCGGCGACACGCGAAGTGAACGATCGAGAGAGCGTGATGCGCAGCGAGAGGCATGGATGCGGATCCACATTCGACAAGCCATGAAAGAACACGAAGGGCCCATCGCCGCCGTCGTCGGCGCATGGCATGTGAGCGCACTGCGCGAAAAGACCAGCGCGGCAACCGACAAGGCATTTGTCAAGGATCTGGCTCACGAAAAAGTCGAGGTTACCTGGGTTCCCTGGACCAATAGCCGTCTCAGCGCCGGGTCCGGCTACGGAGCCGGCGTGATTTCGCCCGGATGGTACAGCCATCTTTGGCATCTGTACGCGCGGGACACGTCAACGGCCCCTGCTGAATTCGCCGCGCAGTGGCAGGTGAAGACAGCGGCCCTTTTGCGTCAGGAGGGCTACGCAGCATCCACCGCCTCCGCAATCGACGCCGCTCGCCTGTGTTTGACGCTGGCCGCGCTCCGTGAGCGCTCGATCCCCGGCCTCGAGGAAATGCGCGAATCGGCACTGGCTGCCTTGTGCTATGGCGAGAACGTTCCGCTACGATTGATCGAACGGAAGCTTTATATTGGCGAGCTGGTCGGCGAGATCGACGAAAGCGTGCCGCAGATGCCGCTGGCCCGTGACCTGGCGCTCTGGCAGAAAAAAACGCGGCTCAAGCCGGAAGACGTTGAAACCGAAGTGAAGCTCGATCTGCGCAGCGGGGCCGGACTGCTCAAGTCAACGTTGCTTCATCGCCTCGTCATTTTGAACGTCCCCTGGGGAAAACTGATCGAGGCCGAGGCCGGCCGCGGGACGTTTCGCGAAGTTTGGCGGTTGCGCTGGGTCCCCGAGCTTTCCGTTTCGCTGGCTGAAGCGCTGGTTTATGGCGGAACCATTGAGCAGGCAGCGGGGAACGCCCAGATCCAGCGATCGCAGAAATCGAGTGCGATCTCCGAGCTGGCCGAATTGATCCGCGCCGCGCTCATCGCCGATTTGCCTGTCGCCGCAAAGACGTGCATCGCCCGGCTCCAGGAGACTGCTGCAGAAGCGAGCGAAGTGACGGAGCTGATGCAGGCAGTGGTTCCCTTAGTGCGCGTACTCCGCTATGGAACCGCCCGGGAATTGCCTGAGGCCGAGCTTCGATCGTTGATTCACGCTCTCAGCGTCGAAGTGAACGTCGGTGTTCGTCTCGCCTCGCATAACCTGGACGAGGATGCCGCCGCAGCGCGCGTTGGCGCCATGCGGTCGTACGACGAAGCGATCCACCTCTTTCCGGATGAGTCTCTGATCGATTCCTGGCGGCAGCAGTTAGCAGCTATGGTCGATGACAACCAGGTGGCTGCGCAGGTCGCCGGGTTGAGCCTGCGCCGCCTGCACGATTTGCGGGTCTTGGATCCTTTGCAGGTGGCGTCGGCATTTTCTCTTCACACCCAGGGCGAAGCTCCGCAGAGAGCCGGCGCATTCCTCTCGAACTTCCTGAGCGGCGGCTCGGAACTGCTCTTGCAGGATCAACCCCTTCTGCAGCTCATCGATGAATGGATTTGTACGCTCGCCGAGAAGGACTTCGTCGAATCGTTGCCCCTCCTGCGCAGAAGCTTTTCGGGCTTTGACGCAGTTGGCCGAAAACGCCTGATGGAGCAGATCGCGCGGGGCGCTCACCAGAGCACGCATCCGGCCGGCGCATCGCACGGGCAATCGAGCGGCGCGTTCGATCGCGCCTTGCCGCTGCTCTATCAAATCCTGGGAATCGATGCGCCCGCCGGGAGCCAGTCATGAGCCTGGCCAATGCAGCCCCGAAGGAAAGACTGCGCCGATGGCAACTGGCGTTGGGCGAAGACAACCAGGATCTTTCCGAAAACGATCAGCGGCTTTCGACCGCTCTCAGCGCGCTCTACAACATTTCTTCGCAGGGCAAAGGGCGCGGCGGGCTCGGAGCCTCGGCGCCGCGCGTCTCCCGCTGGCTGGGCGACATCAGGGAGTTCTTCCCGACGCCGGTGGTGCAGGTCATCCAGAAGGACGCCTTCGAACGGCTCAACCTCAAGTCATTGATGCTCGAGCCGGAGTTTCTATCGACGCTCGAAGCCGACGTTCACCTGGTCGCCGATTTGATTTCGTTGCGCAGCGCGATTCCCGAAAAGACCAAAGAGACGGCGCGGATGGTTGTGCGCAAAGTGGTCAACGAACTGCTCGCCCGCCTGGAGCACAAGACCGTCGAGACTGTCGGCGGAGCAATCAACCGTGCGCGGCGCACTCGGCGGCCCAGGCATTCCGACATTGATTGGGGCCGCACGATTCTCGCCAACCTGCGCCACTATCAGCAGGAACATCGAACCGTCGTCCCGGAAACGCTCATCGGCCTGCAGCGCAGGACGCGCACCCGCGCCAACCTCGATCACGTGATGTTGTGCGTCGATCAATCCGGCTCAATGGCATCATCGGTCGTATACGCCTCCATTTTTGCTGCCGTTCTCGCTTCGCTGCCCGGGCTCTCCACACAGCTCATCTGCTTTGACACGTCGATCGTGGACCTGACTGAGCAATTAAGCGATCCGGTCGAGGTGTTGTTTGGCGTTCAACTCGGCGGCGGCACCGATATCAATGCCGCATTAGCCTATTGTGAGCAGCACATCGAGCATCCCACAAAGACCCATCTGATCCTGATCAGTGATCTGTATGAAGGCGGGAACGCCGAGTCGATGCTTGCCAGGGTCGCGGCCCTGAACCAGAGTGGAGTCAAAGTGATCGTATTGCTGGCACTGTCCGACGATGGGCACCCCGCGTACAACAACGATCATGCGCTCAAGATCGCAAGTATGCACTGCCCCGTCTTTGGATGTACTCCCGATCAGTTCCCTGATCTGATGGCTGTGGCGCTAACGGGCAGAGACATCGAGCAGTGGGCAGCTTCGAAGGAAATTGCGCTTGTTCGAGGGCAATGAGAGCTGAATCACTTCAGCCTTCTGCTATATGGAGCGGGCGGTGGGATTCGAACCCACGCACTGCCAGGTTGGAAGCCTGGTGCCTTTCCGCTTGGCGACGCCCGCTGAAAAATGGTCCAGGGAGTGGGAGTTGAACCCACGATCTCGCGATTATCGATCGCGTGCTCTGCCATCTGAGCTATCCCTGGATAAGGAAATTTGGTGCCGGGTGCAGGAGTCGAACCCGCGTAGCTTGCTTGTAAGACAAGCGTTCTTCCGTTGAACTAACCCGGCCCTTCCGTTACAGAACTGGAGCGCGTGATGGGGCTCGAACCCACAGCCTTCGGCTTCGGACGCCGACGCTCAATCCGTTGAGCTTCACGCGCACAAAACGAGTGTTGGAACCGTCCGCGGGACTTCAACCCGCATCCTTATCGTTAGGACCGATGCGCTCTCTGCATTGAGCTAGGACGGCAAATTGGAGGCCCCGGCGAGATTCGAACTCGCGACCCGCTCTTTAGAAGAGAGCCGCTCTCAATCCAACTGAGCTACGGGGCCAATTGTGACTCGATCCATGCAATCTCCTTCCGGCTCGCGCTCTTCATGCGGCGAACCACCACCTCTGTGCGATACGGACGTTCGCTGCGGACCTCGACGGCGACTAGGCAGCGAAACCACAACCCCTCAATCTTCCTGTAGACCAGCGGGGCATGCTCTGGCACCGGAATGTCGAGCTTCCTTACCTTCTTCGCAACCCTGAACCGCTCTGGCTTCTTGTAGAGGAGCAATCCGGAACGAGGATGGACGTAAAATCCGCTCACCTTCGACGCGCGCCCTCCGAATCCTCTGACACTCGGCCGCCCATACACCTCGCCGTCCTCGCCGAGAAAAGTATTCGTCTCGACCTCCCACATGAGATGAGTCCAGATGTGGTAGCCGCTGAGCCCACGCCGGTCGAGAACCTCGCAGAACTCGCCGAACACGTGGTCCCATGGCCGCCCAACATTCTTGCGGATCGCCCCAAGCAGCGGCGAAAGAAAGTCAGAAAAGCCTTTCGCGGTGACGTGTCTTTTCCGAGCGGAAGAACGGAACCCTCCGTATTCCTCGGGATAGTCATACTCGCGATCAAGGTTGACTCTTACACTGCCGCCGTATTTCTTTGTGATCGCCCAACTGCGGCCATGCCGCGGCCGTTCGGTCGTGCACTTCGCCAAATCTCGCCTCACATTCACCTCGCTAGGAATTCGTCATCGGTTGACCTCCTCTCTGGTACATGGCAATCTCCTTTCGTCCTGGTGGAGCCGGTGGGACTTGAACCCACATTGGGATTTCTCCCCCTGATTAAAAGTCAGGTCTCTGCGGCCAATTCGAGTACGACTCCAAAGTTGGTGGGTCACCGGGAAGTCGAATCCCGTCCGAGCGGTCGCAAAACCAGATTTGCAGCATCGCGAAGCCGCAATAGCCTCGTCGCCGCGACCAATAGGAAGCGGTGACCTTGAAGAATCTTGAGAGGGCAATCTAACTCTGGTTTTGCCTTAAGAGCCGCCTATGCTGCCGTCAACACCTGTGACCCGCTGGTGGACGTGGTGAGAGTTGAACTCACGGACTGGCGCTTATAAGGCGCCGGCTACATACCAACCCAGCAGC
>Ga0335073_10016666_pt1 | contig 10268 bp, 19 predicted proteins | sample Lox_Sample_22_FD_207093 | JGI IMG/M metagenome (GOLD analysis project Ga0335073, IMG submission 207093) | Soil microbial communities from Loxahatchee National Wildlife Refuge, Florida, United States - Lox_Sample_2.2 | ecosystem: Environmental > Terrestrial > Soil > Wetlands | place: USA... | reverse complement strand
CGCATCATTGTTCTTCCGGTAGCGGCCATTTCAGTTCAGCTCCTGTACCTGCTTGCCGCGAGCAGCGGCGACTTCGCCGCGATCCCGCAACTGCACCAAGGCGTCGAAGGTGGCCTTGATCACATTGTGGGGATTGGCGGTGCCCAGACTCTTGGTGAGAACGTTTTGCACTCCGACCGAGGTCATGACCGCGCGTACCGCTCCGCCCGCAATGACGCCCGTGCCTTCCGGGGCCGGCTTCAAGAGCACATGTCCGGAACCGAAGCGCCCGAGAACCTGATGCGGAATGGTGGTCTCGGAGAGATTGATGCGGACCAGGTTTTTCTTGGCCGCCTCAATTCCCTTGCGGATGGCCTGCGGCACTTCCTTCGCCTTGCCGGAGCCGAAGCCCACGACGGCGGCGCTGGGATCGCCGACCACGACCAGCGCGGCAAAGGACATGTTTTTGCCGCCTTTGACCACCTTGGTGACACGATTGATGGACACCACCTGATCCTTCAGGTTGTACTGCCCGGCGTCCAGTTTGCGCTTCAGAATTGCCATGCTTGATCCTTCCTAAACTCATCCCTCATGGGCTAAAGCCCGATATCGGGCTAGCCCGTCTATGGCACGGCTAAAGCCGTGCCCCTACCAGCGGCGCTGCTAGAACTCCAGGCCTGCTTCGCGGGCCGCATCGGCCAGCGCCTTGATGCGCCCGTGATAGAGATAGCCACCGCGGTCGAAAACGACCTTCGTGATTCCCTTTTCCTTGGCGCGCTCGGCCACCAGCTTACCCACTTCTTTTGCCGCCGCTACGTTGCCACCGGTCTTCATCTTGCCCGCCAAACTGGAGGCGGCGATCAGCGTTTCCCCTTTGGCGTCGTCAATCACCTGAGCGTAGATGTGGTTCAGTGACCGATACACATTGAGCCGCGGACGTTCCGTGGTGCCCTGCATCTTCTGGCGAATGCGAAAGTGCACGCGCTTGCGAATTAAGTTTCTCTGCCGAATCGGGAGCATTTACTGTTTCCTTTCCTAAAAGCGGAGCTGCCCTGCAGTTCCGTTCGGTATTACTTGGCTCCGGTCTTGCCGACCTTCTTCTTCAAGCGCTCGCCCAGGTAACGCACGCCCTTGTTCTTGTACGGATCGGGCTTGCGCAGCGCGCGCATATCGGCCGCAACCTGCCCCACCTTTTGCCGGTCGATGCCGCTCACCGTGAGGTGCGTCTGCTTGGGATCGATGGCCACTTCGATGCCGGTGGGTAACGGGAACTCAATCGGGTGCGAGAAGCCCAGGGTAAAGACAACAATGCCTTTGCCCTTGAGCTCGGCGCGATAGCCGATGCCAACGATGTCGAGTTCCCTGGTCCATCCCTTAGTGACGCCTTCCACCGCATTCGAAACCAGCGCACGAGTAAGGCCATGCAAGGCGGCGAGCTCTTCGTTCTCGCGGACTGCGACCAGCGTGCTGTCTTTCTTCTCCAGCTTGATGCCCGCAGGCAGCTGCGTGGACAGTTTGCCCTTGGGGCCTTCAACCAGCACGGTATTACCTTGCACGGTGTACTTGACGCCGGAAGGTAGGGGAATCGGTTTTTTGCCTATACGTGACATGTCTCTCTCCTACCAAACTTCGCAGAGGACTTCGCCGCCGACGCCTTCGCGGCGAGCCTGACGGCCGGTCATCACTCCGCGCGGAGTGGTCATGATGCTGATGCCGAGACCGTTCTGCACGCGCTTGATCTCGTCGCGGCCAACGTAGACGCGGCATCCGGGCCGGGAAACGCGCGCCAGGTCGCGGATGGCGGCTTCATTGTTGGAGCCGTACTTGAGGTAGACCCGCAGGACGGCGCGGCCATTCTCTTCAGCGGCCTTGTAGTTGGCGATGTAGCCTTCTTCCTTCAGAATGCGGGCGATCTCGGTCTTCAGCTTCGAAGCCGGAACATCCAGCTTTTGATGGCGCGCCCGGATGGAATTGCGGATGCGCGTCACAAAGTCGGCTACTGGATCGGTCAAACTCATTCTCTCTCCTCCACTCCCCGTTCGCTCCGGCGAAGCCGGAGAACCAGCGAGAATGCTCTTTAGGACTACCCCGAGGGCTTAAAGCCCCCTTCGATTCAAGCTTTTTGCAGCGCGGCTAAAAAGCCGTGCCCGGATACAAACTCATTCCAGGATCGTTTGCCAACCGGTGTTACCAGCTGGACTTGACGACACCGGGAATTTCGCCACGGAGCGCCAACTGACGGAAGCACAATCGGCAGATGCCGAACTTGCGCAGATACGCGCGCGGCCGGCCGCAGATCTTGCAGCGATTGTGCTGACGGCTGGAAAACTTCGGCTTGCGGGCGTCTTTAACTCGTTTCGCTGTGGTTGACATTTGTCTCTCTCAATCCTCTCTGCCTACGCGGTCTGCCGGAAAGGCAGGCCGAACTGCCGCAACAGGGCACGCGCCGAGTTGTCGTCCTTGGCAGTCGTCACAATGGTGATGTTCATGCCCTTGAGCTTGTCCACACGGGCATAGTCCACCTCGGGGAAGATGAGCTGATCGCGCATGCCCAGCGTGTAGTTGCCCCGGCCGTCAAAGCTCTTGGTGGAAACGCCGCGAAAATCGCGCACACGAGGCAGCGCTACCGCAATCAAACGGTCGAGAAACTCGTACATGATGTCGCCGCGCAGCGTAACCATAGCGCCAATCGGCATGCCCTCGCGCACCTTGAAGGCGGCAATCGACTTCTTGGCGCGGGTGGTCACGGGCTTTTGGCCAGCGATCGCCGCCAGGTCCGCAACCAACGGATCCATGATCTTGACATTCTGGGTAGCCTCGCCCAAGCCCATGTTGAGGACGATCTTTTCCAGACGCGGTACCGCCATCGGATTGCTGACCCCGAGTTCCTTTTGCAAAGCGGGTCTGATTTCCTTCTGGTACTTGTCCCGCAGTCTTGCCGTTACTTTTGCTGCCATATTCTTCTCTTCCTTTCACGGTCCCGGAGTGGGCGCTGATTCCGCCCGTGTACCGTTGCGTGATTTACTTTTTCTTCGGCGCCAGAGTCTGGCCGCACTTCTTGCACACCCGAACCTTGGTGTCGCCTTCGAACTTGTGACCTATGCGCGTCGGCCCACAGGCGCTGCAGACCAACAACACGTTGGAGACGTGAATGGCTGCTTCCTGCTCGGCGATGCCACCCTTAATGTTGCGCTGCGGATTGGGGTGGACATGCTTTTTGACGATGCGGACATGCTCTACCAAAACACGATCCTGATCGGGCAAAACGCGCAGCACGCGGCCGCGCTTTCCCTTATCCGTGCCGCTGATTACTTCGACGGTATCGTTGCGTTGTAAATTCAGTGCCATAAATCCTCTTCTTTTACAGTACTTCCGGAGCCAGCGACACAATCTTCAGGAATTTCTTCTCGCGCAACTCCCGAGCTACAGGGCCGAAGACGCGGGTACCCACGGGCTCTCCAGCTTCGTTGATCAGGACGGCTGCGTTCTGGTCAAAGCGGATGTAGGTTCCGTCGCGGCGGCGAGACTCTTTGCGGGTGCGCACCACCACGGCCTTGACCACTACACCCTTCTTGATTTGGCCATCGGGAGAGGCTTCCTTCACGGCGGCAGTAATCACGTCGCCAAGGCCCGCCTTCTTACCGCTCGAGCCACCCAGGGGCAGGATCATCTGCAGCTTGCGGGCGCCGGAATTGTCGGCTACCTCCAGCATGGTTCTCATTTGCACTGCCATGGTCGTTTCTCCTTGCCTATGCTTACGTGGCACAACTTGCTAAACCGCAGGTCTCTCCGCTTCGCTTCGCTTCGGTCGAGATGACAAATTTGTTGTCGTTTGACCGAATTGCTCTAATTAAACAGCCGGCTGCGCGATCTCTTCGGCCTGCGGCAACGAAGAGCGGCGGATGACTTCCTGGAGCGTCCAGCGCTTGAGCTTGCTCAGCGGACGGCTTTCGCGGATCCGGACCACATCGCCGACGCGCGCCGTGTTCTGCTCATCGTGGGCGTAGAACTTCTTATTCAGCTTGATCACGCGCTTGTACTTGGGGTGGGTCTTGCGCATTTCCACCTGGACCACGATGGTCTTCTGCATCTTGGTGGAAACTACGCTGCCGACCTTTTCCGTGCGCCGGGATTCCGGTTTTGTCTCTTCGGCCATGGTTACTTAGCCTCTTTCTTCGTTTTGGCGATCGCCCGCTCGCGGGCAATCGTCTTCATGCGCGCTACGTCCTTACGTAGGTCGCGCAGTTTCTTCACGCCTTCGTTCTGCCCCAGCTTCATCTGGAAACGCAGGCGGAAGAGCTGCTCAGCGGTCTGCTTTTCCTGCCGAGCCAATTCGTCGTCATTCAGATTGCGAATCTTTTCCGAATCCATTGCTGTTCCTTTTATTTGGCCACTGTCGTGGTCTTGACGTCGTGGCGCATCACAAAACGTGTCTTAAGGGGCAGCTTATTCGAGGCCAGGCGCATGGCCTCGATAGCAATGTCAGGCGCAACGCCTTCCATCTCAAACAGCACCTTTCCCGGACGAACCACCGCGACCCAATGGTCGGGTGCACCCTTACCTTTTCCCATACGGGTTTCGGCCGGCTTCTTGGTGACCGGCTTGTCGGGAAACAGGCGCAGCCAGATCTTGCCGCCACGCTTGATGAAACGCGTCATGGCAACACGGCTGGCTTCGATCTGCCGGTCAGTGATGTAACCGCACTCCATGACTTTGAGCCCGTAGTCCCCGAAGGAGAGCTCAGAACCGCGCCACGCCTTGCCGCGCATACGGCCGCGCTGCTGCTTGCGGAACTTAACTTTCTTAGGCATCAACATGACTAAAATACCCCGCTGGTGCCGGCCGGTTGCGGCTGGCGGCGTTTCTGCTCGTAAATGTCACCGCGATAGATCCAGGTCTTGACGCCGATCACGCCGTAGGTAGTCCGGGCTTCGGCGAATCCGAAATCGATGTCCCCACGCAGTGTGTGCAACGGGAGGCGGCCCTGGAGGTACCACTCGGAACGAGCGATTTCGTTCCCATTCAAGCGCCCGGAGACGCGAACCTTGATGCCCTTGCAGCCAAAGCGCAATGCGGAGTCGACGGCCTTGCGCATAGCACGACGAAAGCCGACGCGCTTCTCCAGCTGCAGTGCGATGTTCTCCGCTACCAATTGAGCATCCAGTTCAGGCTTGTTCACCTCAAGAATGTCGATGAACACATCGCGGTTGGTGCGCTTCTGGAGGTCAGTCTTGAGCTTCTCGATTTCCGCTCCCTTGCGGCCAATGACAATGCCGGGACGCGCGGTACGAATGATCAGGCGCAGCTTGTTGCCGGGGCGCTCGATTTCGACCGAACTGACGCCGGCGGCCTTGAGCTTGTCCTTCAACTCTGCGCGCAGATGCACGTCTTCGATCAGCAACTTGTCATAGTCGCGCTCGACGAACCAGCGTGACCGCCATGGCTTGTTGACGCCAAGTCGAAAGCCGTATGGATGAACTTTTTGTCCCATAATCTCCTCGAGCCTACTTCGCGGCCTTCGCGGTTTTAGCTGCCGTCTTCTTGGCAGCGGTTTTCTTTGCAGCAGTCTTCTTGGCGGCGGTCTTCTTAGCAGCAGGCTTCCTGCCCAGAAGCCGCTTCATCGGAGCTGCTTGCGGCTCTGCGGTTTCGACCAGACCGGCGCGCTTGCGCTCCGCCACCGCGATTACGATGTGGGCCATGCGGCGCTGATAGCGGAAAGCACGCCCCATCGGTGCAGGACGAATGCGCTTCATGCGCGGTCCGTCGTTGGCCAGCGCGGTCTTGACGTAGAGATTGTCCACATCTACATCGAGCTCGCGCTCCTGGCTGAGATAGCTGGCGTTCTGGATGGCAGCGCGCAGCACCTTCTCCACCAGCGGTGCGACCGCCTTCTTGGTAAAGGCCACCGTCTCCAGCGCCTCGCCTACGCGGCGGCCCTTGATCAGCTCCAGCACCAGGCGAGCTTTCTGCGGCGACACTCGCTGGAACTTCGCTTCGGCCCGGTATTCCTGTGTTTCCAGTTGCATTGGCTTCTTCCTTATTAGCGGGGCTTGGCCGCGGCCTCTGCGGCTTTCGCCGAGTGGCCCTTGAACGTCCGGGTGGCGGCAAACTCGCCCAGCTTGTGACCTACCATGTTCTCGGTCACGTAGACCGGAATAAACTTCTTGCCGTTGTGCACCGCGATGGTGTGGCCCACCATGTCGGGATGGATGGTCGAACGGCGCGACCAGGTGCGCAGGACCTTCTTGTCGTTCGCCGCATTCATCGCTTCGATCTTCACCATGAGGTGGGTGTCGATAAACGGACCCTTCTTCGTGGAACGTGCCATGCTCTGCTGCTCCTACCTATTTCTTGTAACGGCTGATGATGAACGCATCGGTCCGCTTGTTGTTGCGTGTCTTGTAACCGCGTGTAGGCTGGCCCCACGGAGTCACCGGGTGACGGCCGCCTGAGGTCTTTCCTTCACCACCGCCGTGCGGGTGATCGACCGGGTTCATGGATACGCCACGGTTGGTGGGCCGAATTCCCTTCCAGCGATTTCGGCCCGCCTTGCCGATAGCCACGTTTTCGTGATCGGTATTGCCAACCTGGCCCACAGTCGCCATGCAGGCTACCAGGACGCGGCGGGTTTCGCCGGAAGGCAACTTCAGCAACGCGTAATCACCTTCTTTCGCCACCAGCTGAGCCGAAGCTCCAGCGGAGCGCACCATCTGCGCACCCTTACCCGGCCGCAACTCGACGTTGTGAACGGTAGTGCCGGAAGGAATGTTGCGTAGCGGCAGCGCGTTGCCCACCAAAATATCGGCCTCGGGACCACTCATGACGGTCTGCCCGACCTTTAAGCCGGTCGGCTGGATGATGTAGCGCTTCTCACCATCCAGGTAATGCACGAGGGCGATGCGGGAGGAGCGGTTGGGATCGTACTCGATCGAGGCCACTTTGCCGGGAACGCCGAACTTGTCCCGCTTGAAGTCGATCAGGCGCAACTTCTTCTTGTGGCCACCGCCATGGTGACGAATGGTCAAATCGCCGGAATTACGGCGGCCGCCGGTACGCTGCTTGACTGCGAGCAGCGGCTTGTGGGGGCGATCGGCCGTAATATCGTCGTTTGCCAGAGTAGTCTGGAAACGCAGCGTAGGTGTGATCGGTCTGTATGTCTTGATCGGCATCTTTTTAACTCACTTACAACGCGTTGACGTAGTCGGGCATCTTCTCGCCCGCCTTCAGACGGACGTAGGCCTTCTTCCAATCGGGACGGAACCCGGAAAACTTGCCCCGGCGGCGTTCCTTACCGGCAAAATTGGCCGTGCGCACGCTGTGGACCTTTACCTTGAACAAGGTCTCAACCGCCTGCTTGACTTCGGTTTTAGTCGCATCGGGAGCCACGTCAAATACCAGTGTGCTCTCGGTTTCCTTGACGCCCAGTCCCTTTTCGGTGATCATCGGACGCCGGATTACGTTATAGAGAGTCGGCATCAGGCCACCTCCGATCCGGCCGCAACCTTGCGCCGGGAAACGGTCTTTTTGAGTGAATCCTGCAATTGCTCCATCGCAGCACGAGAGAAAATGGCACGCTCATAACGGAGCAGATCGTAGGGATGAACTTCGCGGCTCACCATCAGCTCCACGCGGGCAAGGTTACGTGCGCCAAGCTCCAGATTGCGGGCGGGCGCCTGGCCAGCCTCTACCAGCAACGTCGTCCGCTTAGCATCCAGCTTGTTGAGGGCCGCGCGGTAGGCTTTGGTCTTGGGTTCGGACAACTCGAAGCTCTCCACCACGGTCAGCTTGCCGTCCGCCAGCTTGGAGGCTAATGCGGAGCGCAGGGCCCCAAGCAGCTTCTTGCGGGGGAAGGCATAGTCGTGGCTGTGGGGTACGGGTCCGTGGACCGTGCCACCGTGCCGCCAGATCGGAGAGCGCACGGAGCCAACACGCGCCCGGCCAGTGCCCTTCTGCTTCCACAGCTTCTTGCCAGAGCCGGAGACAAGCTTCTTGTTCTTGGTGGCGGCGGTGCCCTGACGCAACGCAGCGCGATAATGCTTCACCGCTTCCCAAAGCAGGCCCTCGTTGATCTGGTCTGGCGCGAAGATTTCTTCCGCCAGTTCCAGGGAGCCAACCTTGTTGCCACCGAGATCGATTACATCAATGGTTGCCATTTTCATTCCTTATAGGGCTTCACTCGCCCTCAGGGGCTAAAGCCCCTCACCGCTCAACTCGCTCGCGGCCGACTAAATCGTGCCCTGATACGAAGAGCTACTTCTTCTTAGCGCCGCCGGAAGGCTTGCCGCCGGAGGCCTTCTTGGAGGCCTTCAACGGATCGACTGTTCCGCCTCCGCCGAATCCACGGCGCTCACGCGGAGGCGCCTTGGATTTCGAGATCATCACGTAACCGTCCCGCGGGCCAGGGATCGCACCTTCGACCATCAGCAGGTTCTCGTCCAGGTCGATACCACGAATGCGGAGATTGCGGACCGTAACCTGCTTGTCCCCCAGGTGACCCGGCATACGCTGTCCGGGAAACACACGCGAAGGGAACGAAGATGCGCCGATCGAGCCCTGCACCTGGAACATGTGGCCGTGGGCCTTGGGGCCGCCGCCAAAATGATGGCGCCGGACTACGCCGGCAAACCCGCGTCCCTTGCTGGTGCCGATGACGTCGACGTACTTGGCGTCAACGAAAATGTCTACCAGAACCTTGTCGCCCGCTTTCAGCCCCGAATTCTCTCCATCCGCGGCGACTTCCACCGGAACCTCGCGCAGCAACTTTACCGGGGGCACGCTGTTCTTGGCGAAGTGGCCGGCCATCGGCTTGTTGACCTTGTTGCCTTTGACGAACTCGATGAGGCCGATCTGCGCGGCAGTGTAACCGTCACTGGCATCTGTCTTGAGCTGGGTCACCACACAGGGACCCGCCTGGAGCACGGTCACCGGGTGCACTTCCCCACGGTCATCGAACAGCTGCGTCATCCCAATTTTCTTGCCCAGAATCCCTGCTACCGCCATGATGCTCTCCTTACTTCTCGAATGCCTTGATCTCAACGTCGACGCCGGCAGGCAGATCGAGCTTCATCAAGGCGTCGATAGTCTGCTGGGTCGGCTCGAGAATATCGATCAGCCGCTTGTGCGTGCGGATCTCGAAGGCTTCACGCGACTTCTTGTCTACGTGCGGGGAACGCAGCACGCAATATTTGTTCTTAACGGTAGGCAACGGAATCGGACCCGCGACCTGGGCGCCGGTGCGCTTGGCCGTCTCGACGATTTCACCTGTCGAGGTATCGAGTACCCGATAGTCGTACGCCTTGAGTCGAATGCGAATTCTCTGTCCTACCATTCCTCAATCCTTCGTGCGCCTCGTGCGATTCTGCTCGCCGAGTGCAGGGGCTAAAGCCCCTCAGTTTTGCCTTCCATTACGGCCCGACTTAAGTCGTGCCCTGATACAACCAGCGATGGTCCACAACGAACGAGCCAGATTCCGTCTCTCTACCTAGGGCTTCGTCCCCATCCTTCGTAAAGAGCGCGAAGGATGGGAAACCCGATCGTCCGACTTCGCTACTTGAGGATCTCAGTGATGGTTCCGGCGCCCACCGTGCGTCCGCCTTCGCGGATGGCAAAGCGCAGCCCCTTCTCCATCGCCACCGGGGTATGCAGCTCGATCTCCAGCTGCACATTGTCACCCGGCATCACCATCTCCGTGCCCTCCGGCAGTTTCGCCGTCCCCGTCACGTCCGTCGTCCGGAAGTAAAACTGGGGCCGGTAGCCGTTGAAGAACGGCGTATGACGGCCGCCCTCTTCCTTGCTCAACACATAAATCTCGCCCTTGAACTTGGTGTGCGGCGTAATCGAGCCCGGCTTGGCCAACACCATCCCACGCTCCACGTCTTCCTTGGCTATGCCGCGCAGCAGCAACCCGGCATTGTCTCCCGCCATGCCCTCGTCCAGCTGCTTCTTGAACATTTCCACGCCCGTCACCACCGTCTTGCGGGTCTCGCGGAAACCTACAATCTCGGCTTCCTCGCCTACCTTGATCTTGCCCCGCTCGATCCTCCCCGTCACCACCGTGCCACGGCCCGAAATCGAGAAAATATCCTCAATCGGCATCAGGAACGGCTGGTCCACCGCACGCGCCGGCAACGGCACGTTCTTGTCCACCGCGTCCATCAGCTCATCGATCTTGGCTTCCCACTGCGCCTCGCCGTTCAACCCACCCAGGGCCGAGCCGCGAATTACCGGCACATCGTCCCCGGGGAAGTTGTACTTCGACAGCAGCTCCCGCACTTCCATCTCCACCAGGT
>Ga0335073_10016665_pt1 | contig 10268 bp, 9 predicted proteins | sample Lox_Sample_22_FD_207093 | JGI IMG/M metagenome (GOLD analysis project Ga0335073, IMG submission 207093) | Soil microbial communities from Loxahatchee National Wildlife Refuge, Florida, United States - Lox_Sample_2.2 | ecosystem: Environmental > Terrestrial > Soil > Wetlands | place: USA: Florida... | reverse complement strand
GGCAGGGGCTGCGGAGCTATTCTTGATGAAATCGAGCGCTTTAGTAGACTTATCCTGTGACTGCAGCTCCCGGTCCCGTACGACGTCGCGACATCGTCCGGACCGCGGACTGTCGCCAGACCGCGAACGACAGCGCCGTGCTCAGGGCGGTCCTGGACCACGGTCCGGTTGCCCGCAGCACGATCGCCCGGCTCACCGGACTCAGTCCGGCCGCGGTGACCCGGCTGACCGCGGACCTGATCGCGGCCGGCCTGCTGCGCGAGTCCGCGCCCGTCGGCACCGGCGGGCGCGGCTGCGCCGGCGGCCGACGCAAGGCGGCGGGCCGCCCGCACGTTCCCGTGGAGATCGACACTGACGGCCGCGTGGTCGCGGGCCTTCACATCGCGCTGCGCCACGCCACGCTGGCGCTGGTGGACCTGCGCGGCCGCATCCTCGCGAGCGAGAAGGTCCCGCACCTGGGCACCGACCCCCGGCACCTGCTGCCGCGTCTGGCGTGCCGCATCCCGGAGTTCCTCGCCGGGCAGGCCGACGGCCGGCCGGTGGCGGGCCTGGGCGTCGCTCTCGGCGGCTGGGTGGACCCCGAGGGCGGCGTCGTCGTGGAGCACGGGCTGCTCGGCTGGCGCGACGTCGCCGTCCGCCGGGTCCTGGCGGAAGCGACGGGACTGCCGGTGCGGGTGGACAACCACGCACGGTCGCTCGCCCGGGCCGAGCAACTGTTCGGCGACCCGCGGGCACGCGGCAGCGTGCTGCACCTGTTCGCCGGCAACGTGGTCGACGCCGCGTTCGCGACCGACGGGCAGGTCCACCACGGACCGCAGTCCGCGGCGGGAGCGGTCGCCCACTTGCCCCTAGCCGGCAGCAGCGAGAAGTGCGCGTGCGGGCGGCGCGGCTGCCTGCAGGCCACCGTCTCCAGCCTTGCCCTGGGCCTGCGCGCGGCAGCTGAGCAGATCACGCGAGAGCCCGCGTTCTCGAGCCTGCTGGCCGCGGCCCGGGCCGGTGATCCGCGGGCGGTCGGCCTGTTCGCCGAGCGCGCACGACTGCTCGGCACCGCCGCGGCGCTGCTGCTCGACGTCCTCAACCCCGACCTGCTCGTCGTCACCGAGCAGGGCATCCGGCACGTGCCTGGCTGCCTGGAGATCCTCCAGTCGGCGGCGGCCGGGCGATCGCCTCACGGCGACCCTGGCCGCGCGATCGTCGCCTCCAGCTTCGGTGACGACGCCCTGCCCGTGGCGGCGGGGACCGTGCTGCTGGACGCCGTCTACTCCGACCCGCTGGGGCGCCGCCCCGTCGTGTCCCAGGCCTCCTGACGCACGCTTCAGCGCGCCCCGCGGCCTCCATTAATTCAGATTGTTGCAATGTTGTGGCCATAGTCCATAATTCCTATTGTTTAACTATGAATCTCAGCCCTGTAGTCCGAACACTGACCACCGGCGGCCTGGCTGGAAAACGCCCGGCCATGGGGCGACGTGAATTCCTTGCGACGGTGGCTGGCGCCGCCGGGGCGCTGGGGCTCGCGGCGTGCTCGGCCGACGCGAGCGGCACGGCCACGCTGGGCCTGTCCTCGCCGCTGCCGAAGACGGTGTCCGCCTCGACCTCGCTGGTGATCGCGCCCGTCACCGCCCAGCTAGCGCTGCAGGCGTCCGGCCAGATCGGCAAGTTGCCGTTTAAGGTGTCGAGCTGGCCGAACCTCACGGCCGGCCCTGACGTCATCGAAGCCTTCCGCGCCCAGGCCCTGGACCTCGCCGAGAACGCGGGCATCCCGCCAATCCAGGCTCAGTCCACCGGGCTGCCCGTCAAGATCGTCGCGGTGGGCCTAAACCGCAAGCCGGAGTACTGGCCAGTCACCGCGCCGGGCTCGCACCTGACATCCGCCAGCCAGTTCCGCGGCAAGAAACTCGCCTTCTCCCAGGGCCAGGCCCAGGGCGTGGTGCTGCTGCGCGTCCTCGCGCAGGCGGGCATCTCCACCAAGGACGTTGACCTTATCCCGCTCACCAGCGACGAGTTCGCGACCGCGCTGGAGGCCAAGCAGGTCGACGTGGCGGTGATGAGCCAGCCGGACCTGCAGGAGTACCTCAACGGCTTCGCTAAGGAGGGGGCGCACGTCATCCCGACGAACGTCATCGACCTCCTGGACATCCTCTGGTCCCCGGCGTCGGTCCTGGAAGACGAGGAGAAGGCGGCGGCGATCAAGGCGTACATCCCGTTCTGGGCGCGGTTCACGGTCTGGGAGTACGAGAACCAGGCGAAGTGGATCCAGACCTACTACGTGGAGAACCAGCACCTGACCGCGCAGCAGGGGCAACTGATCATGAAATCGGCGGGGAAGCCGCTGTTCCCGCCGAGCTGGGACAGCGCCATCGCCTGGGAGCAGCAGACCGCGAACCTGCTCGCGGCCGGCGGCTACGACCACAAGCTCGACGCCAGCAAGCTGTTCGACCGCCGGTTCGAGGGCATCGCCTCAGCCGCGGTGCCCGCGACGTACAGGAGCTGACAGTGACGATCTCACAGTCGCGACTGCGTCAACCGCGCCCCGGCCCGCCACCCGCGCCCGAGAACGCCTCCGGTCTTTCGCCCCGCTCCGCTGCCCGCCGCCGGCGCCTCGGGCCGGGCAAGCGCATCCCCTACGGCCGGGTGCTCGGCCCGGTCCTGATCCTCGCGGTGTGGAGCGCGGCGTCGGCGACCGGAGTGCTCGACCCCCGGCTCGTGTCCGCGCCGTGGACGGTCATCGACGAGGCGTACCAGCTCACCCGCCAGGGCGAGCTGCAGTCGGACTTCCTGATCTCCGCCCAGCGCGCCTTGACCGGGCTCGGCATCGGCGTCGTCGTCGGGACGGTGCTGGCAGTGGCGGCGGGCCTGAGCCGGGTCGGCGACGCCGTCGTCGACGGCGCCATGCAGGTCAAGCGGGCCATCCCAGCGCTCGCCCTGATCCCGCTAATGATCCTCTGGCTCGGCATCGGCGAGGAGATGAAGATCGTCACGATCGCGCTGTTCGTGCTCGTGCCCGTCTACATCAACACCTACGCCGGGCTCGTCGGGATCGACTCCCGGTACGTGGAACTGGCCGAGGTCATAGGGCTGAACCGGTGGCAGTTCATCCGGAAGGTCGTCGTCCCCGGTGCTCTGCCCGGCTGGTTCACCGGCCTGCGGCTCGGCGTCACGGGGTCGTGGCTGGCCCTGATCGTTGTCGAGCAGATCAACGCCACCAGCGGCATCGGCTACATGATGTTCCAGGCCCAGGAGAACGGCCAGACCGACGTCATCCTCGTCGGCCTGCTGGTCTACGGGCTGTTCGGGTTCGTCACCGACGCCGTCGTGCGGCTCCTCGAAAGGAGGGCGCTGTCATGGCGGCAGACGCTGGGCAGCTGACATCTGGTTTCGTGCGGGTCAGCGGACTTGACCGCCGGTTCGATTCCCGGGCGGTGCTGGACGGGCTGGATCTGATGATCGCTCCGGGCGAGTTCGTGGCGCTGCTCGGGCACAGCGGATCGGGCAAGTCCACTCTGCTGCGCGCCCTGGCCGGCATCGACTACGCCGCGTCAGGAGGCGGCACGGTCGAGGCTCCCGCCGCCGTGTCCATGGTGTTCCAGGACTCGCGGCTGCTGCCCTGGCTGCGCGTGCTCGACAACGTGGTGCTAGGGCTGAGCGGCCGGTCCGCCGCCGTGGCCAGGGGCCGGGAGGCCCTTGCCGAGGTTGGCCTAGCCGGGCGCGAGCGGGCCTGGCCGAACCAGCTTTCCGGCGGCGAGCAGCAGCGGGCCTCACTAGCCCGGTCGCTGGTGCGCGAGCCGCAGCTTTTGCTGGCCGACGAGCCGTTCGGCGCGCTGGACGCGCTCACCCGGATAAAGATGCAGCGCCTGCTGCGCGACCTGTGCGACCGGCACCGTCCGGCGGTGCTGCTGGTCACCCACGACGTGGACGAGGCGGTCGTGCTCGCCGATCGGGTGATCGTCTTGCACGACGGACGCGCCGGCCTGGACCTGGACGTCGACCTGCCGCAGCCACGCTCACCGCGGAACGCGGGCTTCCAGACCTACCGCGAGCGCCTGCTTGGCGCGCTCGGCGTCACCGAACCGACCGAGGAGAAGTGATCTCATGACCGTAACCCAGCACGCGTTCACGCCCAGGCACACTGTGGTGGCCGACTGATGCCGGGATCGTTGAAGCGCCGGCCGCTGATCTTCAACCTGTTCATGATGGACACGGGCCACCACGAGGCATCGTGGCGGCTGCCGGGCAGCTACCCACTGGCCAACCTGGACATCGAGTACTTCGAGAAGCTCGCCCGGCTCGCCGAGTCGGTGACGTTCGACTCCGTCTTCCTGGCCGACCATCCCTCGCTGGAGGGCGGGGGGCGCCGGCCGTCGGGACGGATCGAGCCGCTCACCCTGCTGACAGCGGTGGCGCGGGCAACAACCCGCATCGGGCTGATCGCCACCGCCTCGACGAGCTACAACGACCCGTACAACCTGGCCCGCAAGTTCGCCTCGCTGGACCTGGTCAGCGGCGGCCGGGCCGGCTGGAACATCGTCACGACGGCGGGTGACGCGTCCGCCCGCAACTTCGGCCTGGACTCCCAGCCGTCCCACCTCGAGCGCTACCAGCGGGCGGACGAGTTCGTGGCCGTCGCCAGGAAGCTCTGGGACAGCTGGGAGGACGACGCGGTCGTCGCTGACCCGTCAAGCGGTGTCTGGTCGGACGACGCGAAGATCCACGCGATTGACCACCACGGCCGGTTCTTCGACGTCCGCGGGCCGATGAACCTTCCCCGCACGCCGCAGGGGCACCCGGTGCTCGTGCAGGCCGGGTCGTCGGAGGACGGCCGGGACTTCGCGGCCCGGCACGCCGAGGCTGTCTTCACCGCGCAGCAGACCCTTGCGGACGGGCAGGCCTTCTACGCCGATCTCAAGCGGCGGGCGAAGCTCGCCGGGCGGGACCCCGGCCTGGTAAAGATACTGCCTGGTCTCGTTCCGGTGATCGGGTCGACCGAGGCCGAGGCGCGGGACCTGGACGACCAGCTGGACCAGCTCATCCTGGCCGAATCCGCCCGGGACCGCCTGGCCCGCCGGTTCGGGCTCTCGCCGGAGCAGCTCCCGCTCGACGCGCCGCTGCCCTCCGACTTGCCCACGGAAGACGACATCGAAGGGGCCAAGAGCCGGTACACGCTGATCGTCGAGCTGGGCCGCCGGGAGCAGCTGACCGTCCGGCAGCTGATCGGGCGCCTTGGCGGCGGCCGGGGCCACCGCACCTTCGCCGGCACCCCGGAGCAGGTCGCGGCCACGATCGAGGAATGGGCCGCCCAGGGAGCAGCCGACGGGTTCAATGTCATGCCGGCCGCGCTGCCGTCCGGGTTCGAGGCATTCGCCGAGCACGTCGTGCCGATCCTGCGCTCGCGGGGCCTGATCAGGTCCGAATACGCCGGCACCACCCTGCGGGAGCACTACGGTCTGCCCCGCCCGGCGAGCCAGTACGCGCCCGTCCCCGAAGGAGCCCTTGCATGAGCTACGAATTCCTCTGGTACATCCCGAACACCGTCGAGGCGGGCCACCGTCTCGACACCGTCGCGAGCGGGTGGGCGAACCTGGACCTGTCCACCGGACTCGCCCGGATCCTGGAGGACCACGGCTGGGGCGGCGCGCTGATCGGCACCGGCTGGGGCCGCCCGGACACGTTCACGGTAGCGACCGCCATCGCGGCGCGCACGACGACGTTCAAGCCGCTCGCCGCGATCCGACCTGGCTACTGGCAGCCGGCGCACTTCGCGAGCGCCGCGGCCACGCTGGACAACCTCACCGGCGGGCGGCTGCTGATCAACATCGTGAGCGGTCAGGACAACCTGGCCGCCTACGGCGACGCCGAGGGCGAGCAGCCGCAGCGGTATGCGCGGACGAAAGAATTCCTCCAGATCGTCCGGCGGCTGTGGCACGAGGACGACGTCACGTTCAAGGGCGAGTACTTCGGCGTCGAAAACTCGACCCTGGCCCTGAAGCCGCACGGCGCCTCGGAGGGACGCCACCCCAAGCTGTATTTCGGCGGTGCCTCCGAGGCGGCGCAGAAGGTGTCGGCGACCGAGGCCGACGTGCAGCTGTTCTGGGGCGAGCCGCTCGACGGCGTCGCCGAGCGCATCGACCGGCTCCTGGAGCTGTCGGGCTCGCTTGGCCGCGAGCACGCGCCGCTGGAGTTCGGGCTGCGGATCACGACCCTGGTCCGCGACACGTCCGACGAAGCGTGGCGCGAGGCCGAATCGAGGGTCGCGGTGATGGCCGGGAAAGAAGCCGGAACCGACCGCAGCGGCGCCGGCGGACAGGGCCCCGGCGGCCAGCGGTGGCGCGGCGCGGTCGGCCAGCAGCGGCTGCTGTCCCTGGCCGAGCGCGGCGAGGTCCTCGACTCCTGCCTGTATACCGAGCCCGGCAAGTACGGCGGCGGCGGCGCGGGCACGACGTGGCTGGTCGGCTCGCACGAGGAGGTGGCGGCGGCCCTGCGGAAGTACGCGGACCTCGGCATCACGCACTTCGTCTTGTCCGACACCCCGTACCGGGAGGAAGCAGCCCGCGTCGGCGACAGCCTGCTGCCGCTCCTGCGCTCTTGACCTTCCGCTGACCGGCGCGTGCCCCTTACCGCGGGCGCCCCGAGTACGCCTACCGCCTGGCTGTCGACCCGCCTGCCGCGAAGAAACTGCGCATCTTCGGCCTCCCGGACGCTGACAGCAGCTCGTCCGGCCGAGCAGACCGGGACGCAGGTTTAAACCGCGCCAGCCGGTAAGCAGTTACGGGCATGAGTATCACATCTCATGAGCCCAATCTGCTGACGGCACGGCGGTCTTGGCCGCAAGCGATCGCGGGCCTCGGCGCCGTCGCTTTGCTCGCGGCGTGCGGCTCGGGCCCCACCGGCGCCACGGCCGGTTCCGCGAGCCCGTCGCCGGCGCCGAGCACCCCGCCAGCCGCGACTCGCTCGGTTTCGTGTGCACAGGTGAGAGCACTGCGTGCGGCCCTGGCGAACGTCGGCGAAATCGGCGTGAACGCCAATACCGATACCAGCAGCAGGGTCTCGGCTGACCTGACGATCATCGAGGCGACGCTAGTCGCGCTGAAAGGCGAGGTCAGCTCGGCGTTCTCAGCCGAGGCGGGCCAGGTCCGTGCCGATCTGACCGCGATCAGCAAACATGCGCGGACGCTGGCGGCGCATCCGTCACCGGCAAACCTCCGGGCAACGACAACCGCCGTGGGCTCGCTCAAGACGGCCGTCGGATCAGCGATTGCGACCATCAGGACTGTCTGCCCGTCGTCCTGATGAGCGGCGGTTTCCCGGAGCGGCATCACCGCAGGTCCGGCATGAGCGATCAGGAAAGAAGGAGGCAGAATAACGGCTTAAAGCGCTGCAGATAGGCTCTCGTCTGAGCCCGGAATGGCGTGCGGCGGCGAGAGGCGGAAGCATGAGCGGCGGTTTGGCGTCGGAGACAGGCTCGCCTGAGGAAACGTCATCGGCGGACTCACAACCGCTCGACGAGGCCCCGGCTTTCGACACGTCGGTCGCGCACTCGGCGCGCGTCTACGACTACTGGCTCGGCGGCAAGGACAACTTCGCCGCCGACCGGGCAGCCGCTGAGCAGGTGATCGAGGTCCGCCCGGCCATCAGGACCGACGTGCGCGCGAACCGTGCCTTCCTCGGCCGGGCCGTGCGCTACCTGGCGGGACCTGCGGGCATCAGGCAGTTCCTTGACATCGGCACTGGCCTGCCGTCGGCCGACAATACGCACGAAGTAGCGCAGTCAGTGGCGCCCGACTCCCGCGTCGTTTACGTGGACAACGACCCGATCGTGCTCGCGCACGCCCGCGCGCTGCTGACCAGTTCGCCTGAGGGAGTGACCGCTTATCTCGACGCGGACCTGCGGCATCCTGAAGCGATCCTGGCCAGAGCTGGACAGACCCTCGACCTGACCCGGCCGGTCGCGATCATGCTGGTCGCGGTACTGCACCACGTTCCCGACTCCGATGACCCGTACGGGCTCGTCGCACGGTTGCGCGACGCCGTCCCGGCGGGCAGCTACCTGGTGATCTCGCACCCGGCCAGCGACGTTGAGACCGAGAAAGTGACCGAGGTCGCGCGGCGATACAACGCGTCGGTCGTCACCGGGCAGACTCGCCGCAGCGCGGACGAGGTAGCTGCCTTCTTGGGAGACTGGGAGATCCTTGAGCCCGGCGTCACGCAGACACCCGCGTGGCGGCCGGATCCGGCCTCGCCCCCGGCGGGACCGGTCCCGATGTGGGCCGGCGTCGCTCGTAAGCCGTAGTCTCCGGGCGAGACAGTATCGTCGCTGAGCCGGTTGGTACGGCGTCGGCCGCGCCGTCGCGCCGGCGGCAGCCTTCAGCTTCAGGTCAACTGCCCTGCCCCGAAATCTGCACCTGGCGAGCGCCTCGCCCTGCGCCTAGACCAAGCCCGCGATCTCCCGGATGCTGCCGGCGTTCGCCCTGGCCAGGCCTGCGGGTCCAGGTCGGCCGTGAATACCTTCTGGAGCATGTGCCAGCTCTCCGGGTGCTCGCGGATGCCCTCCTCGAACGCATCGGCCAACCGCTGGCTCATCAGGGCGATCTTGTCAGGCCGGCTGGCGCCCGGCGGGACGGCTATCTCCGGGTAGACCCGGATCGCCCAGTACTCGCCCTCGAACCACAGCGTCGCCGGGATCAGGGCCGCGCCGGTCTGGACGGCCAGCGTCGCCGGCACATTGGCCATCCGGGCGGTCTCGCCGAAGAACTCGACCTCCACGCCGTGTGCGGTGAGGTCGCGATCGCACACCAGGCAGACCAGGCGCCCCTGCCGCAGCCGCCGGGCCATCTGGCCGAAGGCATTCGCGCCCGCGTGCGGCAGCACCTCCATGCCCAGACCCTCACGGAGCCTGATGAACCGCTGGTACACGCGGTCGGCGTTCAGCCGCTCCGCCACGGTGGTTAACGGGCCCGCGCCCCGCCGGATGATCCACGCGCCCGCCAGCTCGTAGTTGCCCATGTGCGGCAGGGCGAAGATGACGCCACGGCCGGCCGCCAGGTGGTCGAGGGCGGCCTGGTCCAGGCCGCCGTACAGCCGGGTTCGGCTCATGATCTGGTCGGCCGGGATCACCGGCAGCCGGAACACCTCCAGCCAGTAGCGCAGGTAGGAGCGCATGCCCAGCCGGGAGACCTGGCGCGTCCGATCCGGCGGCGCATCGGGCCCGAGGACCCGGGCCAGATTCGCCTCGAGCTGGCGCACGCCCCGGCCGTGGGCCCACCACAGCGCATCCGCGATCGCCGCGAACAGCCCCCGTGCCCACGTCTCCGGCAGCCGGCATACGACGGCCCAGCCGAGCAGGTACAGCCGGGAAGTCAGACTGTGACTCAGCTTCGTCAACGCTGCCCTCCCTCCAGCACGATGCCGCGGGAGCGTATATCTCAGTATCTACCGAGCGGACCGCGCGTTAGCCCGGCCGCGGGCTGGTCTTGGCCGCTCAGGACCGCCGCTCCCCGAAGCCGCGTGACCGCCTGACAGTCAGGCAGGTGGCCGGTACCCACTCCCCTTAACCACCCAACATCGGCGGCTCACGTCATCCTCCCAGGCGGGCCGCTGCTTCTAACCGGGAACGAAGGAGTGCGTCGCGGGCTGACTGCGCCGCCGAGGGCTGGCGCGACCGCGGAAGTTGTGATGCGCCGGCGCTGCCAGGCCAGCAGACTGCCGACCAGCACACCGACGGCAAGCGCGGTGACATGGCCGACGGCCGAAACCTCGAGGCTGGTCAGCCCGTCGAAGGTGCGACCGATGAGACAAGCACGACGAGGACGAGAAGGGCCGCGGGCGCGAGCCAGCCATCCCCCGTACACGGCGACCGCAATCGCCGACACCACAACGTACGACGGCCCGACGTCGATCAGGAACCTGTCCGCCGACGGCAGGCTGCCATGGAGGACGCGGTAGCCGATGATGCCCTCGCTGATCAGGGTGCCGATCACGGTGCCGGCCGCGCAGATCATCGCCGTGCGCCAGTTGCCCAGGGCGCGGTTAGCCCCGAACATGGCGAAGGCGATCAGCACGGGCCATGCCCAGAGGTACGACGTGGGGAAGAACGCTGAGGCGATCAGGCAGCCGACCGGATCGTGCTCCAGATTGTGCCTTTTGGTGCTGGCCCAGCGCAGCAGCGCAGATCGGTCAACAACGGGCAGCAAGGCATAACCGAGGCTGCCCGTGCAGACCCCAGCCAGGTAACCGCGTACCTGGTGAACGGCGAACGCGCACGGCGCGACGTGGAG
>Ga0335073_10016664_pt1 | contig 10269 bp, 12 predicted proteins | sample Lox_Sample_22_FD_207093 | JGI IMG/M metagenome (GOLD analysis project Ga0335073, IMG submission 207093) | Soil microbial communities from Loxahatchee National Wildlife Refuge, Florida, United States - Lox_Sample_2.2 | ecosystem: Environmental > Terrestrial > Soil > Wetlands | place: USA... | reverse complement strand
GCCTGCGTTGTTGCACGTCGAACGGCGCGGCGAGGGCGCGCGCATCGTTGACGAACGGGGTGTCGTGCGCTTGACGCTGCCGCAAGCCAACGTGACGCAGACGACGGTGGCCGATCTGGACCGCGTGCTCGAGAGGACGATGGAGTCGGCGACGTCGTTCGGCGACGTGGGACGCGCGCTCCCGGAGCTTTACGTCCTGCATCGCGGTCACGTCGCCGATTTCAGCGGGCTTGGAAGTCTCGAGCAAGCGCGGGCGTTGGTGCGCGAGGAGGTCAGCGGCCGCGAGCCGGGCGAGGCGGTGACGATTCTGACGGTGAAGCGACTCGCGTAGAATGCCTCGTTCCTACCGTCTCGGCCGGCGTAAAGCCTCGGCAGATGAAACACGTGCACGGATCGTGACCGGTGCGCGCGAGCTCTTGCTCTCCGACGACGGATATCGCCGCTTCACCATGGACGCAATCGCCCGACACACCAACGTGGCGCGTATGACCGTGTATTACCAGTTTCAGTCGAAGACCGGACTCTTCGAGGCGCTGGCCGATGACATTGCCGAGCGCGGAAAAATCCGCGAAAACATCGAGCTTGCGTTCTCGCAATCCGATACGCGCAAGGGCTTGGGCGAATTGATCTCCGCGTTCGTGCACTTTTGGCTTGCCGACACCGACGTCATGCGCAAGCTCAACGCGCTCTCCACGCTCGACCGTGAGTCGCATGCGGCGGAGCGCGACGCATGGCGGCGCAAGGCGATCGAGACGATGATGGGGCGCGTGCAAAAGCAGTACGCGCTCTCACGAAAGACCGTGCGCCGCGGAACCGAGGCGTTGTACATGCTCACGAGCTTTTCGGCCTGCGAAGTGCTGGCGAGCCAGGGCCGATCGGAGCGCGACATCGCCGCGCGAATCCGCGAACTCGTAGGGGAGACCCTCGATCTGGACTTGACAATTTAGCTAGACTGTAAGTATAAATATGCCATGACCGCATGGCTGATCGCGCTCCACGTCCTGGCCGCCGCTTTCTGGGTCGGCGCGAGTCTCACGCTCAAATTCGTCGTCGTCGCGGTGCGCCGCAGCGGCGTCGACGCAGCGTCGTTCATGCCGACCTTGATGTTCCGCTCGCGGCTTGCGCTCGCGCTCGGCATCGCCGGCGCGACGACGATTTTCTCCGGCCTGGGCGCGTTGTGGATCGTCTCGGGCGGCTTCAATCCCGCGTTCATGCGCAGCACGACGGGAATACTGATCAGCTGCGGCGCGGGCTGCGGAATCCTCGCCGTTATCACCGGAATCGGCACCGGCCGCCTGCAAGAAAAAGGCGCCCCGTTCGCCGCAGCGACCGGGACGCTCTTAGTGATTGCGCTCGTCTGTATGACGCTCGGCGCGCACGTCTAACCGCGCAAGGCGCTCGCCTCGTCCTTGCCGACCGTGCTGTGCGAACGGCTGTACGCAAAGTACACGATGAGGCCGAGCAGCATCCAGACGATGAAGGAAAATATCGGGAGCGGAAGGCCGAGAACGTAATTCACGTCGATGTTAAGACCGAGGGTCTTGGCCAACAGAGGCGACCAGATCGGCGCGAGAAACAGCAGACCCGAAAGAATCACGGAGATCACCGGAACGAGAAGCGGTCCTCCGGGGACTTGGTAACCGCTCGTTGAGGGATACCGTCTGCGCAGGATCGGCAGCGCGATCGATACGAGGACGAATGCGAAGAGCGTGCCGGTATTCGTCAGCTCGCCCAGGATGCTGATCGGAGTCAACGACCCGGCGATTGCGATCAGCAGCGTGAAGATGATCGTCGTGATCGACGGCGTCCGGAATTTTTTGTGGACTTTTGAGAAGAAGGCGGGCAAAAGACCGTCGCGCGACATCGCGAAGAAGACGCGCGTCTGTCCGAACATCATGACGAGTAACACCGTCGTCAAGCCCGCGATCGCGCCGAGCGCAATAATCGCTCCGGCCCACGGCATGCCGACTTGATCGATAGCGTACGCTACCGGCTGCGGCACGTTGAGATGGTTGTATGGAACGATGCCGGTAAGAATCGCCGCGACGATAATGTACAGGACGGTGCAAACCGCAAGGCTTCCGATGATGCCGATCGGCATGTCCTTCTTTGGATTGACCGATTCTTCGGCTGCGGTCGACACCGCGTCGAAGCCGATGTAGGCGAAAAAGACGAAGAATGCGCCGAAGAACGTTCCGCCAAGCGTATACGGAAAATAGGGCGACCAGTTTGCGCTATTTACGTGGCCGACACCGATTGCGATAAAGAAGAGCACGACGCAGACCTTGATCGCAACGATGACGTTATTGACAACCGCCGATTCACGCGTTCCGCGGTAGAGCAAAACGCCGATGAGACAGATGATGCCGAACGCGGGCAAATTCATGATTCCATGCATCGGCTCGCCCATGGGTCCCGTATCCCAAGGATTGTGCATCAGCGAGAGCGGGATCTGAAACCCCGTGATGTTCTTCACCACGGTGTAGAAGTATCCGGACCAGCCGACGCTGACCGTGGCCGCGCCGAGCGCGTACTCGAGCACCAGGTCCCAACCGATGATCCAGGCGATGAACTCGCCGAGCGAGGCGTAGGCGAACGTGTAAGCGCTACCGGCGATCGGGACGCGGCTCGCTACCTCCGAATAGCACAGCGCCGCGAAGGCGCTGACAAATCCGGCGACGATGAACGAGACCGTGAGGGACGGCCCGGTGTATTTGGCCGCGGCGACGCCGGTAAGGACGAAGATGCCGGTGCCGATAATGGCGCCGATACCCATCGCGATCAGCGAGACGGGACCGAGCGTCTTCTTCAGACTGTGGGAGTCGTCTTTGGTGTCGGCCAAGAGCCGCTCGAGCGGCTTCACACGTTGTAGCAGCATTACGGCAGCGGAATACTTGTCTTGACAGGCGTACCCCTGCGTGGTGGGTACCGCAGGGGCATATGACGTGCTGGTCATCGGCGGCGGCAACGCGGGATGTGCCGCAGCATTGGCCGCAGCGCGACATGGCGCGCGGACGCTCCTGATCGAGCGCTACGGGTTCCTCGGCGGCACCGCGACCGCGGCGATGGTCGGGCCGTGGATGACCTTTCATTCGGGGACGCAGCGGATCGTCGGCGGGATCGCTCAGGAAATGGTCGAGCGCTTGATGCGCCGCGGGGCCTCTCCCGGCCACATTGCCGACTCCTCCGACTACGTGCCGACGATCACCCCGTTCGATCCGGAGATTCATAAGGCGCTGCTCTTCGAGATGATGCGCGAGTCCGGCGTCGAGCTGTTGTTGCACGCCTGGTTTCTCGCAACGCACGTCGAGGGAGAGCGCGTGGCCGGTGCGAGCGTCGCCACGGTCGGCGGCGGGCGCAGTTTTCGTGCGCGCGTGGTGATCGACGCAACCGCCGACGCGCACGTTGCCGCTTCGGCCGGCGTACCGACGCAAAAGGGCGACGAGCGCGGACGCGTGCAACCGGCAAGCCTGATGTTTCGCCTGAGTCACGTCGATCTTTCGAAGACCGCGACTTACGTTCGCATGCACGCCGATCAGATGCGCACGTCGCTCAAGGCACACGAGCGCACCGCGCACGCGCTGACGGCGGTCGCCGGTCTGTACGAGCTCTGGGCACAGGCGCAGGAAGACGGCGTCGTGGACATTCCACGCGAGCTTGTCTCGTTTTTCATCTCACCGTATCCCGATGAAGTGACGGTGAACATGACGCGCGTCACCGATATCGATCCGCTCGATCCGGTCGACCTCACCCGCGCCGAAGTCGAAGCACGTCTGCAGGTGATGCAGTTGCTCCGCTTCTTTCGCGAGCGCGTGCCGGGATTCGAAAACGCGCGTATCGCCGGAACGGGCACGCAAGTGGGCATTCGCGAATCGCGCCGTATCGAAGGGCGGTACACGCTGACCGCTGACGACGTGCTGCACGCGCGCCAGTTCCCCGATGCGATTGCGCGCAGCGCGTATCCGATCGACATTCACAATCCCTCGGGAAGCGGAACGACCACGCATCGACCTCCGCCCGGCGCCAGCTACGAGATTCCCTACCGCTGTCTCGTCCCGATCAATCGCGAGCAATTGCTCGTTGCCGGACGGTGCATCTCGACCACGCACGAGGCGCTCGCTTCGACGCGCCTGACGCCGACGGTGATGACGCTCGGCCAAGCGGCCGGCACGGCCGCGGCAATTGCCAGCGAACGCAGCGAGCTCGCCGCGGACGTCGATACCGATCTCTTACGCTCGACGCTGATGGCCGACGGCGTGGATTTGCGCCGCGCCTCGTGAACGCGGCGTTCGAGGCGGCCCGCGCGTATGGCGTCGCCGTCGAGTTTGCGGATTTGGGCGGGTGGGGCGCTGCGGAACTGCGCTCCGAATACGATGCGCACGGCCCGGTGATCCGTCTCAACACTCGTTTGGCGATGGACGATGAGCTGGTCGCGCGCTGCATTTACCACGAGCTGTACCATCACCGTGAAGCGATCGGCGAGGTCGTGCGGCTGCGCGACCGGCGCGAGCGCGAAGCTGCTGCCGACGCCTTCGCGCGCGGCCTACTCGCGCGGTGCTAAACGATGCTCTTTGCGGGAATCGACGGCGGACAGAGCGGCACGACCGCAGCGATCGGCGACGAGACGCGCGTTCTCGGGCGCGGGCACAGCGGGCCCGCCGACGAGGTTGGTGAAGGGCCGGACTCGACGCGCTTGCGCGACGCGCTCGAAGGCGCGCTTGCCGATGCGCGCTCGGCAGCGAACCTGCCGCCGGGCACATCGTTCGAGGCGATCGTCGCCGGCGTCTCGGGATACGAAGGGCGCATCGCTGGTCTCGCGCCGCGCATGCCCACGAAGAAGTTCGCGATCGTGCACGACGCGCCGATCGCGCATGCGGGCGCGCTTCAGGGAAATCCCGGCGTGGTGGTCATCGCGGGCACGGGTTCCGCGGCGTATGCGCTCGCGAGCGACGGCCGCACGCGCAGCGCAGGCGGCTGGGGATATCTCTTCGGCGACGAAGGCAGCGGATTTTGGATCGCGCGCACGTTCGTTTCACGCGCGATCGAAGACGAGCGGCAAGCGCAACCGGCGCTGCAGTATTTCGGTGTCTCGAGCCTGCACGAACTCGCGCGCGCGTTTTACAGCGGCGCAATCACTCGCGAACGTTTTGCGTCCTTTGCCGGCGTGGCGCTTGCCCGCGAGGACCTGGCGGAAGAAGCCGCCCGCGAGCTGGCGCGGCTCGCGCACGCGGCGGTCATCGAGCGACCCTGTGCGATCGCATTCGTCGGGGGCCTGATGCGCAATGAAAGCTTTGCGGCACGCGTGCGCGATGCGACCCGCGCCGCGCTCCCCGATTGCTCGCTCGTCGAGCCGGCAGCCGATCCGGCCGAGGGCGCGTTGATCTTGGCGAGGCGCGCGTGAGGACGCTCGAGCGGCTGCGCGGCGGCTTGATCGTTTCGGTGCAAGCCTGGAGCGGTTCGGCGATCGACGATCCGCTGGTGCTCGGCGCCATGGCATCTGCAGCGCAAGCAAACGGTGCGGCCGGTGTGCGGATGCAGGGCGCCGCGAACCTTCGAGCCGCGCGTGCTCGGCTGACGATCCCGATGATCGGCATCATCAAAATTGACTATCCCGGATTCGCGCCGTACATTACCCCGACGCTCGCGCAGGTTCAGGAAGTCGCTGCCTGTGGCGTCGAGATCATCGCCTTCGACGCGACGCCGCGCGCGCGTCCCGACGGATCGACGGTCGAATCGTTGGTTGCCGCCGTCCACGCGGCGGGCTGCATCGCGATGGCCGATTGCGCGAGCGTCGGCGATGCGCTCTGCGCGCTTGCTGCCGGAGCGGAGATGCTGGCCACGACCCTGTGCGGTTATACTGATGAAACGAGAGGGACGCCCTTGCCGGCGCTTCCGCTGCTCCGCGAACTCGCCGAACTCGATGCGTTCGCGCTGTGCGAGGGTGGAGTGCGCGCCCCGGGTGAGGTCGAGGCCGCGTTCGCCGCCGGGGCGGATGCCGTCGTGGTGGGCAGCGCGATCACGAATACCGACTGGCTCGTCGGGGAGTTTGCCGCCCGCGCGCCTAAAGGGCATCCCACACGCTAAAGTCGATGCCGGCGCAGCCGCTGATATTTATAGTGATGAGAAGACTCGCAAGGTTAGGGAGAGAGATCCTTGGTTGAGAATCGCGCTGCGGGAGCTTCGCTCGACCGCGGCTTTTGGACTGTTACCGCGGTGCTCGCGCTCTTGTCGGTCGCCGGGATCGTCTATTGGTCGACGGCGCCGCTCGATACGATCATGCCGGTGGTGGCCGCCCAGCCGGGCGAACAGGTCGATGAGCTTCTGCGCTTCATGGCTGCCTCGGGCACGGCGCTCTTCATCTTTGTCGCCGGTTACCTGCTGTATTTTTCCATCGCGTTCCGCGCCAAAGCGAGCGACGGTCCCGATGCGATCGGCGTGCAGATCCACGACAACCACGTCCTCGAGTTTTGGTGGACGCTGATCCCCACGCTGTTCGTCGTGCTGCTCTCGTACCTGAGCATTCGAATTTGGTATCAGATTCAAATCGCGCAGCCCGCGAACGGATTGGTCGTCGAATCGATCGGACATCAATGGTACTTCACCTTCCGTTATCCGCAGGTCAACGGCGAGGTGACGGGCGAGATGCATCTGCCGGTCAACCAGCCGGTCGTGCTCAACGTGACCTCCTCCGACGTCATCCACTCGTTCTGGGTCCCGGCCTTTCGCCTCAAGGCCGACATGGTGCCGGGCCTGATCAATACGATCCGGTTTACGCCGACCAAGGTTGGGCGCTACCCGATCGTCTGCACCGAATTTTGCGGCACCGACCATGGCCTCATGAGCGGAGAGATTCCGACCGTCGACGGCAAACCCAATAACGGCGCGGAGTTTTTGGTGGTCGATACACCGGCCAACTTCCAAAAGTGGTACCACGGATGGCAAACCAAGAACGCCAACGTGAGCAACGCGCTCCCGACCACCAGCGGGACGGTCGCGCTCACCGGCGGCGACGCGGCTGCGGGCAAGGCGCTCTTCGCACAGAAGTGCAGCGCTTGTCACGCGCTTGGCCCGTTCTCGCAGCGGATCGTGGGTCCGGGGCTCAAAGGCGTCCTGCACGACCCCACTCATCCCAACCTCGTCGACGGACAACCGGCTACGCCGGCCGACGTCGCCTCGATTCTCCAAAAGGGCTTCACCGGTAGTCTTGGTACGATGCCCAATGCCACCGCGAACGGCCTTTCCGACAAAGACATAGCGAATCTCGTCGCGTACCTGAATTCGCTGAAGTAACCGGGAGCACACACGAGTCATGTCAACGACAGCGCAGCACGCGGGCGGGATCGCCGGCCACATCCATCCGGAGCCGCAAGGGTTCGTCCGGCGGTACATCTTCTCGATCGATCACAAGATCATCGGGATCCAGTACTTGGTCACGGGGTTCGTGTTCTTGATGCTCGGCGGCTTGCTGGCCGAAGTCATACGCACGCAGCTGCTCAATGCAACCGGCGGGTTCGTGAGTCCCGACGTCTATAACGAAGTCTACTCCGTCCACGGCTCGACGATGGTCTGGCTCGTGATCATCCCGCTCATGACGGGCGCCTTCGGCAATATCATCATGCCGCTGCAAATCGGCGCGCGCGACGTGGCGTTTCCGTGGCTGAACATGCTCAGCTTCTGGATCTTCCCGGTCGCGGGCCTGATGCTGTTCTCGTCGTTTCTGATGGGCGCGCCGGTTGCGGGCTGGACCGAGTATCCGCCGATGTCGCTGCAGGCGGGGCCAGGCACCTCGATGTGGGCGGCCGCCATCTTCTTAGTCGGCGTCAGCTCGACGCTGACGGGCATCAACTTCGTGGTGACGATGTACCAGATGCGCGCGCCCGGCATGACCTTCACCCGCATGCCGCTCTTTTGCTGGGCGCAGCTCGCCACCGCGCCGCTGCTCATGATCGCGACGACGGCGCTCGCCGCCGCGCTCGCCGCGCTCTTTATCGAGCGCCAATTCGGCGTGCCGTTCTACGATCCGACCAAGGGCGGCAGCCCGCTGATGTGGCAGCACATGTTCTGGTTCTACTCGCATCCGGCCGTGTACATCATGATTTTGCCGGGATTCGGCATGATCTCCGAGATCATCCCGACCTTCGCGCGTAAACCGATCTTCGGTTACAAGCTGATCGCGTTCTCGTCGATGGCGATCGCCCTTGCGGGCTTCATGGTCTGGGCGCACCACATGTTCACCTCGGGCCTCGCGCCCTATCTGCAGTTGCCGTTCATGATCCTCACCTTCGTGATCGCGATTCCGACGGGCGTGAAAATCTTCTCCTGGACCGCGACGCTGTGGGGCGGAAAGATCCACTACACGACGGCGATGCTCTTTGCCATCGGATTCGTCGCGCTCTTTACGCTCGGCGGCATCACGGGCATTTTCCTCGCGGCGGTGCCGTTCGATCTGCACGTGCACGGCACGTACTTCGTGGTGGCCCATCTCCACTACGTGCTCGTCGGCGGATCGCTGACGTCGCTGTTCGCGGGCACCTACTTCTACTTCCCCAAATTTACCGGGCGGCTGATGAACGAGACGCTCGGGAAGTGGCACTTCTGGCTCTTCTTTATCGGCTTCAACGGCACGTTCTTGCCGCAGCATTGGCTGGGCATGCTCGGCATGCCGCGGCGCGTGCCGGAGTACGATCCGCAGTTCCAGTTCTGGAACGACGTGTCGTCGATCGCGTCCTATGTCATGACGTTTGCGATCCTGCTGTTCTTCATCAACATCTTATGGAGCCTTCGCAACGGCAAGAAGGCCGGCCCAAATCCGTGGGGTGCGCGCACGCTCGAATGGCAAATTCCTTCGCCGCCGCACTACTACAACTTCAAGAACATTCCGACGGTCTTCGGGCTGCCGTACAACTTCGGCCAGCCGCTCCCGTATAAGGGGCTGGACGAAGAACTCACCGACACGCCGGTTACGGTTGGAGCACATTAATGGCTGTCGCTTCACTACCGCACGTCGTCGCACCCGAGCACGAGGGGGCCGACCAGCTCTACGTCGAGACGCGCGCGCTGCGGCTTCAGGGGTTCCTGCTGTTTCTCGTTTCGGACTGCGTGCTGTTCTCGTCGTTCATCTTTGCGTACCTCTACATGCGCAACAGCGGTCAAGGGTGGCCGCCGCCGGGCATTAGCCGCCTCGACGTTGCATTCGCATCGCTCAACTCGGTCGTGCTCTTTGGTTCGGGAGCCACGATGCACTATGCGCTCGAGAATTGGAAGCACAACAATTTCGGCCGCTATGCATTCTTCATGATCGCGACGATTTTGCTGGGCATCGGCTTTCTCTCGGGTCAAGGCTACGAGTACACGACCTTGATCTACAAAGAGCACGTGACGTGGGCAGGGAGCGGCATTTTCGGCGCCTCGTTCTTCACGCTCACCGGCATGCACGGCTTCCACGTCTCGGTCGGCGTGCTGTATCTGATCATATTGTTCTTGCAATCGATCCACGGCGTCTACGACAAAGACAAATACTTCGGTCTGACCGCAGGTACGCTGTACTGGCACTTCGTCGATGTCATCTGGGTCGTACTGTTTTCGATCTTCTATCTGATTTAGGGGCGGCGGCATGCATATCGATCCTGCAGTTCTCGAACGAACGATCGCGATTATCGGCGGCATCATCGTCGCAATCGTGTCGGCCAAGGCGCTCAAAGACGATTGGACGACGCCCGGTCTCGACAACAACGTTTTCAAGATCATGCTCGGCCTGCTGTGTCTGGGTGCGGTGATCGCACTGCTGGCCGGCGCGGGCGTGCTCGGCAACTTCCCGAAGGCGGCGTGACGTGATCGAACATCAAGATGCCATCGACTTCAGCCGTGTCATCGAATCGCGAGGCATCGGCACGGGCGTGCGCTGGATCCTTGGAATCGGCATCGTGATGATTTTCACGATCGGCGGATTCACCGCGTTCCTCTCGGGACACGGTCACATGTGGCCGGCAACGCACACGATGCGGATGGACTTAGGGAGTATGCCGAAGTGACGGTTTGTCCGAGCTAAGCGCGCGACCCTCACTCAACGCCTCGCGTCTCGGACAAGTATGGTCAGGGTCCTCGCCGCTTCGGCTAATCCGTTCGGGTTCGCGCGCTTAGCTCGGACAGAGCGAACTTCGGTTAGGTGTCGGGATGCGGGCCCTTGCGTGGGGCGATGCCGATGGCGAGCGGAGGCAATTCGTCGGGTAGCAGGCCCGTGTTGTGGCCGTCGATCTTATGGATTCCCGC
>Ga0335073_10016663_pt1 | contig 10269 bp, 6 predicted proteins | sample Lox_Sample_22_FD_207093 | JGI IMG/M metagenome (GOLD analysis project Ga0335073, IMG submission 207093) | Soil microbial communities from Loxahatchee National Wildlife Refuge, Florida, United States - Lox_Sample_2.2 | ecosystem: Environmental > Terrestrial > Soil > Wetlands | place: USA: Florida... | reverse complement strand
GGCCCGATGGGAGCGGCGATCGGCGCCGGGGCCGGTGTTCTCGCCGGCGTGATCAGTTCCGTGTTCTTCGAAAATCCGCAGACGAAAGCTCACGACGACATCCAGAGCATCTACGGCGTGAACATCCCGAAGAACAGCGGCACGATCAAGCAGGTGGTTCAGATCGCGCAGTCACAGTTCGGCGGTGACATCGCGGTGGCCGTGCGGTCGCCGAGCGTCCGTCAACTCGTGATGTTGTACTCCGAGGCGACGGGGCAAAAGATGCCGCTTTCGGCCACCACGCCGTACGCCGGCAGTTTGGTCGAGCAGGGCGGCAATCTCTATCAGCAGGCCAGCTACCAGGATGGTCAGGCCCACGTTTACGCTTCGAACATCCCAACGCTCGGCGGGATCTCCGCGGGCGTCTATCCGACGCCGGGCAATCCGAACACGGCTGGCGGCACCGGCGCGACGTATCTGTCGCTGAACGTCAGCGGCTCGGACGCGGCGAATTTCATGACCGGCCAGTTCGTGACTCCGCAGTTCGTGACCGACCAGGCGATGGCGGCGCAGTATTCGAGCTACGGGCGCACCCAGCAATCGGCCAACATGCAGTTGCCCGGCCTAACCGTATCCTGACCTTCTCGTTTTTCCGACCACAAGGATTCGCTCTATGCGTAAACTGCTTACTTTCCTTGCCTGCGCTTTGCTCTGGCTGCTCTGCGCACCGCTGTGCCGGGCGCAGCCGGTGCTGACGACGATCCAGGACACGCTCTACAACCTCGACGGGTCGCTCATGAACGGCAGCCTGATCGTGACAACTCCGGCGTTCTCCGTGGCAGGCGTGCCGATCGCCCATGGCACGCACACGTTCCCGATCACGAACGGCGTGGTCAACATCCAGCTTGCGCCGACGGATCACGCGAATCCCGCCGTCACGTACACAGTGGATACCGTTTCGAACGGGTTGGGGGCAGCAAGCGTGTGGTCGGTGCCGACGCTGCCATCGGCGCAGTGCGCGTCGTCTTCGCATTGCACCATCGCCGAGGTTACCGTCGCCTCCGGCGTGGGTCCGACGCTGCTGTTGAATCCGAGCCAGATTTCGACGGGCGCTTCGCAGTCGGGTCAATTCTTGTGCAACGTGGTCGGCATCGTCGGCTGGTGCAACGCCGGCGGCGGGATCTGGGGATCGATCACCGGAACGCTCTCCGCGCAGACGGACCTCGAAAACGCGCTGAACGCGAAACAGAGCGCCCTCGGTTTCACGCCCGAGAACGTCGCGAACAAGGACGCGATCGGCGGATATGCGGGCCTGGACTCCGGTGGCAATCTCAAAGTGAGCACGGAGTGTCCGACGGCGTCGGCATCGCAGAAGGGCTGCCTCTCGGCGGGGGATTGGGCGGCGTTTAACGGGAAAGTGCAATCCGCCACGGTGACTCTCTCGGCTGCGCAGGTGTCGAATCTTTTCACCACTTCGTATCCTTTGGTTCCGGCACCAGGAAACGGCACCGTTCTTCAGTATCTTGGGCACGTCGTCAATTGCGTCAGCGGAGCGACGCCTACCGTGCTGATAGCCGGCTTCGGCGAAATCGGGCAAGTGGGATACGGCGCCGGAGCCTTCACCCAGAACACGATAACTCCTGCTACGGGCGGCTACCTCAATACCCCGAATGGACCATGCGCTGCAAACGCGTTAATCGTTGACATGGGCACGGCGGGCAATTACGAGTTCGGGAACGGTCTGGCGAGCGCCGCCGTGATCAATCAACCGTTGTCGTTCGGAGCAGTTTGCGTCAGTGGCAGTTGCGCGTTATCGAGCGGGACCACCACGATGACGATCACTACGTTCTACCGCATGATTTCCGGGGTTCAATAACAGGGTGCCGCCGGAAACTTGCAGCAGATGAGAGGTTGAAGCAATGCCCGGAAATATCCAGAACGCTGCACCAAGCGGCGTGATGCCCGCGTCGCTATGCACAGCGTTCACGGAATTGCGCGAATTTGTTCAGCTCCAGAACCAATATCACGATGGCACGGTTCAGCGGTCGCAACTCGCGCAGACGTCCCGGCGGACGTTTCGGCTCAGCAAACGATTGACCGCATCTCTGCTCGCAGCGCTGTACAGCTTCTGGGTCGCGCAGAACGCCGGCCTGACGCCGTTCGTCTTCTACAATCCGTTCGACGTGGCGTCGGGCCAGCAGATCGGCAGCAATTACGATTCGACCGGCAATAACACGCAGGGTCGCGTGACGGTGGTGTTTCGCGGCAACTGGGCGGAGGCGACGGACGTCGCGCGGACCAATATGCAGGGAATAGAATTGGTTGAAGTAGGGTGAATCGATCTGATCCGCCAATCAGTTCTCCCACCACTGGGTCGAGTTCTTGGAGCCAACCGCTGCATCGTTCTCTACCACTTGGGGACGTCGACCGGCCCCCTTTCGCCAGTGTTTGGGAAGCGCCAGGCCCCATCGGAGTGGGAGATCGTCTGGAAAGCGCTCCATAAGGCGGAGGTCCAGGTGTCGGCAACGAAGGCGCTCGTTGAACTCGCTTTCGAGTTTCTCAAACTCGTCGGCGATCACGCTTTCGGGTGGAAACAGAATGCCAAATCGCGCTCGGTCGTGACGCCGCAAGGCCATCCTGATCGCCGGAATCAAATCGAGATCTGCACTCACTAGGAAGGCTCTATCGAAACTTTGATCGATTGCGTTCTCAACGAGCCGAATTGCGATGTTGACGTCGGTTTGCTTTTCCGTGAGTTTGGTGTCCTTCCCGCACCTAGCGCACCGCATAGGTTCGTCGCAGGCTCTGCATCTGACGCTGCGCTCACGAAATTGTCCCTTAACTATCTCTGCGCCAGCAATCTTCTCCATAGCCAGAAGGTGTAACTTCTGGCGATGATTCGCGCCGCGGTTTCGTGGCGAGATGTCGGAAGTAAAGTATAGCACCCGTACCTGCGCGCCGGGGCTATAGTTTTGAATCGTCTTCGTCCAGTTGCACCAGCCGTAGGGGTACCAATCCTTGCCTTTGCTTGTCTCGAAGAAATTGAATCCGTCGATGTATGCCGATACCCTAATGTCGCATGCCATGGTCAGATCATAACCAATCCTGCAAAAAAGCTGCCGCTAGTGCGTTTCGACTCCTTGTGTTTTTGTCATGGGCGACTGTGACTCGTCCCTCCGCCAAATGCACCGGCCCGAGGACTTGAATTCCGACACACTTAATGTACTTCTGTCTGATCTTGCCTTCGATCCCGGTTTACGAAGCGCGAGTTCGATCGCGGCGCGATCTGCCTCGTAAATCGCGTATGGGAAGAACCACTCATCCATAAGAACAGCCAGCGCAACTGTCCACTCGTTTTTCAGATTGATTCGCCCAAGCCTGTAGGAACCTTCACGCTTTCGATGTCGGATCGTCTTGCTTTTAATTTCGATAGTAACGTCCCCTCGCTGTGCGTCAAAAGGCGCTCTGGCGTCGCTGAGTTTTAGGCCCAAAATGCGAGCTGCCTGGTATTCGCCCATCTCGCCCGTTATTCCTAGCGGCCTACCGGCTAGTTGCTCGTACTCAATCGCCAGTGGACGAACCGCTTCGAGGATTTCGCCCAAACGCGAGAAGACTTCAGGATCCATGTGATTTAGTGTTGCGCACTTGCGATCGAGTTGGTACAGCGTTCAGGAATTCACGGTAGAAATCACTCGTCGGTTGAAAGAACTAACCTATGTCCGACACCATCGGCCGCATCACCGTCCCAACGGTAGTCAACTCCGGCCAGACATTCCCGCTCACTACGCAGTACCCGTTCGGCTTCTCCGTCGAGCGCCCGGTGATCGTTCACCGCTTCGGCTCGCTCGACGCCAAACAGGAGCAGCGGTATTACGTCGGCATCGGTCCACGCAAATTCCAGTTCAAGCACCCGAACTTGAACTGGGCTGAGGTCAACCAGCTCAAGGCGTTTTGGGAGTCGATGCAGGGGCCGTGGCAGGCGTTCACCTACACCGTCCCCAACCCCGATGGAACGACCAGCAGTGTGCTCGTGACGTTCGAGCAGGCGCCGATTTCGTTCGAGTACCTGCGCAACGCGGCGCAGATCGGACTGAATTTCATCGAGGTCGTCGATCCGACCGCTGCGCCCTCTTACACGATCAGCTCCACCTGCCTGCGGTTCCCCTCGACCGCGCTCTCCACGGCGCTGCTTTCTGAAGTCCAGCAGATCGTCCCGCTGGTGCACATCCGCGTCCGCGAATCCGCGGTCGCGGACATTTATCTCTCCGACCGCCGCGTGACCGTCGGCGGGCAGCTTTACCTGCCACGATTGATCGGGATCGGCGAGGCGGGCTCCGACGTCCTGATCTCCCAGGACATCAAGGGCACTTCCGATAACGTCCGCTTCACGTTCGGTAACGGCGACCGCGTGATGACGCAGCTCGCCAACGACACGGACCTGAAGTACGCCGAAATAGACCTGTGCCTTTTCCACGTCAACTCCGGCATCCTGCTGCAACTGTGGAAGGGCGTCATCCAGAGCTTCACCAGCGATGGCACGCCGATCTTCGCGGTGACGTGCTCGGACGGCTTCTTCCAGATCATGAACCAGTACCCGGAGCGGCAGGTCAGCCGCCAGTGCTGGAAAACCTACAACGACGGCGTGAACTGCCCCTGGGCCACGCTGGGCGCGAGCGCCGCCGCAGTGACGGCCGCCGGCGGCGATCCCACGAGTTGCGATTATTACCTCGAATCGCCGAACGGATGTCAGGTTCACGGCATGTCCGCGTATTTCGGCGGGCATCAGGCTGATCCGCAGGGCGTCGTCATCAAGGATGATTCCACCGGTTTCCTCGGATTCGGACGCAACACCGTCACCGCGACTTCGATCATCTCGGACACGGTGTGGGGACTTGCCCTGCCAGAAATCTGGTGCAACAGCGGTGGCAACCCGCTCTATGCGTTCATGGCGACCGCGTTGATGGTCGATTACCGCGATGAATCGGGCTATGCGGACTCGCTCGGCATCTTGAGCGCTGGGCCTCTCGGTGGATTCACCGCGTCGATGGTCGTCACAAACGCGGACGGCTACCGATACGTGGTCGCGCCGATGGTCGACGGCTACACCTGGCAAGGCTTCCAGGTCAACGGGAATTTGAACGTCACGAAGTACCAGCCGGGATACGGGCTTCGGTACGTCACCGGCAGTGATCCGGCGAACCCGAGCACGGATTACTTCTCGCTTGGGCAAGGGACGCCGCAGGTGTGGGAGCCAAATGTTTACGCCGCGGGCACGTCGTCGTGCGAGATTCGCATCGTCAAGTCCACCACGATTCAACCGAGCACTCCCGATCAGCACCAGATGACGGTCCCGATCGATTACGGAATGTGGGGTTGGACCTGGGATCAGAGCGGCAATCGCACGGCGGTGATGGGGCTGATCAATCCATTTTGGATCGCGGTCAACATGCTGCTGCGCGCGCTTGGCTTGTACGGCGATCCGTCCACCGGCTCAAATCCTGCTGGCGGAACCGGACCGGCGTCGTCCGATCAACTCGCCGTGTTCGTGCTGCCCTCGCTGATTGTGGGCGATGGAAGCGGCGCGGCCGAGATCGCCGCAGCCCAAGTGGCCGCCATCCTCGGAACCGGCACCGAGACGCAGTTCCAGTTTCAGGGAATCATCAGCAGCCAGAAGCCGTTCCGCGATTGGCTCACAGAGGTCCTCAACTGCTGCCTGGGCTTCTACACCTGGGAGTTCGGGCAGTTGAAGCTCGGCTGTCGGATCAATGCGAGCGCGGTGGATGCGTACACACTCGCCAATTCTCTTTACCAGACCCTGCGGCTGACGCCGATCCAGGCCGGGTTCGAGCACTTGGTGATCTCGTTCGCCGACGTTGCCTATCAATACCAGGCGAACACGGGTGAGTATTGCGACAAGAGCCACGCTGCCTATTACGGGCGCGCCGGATCCCCGCTCACCAGCCAGATGCACTCCGTGGGTTGCTCTTCGCTCAGCCAGGCGCTTCGAATCGCGGCCACGCGCACACGCGAAGAACTCGGCGGTGTGACGCCCGCGGAATGGCGCGACGCGCGCACGGCCGCGTGGCAGACCACGCTTCTCGGCCTCGGCAACGAAGTCGGGCAGGTCGTCTCGATGACGCACCCGGACATTCCGGGCGTCCATGGGACGTGCAGCGTGTCAGGCAGCACGGCCACATGGGTGAGCGGCGATCCGTGGACCTATGCGGGGACCGCGACCGGAGACACCGAACTGATCAATAAAGAGATCGTGATCGGCGGTTCACAGATGACGATCACTGCGGTCGCCAGCGACGGCTCGACGATCACCACGTCTCCAGCACCTCCCAGCGGAACCGGCTTGGCGTTCCAAGTCATCACGATGTGCTTCCGCATCCAGCGCTGGAGCCTGAAGAAGGACTGGTCGGTGCAGATCGAGGCGCAGACCGTCACCTCTTCAATGTACGACCTGGACGTCGGGCCGAAGCCGATGGACGTGGTGCCTGCGCCGCTGCCGGCGCTGTTTTATCCAATCCCGCTCGGCCCGGTATGGGCTCCATACCAGGTGCAGGCGTCTTCGAGCGATGCGCTGTATCCCAGCGAGTGGACCTTCGATTCCGACCAGGAATACACGACGCTCGCCGACGGCAGCGCACTCGCGAGCCTGATCGTCACCGGCAAGCTTCCGGTGAACGAGTTCAGCGCCACGGGTGCGGGCGCGCCGGGAATCGGCTCGATCACGCAGAGCGCGACCGGCGGATCGCTGGCGGCGGACATCACGCTGTGGGTGGCCATTTGCGCGATCGATTCGAACGGCCTTCCGTCCGCACCTTCGAATATCGCGATCATCGGAACCGGTGCGGCGGCGGGTGGCACTTTCACGCTCGACAACATCACGTGGCCTGCCGTCGCGGGGCTCGCTTCTTACGTGCTGTTCGTCGGAACGCAACCTGACCTGATTTGCGCGCAGGCAACCGGCACGTTGACGGCGGGCACGGGCAACACGTACACGCCCGGATCGATCACGTTCGGTGGGCCAGTGGCGCGCTCGACATGGGCGCTGCCATCGCCGTACGTCGCCAAAGTTCGGATCAAAGCCAAGCTTCTGCTGCATTCCGGCGTGGCCGGTGTCGCCGTTACCACCGTCTCGACCAACACGCTGGTTTGTTCTGAACTGGTCGATACCTCCTCAACGCCGTTCAGTCCCGTCGGCCGCATTCTCTCCGTGATCGGACGGCCCAACGGCAGCACGCCCTTTGCGAGCTTCAACATCACCGCGTTCGTGCCGACCACCGGGACGCTGACTCTTGACCGCGACCCGACCGGGATCGTGAACATCGGCGACGCAGTGGTCATTCGCAACCAAGCGTCGGGCCTGTCAAGCACACCTACCGCCATCACCCAAGTCACGGACCCCGGCTACCAGAACGTCGCGAACAGCTACGGCGGCCTCGCGGCAAGCGCGGAGATCGGCAACCTGATCCGCGTGATCGCTGGCACCGGTCGCGGTCAGCCGCCGAGCACCATCACGGCGAACACTTCGACGCAGTTGACCTTCCAGCCGCCGCTGCTCATGGACGATACGTCCATCTGGATCGTCGAAGCGCCCACGTGGAGCTTTCAGGCGGATTCCACCAGTATCGACAACGCGAACCCGCTTACTCCGGTGACCCTCTCGGTGCCCACGGCGAACTTCATCGAACAGGCGATGCTGATTGCCGGCTTCACAGTTGACGTGAACGGCAACGAATCTCCGGACGGCGACCAGCCTTTCCGCGAGGACTGGATCTACGGCGAAGTCGGCGCGCCCTCGGGCGAGATGAAGATCTCGATTCCGGGCACGCTGGCCATAGGAAGCAACCTCGGCCCCGCAGCGTTCTACACCGCCACAGTCTCGTTGCAAAACGGCGTGACCTGCATGGTGAAGCAGGCGCCCGTGGGCGCGAACCTCGTCATCCAGGTCTATGCGGGAACCACGCTCCTGTTTACGGTGACGATCGCGGCAGGCTCCACGACCGGGTCCGCTACCGGCACGTCCTTGATCGGTCCGGAGACGCCGGTCATCATTAATATCACTGCCGTCGGCACGACGTTTCCCGGATCGGATCTCACTGTCGCGCTGTCGTAAGAAATGAGTGATTGAAGGACTCGAATTCTGCCGCCTTCGCGTCGCTTGACCCCACTTCGACGGGTCGGGCGTTTCGCGTCAAGTTGGCCGCCCTCTCAACTTCCGAGTAGCGCGATCCGGACGAGGCTGACCCGCGGCGATACCCGCAAGTGTTTGCCATCACCAACAATGCCTGAATTAGCCGGCGACAACCTGACTACTCATTCTTTAATGACCGAATGAGGGCTCAAGGTGCTGCGGCGTCGCGTTAGGCACTCAGTACGGCTGGTTTCAGTCTTTCGGTTGCTTTCGTTTGTTCCCACGTGTTCCATTCTTCCACCAGTTTGCCGTCCACAATGCGAGCGATGTTGATACCCAGTAGCGTAACGGGTTCCCCGGTCTCTCGTATCTGGACATGGGCGGTCATACGCGTAACGACCTTCTCGCCGTCGACCAACTGATCCTCAATGTGAAAGGAGTCCTTGGTATAGATAAAGAGGTTGTGGAAGTACAGGATGCTCTGACGGAGCCCCTCCAGATCGCGGTCACCCGCTGACGGGTGCCCGACATAATTGGGCGCAATGACTTGATCCAGCGCCGAAACGTCCCCGGCGGCATATAGATCCACTAGTTTTCGAAAGACCGCTTTCCTAGACTCGGGAGAATCTTGCATCATGGCGATATCGCCGGATGGTACCACATCTTGCCTGGTAGCGAGGCGAAAGACCATCACCGCGCCAGCCCTGCGAGTTTGGATGGCTCAACCAGTCGTTAGCGTCCGTTCCATTCTGAGGGAACCTGCGATGGACCGCGAAAAACGCGCTTGTGATGACTGATCCTGCCCTCCGTCTGAGTCGTCGGGTACACGGAAGTGAATCACCCGGACCTAAAGTCGCCATCCCGTATAAGTGCCGGCCATCCCGCCGATCTGGGAGTCCGTTTGGGAATCCGGCCTCAACTGGATTGAGGCTTGAGCCGGCAACGGACTGCACACTACACCAAGTGGCATGAGCGAGCCAATTTCCAAACTGGAGCCTCACCGCACGACGTATCTGCGCGGATTTGACCGCCGCGGGTGCGCCGCGTCTCTGAACAACGCGTCGGCCTCGGGCTTCACGGTCAGCGGCGTCTTCAGCGATCAGGCCGACTTCGCGGTCTTGGTGCTGTTCGACGCCGACGACCAGTTCGGTCATCTCTTCACCACCAAGTACCTCCCCGATTTCTCGCTTTCGGGCGTCACGCTCGACTTCGACCTGGCGATCACCAACGCGCAGAACCCCATCAGCCGCAAGTTTCAATCGGTCCCATGGGGCGCTCTAAGCTACATCACGAAATCGGAAACGCCCGGCACCATCTCGCTCCAGCCCATGGCGACCGCAGCGACGGGCATGGCGGCCGCGTCGCAGACGTTCACGGTGAACGGCACGCCCGCCGTATACGATCGCGTCCAACTCGTCTACTTGAGCAACCTCGTTTACGACTACCTGGTCTCAACCGCGCTGTCGTCCGGTCCGTCGACGGTGACGTTCGGCTTCTTTAACTACCTCGGGACCGGCTACAACCACACCATCACCATCGGTTCCAACACGTACTCGCATGTTCAGCTTTCAACCGACGGCTCCGGCGACATTGCCGTCGCGCTCGCAGCCGCGATTAACGCCGCCAACGATCCGAACGCGACCGCCTCCGTCAGCGCCAACAATGTGATCCTCACCGCCCGTACCAATAGCGGGGCGAGCATTAGCTGTTCAGCGTCGGACGGCAACGGCCCCGGAACGCTCATCGAATCGCAGGGAGCCTGCCCGTTCATCGCCTCGCAATTGGCGTCGCAGATCAACGGGATGAACTGGGCCAGCATCAATCCCACGATCGCGTTGATGGCGACCGTGAGCGGCGCGAGCTTCACCGTTTACGCCGCGAGGTATGGGACCGTCAACACTTCGGGCACGGCGGTATCGTTCGCCACAGGCCAGAACTTCCTTGGATCGCAAGCTGGCGATCCCATCTTTATTAATGGAGTGCAGTACGCGCTCGCGTCTGTCACGTCGCCCACGTCGGCCACCCTGACGACCTCTGCTGGCACGCAAACCGGCGTCAACTACCTCGCGCCAGGGGGAGGCCGCGATGGCAACTCCATCGAGCTGCTGGAGATGCACAAGACCTCGACCGCGTTCCTGACTCCAGCG
>Ga0335073_10016662_pt1 | contig 10269 bp, 7 predicted proteins | sample Lox_Sample_22_FD_207093 | JGI IMG/M metagenome (GOLD analysis project Ga0335073, IMG submission 207093) | Soil microbial communities from Loxahatchee National Wildlife Refuge, Florida, United States - Lox_Sample_2.2 | ecosystem: Environmental > Terrestrial > Soil > Wetlands | place: USA: Florida... | reverse complement strand
GCGCGGGATGAAGGAGCGCAATGCCTCCGTTCCCTCGGACAAGCGGCTCGAATTTCGCATCGGAATTAATGTCGGCGACGTGATCGTCGAAGACGGCGATATTTTCGGCGACGGCGTGAATGTTGCGGCCCGGCTTGAAGGGATTGCCGAGCCGGGCGGCATAATCATTTCTGCCGGGGCCCATGACGCCGTGATCAATCGCGTCGAGGCGGAGTTCCGCGATCTTGGCGCCCTCACGCTGAAGAACATCGAACGCCCGGTGCGCGCACTACAAGTCGTGTTTGTGTCTGGGGATCGTGCAAGCGCTGACGCAACCCAGAGCGTCCGCCCGCAGAGTAGCGGACCGACCGCGGGCCTATCCATTGCCGTTCGGCCGTTCACGGTTCTCTCCGAAGATCGAGGGCTCGAATTTCTGGCGAACGGGCTGGCGGAGGATGTCATTGCCCTGCTCGCCCGGGTGCCCGGCTTCATTCTAATTTCGAAGGCATCGTCCTTTGCTTTTCAAAATCTTGAAACACCGACATCCGTGATCGCCGGGCAGCTGGGTGTCCGCTACGTCGTGGAGGGAAGTGTAAGAGGCGTTGGTGGCCAAGTCCGCGTTTCAACCCACCTTGTGGAGGCCGCGACAGGCCGCATTCTCTGGTCCGGCAAGTTCGAGGCCACCCGAGCCGAAACGCTGGAGTTACAGGACGAGGTCGCCCGCGGGATAATGATCGAGCTGGAGCCTGCGCTGATCCAGGCAGAAATCAGGGTGATCCGGCGCCAGCGTCCTGAGAACGTCGACGCCTGGGGGTACTACCATCAGGCCGCAGGCGCGCTTGCCGGCGGCGGCTGGAACGAGCAGGCTGTTTCAGAGGCTCGGACCTTCCTGCAACGGGCGCTCGCGCTCGACGCTGATTTCGCTCTCGCGCGGGCGCAGCTTGCCCTCCTGTCGGCGCTTGCGCAAAACACCGGCCTTGTCGAACTCTCGACGGAGCATGCTCAAGAAGCGCTGGCGGCGGCGGAAACGGCAATTGCAGCTGACGCCGGCAGTTCCGAAGTCCTGGGCTACGCGGGCTGCGCACTCTCCGACCTGGGACATGCCAAGCGAGGCGTCGAAATCCTTCGGCAGGCTGTCGAGATCGATCCCAGCAATGCGCAAGCCGAGGTGGCTCTGGGCGCGGCGCTCGCGATGTTGGGCGATCTTGATGCAGGAATTGCGCGCATGCGCTACGGGATCAGCCTCAGTCCCCGCGACAGGCGGTTGGGATTTTGGGGCTGGGCGCTCGGGACGTTTCTGCTGCGTGCCGGCCGAACGGCGGAAGCATTGGAAGAAGCGCTTCTGGCCGCACGACGTGATCCGCGGCTCTATCTGCCGCCGATCCTCGAAGCCGTGACGCAGGCGACGTTGGGACGGTCCGAACTCGCCCGCGCAGCGCTCGTGTCCGCGAGGCGCATCCGACCGAACCTTACGAGGCAGGAGATCGAACGCTCTCATGGACGCCACGCCGCTCGGACCTTGTCAGGCGTCTGGGATGCCAATTAGACGATTGGTATGACCAAAATGCTCGCTTGAAGTCGCCTCTTGGCTCATCGCGTCATTTCGGGCGACGCACCATTTCGCTCGCTTCGGACCGAACGGCGATCGAACCGGGGGTCTTATCCGTACAGGGACCAGGACGCTCAATCCCCGGAGAAGATCGCTTCCGGCAGCAGCGCCGAGACGCAATAGGTCGGCACGTTGACCACGCTGCTGACGCGGAGGTGGAAGCCCTGTGTCCCTCCCGCAATTCACTGCTACCGCCTGCACTAGGCTTGCGGTGGCGATCCCCTGATCAAGATGGCATTCCTCTGCCTCGCCGGCTTTGGTTTCTTCGCTGTGCTGCCGGCGTTCTGGACGCTGCCCACGCCTTCCTCAGCGGCACGGCATCGTCATCGTCCTGGTGCTCGGCCAAAACCCGGCCCTGGAGCGCGCGACGTCGCAAGCCACGGAGGAGCACGCGGGCGGTCGCCGCTGCTCACCTCCGGCGTCGGGCGAAAAACCACTGGGCCGCCTCGGCGAGCGCCCGGTCGGCGCCGAGCCCGCCGAGAAGTTGCAGGCCGAGCGGCAGACCCTGCTCCGTCTCCCAGAGCGGCACCGTCATCGCGGGACCGTGGAGCGCGGTCCAGAAGCGGCTCATCACCGCATCTCCGGTATCTGCCCATAACGGCGCAGTCCCCGTGGCGGCCGGAACCAGCACCGCGTCGACGCCGGTCACCAGCTCCGCAAACCGAGCCTGATACGCCTGCCGCCGCCGGCGCGCGGCGGCGTAGAGGTCGACGTCGCGATCGAGCCAGGGCCCCAGCAGGGCCTCGAGTTCCGGAAGGAGCCGCATCCGTCCCGGCGCGAGCAGCACGCGGGCCGCTTCCCAGTAGCAGATTTCCTTCTGCAGCCCGGCGAAATCCGCGAGCGGAAAGGGAAGCTCGATCGCCTCTGCGGCGACGCCGTCCGCCTGCAGCTCTGCCTGCAGGGTGGAGAAGCGCTCGCCATAGCCGTCCGCGAGCGGAATCTCCGCCGGCATGCGGATGAAAAGGACCCGGCGCGGCTTGCGCGCCTGCACGATTTCCGCCCGCCGCATCGTCATGGCGCTGACGAGATACCAGGCGTCCCGCGGCGACACCGCGAACACGCCCAGATGGTCGCAGGTGGTGGAGATCGCCTGAACGCCCTCGGTGTGCAGCAGCCCGTAGCTGGGCTTCATGCCGGTGACGCCGCAATAGGCGGCGGGCCGGATCGTCGATCCCGCGGTCTGGGTGCCGAGGGCGAAGGAGAGGAAGCCGGCCGCCACCGCAGCCGCCGAGCCGCTGGAGGAGCCGCCCGGCGTCCGGCTCGCGTCATGCGGATTGGTCGTGGGCCCCGGGCGCGGAAACGCGAACTCGGTGCAGACCGTCTTGCCCAGCAGCGTGGCGCCGAGGCGGCGCGCCACGGCGATGCACCAGGCATCGACCCGCGGCCCCGCATTCTCGGGATGAGGCGAGCCATAGAGAGTGGGAAAATCGGCGGTGGCGATGATGTCCTTGGCGCCGATCAGCGCGCCGCCCAGCGGGCCGGACACATTCTCCGCCAGCCGCCGCCATGCCGCTGCGACATCGAGCGCGATGAAGGCCCGCACCGTCGCCTCCCGCCGCTCCAGCGCCTGGAGCTGCCGCTCCGCCAGCTCCGCCCGCGCCGTCGGCGTGGTGGCGGCGCAGAAATCGGTGATGCGCTCCCACTGCATGACCGCTACTCGCGCAGGACCAGGCAGCGCTCCGGCGTCACCTGCCACCAGACGGTCCTGCCTTCCACGAGATCCGCGCGCGGCCGGTCATGGGCGCAGATCTCGATCGCGCCCGAGCGGATGAAATACTGCGCGACATCGCCGAGGAAGAGCGAGCGCGTCACCACCCCCGCCGTGCCGCCGGCAACGGCGCTGGCCTCGACCCGGACATCCACCGGCCGGAAGCCGATCGCGCGGGCGCCGGCGGACCCGTCCTCCCGCCAGGGATCGCGCGCGCGGAGCACGAGATCGCCGGCGAGCCTCGCCTCCGCCTGATCGGTTCCGTTGCGCGGCGGGGCGATCTCGGCCGCGAGAATGTTGGTCATGCCGAGGAAGCCCGCCACGAAGCGGTTGCGCGGCGCGCGATGGAGCTCCGCCGGTGTTCCCTGCTGCTCGATGCGCCCCGCGCGCATGAGGATGATGCGGTCCGACAGCGCGAAAGCCTCTTCCTGGTCGTGCGTCACGTAGATCGCGGTGAAGCCCAGCCGGCGGCGGAGTTCCCCAAGTTCCGCCCGCATCGCGATGCGGAGCTGCGCATCGAGGTTGGAGAGCGGCTCGTCGAAGAGGACGACTTTGCTCTCGAAGGCGATGGCGCGGGCGAGCGCCACCCGCTGCTGCTGCCCGCCGGAAAGCCGCGTCGCCGGACGATCGGCGAGGTCGGCGAGACTCACCATGGCAAGCGCCCGCTCGATCGCCGGCCGCGCTTTCTCGCGGAGAATCCCTCGTACGCGAAAGCCGAATCCTACATTGTCGAAGACGGTCATGTGCGGCCAGATCGCATAGGACTGGAACACCATGGAGAGGCCGCGCTTCTCCGGCGGCAGATTGCGTCCCCCACCGACGTCGCACACGACCTCGCCATCGATCCGGATCCGCCCGTCGCTCGGCGTTTCGAGACCGGCGATCGCCCTGAGGGTCGTCGTCTTGCCGCAGCCGGAGGGGCCGAGCAGCGTCACATGCTCGCCCTTCTCGACGCCGAAGCTCACATGATCCACGGCGAGCACCGGACCGTAGCGCACCACCAGCCCGTCCACCTGCAGGAAGCCGGCGCTCATGCGAGGGCCTCGCGCCGCCGCGCCCGGAACAGCACGAGGAGGGCGATGAACGTAACCGCGAGCTGCAGCACGCTGAGCGCCGCCAGCGCGTTCACATTGCCGGCCTCCCAGAGATCGAACACCGCAACGGCGAGCACCGTGCTGCGGCTGGTATAGAGCAGGATCGACGAGCTCACCTCCTGCAGGGCGAGAATGAAGACCAGCGTCCAGGTGGCGATCAGGGTCGGCCGCGTCAGCGGCAGCACGATCCAGCGGAGCATCCTGAGCCAGCTCGCGCCGCTCACCCGCGCGGCTTCCTCGAGCTCCGGATGCAGTTGCCGCAACGCGCCCGAGCCGGCGCGCACGCCGAAGGGCAGATAGTGGGTCGCATAGGCCAGCAGCAGGATCCAGATCGTGCCGTAGACCGGCAAGGCCTTCAGATTGACGTAAGTCCAGAGCAGCCCCAGGGCCAGCACCATGGAAGGGATAGCCAGCGGAAACATGCTGACCTGATCGAGAAAGCCGCGCAGTCGGCTGCGCGTCCTCAGCACCACCCAGGCGATGGCGAGGCCGAGCAGCGCGACGCAGGTAGCGCTGAGGACGCCGAGGACGAGGCTGTTGCGGAGCGCGAGGTAGGTCTTGGGATATTCGAAGAGCACGTAGCGGAAATGCCGGAGATCGAATTTCATCATCGCCGGATCGACGGTGATGAAATTGACCGTCGCGGCCCAGACAAGGGTGGCGACCGGCAGGGCCACCGCCGCCGCGACATAGGCCCAGGCAAGAGCCGCGATCAGGTGCCGCGTGCCGCCCAGCGCCAGCAGGCGCGGCCGGAAGGCCTTCCCGCTCACCGTCACGAAGGAGCGCCGGCCGAGCAGCGCCGCCTGCAGCCACACCAGCGCCGCCGTCAGCAGGAGCAGCAGCAGCCCCCAGGCGGCCGCCTGCCCGACGCGCGGCGGGAAATTGTTGAGGAGGCGATAGATCTCGGTTCCCGCCACGTAGAAGCCGTCGGGCATGCCGAGAACCGCCGGAACGCTGAAGAGGCCGATCGACTGGACGAAGACCAGAAGCGCGCTCCCCAGCGCCGAGGGCAGCAACAGCGGCAGCGTCACCCGCGTGAGCGCTCCCGCAGGCGAGGCGCCGTGCACCCGCGCGCTTTCCTCCAGCGCCGGATCCATGCCGCGGAGCGCGGCACCGACCAGCAGAAACGGCAGCGGCACATAGGCGAGGGTCGAGACGAAGATGACGCCGCCCGGCGTCTGCAGGTTGATGAGGCTGTCGATGCCCAGCAACTGTCGGCCCAGCAGGTTGAGGAGCCCGCCGCGCGGCGAGCCGAGCCAGGACCAGGCGATCGCCGTCAGCAGCGGAGTGACGTAGAGCGGCAAGGTGACGAGCTCCGACAGCACTCCGCGGCCGGGCGTGTTGATCCGCACCAGGGCCAGCGCGAGGGCGGCGCCGATGACCACCGCGAAGAAGGTCGTGCCGCCGCCGACGAGGAAGGTGTTGGCGATGATGCCGGTGGCGCCCAGCACCGCAAGGAATGGCCGGGCGCTCAGCCCGCCGGTATCCCGGATCGCGCCGATGCCGATCGCGATCAGGGGAACGAGGACCAGCACCGCGACGATGACCCCGAGCGCGCCGGCGGCAACCGTCTCTTGCGCGACGCCTGGATGGGTCTTCCCGAAACGGCCAGGCGGGGTATCGACGTCGCCGAGACTGGCACTCGGGAGCGCCACGTCACGCCTTGAACAGGGAGTCGAAATGCTCGGGGAAATTCGCCGAGGCGCGCTCGTAATCGGCGAGATCCTGCGGCAGCAGCGGCTTGGTCTCGGCGAGCGGCAACTGGCCCTCCGGCGGCGGCACGTCCTGGCGGTAGGAATAGACCTCGAAGATGTCGTGCGCCAGCAGCGTGTTGCCTTCGTGCGAGAGGGTGAAGTCGATGAAGAGGCGCGCCGCATTCGGATGCGGCGCGCCCTTCAGGATGGCGACCGGAACGAGGGCGAGCGGCATCCCCTCGCGGGGGTAGACGCCGACGATGCCCGCCTTGACTGCATCGGGCTCGAAGGCGCGGAAATGATCGACGGTGGCGCCCACCAGCGCCTCGCCGCGCACCAGGAGGTCGATGAGCTGGGCGGAGGTGGCGACGATCACCGGCTGCTGCGCTCCCCACTGCTTCATAAAATCGAGGCCGAGCAGCTTCTCGAGCACATACATCTGATTGAAGGCGGTGCCGGCGGCGGCATCCTGGATCACCAGTTTCCGCTCCTTGAACTCGGGACGCAGCATGTCGGCCCAGGCCTTCGGCGCCTTCTCCGGCGGCAGCACATTCTTGTTGTAGGCCATGATGACGCCGACCACCCGCGCCGTAGTCCAGAAGTCGCCGCCATGGGCGCTGTCGGGAAAAGCCGCGAGCTCGGGCGAATGATAGGCGAGCAGCTGCCCCTGTCGCGCCATCTGCAGGTAGGGCACCAGGTTCGCGATATGCAGCACGTCGAAGCTCGGATTGCCCGCATCCATCTCGGCTGCGACGCGCGCCAGCACGCGTCCGGTCGGCGCGGAGTAGTAGCCGCTGCTGACGTCGAGGAACGGGTACTTCGCCCGGAAGGCATCCATGAAGCGCGGGAATCCCGCGGCGGAGACCGAGGTCGCGAGCGCCATCGCCCCCTCCTTCTTCGCTCCCTCCACAAGCTCGGCCCGCTCCTCCGCCGAGACCGGCGAGGTCGGGAACAGGAGGCCAGTGGCCAGCAGGGCCTGCAATATCTCTCGTCGGCGATAGGTCGTCATTCTGACCTCGGGAGATCCGGGGGTGGAGCTAGGGCGAAGCGCGCGCGTCATCGACCGGCACCGGCACGTCCAGCAGCGGCCCGTATTGCTGGCTGCCGAAGATGTCGGGATCGCCCACCGAGCCGCTCGGGCTCTTGCGGAAGATCGTGAACTTGATGGCGAGCGCCGGCTCGAACTCCACGTGGTCGCTGAGCCGCTGCTCCGGAATGCCGTAGAGCTTGCAGACCGCGGCACGGGAGAGCACGCCGGACCGCCGCACCCGCTCCCAATCCTCGCGGCGCTGGAAGATCACGTCGAAGGTGATCTTGTCGACGCCGGCATTCTTGCTGCGGATGGTCTTCGCCAGGCTCGATAGCGGCACGGTGCGGGCGCTGTCGCTCATCCTCCCGCCTCCGTCATGTGAACGGGAAACAGCTCCAACGGGTCGGAGACACGCATGGTGTGGTTGAGGGTCCAGCGATAGGCGGCGCTCGCCGGCATGACCTCGTCGAGGACGAAGGCGACGCCGCCGGCGGTGCCCTTCACCTGGGGCAGGCGGGCATAGAACATCTGCCGGGTGCCGATCATGCAGACTTCCTCGGCCATCGCCTTGGTGGGCGCCACGCCCTGCACCACCACGCAAAGCTCGTGCGCCGGGTGGTTCCGCAGCGGCTCCAGCTCGCCCATCACCCCGTCGCGGCCATAGACATTATAGGTGAGGGTATAGCCGCTGTCGCCGAAGCGGGCGCGCACTTGATCGCGGGCCCAGCCGATCACGTCGTCGATATGGGCGATCGTGTAGGGATCGCGCACGCCGACCATGCCCACATAGCGCTCGCCGACCTTGCCGGCGCCTTCCAGCTTCACCCGCAGCTCCAGCGCGGGGACGAAGCGGGGGCCGGTGACGCGGGTGGTGCGCTCGTCGAGCTGCTCGTAGCGGCACTGGCTCATGTCGATATGGCCGCCGAGGAAATACTCGTAGAAGGGGTTGGAGCGCTCGTACATGGAATGGGCGGCGACCGAGGCGACGGTGCAGCGCTGCTCCGGCAGCATCGCCGTCACCCGCACGTCCTCGCGGGTGATCTCGCCGAGCACCGATTCCTTGGCGCCATAGGGCTCGGCGCAGAAGGAGGCGCATTCCATCACCTTGCCGTAGTAATAGGCGAGCGCCTCGGGATAGCCGGCGCGGATGGCGGGCGCGGCGAAGATCGCGCAATCGCTGCTGCGCCCGCCGATGATGACGTCGGCGCCCATGTCGAGGAGCCGGATGAAGGGATGCACCCCCGCCACCGCGACGATGCGGTCGGTGGCGTCGAGCTCCGGCTCGCTGAGATCGGCGCGCCCGTCGAGCCCGCGCACGGCGTCGCCGCCGCGGATCCGGCGCCGCACCTCCTCGCGCGGCACTTCCGAATAGAAGTAGCCGACGCGGAATTTCGGCAGCCCGTGCTTCTTCGCCAGATCCTGGATGATGCGCACGAACATGTCGACGCGGCTGTTGGTGCCGGTATCGCCGGCGGAGCCGATCAGCATGGGAATGCCGAGCTTGCGCGCACCCAGCAGCATCGATTCGAGGTCGTGGATCTGCCAGTTGAGCGGACTGGCGCAGGTGTCGGATCCGAGCGGCACCGGCCCGCAATCGCAGCTGCCGGAATCGCAGCAGATCAGGTCCGGCTCGGTGAGAAGCCCGCGCTCGAAGCTGCCGGTTTTGGTCGGCGCGAATCCCATATGCCCGTTCGGACAGAGGATGCGCAGGCCACGATTGTTGTGCGGTGACGAAGAGAATTGCTGCGGCGTCGCCATTAATCACCCGAAATCGACGCCTCGCGGGCGCCGTGATGTCAGCGAGGATCGCAGCCGGCCGGAAACGAAGTCAACTCGGAAAGCGGGAATACTTGATAGATTATTCTGATCACGCGCTGATAAGCCCGGATTTACTGGACTTGCGCAAAGACTGGTCGACCTCCAGCGAATAAAGCGCGTCCATGCCGCCCTTGGTCGACACTTCCGCGCGCACCAGCTTCGCCAGCATCTGCGCCGCGGGCGCGAGGCCGCTCTTCGGCCAGGCGAGGCTGTATTCGACCGACGGCATCGGCCGCCGCGTGGTCAGCACCGTGACGGCGTGCCGGGCGATGTCGCGCTCCGCCGCGGCGGTCGCCACCAGCGCGATGCCGACGCCCTGCACCGCGAGCTCGATGCGCGTCGGAAGCCCGGAGCAGGCATGCAGCACCGAGGGCTCGACGCCCTCGGCGCGGAACCAGGTCAGCGCGCGCTCATGCAGATGTGTCCCCGGCCGGTCGATGATGACGGGAAAGCTCGCGAGATCGCCGGCGCCGAGCGGACCCTCGGGCAGCCGGAAGCGCGGGCTCGCGACCCAGCCCAGCGAGACGGCGCCCAGCTCCTCCGACTGGATCTTGGGCGAGCTGATCGGGCCCAGCAGCACGGCCAGATCGAGCTCGTCGCGGGCGAGATGCTGCAGCAGGATGTCGCTGGTCTCGACGACGATCTCCACGGTGACGCGCGGAAAATCCTGCGTCGCACGTCCCAGCAGCGCCGGAACCCAGCTCACCGCCGAGACCGCGGTGACTCCGAGCCGCACCCGTCCGCTCAGCGCGGCGCCGCCCTCGCCCACGAGATCGCGGATCTCCGCGGCGATGGTCACCACCTTGGCGGCGTAGCCCATGAGCTCGCGCCCCTTGGCGGTCGGTTTCGCGCGGCGCTCGCTGCGATCGAAGATCGGCACGCCGAGCTCCAGCTCCAGCTCGCGGATGCGGGCGGAGATCGCCGGCTGCGAGGTGCGCAGGTGCCGCGCGGCCGCATGAAAGCTGCCCAGCCGGCCGATCCAGTAGAGCGCCTCGAATTGCCTGAAATTCATGGCGGTTCACTCGCTGCCCAGGCTCAATCTAGCACACCCCGCCGCCCGTGGTGATGCGACCGCGGCCTGCGGCCCCGCGCGTCGGAGGCGACAGGTGGTCCCGAAATCAATCTCGAGCGCCCGCACGCCGCCGCGACGCCGGTGCCGGCTTATGGAAAACTCCGCCTTTCATGATCGAGATCAGGCGATCCCCGTTCCGCAGAATGCCGATCTCCGCGAGAGGGTCTCCATCCACCAGCAGCAGGTCGGCGAGAAAGCCCTCGCGGAGCTGGCCAAGCTCGCCCGGCAGACCCATGATCTCGCCGCCCCATTTCGTCGCGGCGAC
>Ga0335073_10016661_pt1 | contig 10269 bp, 9 predicted proteins | sample Lox_Sample_22_FD_207093 | JGI IMG/M metagenome (GOLD analysis project Ga0335073, IMG submission 207093) | Soil microbial communities from Loxahatchee National Wildlife Refuge, Florida, United States - Lox_Sample_2.2 | ecosystem: Environmental > Terrestrial > Soil > Wetlands | place: USA: Florida... | reverse complement strand
CGCGGCGGATGAATCAGCCCTTCGCGGCGGAGTGCAATTTCGATGGAGTTCCAGACCCGCGGACTGGGTTCATCGGCGCCGCGCAAGTCCATAGCGGAGGAGACAATTGCATTCAATTCTCGAACCAGAGCCGTACACTCCGGGCACATCTTCAAATGAATCTGCTGTTCGGGAGTGATAGCTAATTCTGCGTCCGCCAAGCTCTCCTGCAGCTCTATGCAAGTCATACTGCTCTCTCCCCAAGCCTCTGGACGCAACAGTGTACTGCGATTCTTTATTGGCTTCCACCTGTTACGCCATCGCCCACATTACGGTTGTTACCCAGTGGTCGTGCTTTATGTCGTTTTAACTTATGCTTGCCTTAATCGAATATCGCGAAGACCGCGGCTACTTAAGACTTTGCAGCCCTTTCGGCTCGATTCATCTTGAGCAGATCCCGCAGCTTCATTCTTGCTTTGTGCAACTGCGACTTGCTATTGCCGATCGAACAGCCCACGATACCGGCGATCTCGTTATGCTCGTATCCTTCGATATCGTGCAGCACAAAGATCGTTCGATAGCCGGGAGGCAGATCATCGACCGCTCGCTGCAATTGCAGCCGGTCGATGGATCCGGCTAACGACAAATCCTCCGCCCCAAAATCTTTCTTTGGCGTGTCTTCCTCACCGACCTGAGTGGTTTCTTCCAAGGAAACCACGGGCAGGTTCTTTTTCCTGAGATGCATCAGCACCACATTCACAGACAACCGATGCAGCCAGGTTGAAAACGCCGATTCTCCGCGGAAGGTTCCGATCTTGCGATAGAGCTGCAGGAACGCTTCCTGCGTGAGATCTTCGGCTTCGGCCGTGTTCGCCGTCATCCGCAAGCAGAGAGAATAAACCCTCCGTTTGTGGCGATCGTAAAGAGCCTGAAACGCAGCTTCGTCCCCTCGCCTGGCTCTTTCGATAGCGTCGGCTTCGTCGAACTCGCCGTTCAGTCGGTGCTTGAGGTCGGTCAAGTTGCCTTTTCCGGCCGCACCCCGTGAGATGCGGCTAAATATCTTTACGTTGTATGGCTTGCGGGTGATCCCGATGGGAAAATAAGGTCACCGCTGTATGCAAAATATGATAGCAGTTCTACCGAACTTTGGATTATTGGCTCCATGATTCACCTGGCCGGAACGCATTGGAATTCCTCAAGCTACGCGCCTTGGCCGGCGCGTTTTCAAACCCGATTCCGAATTTGGAGTCGCAATCTTCGCAAAATGGTAGCCGATCGAGTCGCATTCAAGCCGTTTTTGATGCAGTCGTGATGGTTTCGAGGCCATGTCCATGCGGTCCTAATTCGCGCTGCCGCAGCAGAAACGCGAATAGCAGCCCAAGAAACCCCAGGGTGGAAAAGATCCACATGCCCAAGTTGTAACCGCCGGGATTGGATGCGCCCGCGTGGCTGTAGTCATTCGCCCAGCCAATCAGAAGATTAAAACCAGCCAGACCGATGTTTTGAATCATGGTCATCAGCCCGTAGGCAGTTCCCAGCTTCGGTTGTTCGACCAAGTACGCGACGGAGGGCCACATAACCGCCGGAATCAGGGAAAACGCAATGCCCATCAAGGCCATAGTCGCCAGCAGGATTGGAGGAAGATGGTGGGCGACCAGAGCAAAATGGCCACCCGCGGAGGACGGAAGGTACACAGTCACGTAGTTCGGCGAGTGGATGTACGCCATCATCAGGTAGACAGGGATGAGCAGTACCGATCCGAGCATCATCAGCAGAGCGCGTTTTCCGATTTTGTCGACGAACAATCCAAAGGCCGGCGTGCCGAACATGGTAAAGAGAGTCAGCATGCCGACAAGGTCGCCACCCGCTTCGCGGGTAACGTGGTGCGCGTCCATGAAGAACTTATAGGCGAAAGTTTCAAAAGGAAAAATCGCCGAATAGAACGTAATGCAGAGCGCAACGATATACCAATACGAGAGGCCGAAGGTCTTAATGTCGCTAAAGACGACTTTATCGGTCGCACCGGCTTCTCCGATCTGATATCGCCGCTCCGCGTAAACCTCGAGCAGCCAATAGATGATCGCTCCAATCACGCAGAGCGCGGCGAAACCGACCGAAATCAGCAAGGGATTGCGCCAGTACGAATAGGCGAAGCCGGCCCAGGAAGGCGATTGCTGCGCCAGCAGCGAACCGGCGCGCGAAATCATCAGGTTGATGCCGAAGGCGAAACTGAGTTCCTTGCCGCGAAACCACTTCGCGACGGCGGTGGTAACGGCGACAATCAAAGATTCAGCGCCCAAGCCGAAGATCAGACGGCCCGTTGCCATGATGCCCAGCATGCCGGAAATCGTCGTGACGCCCGCACCCACCAGGCACAAAGTTCCAAAAATGAATATCGCCTTGCGCGTCCCGATGCGATCAACGATATAACCGCCGATCAACACCATGAATACGTTGGGAATGCTGTAAATCGCCTGCAACAGGCCGATATTGGCGTCGGAAAATCCGAGTTGTCGGGTGAGCAGGTCGGCAATCGGAGCGATGCAGTCGTAAACGTAATAATTGCCGAACATCGTCAGGCTGACGAAGATCAGCACTAACCAGCGAAACGAGCGGCTGGGCTCGGGACGGACTTTGGCTTCTTTCTGAACTTCGGCTAGATTTGCCATGGAAACAGAGAAGATTAACAGAACGAGTGGTGAGCCGCGAGGTGAGAATAGGGGAACTCCGACGCTAAACCACCCAACCCAGGCCTAGTCTACTCAAGGGGTATGCTACAGGACCCGGACAGCCGCTGTCGGAAATCATCCCAATCTCCGCCTCTGCGTGCGAGAACTTCAGCGATGTCGAACCAGTGGTTCGTTGTCGGCGACTCAGCTTGCAGCTTTCCGACTTCAAGCCCCTGCTTCGAGATGATGGTCCAAAACTCAATGAAGCCGAATTTCCTCGCCTTTTGGTGAGACTTCTCGGCTTCCCCGGCCCTGTTGTGTGCGTTGCTGACGTCGGTGCCGCCTTTGACTTCAATGGCCACCCGGTGGTGCATTCGGTCGCCCACCTGTTCCTGAACCGACACATCCGGGTCATGAGACAGGCTGATAAGAACAGTTCGGCCTGTCGAATTCTTCAGAGTCAGTCTGCGGTCAGTTGCTTTGACAACATACTTGCCGACGATCTCGGTCACAGCGACAAAGACTTCCTTCATCGCGGTCTTGCCGATCTGCGTATTATTCGATCCCTGCAATTGGGAACCGAAAGTCAGCAGTGGTAACTCGTGCAAATCACGGTTGGTCAATGCAGGTATTTGCTTGACAAGTTCCGATAGCGGTTTCGCCATTGCTCTGCAAAACGCCGGGATATGCACTTTCTGCTTCGACACAGCGCCGAGTTCTTCCATGCTCTTAAATCGGCCCATGCCCGTCGAGCCGCCGTAAAACGTCTTCTGCGGCGCGCCTAGTAGCAGGCGATAGTATCCAACGAGCGATGGCTTGGCCTCTATGACAGCGGGAACCGGGAACACGTGTTCGTCACGGATGCCCGCTGCTGCGAGTATTCTCTGCGATTCGTTTGGCACGTAGTCACCAATCTCTCGCTTGACAAGATCCGGGTCTAACTTGCCTAAGGCATCGGACAATGCGTCACGAAACCACTGCTTCCGAGCAGCGACGAGAAGTTGATAAAAACGGACTTGGCGGGCCGGACTTGGTGGACTGAGCGTCAGATCGTCTGTCATTCGCATTTGTCCGATTTGCGAAAAACGAGCCAGTAGCAATGTTGCCGTCGAGTGTGATGTGCTTTCTTCCACTTCGGATCAACGATCGGCCCTTTGCGAAACTTGATGACGCAATCGCAGGCAGTGAAGCCAGCGTCCCGGGCAGCGTTTATCAGGTCCATGTGCGCCCACTGGTACCTATGATGATGAACGTAATCAGTGATCTTGCAGAACAGAATGCCCTCGGGCTTCAGCACCCGATGTGCCTCTTTCAAGAAGGGTGGGAATGTATGGGAGAAGGTGTACTGATTCTCTTTCGATGACCGGAGCACTAGCCCGAAACGTCGCCCGAAATCTTTTCGATTGTCCTTGCCCTGATTCGGGATGTGTGGCGGATCGTAGACGATGACATCACACGACCCGTCATCCAGCGGCATATCCGTGTTGTCAGCAACGATATCGGGATTGTGCTGCGAATCGATGTCCATGCCCATCACTTTTCTTTTGCTCCCACGCCAGAACCGTCCTCCGTTCACTGTTGCGTCCAAGATCCTCCGCGGCGGTTTTCGAGGATAGAACGTTAACATGCGTTCGAGAAGGTCAGAGTCGTCACCGAACCAGACGGATGGCAGGGGTGCGTAGTCTGGTTTTTTTTCGACGGGTTTCTCAACAGCGGGCCTTAGGTTTTCTGGTTTCGCTTTTGCAGGTGCAGAACGACCGGGGCGCTGCGGTTGGGGAACGGTAGCCATCAGATGTGATTTTGATTGAAAACCCGTTCTACACGTCGGCAGTGACAGCTGCAACTGTGAATCGCTTGCAAAACGAGTTGGTCCTTGTGGAAGACTCACGGGGCCAGTATCCCACAAAAGGCGCGGTGAATAGATAGCGAAAGGTATGCACTTTCGGACGTGGGACGAATACCGCAGAAATCGATCGGATCCGAAAAAGCAATGGAGCCGACGATCGGACTTGAACCGATGACCTGCCGATTACGAATCGGCTGCTCTACCAACTGAGCTACGTCGGCCTGCGCGACTGTTCGTTTAGTGTATCAAACTGCGTTTCGGAGTCTTCGTGACAGCCATCGGACTGATTCTTGCCGCGGCGTCATGGCATCGCAGAGATAGAAAAAGCGGAGAAGACTCTCGTGGCTTGTGATGATGCGGACTCGAACGTCCAGCCTTTTGGAGACGAGCCCGTTCAGGGCGATCCCCCACGAAACCCGATGCAGATTTCTTTTCTCCGTGTCGCTGTGCCTCGTGGAGAGAAATTGCGGCCAGCGGTGCTCAGGCTCGCGCAGCAATCATACCGATGCGTGGGCTTCGCGGGCTGCAACGAGCGCGTCGTACTCCCGCTGTGACGGTTCCGGCAGCAAAACCCAGAGCGTGTACACGCCGACAGCCGTTCCGAATGGAATGTTGATCAGCGAAATGAATGCCAGCACTAACAACAGAACGCGCGCCCACGGATCGCGCTGTAGCAGCCCCCAGCCAGCGAAAAATCCGATGACGGCTTTGGCGAGGATCACCGCTCCGAGAGTGTCGAACAGCGCCGTTAAGAAAGAAACTGGCATCTCCGGCGGCGCCCCCATCTGGCGTATGTGAGGAAATAATGCATTGCCCAGGACCAGCAATATCAGGCCTCCGACTGCGTTCAGGGCGGAAAGCGCCAGCCAAAGAATCGCCAACAAATGCGAATGTCTCTGCACACGGCCGGACAATGAGGTCGAGACTGCGAGCCCGCCGATAATCTGCTTGCCGCATTTACTGCAAAACTGCTGACCGGGTTGCACTGCTGCACCGCATCCGTCGCAGAACATCAACGTCCTCCCGAGATCTGATTTTCAGTCTTCCTGCCCACGATACAAAACCACCCCAGAGAATACGCAGAAATCACGACACGGTTCCCAGCTGCGGTTCAGCGTAGTGTGAGAAAGAAGCGCGCGCAAGATTTATTCGGAGGCAAAACGAAAAGGCCACCCGGCAACTGGGCGGCCTTCTCTTCAAGGGAGAATAGTTCCAACGGAGGCGTACAAAATCCCGTCAAAACTTTCTGGCGAAATCTTATGAGCCGAAAAACGGGGGTGTCAAGGGATTTTTCGGAAATAAATGTCTTTGTTTTCAGCTATTTGCAAAAACAGTCACTACCTGTTTGAGGTGTACCATTTTGAGACAAAAAGCCCTTGCAGCGCGTTTAACCCGATAATTTTAAGTGACTTACCCCTCAGTGGCGGGCAATTTGGCGGCTTCTACGCCCGCTTCCGGGGCTCCGGTTCGCCACCCTCATTCCCGCCTTGGGAAGGAACTTCGATAATCGTTTCGGTGAGCCGCAAGGATATGAATTCGATCTGGTCGGGACGATCAAAAACCTTTTGGGGGAACCAGCGCTTCATCAGAATGCGGAATCCCCCGAATGCCACGCCGGCGACAATCGCGAGCACGCCAAGAATCGCGCACAAAATCACAATGTTCAGAATCAGCACGTACAAGTCGTGAACTTCATGCGAATCCGCAGGCGTATTCCAGGTTACATTGGCTTCGTAGTTCACCATGCCGAGCAGCGATTTCGCATCGCTCGCTGAAATCGGCCCCGTCACGACCGCGACGATCGGTCCGGTGCGCTTATCGAAAAATGTCCCCGAACTCTCGATGGCCTCGATGCCCGCCTGAGGCTGCGCGATCTGATGCGCGGCATCAATGCGCCGCAGATGATTCGCCGCAAGTTGCGGCGTGGGATAAGAAATCAGCATCAATGTTGCTTCGCCGCTGGGTGTGTTGTAGTTGCCCAGCGAAACTTCCGCGCTGTCTTTGAAATCCACCAATCCCGCGGGAACCGGCGCAGCAAGCGCGGCCAGGGCCGCCGGGCCCATCACGTATTTCTGTGTATTTGCGACGTATTGACGCCGCGGCATGAACTCTATAAAGCTGGGCAGATTTGCCGCGCTTCCCAGGGGCGTGGGCAAGTCACCCGCAAGTTCGCGCAGTTCTGCGCCCGACATAGGAGATTCCTGGCTAAATAGCGCGTCAATCAGCACAGATCCGCGATAAAACAACACGCGATTATCCAGCGAAGCGCCTTGTTCGCCGATGTCTTCGCTGCGCATGTTCGGTTGAAGATAAAACGTGTAGGCGCCGAATGCGCCCGAAGCATCGGCAAAGCGCGCGGCGCGGATTTTCAGTGTGCGCCCGTCATCATGCGTGTAGACCGCAGAGGCGAAGTCGGTGAAGCGATATTCGTTCAACACGGCGGCATTGGCGGGATCCGCATCGGCAGCATTCGTGCTGGTGGCGGCTGCGCCTTTCATGAGCCATCCGGCAAATGCCGGCGGCAGCAAGGCTTTCGAAGCAGGAGTGATCGCCGGCTGTGCGGGCGCAGGCAAGGCGAAAGCGGCCGCGAGGCACATCGCCGATAGGAAGATTTTGCACTGCCGGGAGAAGCTCATGAAACCGCTCGATAATCTCTATCTTTCCTCATTAGACCACAGCTTGGCCGCAAATGTTTCGTCAGTCTCGTAAACCATTCAATGTCGGACACTTACGAAACCCTAAACTTTCGTGCCGCACCAACCTACACGGTCGAGCCATTCCCAATGAGGAGGGTTCGCGAGAAACTGAATGTTGGGTGAAGAGAGAATGAAGCCAGCTGAGGCACGCACCGAGCGGCAAGGCAAACGTACGAAAGCTGTTCTGCCGGTGAGAGTCAAAGGCATTGACAGCAGCGGAAATCCATTCGAAGAGTTGGCGCACACCCTTGATTTGACTGCCAATGGAGTGCGCCTGGGCGCGATCCGCCGGGAATTGAATCGGATGGAAGAAGTGACCCTGTTTTTCCGGCAGCGAAAATTGCAGTTTCGCGTGGTCTGGACCAAGAAGATGAAAGGCAGTTCGGAATTTCAGGTCGGACTGCAGGCCCTGAATCAGGAGCGCGAGCCCTGGGGATTGAACTTCACGGAATTTCGCGGTGAGGCGGTAGCCGCCGCCGCGGCGTCGTCAGCTTGTTAGCAGTTAAATTCGAGTTATTTCGAGTCATACGGGAAAATATGAATCGGGCAACATACATCCGGTGGTGGGAAAGGCTCTGGTCCGAAGAGGACGGTCAGGACGTCGCCGAATATTCGGTGATGCTGGCGGTCGTTCTGGTGATTGTGGTAGGCACAGTCCGTCTGATCGGGTCCAACGCGAGCAATATCTTCTCGCAGGTGGGCAGTTCGATCCAGTAGCGGACGGGTTTCTAGAGCTCGTACAAACCCAAAATTCTGTCATCCCGATCAAGTCCTCAGACTGACGAAGTCGATCTCAGGACGCGCGGAGGGACTTCTGTTTCCTTCCAGGCCTACTGTCCGCTGACTTTCTCGATCTTGCTGGCGACTTTCACCCCACTCAATCCGTTCACGTACTTTGCGATTCCCTTATAAAGGGACTCTGCAATCCGCTGCCGGTATTCGTTGGTCTCCAGCCGACGCGCGTCGCCCGGATTGCTGACAAACGAAATCTCGGCCAGGATCGACGGCATATTCGCGCCGATCAGCACGATGAATGGCGCCTTTTTTACTCCACGATCGCGGATGCCTGGATTTTTCGCGGCTAGTCCCGCGTGCAGCGATTCTTCTACATCGCTCGCGAACTCGCGGGATTCTTCAATTTTTTCTTTCAGCGCGATCTTCTTCACCAGGTCCTGCAACTCGAAAATCGATTTTTCCGAAACGGCATTCTCGCGCGCCGCGACTTCTAAAGCGTCAGGAGATGAAGTGAAGTTGAGGTAATACGTCTCCACTCCGCGCGCGTCAGGATCCTGGCTGGAATTCGCGTGAATGGAGATGAACAGATCGGCGCGCTGCTGGTTGGCAATCGCGGTGCGAGTTTCGAGTGGAACGAACGTATCGTCTTTGCGCGTGTAGACGACTTCAGCTCCGAGCCGGCTTTCCAGCAATTTACCCAGTTTCAATCCGACATCGAGAACGAGATCTTTTTCTTCCAAGCCATTCGGCCCGATCGTGCCTGTGTCGTGGCCGCCGTGGCCGGGATCGATGACGATCTTGCCAATCTTCAGTCCGAGCGCGCGAATCAGCGAGCGATCGCCATTCGCGGTCGGACTGGCCTCGCGCACCTCCATCTCTGGCTCGGAGTCGGGTTGTTTCGCACGCGAAGAAGGTTTCGCACGTCGGCTCTTTCGCGAAGGGGACGAGCCCACTGTATGCGGCCGGTCAGGATCGGTCGCGCTGCCATCGTCCTCTGGTTCCACGATGACTTTCTTGATCGTGGTGCTGGATGAGCCGCTACTGACCTTGGCCACGGTTTCTACCGTTCTGTCTTGCAGTGAAGCCTCGTGCGCAACTTCCGTTCCCTCCGAAACGTCGCCCTCAGCCGCAGCTTTGTCGAGGTGCACAGGCGGAGAATCCGGCTTCGAAGAAAATCTGGCCGTCTCCGGGCCGGAGCCGAGTTTCCGGCCGGCCTCATTTTCTGAAACTACCGAATCCACGCCGCTATGACCTTCGCCTGTCGAATCGTTTTGCTTCTCCCCCGGGGAGTTCGATCTGGCGCCATTCTTCGCCTGGTTCTTGCCGTGGATGTCGATGATCAGCCGGTAAGGATCGGGCAAAAGGAATGCATCATAATCAGCGAGATCATCGACCTCCAGCACCACCCGCGTGCGGCCGGGTTTGAACTGCGCCACACGAATCTTTTTCAGAAATCCATCGTCGACTTCAAAAGTCTTCCCGACCAGGGTCGACGCCAGCTTCGTGTCGCGCAAATCGAAGAAGATGCGATCGGGATGCGAGATGCGCGACGACGCAAACTTCACGTCGCTTTCGAGATCGATGGCCACGCGCGTGTAATCGGGCGTAGACCAATGCCGAATTCCGGTGACCCTTGGCAAATGCTCGGACTTTGGTAAGTGTGACGAGGGCACTCCCTTCGACAAGCTCAGGGCAGGCTCTGCCCGCGCGACCGTGTCGGTCTCATCCGCAGAGGGGGCGGAATCCGCAGCCCTTCCATCGTCTGTCCCGGTAGCGGACGACTCCGCGCCTTTTGAAGGCTCCGCCCGTTCTGCTTTCTTCTCAGCCAACGCTTGCCGGTCCAGGTCGGCAATGGCCTGCTGCGCATCCTCGACCAGGCGATTATGCGGATAGCGCTTCAGAAACTCCTTGAATGTGGCCCGCGCCTCGCCGGGATCGTTCAGATCGTCGCTGTAAATCTCGCCGATCGTGAATAGCGCATCGCAGCGATACTTGCTGCCGGGATATTCCTTCCGGAGAAATTTATATTGCGCGATCGCCTCATGCAGGATTTTGTCGTCGTCGAAGCGGCGTCCCATCTCGACCAGAGTTTCGGCGACGGCGACTACGCTGGGATCGGCTTTGGTAGAAGTTGGGGCTCCGTAGTAAACACTTCGGTATTCATTAATCACGCGCTGATAGTCGTGGCGGGTGCGGTCGGCAGGAGGGCGTCCGTTGAGCGCTTCGCGCATGCGCTCGGCCGCGTCAAAGCGGTCGCGCGCCCAGGCCTCGGGATGATGCGGCCGGGCATACGCAGTTGCAGAGAGCGCAACCAGTAACAGCGGAAGCAACGAATGGCGAGTCG
>Ga0335073_10016660_pt1 | contig 10270 bp, 11 predicted proteins | sample Lox_Sample_22_FD_207093 | JGI IMG/M metagenome (GOLD analysis project Ga0335073, IMG submission 207093) | Soil microbial communities from Loxahatchee National Wildlife Refuge, Florida, United States - Lox_Sample_2.2 | ecosystem: Environmental > Terrestrial > Soil > Wetlands | place: USA... | reverse complement strand
TGATGAAGCGAGAAGTAGTCGAGACGCAACATGGATTGTTCGGCGGCGGTGGCATCGCGTAAGGTTTCGAGAAGTTGTAGGACGGTCAATTTGTGACTTTTTGTCCACTGTTGACGCAACACGCTCAGTTCGGTCCTGATTTGAGAATTAGTTGTGAGCGATGCAACCGCGCGATCCTCGAACAATCCTTCCACTGTTTCCAACGTCAACTGCGTATTTGCATCCCCAGAGTATCGTCCTCGTAACAAATTAGTGACTGGAGAATTCGGTGTGATCCCCTTTGGTCCAGCTCTCGACAATTTCATCTTAGGCAAACGGGTGTTCTTGGCAAACGTAACCGCAGACGCTCCGAGCATCAATGAAGTGCTTTTGAGCGCTTCTTCCGGCGTTGTGGGGACACGGCCTGCGAAAATACTCTCGCGGGTGTGAATATCCATAATCAATTCCATGTCGAGCCAAACTCTGTTTAAATACCCTCCCTGCCGACAAGCCTCGTAGAGATGTGCGACGTAGAGAATGGAGCCCCACGCGGTGGCAATGATAATTCCCGATTCCTGGAGGAGAAGGTAGAGTTGGAACTGAAAAAGGCCGGCGAGAAGAGGATTGCGTCGGAAGAGGGCATGCGGTTCTGGAGTCGGCAAATCCGGGAGCTGTCTGCCAGATTTGCGGAGGTTCGGGGCGACGGGGTCGTTTACGATCCAAAAATCGGCAAACGTATGGATGTATTTGACTCTCTCCTCATTCGATGAGGGCCAGTTAGTCCAAACTTTGCTTGTGGCGAAATATTCCGTGAGAGTCGAGATAGCTTGAACCCCCGACGTTTGCAGCTCTGTGAAACCCCGCCCAATGTCCTGTCGAAGAACGTGGTGGATATCGAGGTAGACTTGTGCGGCGAAGGTTACCCAAGTAGAAACGGTTTTCTTTGTAAACATCACCCGAAGTCCATCAAGAAACTCGTCTGCAACGGGGAATTGGCGAGTGACCTGAGTGAAGAGGAAAAAATCAGGCAAACATTCGACCAATATGATCATATCCTCTTTGAACTGTTCACGGATACTGAGTTTCGATCGATCGACGCGGGGATTATAGACTCCGAAATGGCCTGGTTTGGCGACAGGAACGTGGCCGGCTTGGATGACTGGTAGGAACGACTGTAATAACGAATGAACGGGCAAAAATAGCCAGTCTGCTACATCCCACATTTTGAAGTTTACTACATCACCTTCCCTTTCTCGATGGTCCGGACCTTCTCCGCGAAGAATGCACATTACTGAATACAACAACCCTGCGGTCTTTTGGAATGTGTCGTTTTTTGGGAACGACGCGGCAAGGTCTTTTTCGGCGCGGTGGATGAGTTCGAACGCGCTGTTCGTAACGACGGCGGTGGTAATTAGATCGCAGGAGCCACGATGGTAGCGGGACCAAAGGTCGATGAGGAATTCTCTGAGGCGATTCAAATCGTCAAAGAAACAATAAATCCCGAAATAGATCTCCTCATCCGTCGTTTCCATTTCGTATGTGACTTTTGCCGGCGGTGGAACAGTCTGAGGGCTTTGCAACGCGACATCAGGCTCAAGGCTCGATGCAGGTTTAGACACCGATTCGTCATCGAGGAACAATACATCGTAGGGATTGTCGTGCTGCTCAGCAGGTGCTGGAGAGGTCGGACCCAAGTTCAACTTCCCCACCAAATCGGAGACATTATTCTGCGGAATAATCGAGGGTTCCGAATTGGATTCCAAGACCTGCAACACATTTTCGAGAACACCGATGAAGTAGGAGTGCTTTTGTGTACTTTCGCGTAGTTTGTCTTCCCGGCTCGAATTGTTCAGGAACCAATTTGAGCAACGTCGTCGTAAATTGATGGCACTGCGGAGAAGTCCAAGAATTGCGGACGGGACAGGGATGGACGGCTTCTGCTGGACAATAAATTGCGCCATGTCCAAGAATCCTTTGACTGTGATGAGATGACGCAAGGAGGGTGCAGTTGAAGATGGACGCGTTGCATTACGCGCTTCCTTTCGCGCCTTGCCTTTGAGTCGGCCAGAAGGACGCGGTTCAGAGGGCTGTGTCTCGAGTTTGAGTCCGCATCTCTGGGATGTCTCCGCTAGCCATTCAGCGACGCGATTTGTATCGGCTTTGTAGCGTTTGTGCGTGTCAAAGAGGAATTGTGGCAGGGAAGCCATCACAGACCGTCGGAGCAAGAAATGCACAATAATCACCTGTCAGCGAGTTCAAATCTTGACCAATATTTAACGCGATTAACGATTTCCAGTTTCCCGCAGTAATTAATTTATGGGGCGTTGGCCGCGGGGACGCAAAACCCCGCAATTTGAGTTTAAATAGTCGTGATCTGAACTTGGGCGGCCAGTCCAACCTCCTCATTCATCCTCTTCGTCATGGCTTCAGCCCTTATCCTTATCTCGATTCTACTGGTGACTATCATAGTCTTCGCGTCTCGAAAGCCTAAAGACAAAAATGGAGTACCCTACCGATTTCCACCAGGTCCAAAGGGGTGGCCCATCATCGGGAATACGTTTCAAATCCCCACAAAAGATCAAGAGCCTGTACTTACACGGCTAGCTCAACAATATGGAGAAATGTTTCGCTAACGTTGTTGATGTTCTGATTTGTAGGTTTACCGTGAGATTGGGAGGGTCTACCTGGGTGTACATCAATTCCTCTCGAGTCATTCGTGAACTGTTGGATCAACGGGGAAGTATTTACTGCTCGAAACCACATACACCGTACCTTTCTGAAACACTCTCTGGCGGACTTCGAATGGCTTTGATGGAATATGGACCACAGTGGAGGAAGATTCGCAAAACTATGGGCATGTTCACTAGCATGACCGAGGTCAAAAAGTTTTCGCGACTGATGGAAATGGAGTCGACCGTAATGTTGCACGAATATCTTCAGGACCCAGAAAATTATTTTCAACATCATGCGCGGTTTACCAACTCTGTTGTCATGATGGTGGCTTTCGGTCGGAGAACGGAAAAGGATGATAAAATTGTCGTAAGCCGCTCCTAATTGTGTTCCTGACCTAGAATATGATTTTGGATCAATTCACCCCTGTGCTTGCGGCAATGCAGCCAGGTTAACTTATGCCAAGAATCCGTTGACTTTAGGTGCGAACTTGATTGATGTGGTACCAATCTTTGAGAAACTTCCCAAATTTCTGCATTGGTGGCGCCCAAAGGGTGAGCGGCAATTCAACAATACTGTGAACGTTTACCGAATACTCTGGTACAACTATCATATGCGGGTTCTAATGCTTAGGGACCAATTGGTTAAGGAAGTCGAGGAAGGAACCGCTCAAGACTGCTTCGCATCTCACATTTACGAAAATCGAAAGGAGTATGGTCTGAATGACACAGAAGCCATGTTTGCGGGTAATTTCTCGTCTGGTTTCGCTCAACCACAGTGCTTAATGTCATTGAGGGAGGTTCAGATACTTCACGGGCAACCTTGAATATCTTTGCTGCGGCAATGGCCAAGCACCCCGACTTTGTCACTAGGGTTCGTAAAGAGTTGGACGCGGTCTGTGGTGACGCCGGACGATTGCCCACTTTTGCAGATCAAGAGAAACTACCCCTTATTACCGCTTGCGTCATGGAATCAGGTTTCATATCGTCCCGATATGTCTAACAACAGGCGTTGTTCGAGTTCTGATCCAGGATGATCACTTTGAAGATTATTACTTCCCCAAAGGAACGCGGTTCAGTAATTAACGCCCTTTTTCGAGTTTATTGCTTATTTTAGCCTGGAGTTCTAGTACCATCTGTCTTGATCCGAACGAGTACGAGGATCCCACTCGGTTCTACCCTGAACGCTTTCTCAATGAAGATCTGTATAAACCTTTGGCTGGTCATTGGGCATTCGGAATGGGAAGGCGAGGTGTCCATCTCTCTCATCTTTGTTAATGAGCAGTTTGCGTCGGTTACGTGTTGGCCATTAGGAACCTATGGATTGCCATGGCCAAAATGGCCTACTGTTTTGACGTTTCGCACCCAGCCGTATGACCCATTTTGGCTTTTAATGACTGCAGGGTGACGAATTTGACCCCTTTGATACGGAGTTCGTCTTTTTGCCTTCTACGATCGCACCATTTCCTGCAATAATCAGACCCCGTAGCCCAGCGCACGCTCGACTTATTGAGGAGGAATTCCGAAATCTCAATCTCCAGCGCTGAACTTCTTGCTGTATCATCGTCCTAGACAGTGGCTTATAATTATTACTTACCATTTGCGTCGAATGTTCATGCTAATTTATCTCTGAAACAACTTGCAGTCGTTGCCATTAAAATAGACTCTATTTGATCAACTTTTGAAGGGGCGTTGAAGATGGAATATCAGTGAACGCTTGAAAATCTTCCAGTTCATGTATCGCCAGCTATTTTATTACATGGACCTCAAATCGCGCTCGGAAACTCTGTTAATTTCTCCCCGTTAGACTAGAGTTTTTTTCCCCGGTCGCTTAAAGTTCCCCAAACCTTATTCGGCCTGCAGCCTATCAGTCAGTGGACATTTGGTCATGTGCTCGCTAAACCGGACTTTTCTTTATTTTCGGCTTTGCCGAGCCGATATCGGCTTGAACACGTTGAATATTTGAACAATCGACTCGATTTCGCGCCCTCCAGGAGGTGACGAAGATGTCCGAGAAGCAAAAACACGATGAGGTTCCAAACACTAATGTCAATGAGTACGACGAGATTGCTGCTCGGTTGAAGGAACGCGATGAACACCTGACACGACGTCTCCGTCGTATGCGTATTGTTGTGAGAATTCTCGATCTGGGATTCGGGTTTGTTCCCTCCTGACGTGAGTTGATGCAGATTTTCCACGATCGCTTTGATGTCATATACCCTTCATCAATACTTTGCGACGATAGACGTCAGCGCGCAAGGACAGCCATTATGGAATCCCCCCGACCAGACCTTGTTGTGGCCCACCTACTTCACGCTCGTTCAATCGATTCTCACTTCCATTTTCGCCGGGGTGGTCCTGGGCGCGTATTACTGGAGTACAACCCACGCCGACCGTATCGATGACTGGAGATCCAGGCTGGTGTGGTTAGCCCTCCTGCTCAAGATCGGACTCGAAGTCGCCACATCTTCCAGCATGTACGCGACCGGCGTCAATGCACCCGCGAACGGCCGCCAGAGTTTATGGTTCCAGACTTGTTCTGCGCTCCCCGATCAGGTGGCCTTATTTAGCTTCGCTGTCAATCTTCCCCAATATTGCACCATGCAGGTATGGTCGGCTTTTGAGGCGCCCGTGCTAATAACAGAGATGGGGGAGCATTTCTGCGGTTCTCAACATATTTTTGGATTTGTTGTCTGCGGTCACGTTTGCCTATTGGTTTATGCATTGGAGGCATAAGAAACGGATGCAAAAGCACTTTTCAGAGAACCCTGAAGCTGGTCGTGCGCAGGAGAAGTAATCGTGGTCATCAACGAAAGCCGCCATCAATTGGGGCAGCGTTATCTTTTTCAACAGTATTGTTATAATTAACACATGAATGCAATATTTCAATTCAAGATATGGTTGAAAATAACTGGCAATGATAATACCAAGTAGTCACACTATGTCCAATGCGATGCTTCCCCCTAGCTTCGATCGATCATCTCCGTCTCACCCATTCATCCGGGAAGAGTTCTCTTTCCACCTCCAACATCATTGCTGAGGGTAAGAGCTCCAATCCATCATCTGTATTCTCATTCAAGATGACTTCGTCCATCCAATTAACTCCAAAGTCTCTAACCTCTAGATCGCCAGGGGATTGCGGAAGTGACGGAAGTCGTACTGACAGTGGCTGAGAAACGATGAGATCTGTTCGCAGTTGATTTTCAAACGTCGTGCCGTTTGCACTCCGTTGATCGTTTTCGATTTGAGACTGTGTTGGATGGACTGCAATCGTCGCGTTTGCATAGGTGGGAGACGTGTCAACGGTGCGGGGTCTTATAGGTTGTGGATAGACTTTTTGACCCAGAATCGCCTCGATCATATTTCTTCGAGTTTCGTCGGCTGTTTTTATGTTGCTGACGAGTTTCCGCATCTTCGATTCATCTTTCCGTTCATTTATAGTGTCCTTTGGAAGTTGTTTTGGTCCGCACGGACGTCCTCCTTCTTCGCAAACTCGACACTTGGAATCGGTACTCCGAAACTCGCACTGTGACGGTCAACCATCAACCCCTTTGAGACATAGTTACCTTTCTTTTCAACCGCCGACAATGAGCACACTTTAATCTACCTTTAACCCCCTGAGTATTCCGGACGAAGGTCTTGTCCCCCCTCTCCGGGTTTCCATTAGCGCTGCTTCCTCCACTATATTGTCAGCAAGTCCCATTGTTTGTGCCACCTCAAACTTCCAATTCTCGAAAAAGATTGTCCTCCGACCATATTATAGCAGAATAGAATAGGATAAAGCCTTTCATCATAATACTCCTAACCCAAAACAGCGTTCTTAGTGACCAACCCGAAACCAGTGTGAGAAACAAGTCCGCCTGAGGAAACGCCACAGACCGAACTGAGTATCACCATGTCTCGACCGGCCACTTCGAACCTGCCATTCCGACCCCCAGAAAGCAGCTCCTCTACGCCCTGGACTGGATTCCAACTACCCGAAAGAAATCCACAAACCAACCATACGAATGCAAATTGTAAACAGAATTTGCTCCCCATTGTCGGTGGGAAATCAGGCGGGAAATTGATACACCAGATCCAGGCAAGCGCATCAGATATGCCCCCGAGGGCGAAGCGGAAGCGGACTCTCTCAACGTTTAGTGGAGAGAGATCAGGGCCATAGCAATCGAAAGCCTTAAAATCGAATTATAGATCGACTCGACTGGCCATTTTATATCACTGTTGACTGGATAATGCTGCAGCGAGATTGATAATTCATTGGCGTATGATTTTCGCAAGTGCAACCCTTCGGGTGCGGCCGGTGCTTTAGTTAGTGCCCAAATCCGCGTGCTCCAGGAGAATATTCAAGATAGCTATTCGCGATATTTCAATCCCCTGCCGCCAGAAATGCAGTCGGTTGTGTGGTTTTGGTGGTGAGGAAGCGGAATTAGATCAGCAATCTGGTAGATCGCGCATCGGCCGCACAGAGGGTGGTGGGACTAAACCGTCGTAGAGGGTCCGCTTCTGTCCCATTCGGGAAACTTCAAACATCGGGCGAACCAAATAGTGACTCGTTTCAATTTAGAAAATGCGCTAGCGCATTTCGTGATTCCGCTACGGCGGCACTCGCTGAGATGTGGGACAAAGTGTTTGCGCAAGTCGAAACTCGACAGCCAATGAAATCATAATTGACTTTCTACGCGCATGAGACACAGTTGGGTTAGAAGAACTATATTACGAAATTCAATGAATCCTCCAATGAACATCTCAGGAATTCCGATAATATCCCGCACCTCTTCCAAATCGAGATGCATCACCACTTAAACACATTTTATCACATGAATGGAGTCCCCAAGTATAAAAGGAGATATGCTCTGCCTCAAGAAAAAGTCCATTCGCCGGACATGCCTCAGGACGCGGAAGGATCGGATGCGACTACAAATACAACAGTTTCCCCCTCTACGTTCGGCGGAACCAAATACGCGTTTTCTCGTCAAAAACTCAATGAGATTGTCAAAGCACTTCGAGACTGCGGCACCGAAGAGATCATCAAACTTCCTAAAATCGCCGTCATCGGAAACCAAAGCGCCGGGAAAAGCTCTCTCATTGAGTCGATTTCGCAAATTAAGGTCCCTCGAGCTACAGGCACTTGCACAAGATGTCCTATGGAAGTTGTTCTCGCAAGCGGCGGTTCGGAGGATCATTGGCACTGTAAAGTGTCCTTGCGCATCGACTATCCCATTGGAGGCCATCAACAAGGGGTATTTGATTTTGACCAAACGACATCGAAGGAGGAAGTACCTAATATTTTGCGCCGCGCCCAACTTGCGGTTCTCAATCCGGACACCGGGATAGCTCATTTCCTTAAATTGGATGAGGAACACTGCAACGCCCATGTTCGGAAGCAGAATTTCTCACGAAATACTGTGGTTATGGAGATCAGTGGGGCCGACGTAGATGTTACTTTCATCGATCTACCGGGGATCATCTCGTTCACAGAGAAGGTATGCTTCAGTACGATTATGTTCTTCTAATGGCATAGCCGGAGGAGTCTCACTTCATTGACTTGATTAAAAACCTTGTTATCTCGTATGTGTCCCAGCCGGAGTGTCTCATTCTTGTCACAATTTCTATGAAAGGTAGGATTTCAATTTTCTTTCCTCCGATTTTTAATCTGCTTAGATGATATTGACAACCAGAGCGCCTCGACGATTGCTCGACAATATGATAAAAATGGAACCCGTACCATTGGTATTCACTCCGGAGTCTTGAATCTGATCTCAGGTGTCCTTACAAAAGCCGATACCGTAGGTGAAGGCGAGTACGAAACTTGGCTCAAGATCCTCAAAGGAAAATCCCACCACCTCAATCTTGGATACTACGTGACTCGCTTACCTTCGCAAAAGGAGATCACCTGGACTTGGGAGCAGGCTCGGGAGAAAGAGCGCAACTTTTTCCAATCCGCAGCTCCATGGTGCCATGTTGATAAGAATCGCAAAGGGACGGAGAGGTTGACGGAGGCTCTCAGTGTGAAGTTATCCCAAATGATCGGAGAAACGTTTACACCCTCGTCTCGAATGAACTAAATAACAGCCTTCCGACGTTGAAAAGAGATTTGTCCACGAAAATGAGAAAAGTCCGTTCCGATTTGGAGGATCTTCCGAAATCATTTATGGACAACCCGCAAGCACACCTCCTCGGACTCTGCAACGCCTTTACACAGGCGATTGACAGTTATACAAACGGGAAACCGAACTACCCTTCGAGCCAGCCGACGTTTCTCCAGGAAAATGTTACCAATTATCGTGCACTGGAAAAAGAGATCAAACGTACCAGGCCTCACTTCGAGATACCACCCGCCCTCGAACCTCTTCAACGTAGTCCTCCAATCAGTCCGACCGACGATGACAAAAAGGATAGCTTGAGCTGTATCTCCCCACGACATAACCCACATATTGATGAAAATAGCCGTTACACTGGTGGATGTACATCAGGTAATTGAAAAAATGTCCACTCGCGAACTGTATGGGATTATTCCATTCCAGGTTCATGAGCATTTCATTGAATCCTTTGTCTCCAGATGGAAAGACATTTGCCTAGAACATTTTGAGAAGGTTGAGCGCATTCTCAAAAAGTGCGTGGAAGCTATGTGCGACAAATATTTTGGAAGGTTTGAAACCTCTGGTCTTTTGTATGACATCCGGTAACACGCTTATTTTAATGTTTCATTGGAACTAACTTCAAGTGCCGTTACCAATGAAATCTTGGAAAACACCTCAGAAACCACTCGAGAAGAAATCCAGCTCTCTTGTCGCAAAGAGACTCACCGCCCACTTACCATGAACAAACCGGAGTATATGAAAGCAAAAGAGAAGAACGTTACCGCATTTGCAACCGCTCGTCGACTCAGGCCGGCTTCCGATACCAGCGACGGCATCCCAGTTTGTCTGAGTTCTGGGTCCTTTACTGTAATCGAGACAAACGGAACCTCTCGTTATTTCCCAGCCACCGAGGACAATCTCTTGCGCGTTCTCTCCGCATACGGGCATCATTTATCCTCTTCGAAAGAGCTCGTGCGTCTCCATAACGACGAATATCAAGCCGAACTCGACGTTATCTCGCATGTCGCTGCGTATTTTGATGTGTCATCGAAACGTCTCATAGACGATATGCCTCAAGTTTTTGAGACCGTATTTGCTGCGGGATTTGGTGACGAATTGTCGAAGTCCCTGACCACAAAACTCAAGTTAGTTGGGGAACAGGGATTGGAGAGTTGCGCCAGGTATGTCCGAGATGAGCCAGACATCGAAGCCAAGAGGCATGATCTCACAAGGGTACGCAATATTTTGGACAAAACGAAAGAAACGATCGACCGTTTTTTCATTGACTAATGGTTATATTTTGCAACTGGAATATTTCTATAGTTAGCTACCCGGATATCGATATCCCATCTTTTAACTAGTTAATTTCTTTTTTTACTGGCGTGCGCAGAACGTATCTCTAGTGAGACTTCGGCACCATTTGATTTCAATTCACGCCCAGGACAACGCATGGCAGGCTGAGTAGCGGGATGAATAGATTGAGTATTATATTCCCGCACCCTACATATAGACGCTGAAAACAATGGCTGCGAAAACTATTCC
>Ga0335073_10016659_pt1 | contig 10270 bp, 9 predicted proteins | sample Lox_Sample_22_FD_207093 | JGI IMG/M metagenome (GOLD analysis project Ga0335073, IMG submission 207093) | Soil microbial communities from Loxahatchee National Wildlife Refuge, Florida, United States - Lox_Sample_2.2 | ecosystem: Environmental > Terrestrial > Soil > Wetlands | place: USA: Florida... | reverse complement strand
GCCAGCGCGTCTACGGTGGTGCTCGACACCGTTGCGAGGGCGGCGGTTCCCTGTGGCGGTGCCGGGAGCTGCCGCCAGGCCGCGCCTGGGCCCGCGATGATCGCGGCGTGCCTGTCTGTCAACAGCACCCAGGCGGTGCTACCTGGCCCGGTTCCCGACGCGAGGACCTGGCTGGATCCGGTTGGAAGCGCTGGTGAGGTGGTCCAGCGGGTCCCGCCGGCGATCCAGGCGGCGAACAGGCTCACCTTGCTGCCGGTCCGCGATGCCAGCAGGGCGGTATCGCCTGCGGTGGTCTCGGTCAGCCGGAGAACGCGGACGGGGCTGCCGCCAGGGGCGGCCGGACCGGCGGCCTGCCAGGTGCCTGCCGCGGTGCGGGCGAAGATGCCGACAGTGCCAGGGCGGCCGCATGATGCTGCGGCGAGTGGCGAGCCTGACGGCGTGTACGCGACTGCGGTCAGGCCGGTGACCTGGCACTGGCGGCCCGCCGGGGAGGTGGCGATGGCGTCCGGCGTGGCCAGCGTGGTCCAGGCGGTGCCGGGTACACTGGCCTGCTCGATGGTGCCGTTATCGACGAGGGCGAGTGTGTGCCCGCCGTCAGCGGCGAGGGCGTCAGGGACGGCGGCGACCGGCGCGTCGAGCAGTCCGGTGCCCCAGGTCTTGCCGTCATCGCGGGTGGAGGCCAGCGGGGAGAAAGTCAGGCCCTGGCTCGGCCGGAACGCGACGGTGAGGGACCCGCTGCCGCCGGTCGCGACGAGTCCGCCGTTGTCGGCGACCCCTGGCGGAGTGACCAGTTCCCATTGAGTGCTTCCGGCCCGGCGGGTGAACAGCTCCCAGAAGTTGTTTTCGTCGGCCGTCGAGCCGCCCATTTCCACGATCGCCCACGTCCCGGTTCCGGTCACGGTCATCGACGTGGCCAGCAGGGTCGACGCCGCGGCGGGCGGCGCGGAAGAGGGATGGCTGGCCGTGGACGCGCAGCCTGCGAGCAGTGCCGTGCTGGCGAGCAAGGCGGCAGCGCGGGATCGTGCGGTCATGACTGGCTCAGCGCCTGACGGACGTCGGCGGTGAACAGCGCGGCGAACGACGACCGGGTGCTGCTGGTGCCGGGTCCCGGGTCGGCGCTGATCTCCTGCCGGATGACGCCGGTGCGGTCGATGACGAACGCCAGGTCGTTGTGCGCGCTCATCGCCCCGGCCGGCAGGTTCTGCACGGTGACGCCGTACGCCTGCCAGGCGTCACGAAGCTGGGACAGCGTCCCGGTCAGGTACAGCCAGTCAGGCTCGGCGCTCAGGCCTTCCTGGCGGGTGAACGCCTGGGTGAACTGGGTGCCGTAGTAGGTCGGGTTCGCGACGATCGCGACCAGCTCGGTCTGCCGGGCCTGCGCGCCGAGCATCGTCGCGGTGGCCTTGAACTCCTGCGCGATGAGCGGGCAGTCCGTGGTGCACACCGGGTCGAGGAAGGTCAGCAGCACGACCTTGCCGCGCAGGCTGGCGAGGGTGACGGTGCGGCCGTCCTGGTCGGTGAGCCGGAACGGCGTCGCGAGCGTGTCCAGCGGCGGAGAGTACCCGGCGATGGCCTGCGCGAGGATGGGGTCGGCGGTCGGGTTCAGCGACGCCGCGGCCATCGGGGCGGCGCCGATCACGATCACGCCGAGGGCGGCGAGGGCGGTGACCGCCTGCAGGGAGGTGGCGGCGATCACCGCGCGGGCCCCTTCGGGCCGCGCCAGCTCCCGCCAGCGCCCGCCAGCCGGGGGAATCACGGCCTCGTCCTGGACCGCCGCCTCGTCCTGAACCGCCGCCTCGTCCTGAACCGCCTCTTCCCGTTCAGCGGCGGTGTCCGGGAGCCGGGTGAGCGCGAGGTACCCGGCCGCGAGCAGCAGGATGGTCGGGATCATGCTGTTCGGGTCGGTGCCGAGACCGCCGAAGAAGCCGAAGTCCTGCACCAGCACCCAGTCGGCGAGGCAGAGGACGCCGGCGGCCAGCACCGCGGCGCGGACCAGCCGAGGCCGTCCCGTGAGGAGCGCCGCGCCGATGGCGGCCAGCGCGATCACCGCGAACAGGTTCACCGCGAAGCCGTGCGCGGTATCGAATGAGCCGAACGCGGAGACCAGCGCCGACAAGGCCCGCGGCTGGGAGGTCTGCGACATCGTGGTCACCATGGCGGACAGGCTGCCTGACTTGCCCTGCCAGTAGCCGCGTCCCGGCCACGCCTGCAGCACCGCCATGCCGATGAAGAACACGCCGGCTCCGGCCAGCAGTAGCCGGCCGGTGCGTGACGTCCGCCAGGCGCGCAGCGGCAGCGCGATCAGCGCGCCCGCCACGCAGTACAGCAGCACCGCGCCGGGCGCCCCGGTCAGCCAGGAAAGGCCTGGGGCGAAGATCCCGCCGAAGGACTCGCCCCAGATCCACACCACCAGCCCCCAGGCCACGCTCGCCAGCCCGGCGCCGCGCGACCACCAGCCCCGGACGGCGACCAGCAGCCACAGGCCGATGCCGACCTGGATCCACACCGAGGCCGCGGCGGCCGTGATCGGGTGGTTAGACCAGATCGTCCCGCCGACATTGACCAGATGCTGGACCCAGCCCGGTGAGCTCTGCGCGGTCGGCTCGATGACCTGGGACGGCAGGCCGCCTGGCATCTGCGGCTGAGCCTGCAAGATCCCGTCGAACACCCACAGCAGCCCGAAGCCGATCCGCAGCACCCGGCGGCCCGCCGGCTCGGCCGCCTGCGGTGCGTGCCCCGCCGCCCCTGGTCCCAGCCAGTTCCTGGAGGCGCCCCACAGGAGCCACAACAGCAGGAACAGCCCGGCGGCGATGAGCCCTTGGTGCACCAGCGCGGACCGGAACGCCGCCACCAGAGTGGGATCGGCCGGGTTCAGCCCGGAATTCATGCCCGGCACGGCCCGGGCCCCTTCACTATCACGCTTTACTAGTGCGCCAGCATGGCCGGAAAGTTCCCGGATGTCGTGCGGGCTTCCGCTTCCCCGCGTCCGAGCTCACGGGGTGCCCGGGCCTGTGACGGGCGCCTCGATCGTGATCTGCCCCGCGTGCCTGAAGACGAGGGTCAGCGGTACGCGGGCGCTGTTCTCGAACGGGACGGGGTCCTCGAGCACGACGTCGTCGGTGAGCGGACTGAGGGTGAGGATGCCGTCGGCGGGGACAGGCAGGGCACGGACGGTCAGGGGTGAGCTTGCGGGACTGCTGCGGCGAACGAGGATTACGTGCCGGGCGACGGGGCTGCGGACGGCGATCAGCTCGTCTGGCGCGCCGGCGAGGTTGCGGATGGCCAGATAGGGACGCGCGGCCCCGGCGGAGGCCGCAGCCTGCGGGGTAAAAGCGCGCATCGGGACCGCAGCCATGACCACCTCTAGTCGCACCCTGGTCAGGGTCCCGGCGCCGCCTGTGGCGGCCCACGCCGACAGCAGGCCGGTCACCGCGATGGCGCAGATCACCGGCCCTGCCGCGGACCGGGCCAGGTCCGCCAGCCAGCCCCGGCCGACGCCGGCGAGGCGCGGCTTGGCGGCCGCCGCGGTCACCGGTGTCCCCCGGCGGGTGCGGAGCGCGGCGGCCGGGGGGTGAAGCGACGGATCCGCAGGCTGTTGGCGACGACGATCAGCGAGCTGGCGGACATCGCGACCCCGGCGAACAGCGGATTGAGGTAGCCGAGTGCGGCGAGCGGTATCGCGATCACGTTGTACCCGGATGCCCAGGCGAGGTTGGCGCGGATGGTAGTCATCGTGGCGCGGGCGAGTTCGATCGCGTCGGGGATCGCTGCCGGATCGCCGCTGACGAGCGTGAGGTCCGCGGCGCCGATCGCCGCGTCGGCGCCGCGGCCTGCCGCCATGCCGAAGTCCGCCTGGGCCAAGGCGGCCGCGTCGTTGACGCCGTCGCCGGCGAATGCGGCAGGCAGCCCGGCGGCCTGGATCTCCCGCACAGCCTCGGCTTTGCCCTGGGGCCGGACACCGGCCAGCACGCCATCTGCGGGGATGCCGAGCTGCCGGGCGACGGCCAGGGCGGTGCGCTCGTTGTCCCCGGTCAGCAGCACCGGGCGCAGCCCCAGCTGCCGCAGCCGGGCGACGGCTGCAGGGGCTTCTGGCCGCAGCTGGTCGGCGACCACGAGCGCGGCGCGGGCCTGCCCGTGCCAGCCGGCCAGGACCGCGGTGCGCCCGGCGTCCTCTGCCGCCGCGACGGCCCGGCGCAGGGCGGCCGGCACCTCGATAGTCAGCTCCTCGAATAGCAGGAGGCTGCCTACTGTGACATCGGTGTCTTCGACGCGGCCCTGGACGCCCGATCCGGGCAGCGCGGTGAACCCGGTGACCGGCGGCAGGTAGCCGAATCGGGCAGCGGCCTCCCGGGTGATCGCCTGGCCGATGGGGTGCTCAGAGGCGTCTTCGATCGCGCCGGCCAACAGGAGCGCTTCCTTCTCCCCGGTGCCTTGGACGGTGATCACGCCGGTGACCGTCATGGCGCCCGCGGTCAGGGTGCCGGTCTTGTCCAGCAAGATGACCCGGAGCCGGCGGGCCGGCTCGAGCGCTCGCGCGCTCTTGATGAGGATGCCGAGTTCGGCGCCGCGGCCGATGGCGGCCGCCAGCGCGGCGGGCGTGGCCAGGCCGAGCGCGCACGGGCAGGCGACCACCAGTACCGCCATCGCGGCGCTCCAGGCCGCCGCGCCGGAAACTCCGGCACCCAGCCAGAAGCCAAGGGTCGCGGCGGCGGCGGCGATGACGCAGGGCACGAAGACCGCGGCGATCCGGTCGGCGATCCGCTGCGCGCGGGCCTTGCTGGCCTGGGCGTGGCTGACCGTATGGGTGATCTGGGCGAGCAGCGTGTCCGCGCCCACCCGGGTCGCCCGGACGATCAGCCGACCGCTCATGTTCACAGTGGCCCCGATCACCGGGTCACTGGGGCCGACCTCTGCGGGCGTCGCCTCTCCGGTGACGAGCGACGCGTCTACCGCCGAAGTGCCCTCAGTGACGACGCCGTCAGCGGCGATCTTCTCTCCAGGGCGGACTACGAAAAGGTCTCCGGCAGCGAGCTCGGCGGCCGGGACCCGCCGTTCGGCGCCGTCGCGCAATACGGCGACGCTCTTAGCGCCGAGCGCCGCGAGCGTGGTCAGCGCCGCGACGGAGTGCTTCCTGGCGCGGGCCTCGAGGAACCGGCCGGCCAGCACGGCGGTGGCGACGCCCGCGGCGGCCTCGAAGTAGAGGGTCATGCCGCCCGCGGTGGTGAAGGTGAACGCGAACGGCATCCGCATGCCCGCCATCCCCGCGCCGCCGAAGGCCAGCGCGTACACCGACCAGGCGAACGATGCCGTGACCGCGAGGCTGACCAGGGTGTCCATCGTCGCAGCGCCGTGCCCGAGGCCGGCGAGCGCGGCGCGGTGCAACGGCCAGGCGCCCCAGCCCGCGACCGGGGTGGCCAGCAGCAGGCTTACCCACTGCCAGCCGGTGAACTGCGCGGCCGGCACCATCGCCAGCACGATCACGGCTACAGCCAGCGGGCCGCACACGACGAGCCGTCGGCCCAGGTCGCGGACAGCAGGGTCGGAGGCCGCGTCTTTGCCCGCAGGTGGCAGCGCCGCCTGGTACCCGGTGGACTCGATCACGCCAATCAGTTCCACGGCGTCCCGGCCGCCCGTGCTAGTGACATAGGCGCGCCCGGTGGCGTAGTTCACCGTGGCCGCCACCCCGTCGAGCCGGTTCAGCCGCCGCTCTATCCGCGCCGCGCATGCGCCGCAGGTCATCCCCGTAACGACGAACTCTGCCTCGACCTGGCCGCCGGCCGCGATGCCGGTCACGGGCTCCCGCCCATGTTCATCCCGCCCATCCCTGGGCTGTCACCGCCGCCGTTGTACCGGACGAGGGAGTGGCCGGTGGTGACAGGGCCGAGCCTGGCGCCAGCCGCGTGCGCCCCGGCGAAGACCAGTGCGAGCAGGACGAGAAAGCCGATCAGCTTGACCGCGGGAGTCAACGGGTCACCTATCCAGCGATATGCGTAGGAGCTGCCGGTACAACCAGAACGGGCCGGGCCCTTGGGTCACGGAGCGGACGGGCCTGAGTGACGCATCGCTCTTGCCGCAACCGGCATTAGATCATGATGGCCAGCATGAAGGCCATCATGACACCCATAACGATCCGGCAGCCGACTGTAGTGCCCGGCGACAGCAGGACCGCTGGCAGGGTGTGCCCGCTTCCTGATGCAGCGCCGGGAACTGCCTCGCCAGCCGTAGAGGCCTCCAGGCGGGCCAGATCGCCCTCCGGCGGCGGGCCGGAGAACGCGGCCGCCGATTCGGCGGCTGCCATCGCCGGCACGCCGGACGGAACCAGGGACACTGCCGCGCTGGCCAGGCTGTAGCGCCTGCCGGAGAGCTGGTCGAGATCCCAGACGGCGTAGCCGGCCAGGACCAGCGCGAAGGCGAACGCCACGGTCGGGTGCTCCAAGGTCGGCATCGTGGTGCCGGCGGCCCCGCCCATGCCGCCCATTCCGGAACCGCCGGCTGGGGCGGCAGCAGCCAGGAACATGTACAGCATCGCGCTGCTGTGCACCAGGTGCGGTGCACAGTGGCCGGCGGCCAGGGCGCGAACGCCGTTCACGCTCGCGTCGCGCCATACCCGCCAGGCGAACCAGGCTGTCGTCAGCCCGAAGATGACCTCCCATGCGGTGTCCGGCAGCGTGCTGAGGGCGGCGGTCAGCGTGCCCGCCATGGCGATGCTCATCAGCAGGTGCGCGACATCGACGTCCGCGGTGGCCGGGCCAGTCCGCTGTCGCCGCGCCGCCACCAGCCGGGCCGCGCTTACCGCCGCGACCAGCAGCATGAGGGCGGCGAATATGTCCAGGATCCAGACGGGAACCATCAGGATGCCTTCCTCTCCGTGCCGTTCGGGGCCGTCACCGTCCTGATCGGCCAGTAGGCCAGCGCGAGCAGCACGAGCAGTGGCGCGGAGTTCGGGTCGGTCGCGCCGCCCGCGAGAATCATCCCGAACCCCTCGGCGACCACCCAGATCACGAGCGCTAGCACGATGGCTAGCACCAAAGCCGCCTTCGCGGCCGGCGGCGGCAGGTACACCCCGGCGGCAATCACTATCAGCGCCACGGCCAGCACGATGGACGTGGCCAGGCCCTGGCCGGCGACGAGCGATGCGGCACCGCGGTCGATGGCGGCCAGCCAACCGGGCTGGCCGCTTTCCATGTCTGAGATCATGCCGCTCATGGCCTGCGGCGCCCGGTTGGCCGGGGTCAGCGCGAACCAGGCCAGGCTCAGCCACAGAACGAGCCATAGCGCTCTGGCGACATGCACCCCCACCGCCCGGGCCGCCGTGAACGGCGCCGCTGTCCCGCGGTCAGACGGCCACAGCAGCACCGCAAGCAGCGCGTACAGGATCACCGCTCCGGGCGCTCCATTGAGCGGGCTGGCGGCGCCGTTCAGCACCCCGCCGAGCCCTTCGCCAAACCACCACACGCCCAGCGACCAGGCGACCGAGGCGGCGAGGGCGAGCCGGACCGTCGGGCGGAACGCGATGCCGAGCCCGAGCAGCAGCTGGATCGTCGCGAAGAGCGTGTTCAGCAGCGCCAGGTGGTGCCCGACAAGGGTGGCGTCCCAGGTGATCGGCCTGGCGATGACGGACGGGTTGCCGTCGGCCGTCCCGGCGAGCATCTGGGCGAACGCCTTGCTGTACATGAACGGCTGGTACTGCAGCACGCCGTCGATCAGCCAGATGCTGGCCAGGGCCAGCTGCAATGCCCGCCTGGCATCGATTGTCGACCCGGCCGCCTGGGTCCGGGCGCCGATCCTGCCCCGCCGCGCGGCACGGCCGCCGACGACGGCGATATCACTCATCAGACTCTCCTCGATGGCTCGGCCCGGAGCAACGGGCCGACGGCGCCTATAAATACCAGAAAAACCATAGAAGGGCCGTCGGCTGCGCCGCAACACTTACCGGAAGAAAACGGCTCGCGCATTCATAATCGAAATAAACACGCAGGTAGATGGGCCATCGCCGCCCATGAGGAAATATTACTGGGAAACCCCCGTGCGGTATTTAATAAACCCTGCAGGGGTATTAGCTAAACCCTGCGGGGGTATTACAGGAACCCCTGCGGGGTACTCAAAGGTGATATCTTGTCCGGCTGCCTAATGAGCGGCATTAAGGAAATTACCGGGGTCGGTGATCATGACATCGAGATCCTCGCGGGCGCGGGCGACGCGGGAGCGGATCGTGCCGACCGGGCATCCGCAGATGGCCGCGGCCTCGGCGTAGGAGCAGCCGAGTAGCTGGGTGAGCACGAACGCGGCCCGCCGGCCCGGTTCCAGCGCGGCCGTCAGCTCGTCGGCGGCGGCCTGCGATCCGGGCTCGGCAGGCGGCTGGCTCAGCATGCCCCGGGTGGCGGCTAGGCGCGCGGTCAGCCGCCGGTCACGGGAGCGGGCCCTGATCTCCGCGGCGCACGCCCGGCGCGCGATGGTCAGCAGCCAGACGCGGACCGGCGCCTCACCGCGGAACCGGCGCAGCGCCGGGATGGCCCGCAGGTAGGTGTCCTGGGCAAGGTCATCGGCCGAGTCCGGGCCTGCCAGGTACGCGCATAGCCGCCACACATCCCCCTGGGTCTGCTGGACGAGGCGGGTCAGCGCGGCACTATCACCGCGCCCGGCGGCGCGGGCGAGAGAGGTCAGCTCGTCCATGAGCAGCAGACTACGACACCCTGTAGTGGACCGCCTGCACCGGTCACCCGCACCTATACATTTTCGTCATCTTCCTTCCGCGGCCGGGCAGCAACGGGCCCCGGGCGGCACCAGGGGAGTACGGTGACTGCCGTGGACCAGCTCACCCGCCTGGCTCAAGCCGCGCGCCGCGGAGACGCCGCCGCGCTGGAGTCCTTCGTCAGGGCCAGCTACGGCCACGTCTGGCGGTTCTGCGCGGCGATGGCCGACCCTGCCGCGGCGGATGACCTGGCCCAGGAGACCTATGCGCGCTGCGTGCAGGCCCTGCCGCGGTTCCGCGGCGACGCCTCTGCGCTGACCTGGCTGCTCTCGATTGCCCGTCACGTGTGCGCGGGCGAGCTGCGGTCCCGCATCAGGGCGAGGAACACCGCGGCCGGCTCCTCGGCAGACCCGGACTGGATAACGGTGCCCGATGCCTCAGGAGAGGTCGCGGTCGCCGACCTGATCGCACGGCTAAGCGCAGACCGGCGAGCGGCGTTCGTACTGACCCAGCTGCTCGGGCTGCGGTACGCGGAGGCCGCGGCCGTGTGTGCGTGCCCGGAGGGCACGATCCGGTCGCGGGTGGCCCGGGCGCGCGAGGACCTGATCGCGATGCTCTCGGCGATCGAGACGGTTCCGGCGGGCGGGCGCCAGGCGGGCGCGAGCCTGACCTGCTGAACCCGGCCCGGCGGCTATTTTCCGGCGGCCGGGAACTTTCCGCTGCCCTTTTCGCACTAGGCAGGGTATGGAATGCGAGTGGGCGCGCGAGGCCATCTCGGCCCGCATTGACGGCGAAGACCCCGGCCTGCCCGGCAACGTTGTCCAGGCGCACCTGGCGAGCTGCGCCGGTTGCCGGGACTGGCAGGAGCGGGCACACGAAGTGACCCGGCGGGCCCGCCTGGGCGGGCCCTTCCTTGAACACGACCTCACCGCCCAGGTGCTCGCGGCGGCCGGTCCGGCCCTGGCCCGACGGCGCCCAGCAGGCCCGGGCCGGGGCATCGCCCAGCGGGCCGGACTGGCGGTGACCGCGCTGGCCCAGCTGGCGGTCACCGTGCCGCTGCTGATCCTGGGGCATGACCACGGCGCCGGCACCCATGCGGCGCATGAGCTCGGCTCATTCGACCTGGCCCTCGCCATCGCGTTCGCCGTCGGCGCGATCCGGCCGGCGCTTTCGGCAGGGCTCGCCTGGCCATGCGGCGTCGCCGCCGTGGGACTGGTGAGCACTGCGATCGCCGACCTGATAGCCGGGCAGACGTTCGGGGCCGACGAGGCGCAGCACCTGATCGCCGCGGCCGGGGCAGCGCTGCTGTTCTGGCAGGCTCGCACCATCCGCGCAGGTACCGCGGGCCCCGCGCTGGCGACTGCGTGGCCAGGTGATCTCCCGAGCCCGGCGCCACCCCGGGCGGCTGGGCAGGCCGTCGTCCTGTGGACGGAAATCCCGCCGGCGTCCGGGGACGGCGGCAGCGACGCCACTCAGATCACTGGCCCGGACGTGGCCGCCCGCGGCGGCGGGAAAGTCGCGTGACGGAACCCGGCCCCGCCGCTGCCGTCAGGCCCCGTACACGGGAGATCGAGCTGT
>Ga0335073_10016656_pt1 | contig 10270 bp, 9 predicted proteins | sample Lox_Sample_22_FD_207093 | JGI IMG/M metagenome (GOLD analysis project Ga0335073, IMG submission 207093) | Soil microbial communities from Loxahatchee National Wildlife Refuge, Florida, United States - Lox_Sample_2.2 | ecosystem: Environmental > Terrestrial > Soil > Wetlands | place: USA: Florida... | reverse complement strand
GGCCGACCAGGGCGACCGTCTCGCCCGGGGCAATCGAGAGGCTGACCCCGGCCAGGGCGTCCTGCTTCTGGCCCTGGTAGCGGAACCGGACGTCGCGCAGGTCGATCTGGCCGCGCAGGCGGTGGTCAACCGGCACCGGATGCTCTGGGAGGGGCACGGACGTGGGCGTGCGCAGCAGCGCCTTGATCCGTTGCAGCCCGACGTTGGCCTGCTGGTACCCGTCGAAGACCTGGGATAGCTGCTGCACCGGGGAGAACAGCAGGTCGATGAACAGCAGGTAGGCGATGAGTGAGCCCGCGGTGAGCGCGCCGCTGTGCACCTCGCCAGCGGCCACGAACAGCACCAGCGCGCCGCCGACCGTCGACATGCCCTGCACGAACGGGAAGTACAGCGCGATGTAGCGCTGCGCGCGCAGCCGGGCGGTGAGGTAGGCGCCGCTCAGGCCGGCGAACTTCTCCCGGTTCACCTGCTCGCGCCGGTACGCCTGGGCCACCCGCAGCCCGGCCACGTTCTCCTGCAGGTCCGCGTTGACGACGCTGACCCGCTCCCTGGCCTCGCGGTAGGCGCGCGAGGACTTGGCCCGGAACAGCACAGTCACGGCGATCAGCACGGGGAGCATCGTCAGCAGCGTCAGGCCGAGCTTGAGGTTTATGACCAGCAGCGCGATCAGCACGCCGAAGAAGGACAGGGCCGAGTTGACCATGGTGATCAGCCCGGTCTGCAGGAACGAGGACAGCGCGTCCACGTCTGTGGTCATCCGCGTCATGATCCGGCCGGTCAGCTCGCGCTCGTAGTAGTCAAGCCCGAGCCGCTGCAGCTGGGAGAAGATCTTCACCCGCAACGAGTACAGCAGCCGCTCGCCGTTCTTGCCGACCACCACGGTCTGCACCGCGTTGACCACCCAGTCGGCGCCGACGATAGCCAGCGCGGCCAGCGCCACCACGATGATCGCGTGGAAGGCCTTGGCCAGCACGCCGTTGTCGATCCCGTTTCGGACCAGCAGCGGCATGGCGATGCTGGCCAGCGCGTCCAGGCCGTCCAGGATCAGCCCAGCGGTCAGCGCGATCGCAAACGGCTTGAGCAGCCTGCGCAGCGTGAAGTGCTGATCCCCGGCGCGGGCCCAGGCCTGGTTGACGTTCGGCTCGTCGGTCGCCGGCGGCAGCGCCGCCACCTTGGCCAGCAGCTCAGGGGTGGGCGGGATGTCGGCCATCATGCCGGTCACGGCCCCGCCGCCGCCCCCGCGCAGGCTGCCCCGCGCCCGTGCCCCGTACCCGATGCCCATGCCGCCACGGACCGCGCCGCCGGGAATCCCGGCCGTGCCCTTGCCCTCCGCGCCCTTGCCCGCCGTGCCCGTGCCCGCCGCGCCCGGGCTGGCGATCACGCCGGGACTTTCCCCGGTCCCGGCCGGTGCCGCCGGCCACAGCTCCGGGGTGATGCCCGAGGCCGGCCCGGATCCGTCGGCCTGGCCGGCCGCTGCGTGGTCCGCGACCCGGCGCTCGGCCTCGTCGGAGTAGCACTCGAGCTCCCCGGCGTCGACGCCCTCGGCGTCGTCGCCCGGCCCGGCCAGCAGCAGCCGGTACAGCGGGCACCGTGCGGTCAGCTCCTCGTGCGTCCCGATGTCGACCAGCCGTCCCTCGTGGAGCACGGCGATCCGGTCGGCGAGCTGCAGCGTGGACCGCCGGTGGGCGATCAGCAGCGTGGTTCGCCCGGCCATCACCCGGCGGAGCGTCTCGTGGATCTGCGCCTCGACCCGCGCGTCGATCGCCGACGTGGCGTCGTCGAGCACGAGGATCGACGGGTCAGTGATCAGCGCCCGGGCTAGCGCAACCCGCTGCCGCTGCCCGCCGGACAGCGTCAGGCCCTGCTCGCCGATGACGGTGTCGTAGCCGTCCGGCAGATCTCTGATGAACTCGTCGGCCTCGGCCGCCCGCGCCGCCGCGACTATCTGCTCCTCGGTCGCCGTCGGCCGGCCGTAGGAGATGTTGGCCCGCACGGAATCGGAGAACAGGAAGCTCTCCTCCATCACCAGCCCGATCGAGGCGCGCAGTGAGTCCAGGGTCAGGTCGCGGACGTCGTATCCGCCGATCCGCACCGCGCCGCCTTGCACGTCGTAGAACCGGGGGAGCAGCAGGGAGATCGTGGACTTGCCGGAGCCGGACGTGCCGACGACCGCGACGGTCTCGCCGTGCCGGACCTGCAGAGACAGCCCGCGCAGCACCGGCTCGGAGGGCAGGTACCCGAAAGTGACGTCATCGAGCTGAACGTCATGCTTCCCGGGCGGCAGCTCGACCGAGTCCGGCTTCTCGGTCAGCAGCGGCCGGGAGTCGATCACCTCGTAGACCCGGATCACGCTGGCCCTGGCCTCCTGGCCGATCGTGATCAGGCTGGTCAGCGCGCGTACCGGGCTGACCATCTGGGCCAGGTACGCAGAGAACGCGAAGAACGTTCCGATCGAGATCTCGTGCTTGATCGCCAGCCAGCCACCCAGCGCGAGCACCCCGACCTGCCCGAACGCCGGCACAGCGGCTAGCGCCGGGTTGAACTTGGCCATCAGCCTGACCGCGCGTACCCGGGAGGCGTACAGGAATCCGCTGGTCTCCTCGACCCGCCCGATCTCCTGCTCCTCCTGCCCGAAGCCCTTGACCACGCGGACCCCGGTCACCGCGCCCTCGACCACGCCTGCCACGTTCGCGGCCTGCTGCTGCGCATCCCAGCTGGCCGGGAACAGCCGCCGCCGGGACGCGAGCGAGATAATCCACAGCGCCGGGCCGACCGCGACCGCGATCAGGGTGAGCATGGGGGAGAGGAACGCCATGATCACGATGGACAGCACGAACAAGACCGCGTTGCCGAGCAGCATGGGCACCATGCTGAGCAGGCTCTGCACCATGTTGAGGTCGGAGATCGAGCGGCTGACGATCTGGCCGGTGTGCAGCTGGTCCTGGCGCGCGCCGTCGAGTCGGGTCAGCGAGCCGAACAGCTCGGTTCGCATGTCATGCTGCACGTCGAGGGACACCCGGCCGCCGAGGTAGCGCCGGATGTACACGCCGCCGAAGTTGAGCAGCGCCGCGATGATGAGCAGGGTCGCTCCGGGCCAGATCGGCTGCCGGTGGGCGAAGATCGCGTTGTCGACGATATCGCGCTGGATCAGCGGGATCGCCGCGGTCACCGCGGTGGCCAGCAGCGAGCCGCCCAGGGCCAGCGTTACCGCGCCCGGGTACCGCCAGCAGTACCGGGCCAGCCGCCGCATCCAGGCCTGACCCAGTCCTCCGCCCTGGACGGCCGGCGCCTCACTGGCCCGGCCGCGCGCGCGTGCCCTCATGCCAGTCCCGCGCCCGGGCGGTGCTGTTCGGCCGGCCCGGCGCCCGGGCGGTGCTGACCGGCCGGCCCGGCGTGCCTGGCCCGCCTGACCTCGTCCATCGCCTCATTGAGCACGTCGAGCGCGTGCAGCACCTGGTCCGGCTGGGCGGTCTCGGCGAGCAACTGTTCCAGCCACTGGCCGTACGCGGCGTCCGCGCGGCCGACCGCGTCCCGCCCGGACTCGGTCAGGCACAGCCGGACCACCCGCCGGTCACCGGGTTCGGCATCACGCCGCGCGTACCCCGCGGCGACCAGGCCGTCCGCCGTCGCGGTCAGGGTCGGCTTGGCGACCGCCAGCCGCTCGGCCAGCTTCGCGGAACGCTCGCCGCCCGCCCCGGCCAGCTTCAGGATGCGGTACTGCTGGGGGGTCAGGTCGGTGTCGACCCGCTCCAGCCCGCGAAACAGCCGCAGCAGGATCATTACGACCCGCGACGCGCGCTGCTCCTCCTGCCCTGGCCCGCCCGGCTTTCCTGGCCCGCCTGCCTCTTCATGCCCGCCTGGCCCGCCTGGCTCTCCTGGCCCGCCTGCCTCTTCATGCCCGCCTGGCCCGCCTGGCTCTCCTGGCCCGCCGTCCACCCGGATCCCGTCCACCTGTCTCCAAGGTACGTGATTCTTACAGTTCGCTAGCCTAACAAAAAATCTACTTGTGTTGTTTCCCGGCACGCCTTAACGTCGCCCATCGTGTGCACGGATGCGTCAGCCAAGGTCCGCGAGCAGCTAACGGTGGCCGGCTTCGCCGGCGAGATCCGGGTGCTGCCCGAGCCCGTGCCGACCGCGGCCGCCGCTGCGGCCGCGCTCGCCTGCGAGGTGGGAGCGATCGCGAACAGCCTCATATTCGAGGCGGACGGCGCGGCCCTCCTGGTCGTGGCCAGCGGAGCGCACCGGGTGCATCTGGGGCGGCTAGCGCGGCGGCTCGGAACCGGCAAGATCCGCCGGGCCGATCCCGGCTTCGTGCTCGCTCACACCGGCCAGGAGGTGGGCGGCGTCGCCCCCGTCGGGCACCCCTCGCCGGTGCCGACCGTGGTCGACCAGGCCCTGGCCGCTTACCCGGTCGAGCCGCGATGGAGGCCAGGCGCCGCTCCGCGGCGCCCTGACGGCGGATCAGTGCATCAATAGCGGGCTGTGGCGGTGTCGGAGGTGGTCCGGACGGAGGCGGCGAAGATGAGCAGGGCGAACAGCAGGAACGTGATGACGTGCACGCTGGTGCACCAGAGACAGATGTTGCCGATCTGGATGATCTCGGCGTAGACCAGATACAGCACGAACCCGATGCCGACCACGATGCTGCCAATGCGGGCCCACCAGACCAACGGGACTTGGAACCGCCAGCCCCACGGCGAGTTGACCGCCACCATGAACACGTAGAAGGCCAGGCCGAGCACCGCGACCGGGAAGACCCCGAACACCATCGACTGCGAGCTGGTGGTGACCTTCGCGCAGTCGACGAAACCCTTGTCCGGGCAGGACAGGATGCCTGACGAGGTGTAGTGCGCGATCGTCAGGTAGATCGACACACCGAGGCCGGCCAGCGAAAGGGCCAGGGAGGTCCACCGCACCCAGGCCGGCACGGTGAAGCGGTCATCTGCCGCCTTGACGGTGGCCACGGCCACGTCGGTGGCGGTCTGGCGGGGCGGCCCGGCTGGCTGGCGCTGCCCCGGGCGCCCGCCCGGCCCGCGCCCGCCGGGCCCGCGGCCGTCCGATCCCCGGTTGGCCTGGCCCCGGTTGGCCTGGCCCCGGTTGGCCTGGCCCCGGCTGCCGTTCTGGCCGGAACCGCCCACGGTGCCACCCCGGGCGTTCTTGCCGCTGCGGACCGGGGCGGCCTGCGTGGTCCGGCCGCCGCCGCGCCCGGAGCCGCCGGATGCGGTCCGGGACCGCTTCTGGCTGGCCATCAGAGCGAGCCGCTCGCCTTGACGACCCCGGCCGAGCTGCAGACGTTGCCGGGCTGGCCGCCGGTCATCTTGCAGATCGCGGCGGTGATCAGGTTCGCGGTACCGTCGGCGCCTTGGGCCGGCGCGCTCGACGGGTTGTGCAGGTCCGCTGCCACCTGGGCCCAGGTCAGGCCGGCCAGGGACTGCGGGTCATAGGACGGTGCCTTGATCACGTACTTGTTGCCGATATCGACGAACGGGTACGAGTTCGGGTTGTACTTGTTCCAGAGCGCCTGCTGGGCCGACGTCGGGGTCTGCAGCAGGGCGTGGGTGACGGTTTCGTTCTCCACCGGGGTGAAGACCAGGTACTTACTGGTGTAGGTGGATTTGTAGAACGTCAGCGTGGGGGTGTTCGGGTCGGTATCGGTGCTGGAGGAGTGGATACCGTGCAGCGGGGAGAAGGTGCCGAAGCGGCTCAGCGCGATCGCCATGCCCCAGCGCTCCGCAGCGCAGTACGGGCAGAACTCGGCGCCGATGTAGAGCATCTCCGGTTTCCCGTTGACCTTCAGCGGCGTGTTCGAGATCGGGGTGAGCGGTGACGGGTTGTAGCTGAGCACCGAGCCCGTGCCGACCGCGTTCAGCGTGCTCGCCGGAACGGTGGTGATGTTCTTGATGACGCTGGCCGGCAGGGCGGTGCCAGTCACGCCGCCGCTTCCTGACCCCTTGCTGCTGGGCGAGTTGTTGCTCGACACCTTGATCACGACGAAGGCGACCACGATCGCGATCACTGCGATGACGCTGCCCGCCGTGATAAACGCCCGCCTGCGGATCTCGGCGCGCCGGGCCGCGGCCCGCTGCGCCGCGATTTTCTCCCTGGCGCTCTGCTGCCTGAGCCTGGTTCCCTTGCTCATGCCCCTGCCTCACCGGTCCCTATTCTGCCCGACCCAGACCCACCAGGGCCCGACCCAGACCCGCCTGGCCCGACCCGCTCGCCTCTGCCTGACCCACCCAGCCCGCTGGGCCGGCAACGGCATGCCGCCACTCCGGTTGCACCGCTCCGACCCGGCCGGGCCCGGCGCACCGAACCGGTCCGGTGGAACGACGCCCCGACCCTATGCTAAAGCGCGCCAGGGGATGGGGTTACCCCTCCAACGGAAGCGTATCTACCTGAGTGCCAGCTGAATGATGTCTCTCAGAGAACTTTGGTCCATCCCGGTACGGTTTTCCGTGCAAAGTCACGTTAGCTATAACCGGACAATGGCGTCTATGCCTGGAAAGGCAACCTAGGGCGACCGGGTACCTGCCGCTGGCGGCTAGCTGAGCCGTCGCCTGGCCAGCCGCAGCCTGGTGCAGTAAGGGACCGACATCTGGCCGCCCGGGAAGCGCTGGCTCGCGATGTCCTCGATCCGTGACAGCAGCAGGTCACGGTCGGCCGGCGGAAGCTGGCCCACGTAGGACTTGCTCCGCTGGTAGGCCAGCCACCGGCCCACGCTCAGCGTCCGTGTCCACAGCACCTCCGTGCCGGTGCCCGGCTCGAACAGGCCGGCCTGCTCGATGCTCTCGTCGGCCCAGCGGGTGTCGCGGTGCTGCCGGTCGTACCCGGGGCAGGCTGATTCGAGCAGGCCCTGATAGGCGTCGAACCATTCGTCACCGTCGGCCCACTCGTTGTTCCACCAGGCCGCCCAGTATCCGCCGGGCCGCAGCACGCGCGCGATCTCGCGGGCCGCGTGATCGCCGGTAAACCAGTGCCAGGACTGCGCGAAGCAGGCGAGGTCGATGCAGCCGTCACGCAGCGGCGCCGCGTTCCCGTCGGCGATCAGGAAGCAGGCCTGCGGGCTGCGGGCCTGAGCGCGCCGGAGCATCCGCTCGCCGATGTCCAGGCCCACGACCCGTGCTCCGCGCGCGGAAAGCTGCCTGGTGGCGATCCCGGTTCCGGCGCCGCCCTCGAAAACCAGCCGGCCCGCCAGCGGTCCGGTGCCGTCCTGCAGTGCCTGGTACAGGCCATCGGGGTACGACGGCCGGGCGGCGTCGTAGTCCTCGGCGAGCGCGTCGAACATCGATCCCGTCATCTGTGCAATACCTCCTTGCGGCTCATCTCTGCCCGCCCCCGCCTCCCGGACCGCCCTGCCGCCCCTGTGCCCTCCCGCCCTCCCGGCCCAGCCTTCCGCCCCGATCCATCCTCCCGCCCCGGCGCGCGTGCTCGGTACAGCCAGCCAGACCGGAGATCAAGTGGTTCTGCCGACGACAGAGGATCTACGCCGAGGATGAACAGCGGACGGCGGACGGGCGCGGCTAGGGCAGGGTGTCGGGCATGAAACTGCTAGTACTGGGCGGAACACACCATGTCGGCCGGGCGGTCGCGGAGACGGCCCTGGAGCGGGGCGACGATGTCACGACGCTGAACCGCGGGCTCACCGGACACCAGCCTCCTGGCGCGCAAGTCCTGCACGCTGACCGCACCGACCCGGCCGCGCTGCGGGCCGCGCTCGGCGACGAGTCGTGGGACGCCGTGATCGACACCTGGAGCGGTGCGCCCAAGGTGGTCGCGGACGCAGCGACGCTGCTAGCCGGACGGGCCGGTCAATACGGGTACGTGTCCAGCATATCGGTGTATCGGAATCCCTTCCCCCGGGGAGGCGACGAGACCTCACCAGTGGTGAACGCGGATCCGGCCAGTACCGACGGCACCGACTATCAGGCAGCCAAGAGGGGCGGCGAGCTGGCGGCGGCCGCGGCATTCGGCGACCGCGCGCTGCTGGCCAGGGCGGGCCTCATCCTCGGGCCGTACGAGATCGTCGGCCGGATGCCGTGGTGGCTGCGCCGCATGGAGCGCGGCGGCGACGTGCTGGCCCCCGGCCCGCGGGACATGCCGCTGCAGTACATCGACTGCCGCGACCTCGCCGCGTGGATGCTGTCGGCGGCCGACCGCGGCCTTGGCGGTGCGTTTAACACCGTCAGCCGGCGTGGCCAGGCCACGATGGGCAGCTTGCTCGAGGCGGCCAGGGACGTGACCGGATCCCGCGCGACGCTGGTCTGGGCGCCCCCAGAGGTGATCACGGCTGCGGGTATCAAGCCGTGGATCGAGCTACCAGTCTGGGTGCCCCCGGAAGGGGAGGACGCGAGCGTGCACGACTCCGACGTCTCGGCCGTGTACGCGGCCGGCCTGACCTGCCGGCCGGTGACCGAGACCATCGCCAACACCTGGCAGTGGCTGCAGGAAGAGGGAGATCCGCAGCCCCGGCCCGGGCTTCCGGAGCACGGGCTGAGCCCCGAGGTGGAGCGGCGGGTGCTGGCCGGCCTGAGCGGCAGCTGAGCGCACCGACGTGGAAGGCCGCGCCCCGCAAGCCGGCCACGGGCTAGGCCGGCGCCGATCCGGCTAGGCCGGCGTCCGGCTGGGCCGGCCAGCGGGCGTCCCGTTCAGGCTGGCGTCAACGGCGGCCTAGCGACCGGGGCGTGTTCACGTGGTCGGCAGCGATCTTGAGGATCACGCGTCCCTGCGGGCCGATCGGGTTGCGGTAGTCGGTGCCGACGTACTTGCGGGACAGCTTGTCGATGTGCTCGCGCGCCTCGGTCCCGTCCACGGTCTCGACGACCCGGCCGCGCACCTCGGACCAGTCCCAGGGATCGGAGTCGGAGTGGATCAGCACGGTGATCCGGGGGTCCCGGCGGAGGTTCCTGGCCCGCTGCCGCTGCGGCTCGGTGTTCACCAGCACATGCTCGCCATCGCTGTCGACCCAGGTCAGCAGGGCCTGAGGCTGGCCGTCTGGCATCAGCGTCACCACCGTGGCCAGGTTCTTGCCCTGGGCCAGGCGCACTGTGTCCTCGTCGAGCGGCATCTGCTCTCCCTGCATCTCGTGTCGGCCCGGGTCAGTGGCCGAAGACTGGAATGGTTATCCCCCGGGCGATGGTGTGGAACCGCAGATTGAATCCGGCCACGGCCGGGGTGACGTCGGAGTCGATCCCGAGCTTGTCGGTGTCGAGGGCGTGCACGGCAAAGACGTACCGGTGCGACGGTTCGCCGGGGGGCGGCGCCGCGCCGCCGAAGTCCTTGGTCCCGTAGTCGTTCCTGACCATGAACGCGCCAGCGGGCAGGCCAGCGCCGCCCGCGCCGCCCGCGCCCGTCGGCAGTTCGGTGACCGACGCCGGTATGTCGATGACCAGCCAGTGCCAGAACCCGGATCCGGTCGGGGCGTCGGGGTCGTAGCAGGTCACGGCGAAACCCTTTGTCTCCGCCGGGAACCCATGCCAGCGCAGGTCGGGCGAGAGGTTCTGGCCCGACATCCCGAACGAGTTGTAGACCTGGGCGTCGCCCATCTCCTGGCCATCGGCGACATCATCGCTCTCCACCGTGAACGACGGCACTTCAGGCATGAAGTCGTAGGGGAGCGGGGCGCGGTCGGGCATGGTCTCCTCCTCGTTGCGGTGCCACGGTGACGATGCCAACGCTACTCAGGTGCGGGCGCACCGGGGCGGCCAATCGTCAAGCACCGGGACTGCCGCGCGGGCGCGGCCGGCTACCGGCCGAGGATGGCCGGGTTGGCCAGCGGCGTGCAGATCCTGGTTCTGGCCCTGGCGTGCGCCGGGCCGGCCGTGGTTCGGGCCGGCGGGCACCGGCTCGCACTCGGGAACCCAGCCCCGGCCAGAACCGCCGAGGCCACGATCGCGAGCGCGACCGGGAAGAACAGCGCCGTGCGCATCCGGGCGCGGCGCGGAGCCGCGAACCACCTGGCGAACGCGACGAGCCGGTAGCCAATCCGGTGCAAGAAGATGGCGGCCTTGGCGCGCACCTGCTCTATGCGAGGCATTTCCTCGTCGCTGGTCAGCCGGGTGAATATGGAAAAGAGCGCGGCTAGACGCGGATCCGATCCGCGCAAGGCGTGCTCGATCCTTTCCAGGATTCTGCGCTGACTGGCGGGAAGGCCCATCGAGACCTCCGATCTGGCCCGTGTTTTCCCCCAGGCACAATTTAGCAGGGCGCCCAGGTGCCCGTGCCGCGGACGCCATCATGCCGGCGGCACCCCAGCGGGTCCGGGCCGCGCGCG
>Ga0335073_10016655_pt1 | contig 10271 bp, 6 predicted proteins | sample Lox_Sample_22_FD_207093 | JGI IMG/M metagenome (GOLD analysis project Ga0335073, IMG submission 207093) | Soil microbial communities from Loxahatchee National Wildlife Refuge, Florida, United States - Lox_Sample_2.2 | ecosystem: Environmental > Terrestrial > Soil > Wetlands | place: USA: Florida... | reverse complement strand
ATTGCTGCAAGTTTTCAACGATAACTCACCCAGCATTCTCTACGGCCTCCTCGGAATGAAGACGTATTTCTATTACATTCCGTTGATGTTCGTGGCTTACGGTCTGATCCAGACCGATAAGGACTTGCGAAAGTTTCTCATCGCCAACGTGGTTTTGGCCGGCGTGATTGGAGGGCTGGGAATTGCCCAGGCGATTTTAGGGAACTCGTTTCTGAATCCGGCGACCCTCGCACCCGAATTGCAGGATTTGGGAGATCTCTCCAAGGTCTCTCCTTTGTCGGGGCAGGTCTTTAACCTGCCTGCTTCGGTTTTCGTGAGTACGGGCCGGTTCGCAACCTACCTCATCGCGGTTTTCATCTTGGCCATGGGCACCGCTGCTTACTTGATCCTGCATACGAAGCAATACCGAAAACTGGTTTTCGTCGTGCTGGGAATGCTTGGCGTTGCCTCGCTGCTTAGCGGATCGCGGACCGCGTCAGGCTTCGTGGCGTGCAGCGCATTGGTTCTTTCTGCCGGTTTTCTCTGGGGTGCGCCCTGGCGCCAGCAGCAAGGACATCGCCTCGTGAAAGTGCTTCGAAGGTCGGCGATTGTCGGCGCGCTCGGCCTGGCAGCCGTGTTTCTGATTTTTCCTGGGAAGGCTGGGTCCCGTCTTGCGTACTACACCGAAACGCTGAACCCGGAGAGTTCAGCGTACCAAGGAACAGGCCGCGCGTGGGACTACCCGATACATAATCTCGAACAAGCGCTGGAGAATCCGCACTGGGTGATTGGAAACGGTATCGGGACCGCGTCTCTGGGAACGCAGTACATCGATAGGCTGGTCGGGAAGCCACCGCTGTATTCCATAGAAGAGGGCTTTGGAACCCTGATCGTCGAAATGGGGCTTCTTGGGCCGCTTGTCTGGCTGCTTTGGACCGTCGCCATGCTCTATTACCTTTGGAAGGTCGTGCGGAGCCTGCGAGAGACGCGTCTTTTCCCAATCGGATTTGCGTTCTTCTGGTACGCGGTTTTGCTCCTGTATCCGCTTACTTTTCTGACCATCGCCGTCTACGAGAACTTCGTTTCCAATATCTATTTGTGGATGTTCGTCGGAATCGTCTTCCGACTGCCGCAACTGTCGACGACCCCGGTCGCCGTTCCCAGCGCAAGCCGTCCTTTGGAAGCCGTGGCGGGATAGGCCGGTGCGGGCCGGTGGGGAGTGCATGAGAAGTTGTGAAATAATGCGAGCAGGTTGTGGATGAGCGTTGGGAAGAAAAAGATCCGGCTCGCGGTCGTTTCGCCGTTCCTGGACAAGAGCCACGGCACGGAGCGGATCGCCGTCGAGTGGATCGCGCAGCTCGCAGGCGAGTTTGACGTCCACATTTACAGCCAGCGCATCGAAGATCTAGACTTGTCGATCGTCACCTGGCATCGGATTCCGAAGCTTCCCGGTCCGCACCTCGTGAATTTCCTCTGGTGGTTCAGTGCGAACCACGTCTGGCGCGCTTGGGATCGCCGCGCGAAGAATCTCGCGTACGACCTCGTGTACAGTCCCGGGGTCAACTGTTTCGACGCCGACGCGGTGTCCGTGCACATTCTCTTTGCCGAATTCTTGCGGCGGGTGCGGCCCGAGCTTGCTTTCTCGCGGAACCCCATGCGAGCGTGGCCGCTGTTGTTGCACCGCAAGCTTTACTATCGGCTGGTGGTTGCGCTTGAGAAGCGCGTGTTCCAACGGCCGGAGACGCAGCTCATCCTTACATCCCGGCGGAGCGCCGAAGAGCTTGCGCGATTCTACGGGCGCCGCGAGCGACTGCCGCTGATCGAGACGGGCCTCGACCACAAAGCATTCAATCCCGAGCTACGCGTCGCCTCGCGCGCGGAGGCGCGGCGGGCGATTGGACTGCGGGATGAAATTTTCACGCTGCTGTTGATCGGAAACGACTGGCGCAAGAAGGGACTGGGGACGCTTCTCGATGCGCTGATGCAGCTGGCGGATTTGCCCATCGAGCTGGTTGTGGTCAGCAACGAGGCTGCGGCTGTTTCTCAGGCTGTGGCGCAACATCCGGCGCTGCGAGAGACGGTGCACATCCTCCCGCCGCGCAAAGATGTGGAATTTTACTATGCTGCCGCGGACGCCTACGTGGGCCCGTCGCTCGAGGACACTTTCGCATTGCCCGCCGCCGAGGCGATGGCCTGCGGATTGCCGGTGATCATTTCGGCGCGCGCGGGGGCGGCTGACATCGTTCACGACGGCGTCGATGCGCTCGTCCTCAGCGATCCGAAGGATGCGGGCGCGCTGGCGGCGATGGTCCGGCGGCTGCACGCCGACAAGAGGTTTCGATCCCGCCTCGGCGAGGAAGCGGCGAAAACGGCCCGCCAATATACTTGGGAGCGCAATGGGCGCGAACTTAAGGCGATCTTCGAAGAGGTCTTGCTGCGAAAGCGGAAGTCGCGTTTGGAAGGGCAAACGTTGACCCAGGAACTGTGACGGAGAAGCTGAAGCGCAAGCAGAAAGTCCTGGTTTTGGCGCCTTCGTTGAAATCGATCGGGGGCGTACAGAATTACATTCGCACGCTTGTGGATGCGCTGAACGCCGTCCTCGGAAGCGATCGCGTGCGCGTGGTCGCCGTGGCCGGCGATCCCGAGGTCCGGGACGACGGCAACCTGGCGTTGAGCCAGTCCGTGAAGCTTCGCTTTCTGGCCTCGGCCTTCGCGACCGCCGTCGCATGGTCTCCCGATCTAATCCTATGCGCGCACGTTGGGTTGGCGCCGGCTGCGCGGCTGATCCAAGCCGTGACGCGGACTCCGTATTGGCTCGTTTTGTACGGCATTGAGGTATGGGGAGAACTGCCGGCGGCCAAGGCGAAGGCATTGCGGGGTGCGGAGCGCTATGTGAGCATTACGCGCTTTACGCTGGACGCGACGATCGCGCGGCATCACCTTAAGGAACCTCGCGTCTCGATTTTGCCTCCTACTTTGTTAAAGTCCCGCCCACAAGCGCCCGATTCGAACTATGTAACGTCGAAAGACCCTGTGCGGCCGACCGTGCTTACGGTGGGCCGGATCGCAGCGTCGGAGCGATACAAAGGTCACGACGCAATACTCGACGCCTGGCCGGAGGTGCTCCGCCAGGTGCCCGAAGCTATATACCTGATCGTGGGCGACGGCGACGACCGGCGACGGCTCGAGTTGCGCGCCCGCGAAATGGGCATCACTGACTCGGTGCACTTCGCGGGTTCTGTTTCGCCGGAGGAATTGGACGTCTGCTATGATCGCTGCAGCGTTTTTGCAATGCCGGCGCGCACCGAATTGGACGCGCGCGCGCCGCGCGGCGAGGGGTTCGGCATCGTTTTCCTCGAAGCGATGGCCCACGGAAAGCCCGTTGTGGGTCCACGCATGGGGGCGCCCGCCGAGTTCATACGTTCGGGCGAACACGGATTGCTCGTCGATCCGGCTAATTCGGGCGAATTGGCCGGCGCGTTGATCGAATTGCTCGAGGATCCCGTGCGCGCGAAGCGCATGGGCGAAGCTGGGAAGGATTGGGTGGCCCGCGAGTTCACTTTTGAGAGGTTCTGCGAGCGCCTGCGCGACGCACTGCTGGAATCGCCGTTAGATAACAGGTAGAGGACGGAGGAACGGGATGCGAATTTTGGTGACTGGAACGACCGGGTTTGTCGGGAGCCGGCTGCTCGAACGTCTCGCGGAAATCGGCGGGCACGATCTCTATTCGCTGCAACGCTACGTGACCGGGCGCTACGTCCTGGGCGCGGACCACGGCGTGAAGGTTATTTTCTGCGACTTGCGCGATCATTTTGCCGTCAAGTGCGCGATACGCGAAATGCAGCCCGAAGTCGTGTTCCACCTGGCGGCGATCAGTCCCGTATCGTACAGCTACGATCATCCCAACGAGGTGCTCGATGCGAATCTGACCGGCACGGTGAATCTTGCCGAGGCTTGCTTGCGCGAAGTGCCGCACTTCAAGCAGTTCCTTTTTGCTTCCACCTCGGAGACTTTCGGCAACGGCCCGGTGCCCAAACGAGAAGACACGCCGCAAGCGCCCAACAGCCCGTATTCCGTCAGCAAACACGCGGCGGAGAAATATGTGATGTACATGTGGGACGCCTACAAGTTCCCCATGACGGTCCTGCGGCCCTTCAACACGTATGGGCGCCGCGATAATACGCACTTCCTTGTCGAGCGCATGCTCGTTCAGATGCTGCGCGGCGACACGGTGAAGCTCGGCGACCCCACGCCGGAGCGCGACCTGCTCTACGTCGACGACCATGTGGAGGCCTACTTGGCGTGTCTCGCGAGACCCCAGGCCAGCATCGGCCAGGCTTTCAACTTCTGCACGGGCGAGAAGCTCACGGTGCGGGAGCTTGCGGATAAGATGCGCCCGATCACCGGATTCAAGGGCCAAATCCTTTGGGACACGATCCCGCGGCGGCCGCTCGACATTCAGGTCCTCTACGGTGACTCTTCCAAGGCGCAGTCCGTGCTGGGTTGGGAAGCGAAGGTGGGCCTGGACGAAGGGCTCCGCCGCACCGCCGATTTCTGGCGTAAGAAACTTGCCCTTTCCGGCAGCGCGACGCGCGCCACAGCGACCTGACGCTCGACGAGGCTGGCGACACCGACTGGACCGCCGTTCGCGCGGTACAACTTGTTCTCCGGCCTTACGCCGCCCCGGCTGCACTCACCCTTCAGGATCTCCTCCACTGCTCGCTTCACCGAGCAGAGCTGCAAGGCCCGCTAGACATTAAGCCCTTTGTTGCAAGATGAATTCCTCCGTGTTGCTGTGGGACAGCCCGTCGCGGATATTGTCCGAAAGCAGCCAGCCGTATTCCTGCAGGTCGGACCGGCGAAATTTCTTAGGACGCGCCAAGCGTGGGAGGCGCGCTGAGTGTATGCTGGGGCGCAGTGCTCCGCCGGTTAGGCGCGTCGGGCGGCTGAGCACGGCGGGGCGATCGATGCGTGTGCTGAGCGTGGTTCAGTTCTACTATCCCTTCCAGGATCGCGGCGGCCCGGTGGTGAAGGTCCGTTCTCTAGCCAAGGGCCTTGCGAAACGGGGCCACCAAGTCACGGTGTTGACTGCGGACCTTGGGCTCGGCGGCATGAATGGATTCGGCGCAAAGATCGAGCGCTGTAAGTGGGGCTGGCGATGGCTGGACGAAGGCGTTGAGGCGATTTACCTCCCCACGCGCGGCCGCTATCGTGCGTTCACCTTGAATCCACGCATAGCGGGTTTCTGCGCGGCTTCACTCAAGCGTTTTGATGTAGTCCATATATACGGCCTCTATGATTTGCTGGGCCCGGCTGCGGGATATTTCTGCCGCCGCGAGAAAGTGCCCTACGTGGTCGAGCCGATGGGCATGTACCGCCCGATCGACCGCGGCCTTCGACTCAAGCGGCTTTGGCACGACACCATGGGGAAGACGCTCTTCCGGGACGCGGCCCGAGTGATTGCTACGTCCGACATCGAGCGCGAGGAACTGTTGGAGGGAGGCATTCCGGCAGCCAAGCTGGCGATCCGCTACAACGGCATCGACGTCAGTTCGTGTACGCCCCCACCGCGAGGAACCTTCCGATCGAAGTGGCAAATCCCGTCCGAGCAACCCATGATTCTTTTTCTCAGCCGGCTGATTCCGCGCAAAGGAGCCGATATCTTGATCGACGCCTTTGCGCAAAACTGCCCGGAATCGGGTTATCTGGTGATCGCGGGCCCGGAGGGGGAAGCCGGATATCGCGCCTGCTTGGAGAAGCGGGCCAGCGAGACGGACGCCGGGGCTCGCGTGATATTCACGGGTCCCCTCTACGACGAAGACAAAAGGGCTGCCCTTTCCGACGCCGACGTTTTTGCGCTGCCTTCGCGCTACGAGAACTTCGGGAACGCGGTGGCGGAGGCGATTGCCTCGGGCGTTCCGGTGATCGTGACGAGCTCTTGCGGCATCCAGTCGCTGGTACGAGACCGGGCCGGTCTTGTAATCGCGAGCAACAAAGAAGAATTGGCTGACGCGCTTAAGCGCTTAATTTATGATAAGGAGCTTCACCGGCAGTTCAAGGCGGGCTGTCCCGGTGTTGTCGATCAGCTTGGTTGGGACAGACTGACCGAGCAGATGGAAAGTTACTATGCCGGCGCGTTGGCGGCGCCTGCCCCAGGCTCGGAATAATCGGTGCCGGGCCTTTCAGATGGCGGGAGCGCTCCTCATTGGCACGCATGCAGAGTAAGAGCCGGACGTTGACGGTGGTTCCGAACGCCGATCCCACTGGGCGCGAAGGCGCGGTGGATCGAGCGCGCCCGGACGAGCGCGATAGCGGCCACGCCGCTTTTCGAGTGGTGTGGCTTGTCACAAATGTCCTTCTTTTAGTCGCCATACTGGCGGCGGCCTATTCCGTCGTCTGGGAATTTTCGACCCGCACGTATGTGAAGGGTTTTTCCGATGCGGTTGTCCCCGCTTCCGGGACGCCCGAGGAAAAAATCGAGGCCATTCTGCACTGGATGTCCGACGGCCCCGCGCGGCGCGAATCCGCACCCGACGGATCGCTTCGCGATCCGACCGAAACGCTCAACTATGCTTCGCTGCTGAAAGTGTGCGGCACGGCCACCAATGCGTTCATCAATCTAGCCGATAGCGCAGGGCTTTCATCGCGGCGGCTGCTTCTGCTCGATTCGAACCGGCTGACGATGCATGTCGTGGCGGAGGTTTTTGTGAACGGACGCTGGATTGTGGTCGATCCGGCGTTTCGCGCCGTCCTTCGGGACTCCACCGGACAAACCCTGACGCGGAAACAGTTGAGCGACCGTTCGGTGTTCTTGGCGGCCACCAGCAGGATTCCGGACTACGACCCGAGCTACACCTACGATCGGACGGTGCACGTTCATATGGGGCGGATCGGCGGCCTGGGCCACTACCTTCGCCTCATCTTGAATCGCATTGCGCCGGGCTGGGAGGATTCGGTGACGGCGAGCCTCTTGCTGGAGCGCGAATCCATGGCCATGATGGTGGCGGCGGCTCTCCTGCTGATGATCCTGATACTCGTCCGAATTTTTCTGCGCTGGTACGGAACGCACCGTCTGGGGATACGCGAGCCTCAGATAAGAGCGAGAATGCTGCGCGCTTGCGGCGCCTTCTTTGAGTCCGGCACAACTTCTTCTTAGTTTCTTGGCGCGATTTCACCGGCCGTTCGAGGCCGCTTTCTGCGAGGTTTCTTCGAGTGCGTTCAAGGATTGGCGGGGTTCTTCTGCTAGTCGCTCTTTCTCTCGCCGCGCCGAGCGCTTTTGCCCGGCCTCGCGGCTCCATTGCCGAAAGTGGAATCGCTCGGCAGCGCCTTGCCCATTTGCAGCGCGGCATCAATCTGAGCAAATGGTTCGCGGGGGCGTCCGATGCGTCCACATACACGAAGGAGCATTTCGAAACCGCGATTACGGCGCAGGACGTCGCACTGATCCGGAAGATGGGCTTCGATTACGTTCGTCTGAGCGTCGATCCGAGGCCGATGTTTCAAGAGAAGCAGTCCGATCAGATCGATTCCGATTACCTCACGCAGTTGGATGCCGCGCTGAAGATGCTTCTCGATGAGGGCTTGGCTGTGGACATCGACATCTATGCCGATCCTGACTTCAAGGGGCGGCTGGCCACGGATGACGAATTCGTCGAGGAGTTCGCGGATTTCTGGCGGGCCCTCGCCAGGCACTGGGCGGAGCTCGATCCGAATCGGGTCTTCTTCGAGATTCTCAACGAGCCGGGCGGTAAAGACAGCTATCGGTGGTACGGCGTCGAGGCAAAGCTCGCGACGGCGATTCGCGACGGCGCGCCGCGGCAGACGATTATCGCGACGGGCGCGCACTGGTCGGACGACGATGATCTTGTGTTTCTCGAACCGCTGCGCGACCCGAACGTCATCTATACATTTCACTTTTACGAGCCGCACGTCTTCACTCATCAGGGAGCGACGTGGTCGACGAACTACTGGCATTCGCTGAAAGGTGTGCCATACCCGTCGAATCCGGAAAACGTTCAGGCGGTGATGACGCAGGTCACCGATCCAGTGCACCGGCTCGCTCTCGAGCGCTACGGCATGGATCGTTGGAACGGGGCGCGCATTGATGGCGAGATTTCGCAGGTCGCCGCGTGGGCGAGCCATTGGAACGCTCCTGTGATCTGCAACGAATTCGGCGTCTATCGCAAGAACGCCGATCCAACCGATCGCGCGGCCTGGATTTCCGATGTGCGGACATCGCTTGAAAAGCATGGAATCGGGTGGGCCATGTGGGATTACGACGGGGGCTTCGACGTAGTGAACCGGCAGGCCGGCAAGACCGTGCCGGACGCCACGACGGTTCGCGCGCTCGGCCTCACGATGCCTGCTTCACCGAACTAGCGTCGCGCTTCCAGCGCTGCAACGGGCGAGCGTTCGGCTATACTGCAGTTCGCGCGACTTTCCCAGGCGATTCGCGCGGCAGGTCCCTGCGTTCAATCTTTGGCAGCGGTGAACCCTTCGCATGTGCGGAATTTGCGGCGTCATTGGTATCGAGTCGAGAGATGCGGGCGAGTCCGTCACCCGGCGGATGATGGCGGCCATGAGTCACCGCGGCCCGGATGAGGATGGAATTCTCGTCGCGCCGCCGGTGGCTGTCGGAATGCGGCGGCTCAGCATCATCGATCTTCCCGGCGGCAGCCAGCCCGTTTGGAACGAGACCGAGACTGTCGCGGTCGTTTTCAACGGCGAAATCTACAATTTCGCAGCTCTGCGCAAAGAACTCGAGGCTCTCGGCCACCGTTTCCGCACGCATTCCGATACCGAAACGATCGTCCACGCCTACGAGGCGTGGGGTGAGCGCTGCGTCGAGCGATTACTCGGCATGTTCGCGTTCGCAATCGTTGACATGCCTGGCGGCCGCGGCGGGCGCGCCACGCGTGTCTTTCTGGCTCGCGACCGGCTTGGCATCAAGCCGCTTTATTACGCGCTCGCGGATGGCGCGCTATTTTTTGGGTCCGAAGTACGTGCGCTGCTCGCGAGCGGCTGCGTCCCGCGAAGCCTCGCGCCGCAAGCGGTCTCTGCATATCTGCTGTTTGGCGCCGTCGGCGAACCGCTGACGCTAATCGACGGCGTCTCTTCGGTCCCGCCCGGCCACACGCTAAGCATCGAAGCAGGCTCGCCGATGGCGGAGCCTGCGCCGAAGCTCTACTGGGATTTTGGCCGAGGGCTCCGAAACGCAGCCGCTGCTAATTCGGGCCCAGGCATTAATTCGCTTACGCCGGCGCAGCATGTGCGCGCCCTTTTGGAAGATGCGGTCGCCAGCCATCTGATCGCCGACGTGCCTGTCGGCGTATTCCTGAGCAGCGGTCTCGATTCCACGGCGATTGCTGCTCTGGCCAGCCAATCGCGGCGTGGGATTCACACCTTCACGGTCGCGTTCCCTGACGTGAAGTTCAGCGAGGCGGAAAAGGCTCGCCGCACGGCCGTTCGCCTTGGAACCGCGCACAGCGAACTGACGCTTTCCGGCGAAGAGATGGTCGCGCGGCTCAACGAAGCCGTCGCGTCGTTCGATCAGCCAAGCGTCGATGGCGTCAACACCTACTTCGTTTCATGGGCGGCGCGGCAGGCGGGACTCAAGGTCGCGCTTTCGGGTTTGGGCAGCGACGAAATCTTCGGCGGCTACACTTCGTTTCATGCGACGTCGAAAGCCGCAAACATGGCGGCTCTCGGCGGCTGGATTCCCGGGCCGTTGCGCGCGCCGGTTGCCTCCGCGATTGCGGCCGCAGGAGGAGCAGCGGCTTCGCCTGACGCGCTCCGCAAGGCCTGCGCCGCGCTGATCGACCCGAAGCTGCTTCCGCATCCGTACTTTTTCACGCGGCTGCTCTTTACGCCGCGAATGCTCGCTTCGGCGCCGAAGACGGGCGCGGGCCAGCTCAACGGCGCGGCGTGGCAAGCTTGGCTGGCCGATTCCGCCGCCGAAGTGAGCGCTGCGGACGGCTTCACCGCCGTTTCGTGGCTCGAGCTGCGCTCGTATCTCGCGAATATTCTGCTGCGCGATACGGACGCGATGAGCATGCGGCATTCGCTCGAGGTGCGCGTGCCGTTCCTGCATTCGCCGCTCGTGGAATACATCCTATCGCTGCCCGAATCGGCGAAGCGTAGCGGATCGCGCCCCAAGTCGCTGCTTGTGGCGGCGCTCGGCGATCTTTTGCCCGAAGAAATCGTGGCGCAGAAAAAGCGCACATTCACGTTTCCCTGGGAGAATTGGTTGCGCGGGCCGCTCGGCAAGCGCGTTGCCGCTGGCTTCGCGGATT
>Ga0335073_10016654_pt1 | contig 10271 bp, 9 predicted proteins | sample Lox_Sample_22_FD_207093 | JGI IMG/M metagenome (GOLD analysis project Ga0335073, IMG submission 207093) | Soil microbial communities from Loxahatchee National Wildlife Refuge, Florida, United States - Lox_Sample_2.2 | ecosystem: Environmental > Terrestrial > Soil > Wetlands | place: USA: Florida... | reverse complement strand
TGACCTGAAAGAGTCCCGTGTATTCCTCGCGCGATCGGCGGAGGCCGTTGGAATAGGTCGTCTCGACCCAACGCACCTGAAATGTGTCGTTGGCTTTTTGAAGGATGCTGCTGATTTCGACGGTTCGCGCCGTCGCGCCCTCGCCGGGCAAGCTCTTCATGCCGGCGTCGGATGCCGCGTATTCGTTCATCGCATTGACCGCTTGGCCGGCGAGAAACTGGTATGCTTTGGTCCATTGCTGACGCATCACGACGGGATCAAGCGGACGCTCGCGCACCATCCGCACGACTTCGCCAACGAAGTAGCCCACCTGCGCCATGGATGGCTGATACGGGGCGCTGGCCAGCGTGATCCGACCCGGCATCCCTGCCTTATCCACTTCAACGACATATGTGGCGACTTGCTTTTTGACACCCAGGACGACGGCGCCGCTCGTCGAGATCAGCGCAATGGCCATCGACGCGAACGCGATGTATCGCCAGTTGCGGGCCTGCACGCGCGCTGATCCGATCCGTTCATCCCAGGCCGCCGCGGCGCGAGCGTAGGGGTTGTGACTGTCGCCCGATCCACCGTTTTTGCCATAACTGGTTGTCATATTGGGAAAACTCATGTTGGACTCCCTCCTGTGTTGGTTGGACCGCTTGTTCCTTTTGGCGAGCTTGACCCTGGCACCCGGCTGGCCGTATTCGTAGCTGTCGTGCCGCCCGCTTGCGAAGCAGTTGAGCCAGACACAACCGATGCGGCGGTTGCTCCCGTCTTATTGCCCGCGCCGCGATTTCCGCCGGTGATCTTTCGGACAACCGCCGTTCCTGCCGAGGCGACCAGCATCGCCCCTTTCGTCGGCACTGCCGCCGCCATCTTCACGGCCATGACGGCGGCGCGCGATCGACCGGCGGCCGTGGTTGTGTTGATCGCCGCCGCGGTCGTATTGATCGCCGTGCCGACGCCCAGGCTCGGGCCGCCGATAATCATGTCAGTGGCCAGTCGCGAAGCGACCAGCGAAAGTGCCATAAGAAGCAGCGCCGCCAGGGCGATGCAAAAAGCCTGATAGGTTGTCACGGTCTGGCCTGCCGGCACTTTGAGTGATTGGAAGATGTTGTTGCCCACGCCAAGTACAAGCGTCAGCACCATCAGGCGCACGCCGGACCCGACCACCCAACCCAAAGGGCGCTCGGCGATGAACGCCGTTTTGGACAGGACCGCAAACGGCACAAGCACGAACGCGGCGAGGCTGCCGAACTTAAACGTCAGTACCGCGACGACGACCTGAATGGTTATGACGCAGAACGCGGCGACGATCGCGGCGACGGCAAGGAAGAGGAATATGATCTCGACAATGTTCTTGAAGAACGCCACTGGCCCGGTCAGCCGCGCGATCTGATCCATAAGCGGCTGCGCCGTCGTGTACCCGAGATATGCGATGTTCCCCGGCTGCGACGTGTAGTAGCTCGCGCCGTCGAATCCACCGGCCTTGAGGCCGAGATTCATGAAGGAGGACGCCAATGTATCCGTGAGCGACTGCCAGTTCTGGATGATCCAGGCAAAGAAGCCGATGTAGACGATTTTCCTCGCAAAATGGGCAATGACATGGTCATCGCTCAGCGCCCACAGCGCCGCCGACCACATGATGCTCAGGATGATGAGGACGTTGAGAACCCAGGTGACATCGCCCTTGATAAGTCCAAAGCCGCTATTGATCGCGTTGATGTACTGGTTGGCCACATCGTTGATGAGATCGGGACCACCGTTGCCAAAATCAACTGCCAGTATCGCCGTCATGGAATCACCTGACCTTTCTTCGTTACCCATCCGTGGTTACTGACCGGCCAGGGGAAATGCGTTCGCCATAGAGCTGGTTGGCTGCTGAGGATTCGCCCAATCGCCGCGGACTGCCTGTTGCTGCTGGAGGGCGTATGCTTGTTCGGCCTGGTCCTGCGCATTGCGCTCGACTTCGGCGCGAGCATCCGTGATTTCCTGGGCCTGTAATGCCTGAAGCTGCGCGACCAGTGTGGCGACTTCCTCATTGCCAGCTTGCATGGCCGAGGTGGCGCCGGACGCCGAATTGGAATGTTCAACGTAGGATTGAATCCGGTCAGCGGTCGGTTGCATGTTCAAATACGTCTGGTTTTGGACGGTGCGGTTTTCGACCAGGACGTTCCGCTCTTCCTGATCCCAACCGTTCTCCATGGTTTGGTAGCTGGCATCCGTCATACTTGCGTAATTGCTCGGATCGGACGGATATCGGCTGTTAAGCGCGCTGCCGGGATCGGTGGACGAGTAGGTGGTGCCGGCTTGCCCGAAAACCTGCTGCCAGACGTTCATGCTTTGCAGAATTCCGGGTAGCTGGGTGAAATTCCAGCTTTTCACCATGGCCACTTCGTTAGTGACCTCCTGGTAGAGCTGGTCAACCATTTGCACATCGTCCGCCACCTGGAGCACCGCTTCGGCAAAGTTCGTCGGATCAAAGACGATGTCCGCGAATGCTGCCGTGGGCACAAGCAGGGCCGCCGTTACAGCGATAATGAGAAACCGTTTCTTTGAGCGTGTCATGGCAAACCTCCTATTTCGCAAAATTCCTTCGAGTGCGTTGTTCGCAATTCAGTTCTGAAAGGGATCAACAACCGTCTCTGTCGGCGGTGCCGGGTTATCCCAACCAGTGCGGACCCGCTGCCGTTCAGCCTCAGCGAACGAAGATTCCGATTGCTGTTGGGCCAACTGCTCCGTCTTGAGCCGCGAGCGCGCGACCCTGAGAGATTGCAGCTTGGCCAGTTCACCCGACGCCACCGCGAGCAGATCGTTGTGCGCTTGGACCGCCGACGTTTCACCGGATGCAGAGTTCGACGCATCGACGATGTCCTGTACCTGCTGGGTCGTCGTATCCATGTCCTGATAGACCTGATTCTCCAATTGCCGGTTCTCCACCAGCGATTGGCGCTGGTTATCCGTCCACGTCGATTCATCCGACTGGTACTGCGCCCAGGTGGCGTTACTCATGTCCGCCGGATAGCGCGTGTCGAGCTGGTTAGCCGGGTTCGGCGTGCTGTAGAGGCTGGATTCCAGTTGCCCTTCCACGCCGGAGACGATTCCGGCAATGTTTGGCACGTCGCTCAGGTTGAGATGCTCCAACTCCTTGACTTGGTTCTCCACCTGCTGGACTACCGCATTAATTTGCTCGCCAAGGTCCACCACTTGCAGGACATGCTCAACCAAATTGACCGGGTCCAAGACAATGTCGAACAAGAAGGCATTGGCTCGCTGGGCCGGGAGCAACACCAGCGCCGCACCGATGGCAAGGAATACGGCCGTCAGAAGGTTACGTCGCCGCTGCGGGTGTTTCGGAAGCAGCCGATTCGCGGTCGAATTCAAGGATGAGTTGGTCATGATCTTTCCTTTCAGTGTTGAAGGTCTCCAGATGCTCTGCCCAATGTCCGAGGCCTCGTTCGTTCAGGTACGCACGCGCGAATTGCTCACGATCGTTCTCTGTCAGCACATGCGTAATCCGCGCTTGATCCTGCGGTGAACCAGCAGCGCAGAAGGCAAGGGCTAATTCGCCCAGGCCAAGCTCAAAGAGCCGGTTGCCTTCCCGACTCTGGTAGTAGTAATCGCGCTTCGGAATCGACTGCTGTAGGATTTGCAGTTGCCGCTCGTTCAGCCCAAACGATTCATAAACTTTGCGGGTCCGCTCCTCCAGCGCGTTGCCGTTGGGCAAGAAGATGCGCGTGGAGCAGTTTTCGATGATCGCCGGCGCGATCGCGCTGTCTGCAATGTCCGATAGGCTCTGTGTGGCGAAGATGACCGCCACGTTCTTCTTGCGAAGAACCTTGAGCCATTCGCGGATCTTGGCGGCAAACAGCGATTCGGTCAGGTACAGCCATGCCTCATCGAGAATCATCAGCGTCGGCGAGCCATCGAATCGCTTCTCCAATCGGCGGAACAGGTAGGTGAGCACCGGCAACAGCGCGCTGCGCGAGTGCATCAGGTGTTCCATCTCGAACGCCTGCCAGCGGGCGCCGCGCTCCACATCACCGTCACCGAGGGTGTCCTGATTCGCATCCAGTAGCCGCCCGTGCGGCCCGTCGAGCGTGTAGCTCCGCATCGCCTGTCGAACATGGGCATCTTGAACCAGACCGAGAAGCGTGCTGAGAGTGCGCTGCACGCGCGGCATCGAAGCCAGGTTGGACAGCGCGGCCCAAAGCTCCTGTTTTGTCGCCGGGGTGATTTCTGCTTTTTCGCGGTGCAGCAGGTCCGCGATCCAGTCCTGCGCCCAGGCCAATTCCGATTCGTCCTCGATTCCGGCGAGCGGCTGGAAGCAAATTTCTTCACCTTCGCCACCCAGGTCGAAGAAATCGCCGCCCATCGCCAGCGTCATTGCCCGGCAGCTTGCTCCCTTGTCGAAGATGTAAACGCGGGCGTTGGGATAGCGCAGCCATTGGCAGGCCAGGAGATTCAGGAGCGTTGACTTGCCGGCGCCGGTGGGGCCGGCAATGATCGTGTGGCCGACATCGCCTTGATGCAGAGACAATCGGAATGGGGTCGATCCCTTTGTCCGGGTTACAAGCAGTGGCGGTCCGTTCAGGTGTGAACAACGCGCCGGTCCGGACCAAATCGCGCTTAGCGGGACCAGATCGCAGACGTTGAGGGACGACACGAGTGGCCGGCGCACATCGGCGTAGGCATGGCCCGGCAGACTTCCCATCCAGGCTTGAACCGCGTTGAAATCCTCGATTTCAGTGACGAGGCCCACACCGTCCACGACTTGTTGAACGGCCCGTGCTTTTTCCGTCGCGGTTTGCTCATCCTCATCCCAAACCGTGATCGTCAGCGTAAAGTCCCCGAACGAGCAGTGATCGCCGCCAAGCTCCTGCAAGGCATCGTCCACATCTTCGGATTTGTTCAAGCTGTCGGAATCCTCCAGCTTGGATTCCTGTTTGGTGATGGCTTCCTTGAGCAACGTCACCATCCCCTTGCGCTTGGCGAACCACTGGCGGCGCAGCTTGTTCAGTTGGCGTGTGGCATCGGTCTTATCCATCGGGAGGTAACGCCCGATCCAGCGGTACTCGATCGGCAATTCGTTTAGGCGGTCCAACAGGCAAGGAAGCGTGCGATTGACATATGCGCGGACCGAAACCGTTTTGAGGAAAAGGCGACCGAGCCGGGGCGACAATCCGCCGGTCAACGGCCGATCGGTAATCATTTCGTCGAGATAGAACGGAACGTCCGGCACGGCCACGTTCAGCCGCCGATCCGAGATGCAAGAATGCAGATACGTTAGCGTTTCGCCATCGTCCAATGGATGGACTTCGGGCATGAAGGACGCCATCAGATTTACGATCTGATCGACCTGCCCCAGGAAATGATCGAAGTGGGCTCGGTAAGAAACCCGCCCATCCACCTTGTTGTTGGGCCGGTCGATAAAGAAATCGCCCAGCCGCGTCATACCTTCGGCTGGCGGCAGATACGTGAATGTGATGAAGCACTGGCTTTCAAAATGGATCGCGTCCGCCGTGAATGAATCACGGCGTTCCTGATCGACCAGCGCCGCGATTGGATTCGGAAACTCACTCGCCGGATAGACGTGCGCCAAGCGCCTTGACGCCTCGACATGCACGCACCAGTGAGAACCGAGGCGACGAAGCACATTGTTCATCCGTGCGCGAGCAGCAACCAACTCGTACGGCGTTGAGCTATCCAGGTCGGGGCCACGGAAGGCAACGGTTTTTTGCAAGCTGCCATCTTTATTGAGCATCACGCCGGGGGCGATCAAAGTCGCCCACGGCAGATGATCCGCTAGGCGCTGCGGATGTTTTCGATATTCGCCAAGGTTCCACATGAACGTATCTCCAATTCAGGAATCCAAATGCGTTGGCTGGCGGACGTGACGCCGGAAAATGTCAAACCAGTGCGGATCGCGTTTGCTCATCAGTACGGCTGCCATGTGCAGCGCCGCGCCCGCCGGGAATCCGAGCCACCACAGGTGAAGGCCCATGCCGATGACCAAGGCGAGCGTGCCGTTGAGGATGGCAAACGTCCGCGGCGCGCCGCCCATGAGAATCGGTTGGGTCAACGCCACATGGAGCGGGACTTCAAAGCCTTCGATTTCTTCCGGGCGCGCCATGGTCAACTCACCTTCCACAGAGCAAGCGAAGCCTCACTTACCACCCAGCGCCGCCGTCGAAGCCGAAGAAGGTCACGCCGAAGCTGGTGGCCGTGACCGCTATGGACACACCCAACAGCAGGCCGAGGATTCGCCGCAGCCCACCGCCTTCGCTGAACGCGAAACCAAATCCGATGACAACGATGGCCAGGATGCATAGTGCCTTTGCCACCGGCCCAGTGAAACTCGCCAACACCTGATTGAGCGGACCTTCCCACGGGAGGGGCTGGCCACCGTTGGCGGCGGCGGCACGAGCCGTGTTCGGAAGTGTCACGGAAATTGCCGCGCCAATGAGGGTCGGCACCAGCAGCGAAGATCGACTCAGAATTCGGCCTTTCATAGGATTACTCCTTTTGTTGTCCACTACCGAATGGCATTGACTAATGCGATAACTTATTCGGTATGGACAATACCGTACACATGCCGAACAGCCGAGTCAAGAAAAATGTTCGCAATTTGTTTGGGTTGGGTTGAACTCCGCGATTTGGCCGAAATATCCGACTCGCGCGGCGCGAAGAAAAGCCTTCAATCGGTGTTGGCAATCCAATTCGTCACATGGTTCGTGACGGCTGGAATAGTGCCGCGTTCATTTACCAGAGCTGGTGTTACGCGAGATTCGGGATTTCGCTACGCACCGGGCAGCGAAATCGAATCGGAGTCGGCGCGTGTGGGGGGAGAGAATCGAAAAAACGTGAGACTTTGATACTGCCGCGTCTAACCTTTTGGAATTGATGTACTACTGTCCGGGATTTTAGTCTCAACCCATCGAAGCGATGAGACTTTTGCGATGCCATCAATGTGACAGGGGTTGATGGTCCCCAACAAATGAGGCTCCGTCAATCGAGGCGGCGAACCGAAGGTGCTCAGCACGACCTATTCCTCGTCGTGTGATCCGGCGCCGATTCGCTGGCGATGTATCTGGGCCATCGCGGCACGATCTTCCACGCTCGCATCCAACCAGTGTAGTATCAATGCCTCAATGACCCTTTTGGGATTGGACAAGTGCTGCGCGCAATCATCTTCAAAGGCAGCGAAAGTCTTGGTGTCGAAGCGATACGTCCGCTGGACGGTCTTAGGGTGTGGTTCCGGTTTCGACGCTCCACGAGTTGAACGGGGGCTAGCCATAATGCACACATGCTACAGTGGATACGACGGTATGCAAGATACCAAACAGACAAGTTGAAGTTATTCGGGAAGAAACGGCTATGCACAAGAACCCCGGCTTTTAATGGCAACTTGAGCGGCCCCTGACACTTGGAACGTCTTATCGACGCCCTGCGCGGTTTGTTGGACGCTGAGTCCCAGGCAATCGCGGAATCAGCCAAGACGGTACACCTTTGAGAGCTCCGCCAGAACCTCATCGCGCGTGCCGCTGCGGAAACCCAGCGACTTGAGGTCAACGTCTTCGCCAGCCATGCGGGAAATGAAATCGCGGAGGTCTTTTTTGACTGCTTCGGGAGCCGCCGGATCAATCGTGGGATCGAGAATTTGGAACAGCCGGAAGACATCGTTTTTATGTTTCTTGATCGTCTTGCTGTCGATCTTCTCACCTTTCTCCTCGCGTTGGGTGAGATCGAGCCATGCTCGCGCCTTCAACGTGATGAGGTGCGCAGCGCCCACCGCGGGAATGCCATCGACTTCCCGCCTGCCGGATTGGATAAATGCGTAGTAGCCGGTATCCATCAGAATCGCCGAAAGGCTGGACACGTCTTCCTCCATCGGAAGAGGTGTCAGGTGACTGCCCTCGGCAACCTCCAGCATATCGGGTTGCCGCGCGAAGAGTTCGAGCATGAACGGATAGCTGTCATTCTTAGGCTTCTGGAAGCGGTAGAACTGTTTTTGGCCGGTTGACTTTTCCTGGACTTGGTAGCCGGCAGCGCGCACGAACACCCAAAACGCATTGACAAAAGCGGCATCCAGCGCTTCAACGCACAGGACGATGTCGAGGTCCTTGGTTGCACGAAATTCGAGTCCGGCGCCGCTCATGGCGATATCGCAGGCGGCGCCGCCGATCAGCACGTAACGGTCAGCGTAATCACGAAAATGCGCGCGGAAGATGTCCAGGCCCTTTACCATTCCAGTTTCCTCATCATCTCTTCGAGGGACGCTTCAATGCGCTCGTTGCGGTCATCCTTTAGAGAAAGGTACAGCGACAACGGATCAACCACATCGCGATCGGCGAATAAAGCCGGCGGATAGCTCCAAATCTCGATCTCATCCGTATCGGCGTCGCGGGTTGGCACCGTAATCGACTTGTGTTTCTGCCGCAACGATTTCCAGTCCTCGCGGGTCAATGCGTAGGTGGCATACGCCGGCGAGGCAAGCATGGAATATTGTGCCAAAGCCGAGAGCCCCGCACGGAGGCCGGCGACCCTGCCTTCGGTGCGGCGAATGAACAGTCGTTTGTTCACCGGGCTGCGAAGTAACGGCAGCGCCTTGGTCCATAGTTCCTGACCGCGTCCGGTGAAACGAAGACAGCGCTCCTTGCCGCGAACCGTTACCTCTGCGAGGTTCGCGGCCTCCAGTTCGTCAAACGCGCGGGTCATGGTCATCGCGGAGTATCCCAGGCGCTGAGCCATTTCCAACGGAGTACGCACTTCGACTTTGCGGAGAAGCGTGTGGATAATCACAGCCTGTGTCGATGGACTCAATGTGGGAAGTTCCGAACGCAAGCTCCGGAAATGTTCCCGCAGATCAATCGCCAGCGTGGGCAGATACATCTGGTTGCCCGGAACAATGAAAGGCACCTTGTGCTCAATCAAGCGCTTCCGGTTGTATGCCGTTATCCGAGCGCGTACATAGACCACGTCAGCTTTTTGCTTGGTCTGGATCAGATCCAGGTGCTTGCGCAGAGCGGCGGGTGATTGTTCTGCTGGTGCCGTGTCGATTACCAGGAGGCAATGCCGCCCCAGGAGGTTCAGTTCTGCAAAGCCGTAGAGCTCCTTGAGGAAATGGGGCAGGTGCTCTTTGCCGCGCCAAGGCGTGGTGTTCACGCCGACGCCAAGGTCATCGTGGAGGTAGCGCTCGAGTTGGTGGAGTTCCGTCTGCATGGCCGACATCACATTAAAACTGCACGATAACATACAGAATGTTACCGTGCATTTCAAGTGTTATCGTCATGGGTAGAGGACACCTTTATGCTAAGTCAATCCAGCGTCGAAAAGTGCACCGCAAATACCCCGGTTTGGCCCTTTCTGCGCGTACACTGGCGCGTACACTACGGATTGAAAAACATGGGTTACATGGTATACTTGTTGAACGTAGGCGCGTCGTCGTAAACGACGCGGTGACCATAAGTTACTGATTTCACAAAAAGTTCCGGATTTTGAGCTTATAACGCTCATAACCCGGAGGTCGGAGGTTCGAATCCTCCCCCCGCTATGTACCGTGTAGGTACGTCAATAGCCCCTGTGGCGTCGGCCACGGGGGTTTTTTGTTGGGGCTTGCCGTTGCCGCCGATCAGTATGGGGCCGACCGTTTGTTCGACAAAGCGATTGAAGGTTTCGGGCTTGGCGCCTGCCGCCAGGGTTGCCCGCGCGGCATCGAATATTTCCCGGATCATGCCGGCAAGCCCCTCGGCGGTGTCGGCGGCGTTGTCCCGCAGCCCGTCCAAAGCGGTTTGAAGTTCGGCCCGCTGGGCTTCCGCCTCGGCCAGTTGCCGGTTGATCGCCGCTTTAGCCGCATCGCCCAGCGCGCGGTCGAGCAGCAATTCCACAAGCCGGGCCTGCCGGGCTTCCGCCTCGGCAATGGCGCGCTTGAGCCGCACCGCCTCGTCGCGGTTGCTGCCCACCGCCTTGGCGGTGATGGCGACCGCCCGGCTGATAATCTCGTCGGCCCGTTGGAACACCCGCGCGAAGCCCTGCTGCACAAAGGCGAGCAGGTGATCTTCGCGGATGCGGCTTTGGTGGGGGCAATCGCAATAACGCAGGTGCCGTGCGCAGACGTAATAGGCATAGCTGCCTTTGCCGTTGGCGCTGTGCACCCGGTAGCACTTTGAGCCGCACGGGCAGTAGACCAAGCCGGTAAAGTTGCTGATGCCCCGGCCGGCCCGCGCCGATTTGCGGCGCGCCGATTTGGCGAGCCGCTCCTGGATGGACGCGAAAACGGCATCGGGCAG
>Ga0335073_10016651_pt1 | contig 10272 bp, 11 predicted proteins | sample Lox_Sample_22_FD_207093 | JGI IMG/M metagenome (GOLD analysis project Ga0335073, IMG submission 207093) | Soil microbial communities from Loxahatchee National Wildlife Refuge, Florida, United States - Lox_Sample_2.2 | ecosystem: Environmental > Terrestrial > Soil > Wetlands | place: USA... | reverse complement strand
ATGTATTCGACTAGTGCTGGTCAGCTCGTTCCCCTTAAAGGTTACTTACCGGTGTCGAGCGAGAGAGCTACTGTCGCTGAAGGATTTCATGCATTCTGTACAAGTGTGTGGTCGCTCTCCCGTATGAACACGGATATGTACGGTGAGAGCGGATCTTTGGATGAATTCTTTTCCACATTCGTCACATTTGTATGGTCTGTACAAAGTCAGCAGGCATCGTCAAACGGAAATAGGACCTTAACCCCGAGTGTATTCGTTCTGGACAAGGAGGCTGGTTAGATTTGTGAAAAAATGGAGAGATACCATGTCGAACAAGATCGGATCTCCTAGCAAAGGTTTTCTGGCAGGTCCCGCAAACAAAGTCACGCGTTAATGGGACGGGCAGAGCGCCAACGGGTCGACCTCTTGGAAGTGTCGAGGGGGAGTCTACTCTCCATGCCGGTTCGTCAGTTGACGCCTGTGCTGCGGTAGATAAGACTGGGGCGGAAGCCGTCGATTTTGGAGACCCAGGTGCGGAACTTGACTTGTCCGACTCAGATTCCGAAGGAGGGGGGTTTTCGCCAGCAGCATCCTTGTTGAGGATGTTTTTGATGTCCATGCACTCTCTCCGACCTTTGCAGGCCGGTACTCCTCCCCCTAGCGCATACCATCAGCCTGCGTTCCACAGCCAGAGCCCGTCATTTGTCTGACTCAAAACGTGGGGCACGTACGAAAGGGGTACAAGTCGACGATCGCCGTGTTCCTGACGGACGCCACGACCACCGCCAGGTCGTAAATCTATCACAGTATTCCCAAATAAAAAAGGACCTGGAGGGAATGAAAGCAACGGACGGAGGGTGACTGATAACGGGAAATCGTTGCTGGGCCGTTGGAGGAAAATTTTCGTCTTTTTTTAAGGAAAATGCAATCTAATGCAACAGGGCACGTGCGTTGAGAAACAATAACAGATCGCTGGAAAGGTATGGTGAACAGAAAGTATACCCGTAGGTCGTTTCCGGCGAGCAGAGACAAAATTTGATCCACGGAAGCAAGGTCAGACTACGAGCCACACTACCCTTTATAAAGGTTGTTGTAATCCGTTGTCTTGGACTAGGCGCAATTTGAGTTTTGAGGCTGCGGTCTCGAAAATATCTTCTGCATAACGAGCGAAAGGGATGCCTTTTTAGGTGCGGGAGGGCGTGGGAAGCACACAGTCGTCGGGTTTTGGGATGACCTCGTCGAAATGGCGCGCCACTTCACGTGCAGAATCTCAGAATGACACTAGAAGGACGGCGATGTCATCTACGTTCACGACCCTGACGGTCACCGTCCCGATATATTTTGATCTACAGCCGAAACTGGCGTTTTTCTTATTTGTCCAGGGACAAATTTTCTTTTTTTTTTACTTATGTGACAGCCATGTCTCCGGGCAAATTATGAACTCAGGACGTCTGTCTCCTGTGCGCTCAATGGCTGGCTCTTTTCCCGATTAACGGCTTTGCGCGCACGGATCGCGATCCTTTTTCACGTAACAAGGGATGGAAAATTAAATGCTTTTCACCGTTTCACGGGGACCTCGAAGGAGCTTGTGGAATACGTCCATTAAATACAATTTCAGGGTCCGTGCTAGGAAGGATGACCCGAGCACCCCCAACAGTGAGACAATTCCGGTTTGCATCGGGGTCGGGTAACGACAGTTATTTTTATGTACATTACATATCCAGAGAAAAGTCTAATTGAGGCGTCGCAGGGGCTTCGCCTCATTTCCCCCACCCCAAAGGGTCAAGCGCATACCAGAAAATTTACCGAATTATGCCGCCGCACAGATCGGGGCAAGGTACGCGCGAAATAAAATTTTAAAAGTTTATTTTCTTTGCCACTGCTCTCAAACGTTCCGCTTAACGACCTGGATCATCCCCAATATCTCGCCTGTCTCGGTCCTTGAAATTAGCTTGCCGATCCAAATACCTTATAATTCAAAAGCGATTAGACATTTAATTCACACTGTCGCGGCCTTGGCCTTTTCCGTTATTGTTGGTAGTCATGCAGAAAGCGTCCAAAGCCACCAACGCCATGCATAATTCTTGACCGTTTTATTTCTAAGCTTTTGATAACGATGTAATCCACGCACAACCCGACCCCACGTCCAATCCGGTCCTATTTCCGAGCAGCAGCTGATAAGTTGGTTGTCTTCTTGCACCAATAGTCTGTCGAGACACGTAGAAACAAAACGCCGACTCAATGCTACCGACGGAGGCAAGGAAATATGCGCATATATTAAGGAGTAAAGTTTTGTGCTAAGGCCTTCGTTCCATGGACTTTAATTCCAACCTTTTGACCTAAAATAAAACGAGAAAGCGGATTTAAAATTGGAAAAGGTCAAAGCGCTCGTGGGATCTATTGTGCACAGACCGTCATCAGTCGGGGCACGCATGGCAATAACCGAAACATGAAACAGTGCGTGCAGGAATCAATACAATTAAGAGCTTTTGAGCAAGGACCAACGGACGCCCACGTTAGTGGGGCGCAATTTCCCCTGAATTGCGGAACGGAAATTATCCCAATTACAAATCTGCTGACGGACGGGCTACGGCTGAAATCTCGGCAACGCTCGAGCGGGCTTTGGCGAATGAAAATTTGCATGTTCGTCCAATCTGCGGCAACGGTTGTAACTTGTTGAAGCAATCGACTGAAACACCACGTGTGAGGAGAACATGGAGAACTTCTCTTCCTATCTCGAATTTACGAAAATAGAACAAGGTCCGTCCACTTCAACGGGAGGGCTCGGGAGCTTTACCTTGTAATACGCCCACGCGAGTGACGTACGATGGTACGCATTCACATAGCGACGTTGTCGCGATATCACGCACGTGTTTTACCTTTGTCGATGAAGGTCCGAGTGTTCCCGACGAAGTGTCACCATCGGATCACAAGCTGATCAGAGGCTGATGGTCAATCCGATGGAAAAATGGGTGGCTAGAACCGTGGCGTTGTTTCAGCGCAACAACGTCCAGCACCTGACATAATTGCTTTGTCTTGCATGGTCCGGCAAAGAGACCGCATGTCTTCGAAACCAAGGTCAGAAATCGACATGATTCCGGTCGAGGCCGGCCAAGAAATTCGACCATGACATCGTTTCAAGTAAATAGCGGGAGGACGCCACAATTCGGCGTGAGGACTGCGAGGCATCGAATGGGATGAGAAGCGAGGTTGTGGGGGTATCTCTCAGGCCTGTCGAATTTCAATTAGCACAGAACTATTCCGTTTCGAACTTTTTGAAAGCGCCGGGGAGAAACCTCGATTCTGATAAATCTGTACGAAAGTTTCATCCCCGCAAGACAGGGGCCAATGTTTGCGAAAATCTCCGATGGCAAAACATCATACGGTTGCAGTGCTACGTTTGTGGGAAGAATGTTGTTACAATTTACAAGCGATTAGCTTGTGACAAAAGAGCTGGTCTGCTGAATTGTCCCAATCATGGCGCTTGGAGACAAGCGCAGTTTCAAGGGGAAGATATCTTCGCCGAGGGCTTAGATTGCTCTCACATTGCGGCTGGATACACGCCAAAACACGGAATGAAAGGGCAGAAGTTCTTGCTCTTCACAATTAATCTCTGCGGGGCGAGCGGCATTCAACGGATTTCGCCGGTTCACAATTCCAAATCTTTGTAATACGAACTCGAACCGCAATTATCTCCCAAAGTCTCCGGAGTCCGTTCTTCCGCAACCGAGTCGGGTCAGTAACCACAACCGCTAGCCGGAGATGTTTATTTGATATCTTTCGAGTTGATTGAGACAGATTATGTGTGAATATGTTGATAGTTGCACGGATAGTTTGTTTAGACTGTCGTCCAGCACGGCGGCGAGCCCGCGAGAAGAATCTAACAATTATTCTCCACAACGTATTGACAGATTTCACCATTGATTTCGGACCAATGCGTCCTAGCATGGCCCATTCGAAAGTCAGTTCAACCCCCCGCTATAGTGTAAATACAAAGAAGATGAAAGCAAAATTGTCTCTTTATTCGAAAAAAGAGAGACGCACGGACCTCTGTTGTCCCTGACAACCCGCAAACTTTATTCATGTAAACAAATCGTCACTGACCCACCGCACATCCCCCCCTCCTCAACCCATGACACAAACAAAACCCACAAACATGCCAACAGCACCCTGGCCGCCAAGCTGTCGCTCGGCTCCCTCCAACTGCACCTGTTGCTGCATCCTCACACCCCACACTCATCTCGCCGATCCATCCGGCTACCCACACCTCAATCATATCATCCGTTTTCCGCAACCAGACACAAAGTCCGAAGTTCTAGCATGGTTCCATTGTCCGCATTGCCCTTGCATGTTGGGGCTGACATGGGTGCATCCAAATGAAATGCCTGTGGTAGAGGAGAACGTCAGTGCGGCGACATGGTTGCCTCGAGTGGTTGACTTTGAGGCTTATTCTCCCCTTTTGGAGGACGGTGGAGGGATGGCGACGTCGGATTGCGGGTCACCGATGATCGGGACGCCGATGACAGGTGGCGGTGGTAGTGTGCTAGTTGATCTCGTCAATGGGACGAATGTGCCTGAACAATGTCCCTCAACGCCAGTGGTGCATCGGAAGCCACCGATCGACGCAACTCGGAAGTCGACGCGTAAGACGAAATTGACGCCTCGGACGGAGAGTGCGGAAAATTCGTTTGAGGTGCCTCCGTATAAACCAAGGAGGAGTAAATACGACATTCGCTAATAAGAATGTTTGGTATCGATTGAATATAGTTAGGAGGGGTTACGGGTAGTATATTTGTGATACAGGGAATCATTCGTTAAATAGGGAAGTTTTCATCATATATGATTTGTGTACGTCTCCAAATTTCCCCAATGCCTTTCAAACCACAGTACTAGTACCTCATAACTCGTCAACTAAAATACAAAACAAAAAAACCAACCCATCGTCAACGCAAACTAACGACAAACACTGAAAATACGTTAAATGAATGTCCTCCCCCAAATTTTACCATCTTCCCCCACAATCAACTTTTCTAAAAAAGCCGTTGCATATCTCGCCCCCACGCCTAACATCTTTCTCTCCGAAACTAGAAATCAATCAAACTTCCCGTCTGTCCCTGCTGATTCTGTTGTCCATACTGTCCATACTGCGACTGTCCATATTGTGACGGTTGGTAAGCAGGCCCAGTGGTACTCTGCGTCAATGGTCTCGCGTTCCCAGGGCCACCACCCTGCGAGCCCTGTCCCGTGAAGAAGGGATTGTTAGGTTGTGCAGGAACACCAGTGACACTCGGTCTGAGTCCCTGTCCCGCGGAATTGACGTATCCAGTTCGATTAAAATGTGCAGGAACACGTAACTCGCCGGTATTTCCAAAGGTATCTTGGCCGGTTGGATTCCCCTGCGCGAGGAGATAGTCGAGTTTATTCTGATGTGCGGATTGAGGCTTTTGGGATTGGGGTTGAGAGTAGGTGGTGTTTTGCGGGGAGAGGGAAGTTTGGAATTGAGGTTGCTGTTGTTGCTCGGAGAGAGTGTTGAGGGTTGGGGAGAAAGATTGATGGGACTGCTGTTGGTTGAAGGAGGTGCCGAATTGAGCGAAGGGGTTATTTGAGCCTGTGGGCATTGGTTGGAGAGCTTCGGGTTGCTGTTGCTGTTGCTGTTGCTGTGCGTATGGGTTGTTGGACATGGTCGATTGGACAGGAGACGAAGGCTGCTGGAAACCTGTCAATTGAGTAAATTGCGGCTGGGATTGAATGTATGGGTTATTCGAACTGTTGAACCCGTTGCTGAATCCATCCGAGCTTTGTTGAGGTTGTATGTAGCCTGTCTGCTGAGGCAAGAATCCCGTAGGTTGGGAATACACATTCTGGAGATATCCAGTCGATTGTTGTTGCTGTTGCTGAGGTGACAAGTCGATTGGATTTCCCCAGAAATCCACTTGCTGTTGAGACTGTTGGTAAAGAGGTTGAGCTGGCTGAGCGGGTTGATCCCAAGCATCATCAAACAAAGAATTCTCATTCTGTTGTTGCATTCGACTTTGTCGTAATTCCTCCTCCTCTTTACTCAACTTGATGGCCTTTGCAATGTCATCGTCCGTTTCTCCTGCTGCAGCTCGACGTTTCCTTTCATCTTCGTCGGCCTGTCTTTTTGAAGCTTCGATAGCACGACTCATCTCATCGTCTTCGTCCTCACGACGAGTATTGCGACGACGTTGGGAACTCCGACCGTCGGCGGGGGAGCCAATTGTGTTTCGTCGTTGTTGTCCATTTATTCGGGTTTGCATATTACTCCTGTTTGCACGTTCTTGACGGAGTCGCTCGTCGTCTTGAAGAAGAGCGGTCAAGTCTTTGGCTTTGCTTCGGACTGTTCTGTTAGTCCTTGTTCTGAAACGAGAGGATTACTGTTTGCACCCTGATCTACTCCCTCATCATCAATATGTTGGAATTCCCGAAGTGATTTGATGACGTATAAATTATCTTTGCCCCATCGGACCACGTTTTCTGATCCGCTGTGAACACAATAATCGAATACTTGCAATGCCTGGTGTAAATTCAACGGTCACTCAGGATTGATATACCTTGTAGACATGTCTCCACATCTTTCCTCGATCGTTCATCCTGCGATCAAGCATGTCCATGACGTCCAGAAAATCATGACTGTACGGCAATTAGCCTCGACAATCTCCCCAGCAGTACCTGTCAAACGTCATCTGAGCGATTTCAGCCATGTCGGAACCTTCAGGACCCCATGCCTCATTGCTCGTTGCCTTGCGCACCTTGACCTGGGCCTCCGAGTACCCCTTTGTGACATTTTTCCTAAGGCGAAAAGCATCAGCATCCAATTGTGTATCGTCATTGGAGAGAGGCGGAGTGGAGGGGGTGGAGGTAAGTTACATTGCACGAGCTGCCTTCTTCATGATGACGTCGCTCGCACCTCAGCGAGTGCAATGGTAGGGGTGATCTAGAGATGATGATTTCGATCCTTTCCTGCGAAAGGACGAGGATGCTCTGCGTCTAGAGAGCGAGGGCGGGATCGAGATGGTCTCAGTCCTCGCTGTGTAATGGCGAGTGGATTTCTGGTGGTCGAGGCTGGCGAGTTCTCTCTTTCCCTCCAAGGCCGTCCAATGGCATGATCGCTCACAGGCTCACAGACAGATTACGTAATAGTTAGGGATACGATGGTTAAATTCGGAATTACCGCCTTTAACACAGTCTTGCCATCGCTTCATCCCGAGGGCGTGTGTCATCAGACCGTTCGTTCTCAGCCGTACTGCCTCTAATCCATCAATCCAACGACTCGCTCTGACGGATTGAAATAGGAAAACATGGCTTCTCGAGTTTTGTCGCGACGAATTGTGCCCGTCGGTCGACCGTTTGTCCAACAATCCCGCGGAGTCAAATACACCACTCAATTCGCCCTCGACCGAAAAGGTGTCAAAGACCATGCCCATTCAACCGCCGGTACCATCCAACCCATCCATGAAATAGCTCTGACAACTAGACCTATGGAGAAAAGTAACCCTTTAGTACCTGCTCCTACTCTCTGTGGTTGTGCTGACTCGGGGTAGTATTGCCTGTCCTGCCATTGCTCTTTCCTTGTTCAATGCGTACAAATTGTATTCCGAGCATCACAATCACGCAGTTCATGGTCCCCTTCCAGAAGAGAAAATCGAGTTCCCGTATCAAAACATTCGAGTCAAGAACTTCTTTTGGGGAGATGGTGATAAGACATTGTTTTGGAATGACAAGGTGAATTATCATGCGAAACCAGAGGAATAAAACGCAAATCCGGACAAAAAGATCGAGGTTAGCAGGGAGGAGTAGATGTGTATATGACGAAATCTAGGAATTGATTTGCATCTGATTCTACCTATACAAAATGGTTATCCTATTGTGTCATATGTTCTCCTTCTAATCATGGATGTATGGCTTCAACTTTCGTAATCTTCCAACGGCTTCTTCTAATGTATCCAAATCCTGACAGTGAGTCTCATGAAGAAGAAGGAACATACTTTACACACTGCAAATCGTAGCCAATCGTGTGCCAACTCACGATGGTCTTTCGTATAAAATTCGGTCGGTGGACTATCGTTAGCCCCATTAAAAGGTCAAAGATATACATAGCAACCACACCAATCTCCTTTGTCAACCAGTATGCCATGGCAAAATCTTTCGCTCTTCCCTTGATGACGTGTTCAGGGACATGATATCCCTCTGGTATTTTCACCTTGGCCGTATTAACCATCACGAAATACCCTCCTTGTGGGACTGTATACTTCCATCAGTACACAGATCAACATAACAGAGACTACCGGCAACCCGAGCTCATCCCACACTTTGTTGAGAGTCTTCATCCTTTCTTGATACGCCTTCACTGTAGCCTCGTAGTATCCATGCTTTTCGGCTTGCTCGAAAGCCACAGCCACAGCCTCCTGTAGAGGACTCACACAACTGAAGACAACCCTCGTATTCGCTGCCGCAGCATATTTAATGAGATGAGGTTGTCCGATTAACCATCCTATCCGCCATCCAGTACATCCAAATGTCTTCCCTGCTGAGCCCACGGTTATAGTCCTACTCGCCAACTCTTTCGAAAATGTCGCAATTCGGTGATGTGGTACAAAGTCCAATCGGTCATACTCACATTAGTCTCCACGTAGACAAGATCAGGGAGGATACCACTTCATCGCTGATGATGAGGAAATCTCGCTCCACCGCCACACGGCCTATCTCTTCGAGTTCTTCTTTTGAGAACATTTTCCCAAGGGGATTATGTGGTGTATTGAGGACAATCATTTTAGTTTTCGGAGAGCACTTGGATTCAAGTTCTTTGATGTCAAGTTTCCATTCAGAGGCGGAATGCGTTTTTTGATCGACGGGAGGACGGATAGGGACGTACACGATTTTACCTCCGTTCATTTCAATGTTGGAGATGTACTGCACGAAATGTTAGGACCGTTGCGGGAGAGGTGTATACTTGGTCAAAGTAGGGTTCCATGACGATGACTTCATCTCCGTCATCAAGAAATGCAGCGAACGCAGAAAACATGCCTATTCGTCAGTATTCTTGTTCATCGACGTGACACACCTTCATTCGCTCCAGCTGTCACGACAACTTCCTTCCATTAGAGCGAGTTGTGCGGCCACGAACCGTCTCAGGGTCAAGTTTGCGGCCAAAGTATGGTGAGTAAGCATCACACAGAGCTTGTCGCAATCTCAGTCGTCCTCGAGTATGCGAATACTGATTTGCAGCAACATCATCCAACGCATCCTTCGCCGCCTGGATCAAAAATTGGGGAGGCTTGAAACTACAAATCAGCATCCCCCGCAAAATAGGGAGGGATGTCATACTTCATAAATCCCTGTCCAAGGTGAATTGGCGGAGGTTTCGTTTCCAGAGCAGCTGTATTCCTATTTCGGTTAACCGCGGGTTTTCCAAAGTCTCGTGGAGCGAAGATACGTTATTGTCCAGACATCGGCTTCCTGGGTAGCCACCTTTTGTGAAGGATGAATTTTTGAGGACGAAGAGTACCGCAACATGCTGGTCTTTGTGAATGCAGAACGAAGTACACGACGAGAATGACGAGGAAACAATCTAATCATCAAACAGGGGCGGGAAGATTTTAGTGATTTTTCAATCTTCCCACGCCCGCGGGGGTTGACTTCCCGAGTTTCCGACCGAACGACTCCCTTGCCCACAGCCAATCCGCGAGCCGCAAATTGCGTGATTGGGGCGCGAAATAATCCCGCCCTGGAGCCCCCGCAAGGACGGCATAAGTCCGCTTCAGCCGTAATTAAAACTTTTGGTTGATGGAGGCGACGTCAGCAGTGTGGGCAGATGTCGACAAAGGGGATGGGATTCGGGACAAACTTGATTGTTGCGCCCACATGTTTTGCCCTCGGCATAATTTTCTGTAATTGGTATGTCTGTCTGGACTGTTGCAGCGGAGACTGACTCTTGTGTGTAGGACTGCCGATCATGATGTTTTGTACCTACGCTCCTAAATGCTCTTTGATGTCGGGCTTACATGTGATTGTAGATGGGTTGGACCAGATCCTTCGCTGGAGGCAATTGCTGCTTCAGAGGCACATTATCTCCTTCTTGCCAAGGCACCACGGATTATCGGTGTGATGCTTCATGCTGTCATTGCAGTGGGCATATTTGGTCATCTCGTGAAACTTTACAAGCCGAATGAGAGCAATTATCTGTTTGACGGAGCAAGTTTGGTATTGTACATGGTTGCTGTCGTCTTGTATGCAACCAGTATTCTCAATGGTACGTCTCTGTCCTCCTCCCGG
>Ga0335073_10016650_pt1 | contig 10273 bp, 7 predicted proteins | sample Lox_Sample_22_FD_207093 | JGI IMG/M metagenome (GOLD analysis project Ga0335073, IMG submission 207093) | Soil microbial communities from Loxahatchee National Wildlife Refuge, Florida, United States - Lox_Sample_2.2 | ecosystem: Environmental > Terrestrial > Soil > Wetlands | place: USA: Florida... | reverse complement strand
TGCAGTCGGTGAGGTCTGCAAGCCTGTGTAGGCTCCTGGGTCGGTCATGTCGTGTCCACCAAGACCATTGGCAAGGGGAGGCATGACCGCCATAGGTTGTAGAGCTAGATCTACACCAGAGGTCGGGCTGAGAGGTATCGAAAGAGATGGATGCCGTATGGCGAGAGTGTTGTCGATCATTTGAGGCTGAGGGGGAGGAGGATAGCTCACACTTTCGGGGCCATCATTCTGAGCCGTTTGATCTCTTTCATTCATCGGAAGAACCCACTTCTCCCAATCCTCACGCTTGCGTAATCTGTCCTTTCCATCGGATCCCATTTTATGTTCGATTTCGTTACTCTGTTGAATGGCGAGTTTGATAAGCTCGATATCGGTCGTGAGTTGCTTCAGTCGATTGAATTGTGCGATGAAGCTCAACAGAACAAAGCCCTTTGAATCCATGTGAGACCGTAGATAAACGTCCTTGATGAGATTGTCAATGGAGAAATAGTACTCCAGCTGGCTGCGAACGAGAGAAGAGAGGCCGAACGGATCCACGAACTGAGAAAACGGCACCGCAGTCATTGGATACATGTTTGAGAAGTCGTATAGTTGGCCAGACGCGCCAACAAACGATTGCAGAGGAGTCAAAGGTTGACCAGCATATCCGTTAGTCAACCGACCATAGAAAGATTCCGAGGCAATGGACTGAGCTCGGGCCGGGTTACGATAGGATCTGCCAGGCTGAGACTGTTGGGATTGACCAAAGAAGTTGTCTTGTTGAAACTGTGTTGGAGATCGTGGAAGTCCATAGTGTGATGCTGAACTAATACCCGCAACAGCTGCATTCGCAAATGGCTGACCAGGGGCTGGATGATGGAAGCCCTGGCCATTTCTGCCACGACCGCTACCTCTGCCACGCTCAAAGCGATCACGAGACCCATAAGAGAAGACGCTGCTCCGACGGTCACCTGGAGTAAATCTAGGAATTCCGAATCCCTCCTGAGCCGAGTGTCTTCGCTCTGCTGACTTGACGCCATCAAGTTCGTCATGGTCTACAGTGCTACCTGGAACGTTCTGAGACAAGTCCTCTTCTTTGGGACTCGGTCCACTCTGCTGGGCGGCAACGTTGGGTCCAATTTCTTTGGGTTGAGTGGCGTTTGAAGCGCTGTCGGCAGAGCGGCTCTGTCGTGGTTTCGAGGACGTAACGTTTCGCGAGCTCACACCTGCTTGAGTATTTTGGTTCTGCAAGTTGGTCCAGTCACGAGAGGTGGATCTCTGAGAAGCTGCGTTTGCAGATTCTGTTGGCTCTCTACTTGTAGAGAGCTGCATGGAGTTACGGGACTCTCTTCGAGTGTTCGTATCGTTGTTCGTCCCACTCTGATTCTTCGGTGGCGACGAGCTACGAGAAGTTTGTTGACGTCCACTGCGTTTGACATCACCATTGGTGGTAGCTTCATTGCCCTCACTCTTCTCACCAGGTAAAGATGTACGCTGGCTGTTGGAAGAGCCCCGATTTGCGCCATCTCGTCCTCTACCACCTCTTCCACCCCGTCGGGAATTTGTGTTAGGTATGGGCGTTTTGAAGACAACCGTGGGTTCGAACGGAACATTAATCCAGCCGGTCTTACCCTTTGGAGCTGAAGTTGTTGCACCACCGTCCTTGCCCGACTTATTCTCAACTTTATCCTGTCCTCGCTTACGACCCTCATCTTGTGCGGTCAATGGAGTGGGCCACAATTCCGAGTCGCCCATTGATGGCAGAGGAGCGCTCATAGAACCTGGCTGCGGCTTGTCTTCACCACCAATTCCCACAGACATGCGCCGTCCACGACGAGTACCGTCGTCATACTTGCGCTCTCGAGATTTCTCGCCTGTTTTGGTGTCTGCCGTGCCATTCCTATTGTTCTTCGCCATCCGTGGTGGAGTGTTTTCGGTACGACTGCGACTCTCAGTCTTTGCTTCAGCACTTGCGGCGGTGACAACTTTCGATTGCGAATCTGAAGGAGGGGCGGCCGGGAGGTCTTTTGATGGGATGGGTTGCACGGCCACTTTTGATTTTGCTTCCTCTGCACGTTGTTTCCAAATATTGAATGTTGGAAGTGGCGCTTCCAACAGCGGCTTGTTGACAATCTTCTCCTTTGGTGTAGACTTCTTTTTGCCTTTGTCTTTACCAGCCTTCTCCTCCGCCGAATCCGAAGGCTTTTCGGTGTTGGATGTTTGTGAGATGACTTCCCAAGTAGATTCCGACGAGCCGTTCCGCAACGATGAGACATCATCTTCTCGAGGAAGGGTCGATGTTGAGGAGTTACCGAAGTCTGGAGATGGTGGAAGCGCGGTGCCGTTCGGAAGATGCGAAGTCGAGTCATGACCTTGCTTTCCTCCAACAGCCGATTCACCCATCGTTCCGACCAAGTTACGATTATCCTTTTCGATGACATTTTCGCTCTCAGGATTCACATCCTGCTGAGGTGCCGCTCCAGCAGTAGCATCAACCGAGGACGATGATGCTTCTGCGTCCTTACTATGCCCAGCCGACCCGGACGTCACCATACTTCGAGGTGCGGATCCGGCCGACATTCCTTTCGCCGCTTGCGCATATGAAAATGGTACTGCCGGTGATGGTGAGACTTCACCCAGCGATTTGCGATTGGTGGTAGCCATTTCGAGCTGATGGAGAACGAGGTTCAATATGAATAGCAAACACCTCTTCAACAGTGGATGGTTCGGGAGGGATTCAAGTGGTCGTCCCTTCTCCTCCCCTTGCTCTGCTTCAACACCTCAGATTTGGTTGAGTGAGCCTCAACGCACGGAGAGGTGCCGCTTGCGCCCTCTCCGCACCACACCCTCGGCCGTACCGGAACGGCGCTCCTTAAGGGAACTAATCCACCAAGCAGCTTCTTCTTGGCGAGCGTCGATGAGAGCTTTTGCGGTAGAGCAGAGTCCTGTCGCGCTTCAAAGGTATTGCGTGGTGTGACACTTCAGGTCGGGTCGTGGTGTGGGTTCAAAAGGTAAAATATGCAGAGCCGTAGAGGGACGTCGGGTGGAGTTGGTGTCAACGGTAGGCTGCGTCACAACGCAAAACGGATGTAAGAACTGGAGATGCAACGTCAGAGATACGGATCTGAGATGGAGCAGCAGATGACGGTGGACTGCAGGTTTGAAAACGGCAAACGAGAGGCGCAGATAAAAGGCCGACGACGTGCTTCCACGGCGGCGCGGCACAGCGCGTGAAGGAGACGGCGAGGTGGTGAAAGCACCTTCACACAGGCGCAGGAGGTGCGCACAGCAAGTGGAGGAAGGATTTGTGGTCGTGAATCTCGCGTCTTTTACCTCGCAGGCGGTGATATTTTTGGGTTGACTGGTTGACGGCAAGGTTCGACAGCGGGCCAAGATTTGGAAGCGACGAGATGGCAGGGTGGCATGGAAACAAAAATCCGGGAATGACTCACAGGAATAGATGTTGCAGATGGAGCGTCGACTTGGATGGCAGTCCAATTGGCGCTGGCGGGAGTGGGAGGGGATTGTGTGTGAGCGAGGTAATATTTTTTTCCTCGTTCGGCGCAGGCTGGCTCTCGCACCGAGACGGAAGGGCAGCGGGCAAAGCGAGAGTGGGCCGATGGGCCAACTCACGACGACTTGACGAAGCAGAAGAGGTAAAAAGGCGACGGTTTGGAAGGTTGGCAGTGCAGATGCAGAAAATCAAAGGCTGAGCGGAGACAGCGATGTGAATGAGGTGAGGTGAGTAGGTAGGGTCAGGTAAGGTAGGCAAGTAATAAGGCGGGTGGAAGGTATTGGTAGGCAGGGTGCGGCTACGGTAATGGGTAGAGAGCCGGGCGGTGTCGGTGTCTCCAGTTGGCAGCGCAGCAGTCAGTCAGACGCACAGCCAGCCCAGTCACCCAGTCACCCGCTAACCACGGAAGCGGAACCAAAGCGGAAAAAAAGAGTTAAAAAGAAAAAGTTGGGAACCGTAGAGCCGAGCGAAGCTAGAGTCCTGCGCTGCTGCTGCTCACCGAAATGCCGCCACTTGCTTCCCATAGCCAGAGCCCATTTGACGCTTTGCTCCTTCCGCCCTTCGCTCTTCAACATCTATTACTCTGTTGAACAGATGCTTGATGCAGTGCTCATCGACATGGCACATGGCACGTGGCAGCTCTTCTCGTCTATTATTTCCGCACTGCTGCACTTATGCCTTCAAGTTGGGAGCACGTCGGACAGGATTAATATCCCCCGTGGTCGTTATCTCTTTCATCTACCTCTTGCCATGCTCATTTCGGCTCATCGGTTGGGTCGACCTTCTCGTGGGGATGCTTACCTTACGGCCGGCCGAGTCCGACACCTCTATCTCCTTCTTTCCCGAGGGCACGCTAGGTTGTTATGCGAAGCTTGCACAAACCGCACGCTCGCGTTATGCTACCGATTGACAAATTCAAAGCATTTCAAAATAGTTGCTCTCAGCTGTGCATCGCTTACCTACTCTCTGCGTGGGAATTGTTTCAGGCTGCAGCTCTCTCCCGACGCTGCATGGCTGTCAACTGTAGGTACCGTATGCAAAAATCCTGCCACCATGCAATAGCCCCGACTCCCACAGTCATGATCACGTTTGGCCATGCACCACTTTGCGTCGAACTGTCGTGGAAAACATGACACCTTCTCAGTTCGAGATGCCTATTTCAAGTTCTTCCCGTCGAAATTGCCCTCGTGCTACATAGCCAATATACTGGAGGGTTGACTTCCACCTAGCGAAGCTGCTAACTGGCGGCATGAATGATCCATGCCTTGTTTGTAGCAATATCTTTCAATGCCAAGCCATTTGTGTTTCGCTGTCTTCCCAAATTCTCCTCAAGGCGTCATTCTATTTATGCAGAAGAAGCTTTCTAGAAGGCCCAGGCCTTTCATCATGTCCTGTTGTATCTCATCGTTCGCTGAGAAGGCAATCAAGAGCTAAGGAAAGCAAATGCAAAAACGAGAGTCGAAATGATGGTCGACGACAACTGAATCTGCGGCACATGTGATAGTTAATCTTAGATTGAGACTTATCTCTAGGTCTGTGCTGCGAGAATGAGAAGCATGCACAACTTACCTCCCAAATACCTGGAACCAATGCACGTAAATACTTTCCTGCCGCGGATCTGACCACCCAAGGCCTGCTGCTGTGGCCTTCAAGATGAATGCATACCAACATCGGCCATAACCACTCTATGTCGATTTGATTCTGTACACTACCGAAGTGTCTTGTTGACTACTTCCAGAGCCACCGTCGACAGTTCTTTGCGCGACATTTACATGAGACCGAGTCCGCCTCCACCTCTTTACGAAGCCGCTTATCAAGGTCTTCCTTGGAGCCGTCGTCATCGAGGTCCACGTCCAAATAGTCGAATGTCAATTCTTTTCCTGCGGGTATATCGCGAATCGCAAAGATGGCTATGTCGTAAATGTAAGGATTGTTACGATCATAGCATACCGCGTACTGTGCACAATTCGGTTCGCAAGAATGGTTGATGAAGCGCGCTGGTCCGCCCATGAACTCGCCGTCCACAAGATACAGCGGCTTCACGATATTTTCAAACTTGTCCAACGAGAAGAGGTAGCTTTCCTTAGTTTTCTCAGCTTGTTCTTGCCGTCGATCGGCTTCCTCGTTCGTTATGACCTCCCCGCGATAGACGTCGACGAATTGTCCTTTCAGTAACGCCTCTGTCGACCGTAGTCCCCAGCCTCTGTCTTTGGTTTTGAAGATCTCAAGGCCAACTTTCCTGCCCCATTGGACTACTTTAGTCTTGCAAATACCCCCGCATCCACACTTGTCATTGCACTCGTAGATGGGATAGCGATGATCAAGGTACGCCTGGACGAGCAAGCCCGTCTCCTTCGCGTACGGAAAGTTCTTGGGAAGGCCCATCGTACTGCCGCCTTGTCTCTTGGCTTTAGCATACCTGACCCTTTCCTCATCAGTCAACTTCGTCTCGTCCACACGCGCGTATTCCAAGCATTCGCAGTCCTTCGGATATTCGCAGCCGCAAAATCTGCCCATGTTTGGCTTGCACTTCGTACACCCGATCATGTGCTCTGGGTCTGGCGGCTCCACGCCGTCACGGTACACATTACTGTCGACGAAACGGAAGTGTAGCGAAGGGGTACTGGAATCACGAGTGTTTACATGTCGGACTGGTTTACGTCCGGGAATTCGTGAAAGACGTCGGTCGAACTCTTTGCGAATAGCTTCGTCCGCTGCCGTTGTACGTACCCTGTGGGAACGCAAGAGCATATTCGGTGTAGGGAACAACTTGGTAGGGACTTGTTCGGGGATCTGTCAAGTCCATCAGTGACTTCTATAGGCATTTTGATGTGAAGGCTTCGAACATATGTGATGGTGATACGGTCGTCTTTAATGACGAGACTACAATTGTAGCAATCAACATGGATGTCATCATCACGCACAAAAGAGTCGACTGAGATATCTGAAGCGGGTGAAGAACGACTGCTTTCTGTAGCCAAGCGATCGACTGCAGAATTCGCGTGAGGATGCTCTTCATCATCTGGAGATTTCCGCTTCACTCCTGCAACCCTTCTGTGCATTCTGGCCGACTCAACGTAATCTTGCAGTAAGTGTAGGGCGTTGCGTCCACATCGTTGCCCGTCCGATAGCTCATGTACGGTGTGCCAGCTATACGGCTGACAGTTCTTCTGAAAGCTGCCACTCCATCTGACAAGATATTGTTCGGTCTAGATGAAGCTCTTAGAATGCATAGTTAAGATTCAAATGAAGTGAACTTACATGGTCTTTCACTCGCCTGCACACAATTTCTTCGATCTATTTTAACGTAAGAAGCTTTATGACACGGCGGCACGACTGATAACTCACATCCTCTGACCAAATTGATGCCCAGCCGTACCTGGGCCTTTCCGCCTCTATCACAACCATAGGGTGTAGAGGTATTTCATAATTCAGCCGCGTCGACATCTACCTTTACGTGTTCTTGGCACGGGCTATGTTTACAAATTCTTCAAGCTTTGGATAGGGTATGAGGCTGGCGTCGACTTTGTATATAGTTTTCCGCTCCAAAAAACCTGACGGCAGAATGACTACCGTTTTTAGTGATGGGTGACGCTCTTTTGTGCAGTAAATCTGCCCGAATGTGCCAGCTGCAGGCCTATTCCCCACACAGATTCGATCTTTCTGAGAACCTGGGGCGGTAGGCCGCGCTTACCAACAATACGGAGATGTGGGTCAAAGTTTTGTTGTCTATGTCTTACCTATTTGAAGTTGAAATAAGAGAATCCGACATGCATTGGTGAAGATATATGGCTCCAAAGTTGGTGAGTTTTGGTGAGGAGTAGGCTGAGTAGCAGATCGCCCTCCGCGCTCTCGAAGATACAACCCCTTGCTTTGTACCTCCGTACTCTAACAAGGCTGACAGTCGCGTCGAAATGGAGAGTCCTCGCTTAGCTTAGCGCCGGCGTACCGTAAGTGCCGCTGATCTTCCAAAAGTGGCTTGCGGAGAAAAAAAAAAGACGACCATCAAGGTTTGAAGTACCAAGTAAGAATGTCACTCTAAAAGGTCTTCTCGTTTCATACTGCAAAGAGAAATTCAACATGGCCACGAACAGCTCAGAGCCTCCGTTCATGAAACAACTCGCTGCCAATGATCGTCACACGCGCGACAAAGCAGTCGAAAGCCTCCGCTCCTTCCTCTCACATCGAACCTCCCTCTCACAACTTGAGCTTTTGAAGTTATGGAAAGGCCTCTTCTATTGCATGTGGATGTCTGATAAGCCACGGACGCAACAAGAGCTCGCAAGACAGCTCGCAGGCCTAGTGGAGGTGTTACCCGATGATGCGTTCCTCGGTTTCATGGAGGCGTTTTGGGAGACAATGAAGAGGGAGTGGATGGGGATTGATGTATTGCGAATGGACAAGTTCTTGTATCTTGTCAGGCAGTATCTGAGAGCCGGGTGGGAATACTGGGCCAGGAGGAGCTGGGAGAGAAAAGAGCTATTGGTATCATACTTGGACCTTCTGGCTAAGATTCCGTTGAGTCCGAAGGACATGAAAGTGCCGGATGGAATGAGATATCACGTCATTGACATCTATGTTGATGAACTGGAGAAGGCGGATGAGAAGAAGGAAGGAAAGATGCCGGTGGAGTTGCTACTGAGACCGTTACAGGCCATTTCGCGAGAGAGCGCCACGAAGAAAGTTCGGGAGAGGGCAAAGGAAGCACTTAATGACGAGAGGCTGGCGAGTTGGAATGGTGATGATACTGGCTTAAGGCAGAACTCCGTGTCTGCTGTGACAGAAAATGACGACGCAGACGAAGAAGACGAAGAATGGGAAGGTATTGACGATTAACTTCGCTTGTCTGGCGCTTTGTGGCTTTTCGTGATACCCCATAGCATTATTCTGCATCAAAAGGCGCCACTGTGGACCTCCTTAGCAATTAGAAAGATCCTGTTGACCTTCTTTTCCTATCTCTTTGCCAGCACCACCATCGCCTTCCACTTCGTCAGGCCACGGAGGATCAGCAAGCCTTCTAAAGCATGCAACATACTTAGTTCCTCCATGCCTTTCAACTTTCTTACCTTCCTCCGTTTCCGTTTTCATGACCCTTACACACTCATCCGTTTCCAAGTTCTTCTCGTCTAAAGCTTCGAACAATGGACAAGAGAGGAAATGACCCTTCATCCAAAGGTGCAAATCCTCAACATCTGTGATTGTATACACGATCCCTCTATCTCGGAGTACGTAAGCATACTCAGCAGTGAGAGTAGCAGACACGATACGAGCTTTATGCTTCCGTGCCTTGAAATGCGGGTCCGGGAAGCAGAGAAATATCTTGGAGAGTTGGCCTCGATAGAAAAAGTTTGGCAAAAACTTCATAGCATTGTTTCGGATACAAGCGATGTTCTGATAGGATTCATTCGGTGAAAGTGTGGAGTTCGACCCTTGATTCGAGATGTGTTGTTGACGCATTGCCTTGATCTTTTCTTGGACAAATGCAGTGATACTGGTGCGAAGTTCCATGCCTGGAAACGGGTCAGCAATTTGATACGAGAGACTAACTTCACAACGAATATGTGATAGAGTACCTAAAATGAGAGTTTGTGGGAATCTAGGAGCGAGCGCAAAAAGGAGTCCTCCGAACCCACAGCCAATATCCGCAATCTCGACGCGCTGGTCGTTTCCTTTGAAGGCAGGATAATACTCTGACCAATCCATTTCTTGTGGACTTTTTGGGCTACAGCAAATATGAGCGTAAATACCGAACAAACGTTGATTTTATTCTTACTAGATCAGATCATGATCGGAGAACGGATTTGCATGCGCTCGTTGGCGATAAAATCTCTTCCTTGGCAATGATACCTCGTTTTCACCCTCATTTTGCTCGTTCAACGAGGTACGGTAGTCTTTCCGCTTCTGCTTTTTGCTCGGTGGTGTCGTCATTTAGGTTTCTATGTTGCGGAGAGCTAAATTAACGTTTTTGTGCTGTGACCGCAGAAATGTAGTCCAAGTTCGAAGGCGGTGCAGGGAAGTTCAATTGGACAACAAAACGAGGAACAATAACGAAGATTCCCTACGAAAGATAATAATAAACTGAGTGTGTATAATTGGTCCTTGAAGAACGCATAAAATAAAATTCGCCGCAGCGTTCAAATATACAGTTAGAAATGGAATCTAGGTACATTTCCTTGCCTTTGTAGGCACGCCGTCATGCAAAAACCGATACGGCCTGAGGAAAATTGACAAGTTCTCATTCATCAACGAAACGCTCAAGCAATCCTATAGTCGATAACCCAAAGGCCTAATCTCAAGCCAGCGCCATAGCAAATCGTCCCACTCATAACTCGTTGTTCATCTGAATTCAAACGCGCTCGTGCAGCCGTGGTCTTCGACATGCTTCAGCTCAAGCTGTTGGAATCTAAACATATGGTCAACTCGCATTCTTAGATGCATTTGAAATGGAGATCTTCTTACTTCTCACTCTTCGCATGGAAATAGATACCGCTGATATTGCCCGTGATCTGATTGAAGCAAATGTAGTAGAAGCCTTCGAAACTGGCTCCGGAAATAGTCCGCACACGATGATCAGGAACGAGGAAGTATTCCTTCCACCTCATAAAGACATTCTCTCTCTGAGCATAGTTCTTGTAGCTGAAGTCCGGTTTCTTTGCTTGCTTTGACAGGGGTCTCCATGCAGGGAACCGAGCCCAGTGTGCCATGTCCACCTTCTCATTGGAACCCCATTCAGCGTGTTTGGTCTGAAAGGTATACTTTGTACCAATTATTTCGCCCTCA